>Ga0180432_10000592_pt1 | contig 60593 bp, 50 predicted proteins | sample SS_ome_10_FD_132414 | JGI IMG/M metagenome (GOLD analysis project Ga0180432, IMG submission 132414) | Hypersaline lake sediment archaeal communities from the Salton Sea, California, USA - SS_1_MS_2 metaG | ecosystem: Environmental > Aquatic > Non-marine Saline and Alkaline > Hypersaline >... | reverse complement strand
GATTGTGGGGAATCTCGCTACGAAGTCAAAGCGGCGCACCCTCGTTTCGAGGATGCGCCGCTGTGTTTCCCTGGGTTGCGGCTTCGGTCTAGCTGGGTTGCGCTATTCGCTGCGAAAGCCCGCCGCGCCAGCGGGGGCACTTGGAGTGATTCCACTTCCGAGTGCCTCAGGTGGGGTTTGTCATCTGATAAAGGTGTCATTAGTCACTGGCTGAGCGGCCAAGTTGCGCTATAGTATGGACTCAGTTGAATATCTCATCTCCGACTTAGCTTTCCCCTCTGGGGAGAGGTGAGCACTAGGTAGGGGGAGCAATCCTCATACCCGCCATTATGCAAAGGAGACAAGGCTTCCGGTGGGTCCGCCGGGAGTTAGCTTGTCTCCTTTTTCGTTTGCAGGTCGTGTGTCCTGTGGGGCTGCTGTGCTTCCCACACAGAAGACGGATGCAGGCGACAGGAGGTGTGCTTTCGAGAAGATGACCTAAGCATTCGCAGCAGTTTACGTCTGTCCAGAGTTCTTTCTTTCGAAGTTCACAGAGATTGCAAGGAGGATTTAAGAGATGGAGGAAGAACGGCACGAGCAAGTGTCTGATCTTCAGGAGCAGTTGCGCGAAGGCAAGATCACGCGGCGGGATTTCCTGCGCGGCGTGACCATCTTGGGCGTGTCCTTTGGGGCAGCCCAGGCCCTCGCCGGATGCGCCTCTCCGACGCCCGAGGTGATCGAGAAAGAGGTGCCGGTCGAGGTGACCCGGCTGGTGGAAAGCGAGCCGGAGCAAATCGTTGTCACGGCAGAGCCAGAGCCAGAGCCGGAGCCTGAGCCCGAGGAGGCCCCTGAGGCGCAAGCGTTGGCGGGCCACATGATCGTTTTTGATCCTGCCCGTTGCACAGGTTGTATGACGTGCGCCGAGGTCTGCGCCGAGAAGTGGGCGGCGGAGATTGCCCCGGAGGAGACCAAGAACACGCTCAACCTGGAGTTCTCCCGGATACGTCCGCAGAGATTCCAGTACGTGGACGTGATCGGCATCTGCCAGCACTGTACCTTGGAGGCGTGGGCTGAGGGCTCCAGTGAGCACCCCTGCCAGGCTGTCTGCCCAACGGATGCGATCGTCACGGTCCCTGAAGGCGAAGGGAAACCGGGATTCACCGGTATGGGCTATATGACGGTTGATCGCGATAAGTGCCTCGGGATCGACGCTTGCGGGCGTTGCCTCGAGGTGTGTGAGGATCAGTTCGGGAGCGGCATCTCCTTCGACCCGATCGAGGGAAAGGCGCAGCTCTGCACCAGGTGCGGGGGTGATCCGGCCTGCGTGAAGGCCTGTTCGGAGGGCGCTTTGCAGTTTGTGCCTGTCCAGAGGAACACCAGGTACTACGCGCAACAGCCAGAGGCGGCTGCGGAGCTCCTGTACATGGGTATGTTTAACAAGAGGAGGGATCTGTAATGGCCGAGCTTAGGGGAGTCACCGGGAAGATCGCGAGGGTTGACCTCTCGAGCGGGACTGTCACAGTCATTGAACCGCCGGAGGAGGTCTACAAGAAGTACCTCGGTGGTTGGGCGCTGGGCGTCTACTTCATGTTCAAGGAAGGGATCGTGGAACCGGACGTCGATCCGCTCGGCCCGGAGAACCTGTTCCAGGTCATGGTGGGGCCGGTCACCGGGGGCGGGCCTAACGCCCGGTCGGTTATCGTGACCAAGAGCCCCTACAATTTCCTGTGTGTGTCCACGTCCGGAGGGCGAACCGCGGCAGAGCTGAAGAACGCCGGTTGGGACGGGATTCAGGTCGTGGGGAAGGCAGACCATCCGGTCTACCTGGCAGTCATAGATGACACCGTCGAGATCCGGGACGCCACCGAGTACTGGGGCATGGGCACAGAAGAGGCGGAGATGGCGCTGCGCAAGCAGGTCCTGTCTCCACTGGAGCAGAAAGAGAGCATTCTCACTGACCGGGACATGACACCGGAGTGGGCCGAGCTGCGACCGCCCAAGCGCGAGGGCATCGGGGCCAAGCGCCTCGCCGGTGCCTGGGTGATCGGGCCGGGTGGAGAGAACCAGGTTTGGTTCGCGACTGTCCAGACCGAGGGGGCCAGGGCGCACGGGCGATACGGATCGGGCGCGGTGGCCGGGTCCAAGAACCTGAAGGGCATCGTCGTCCGGGGGACGAAGGGACACACCTTCGCCGACAAGGCGCGGTTCATGGAGCTGAAAAACCGAATCCACGAGTCGGAGACCGGTGATTACTTCTGGCGCTCCTACGGCACGGCCGGCATTGGCGCCAAAGAGGCCAACGTCGTCGGTGGTTTCCCGATCCGGAACTGGCAGTGGGAATCCTGGTCGGACCCACGCGCGGTCACGGGGTTGACGGGGCCTTTCATGGACATGGCGAGCTTCGTGAGGAAGCAAGCCTGCCCTGGCTGTGGGCTGCACTGCCTGTACCCGGTGGAGGTCACCAGCGAGGACGGCATGATGGATCGGATTTTGTCCGACATGCCGGACTGGGAGGCCATGGGCATGGTCGGTGGTAACCTGGGCTACCTGGAGGTGGAAGGGGCGATGCCGGACGCTCCCTACACCGGGGATCACTTCGACATGGCCGAGGGCTTGGCCAAGACCCAGTTCACGACCACGCTGATGGACAACAACGGGCTCTGCTTCATCGAGGGTGGGGCGCTCATGGCGATGCTCATGGAACTGCGGCAGCGCAATCTGATCACGCCCGCCGACCTGGACGGAGTTGACGTCAAGTGGGGCGACGCCCACGCCGTAGATGAGCTCGTGAACAAGCTCGTCGCCCACGAGGGAATCGGCGAGGTGCTGGCCCACGGTGTGTGGGAGACGGCGAAGCACTTCAGTGAGGCGAAGGGCAATCCCGAGATCATGAACTATGCCATGACGGCGCACCGCTACGCGCAGCCCGCCCACGGCGCCAGGAGCAACAAAGACCGGAACGCGTTGGAGTACGTCACCGTCCTTCGCCCCTGCGAGCACACCGGTGGTGGCTCCGGCGGGTTCATGGCGGAGCCTCAGGATCTTGACGCGGCTATCGTGGGACAGGATGAAGAGGCCACGGTCAAGTCCATGGTCTACTGCATGTTTGCCAAGGGGCACTGGGGCATGGAGGGGCAGGTAGAGATGCTCAAGGCCGCGACCGGGTGGAGCGACTTCGACGCGCAGGAGTTCCTGAAGGTCGGCGCAAGGGCCTACGCTCTGACCAGGATCTTCGCCTTGCACACCCAGGGCATCACGGACCCCAAGACGGAGTGGGATTGCATAGAGATGTTCCCGAACCGGTGGTTCGATGAGCCTTTGCCCAACGGCCCGTTCGAGGGCAAGGCGGCATTTGGCGGCGACGCAGCGAAGCTGTTCGACGAGGCGTTGCCCGAATACTGGAAGAAGAGAGGTTGGACCGAGGACAAGGGCGTCCCCACGGCAGAGACGCTCGAGGACCTTGGCATAGCCGATATCGCGGAGGACATCGCATCTAAGCTTCGATAGGCGATATCTGGCTGCGGGTAGACGGACCGCTGCAATGCTGCTACTTTGAGAAGACGGACGTCTACATCCGCCGTAACCGAGGGCGCAGGTGAGCGTTGGTTTGCGCAGACAGGCTTGTTTGTCTTGTCTGTGTGGGCTGGCGTGAACCTGCGTCCTCGCAGGTGGTCTGGTCAGGCTTGACTAGCGCTCGCTTGGTTGTACAATCTGAAGGTATGGATGCTCCAGCCGGTTGTGCTCGCCACAGGGCTGGGGCTTCTTGCTTGGCGGTAGACACTGATTGCCTAAAGGGTGAAGTTCTCAATGGATGATCAACAAGAACCAGAACGAAGACAACAACTGCGGCGTCGGCGGCTGCTATTGCGGCGAGTGCGTCAACTGGTGCAATGGCTGCTGCTGGCGCTGTTTGTATTTCTGTTTGTGCAGATGCGGGCATCGGGCGTGCGTACGAGGTGGGGTGGTGGATCGCCGATTCCCGTCAATCTTTTCTCTCTCAGCGATCCGCTTCTGGCGCTATGTGCCATGGTGACAGCGCGGAAGTTGATACCGGCCTTCGTCTTTGCGCTCGGCACGGTGGTGCTGACCCTGGTTGTGGGCAGAGTATGGTGCGGCTGGATATGCCCCGTGGGGACAGTCCTCGACCTTTATGGGCCACGTGGCCGGCGTGGCATGCCCCTCAAACTGCGGCAGGTCAAGTACTACATCCTATTCACGGTCCTGTTCCTGGCCATTCTGGGCAGTATGGCCTTCATGTACTTCGACCCAATCACCATTCTCATCCGTGGCGTGACTAGTGTGATCAGCCCTGCTCTCTCGCTGGTGGTGGCCCTGCCCCTGATACTCATCCTGGTCCTTAACCTGGTCGAGAGACGCTTCTGGTGCCGCTACTTGTGCCCGCTGGGAGGCATGATTGGCCTACTCTCGCGGTTCTCGTGGCTGAAGCGCAAGGTGAAAGAGGTCGAGGGGCTCCAGCCCTGCCGCATGAACTGTCCGGCCGGGACCAACGTCACCGGTTTCGTCGCACAGGTCTCGCAGGGTAGATTCGCGCAGGCATCCGATTTGATCCGGCAGCGGAACCCCTTGACCACCGTCTGCGGCCACGTGTGCCCGCACCCCTGCGAGAGCGAGTGCAATCGCAAAGGGTGTGACCAGGCCGTTGCCGTGAACAGCCTGGAGCGCTTCGTCGGCGACTCTGCGAGGAAGCTTGGCTGGGCCGGGCCGAAACCGGTCCCGGTCACCAAGGAGCAGGGAGTGGCGATTGTCGGTGCCGGACCGGCCGGCCTGAGCGCTGCCTATCACCTGCGCAGGATGGGATATCCGGTCAGGATATTCGAGAAGCTGCCTGAACCGGGCGGCATGATGGTCGCCGGAATTCCCAGATACAGGTTGCCCCGCGACGTGCTGCAGAGCGACGTCGCCTTCATCCAGCGGCAGGGTGTGGAGATTGAGACCGGCGTCGAGGTGGATGCCCTGAAGCTCGGTGAACTGCGCGAGACGTACGCGGCTGTGCTCGTCGCCGTGGGCGCTCACAAGAGCCGTGACCCGGGCGTCCCGCGTGAGGGCCTGGCGGGCGTCATCCACGGCGTCGATTTCCTCAGGCAGGTGAACCTCAACGGGGAGGCGCAGATCGGCTCCAACGTGGCCGTCATCGGCGGCGGGGATGTGGCGATAGATGCGGCGCGCTGCGCGCTGCGGCTAGGCTCCGACGTCACCATCTACTACCGGCGTTCCAGGGCAGAGATGCCTTGCGCGGGCGAGGAGTTGGAGGAGGCCGAGGAAGAGAAGGTCAAGATCGAATACCTGGTCACGCCCAACGGGTTCGATGGCGAGGACGGGCACGTGTCCGGCATGGAGTGCCTGCGCTCGAAATTGGGAGAGCCGGATGACTCCGGGCGGCGGCGTCCTATCCCCATCCCGGGTTCCGAGTTCACGGTGCCGGTCGACACCGTCATTGTCGCGATTGGGCAATCCCCAGACCTGGGCTTGTTGGAAGGCTGCGGGGCGGAGGTGTCGCCGAGCGGCACCATCCGGGCGAACGGAGCCGGAGAGACTTCTCTGCCCGGCGTCTTCGCCGGGGGGGATGCTGTCAGTGGGCCCGCCACGGTCGCAGAGGCGATAGGCGCGGGTGCCAGGGCTGCCGTGGCCATAGACTGCTATCTTCGCGGTGAGCCTATTGTGGCTGAAGAGGGACCGGCAAGAAAGATCGAGCTCGAGGAGTTGCCGCGAGCGATGTGGCCGCGGGAGCACGAGCGACCGGCCGTGGCAACCCTCGCTGCTGATGTGCGTTGCGCGTGCTTCGACGAGGTCAGGCAGACGCTGACCGAAGAAGAGGCCGTGAGAGAGGCGCAGAGGTGCATCAACTGGAACTGCGCGGAATGCGGCATCTGTGCTCAGGTCTGTCCAATGGGCGCCATCGCTCCGGAGGATTTCGCCAGTCACCCCAGCGAGTGCACGCTGTGCATGGATTGCGTGGCCTTCTGCCCGGCCGGGGTCAGCGTGTTCGATGGCGGCTGGCAGGAAGCGCCGGTCCACGAATATGATCCATCCCGTCGCCAGTTCCTGGCTTCTGCGGTGACTGCTGCAGCCGGGTTTGGCCTGATCCGCAGCGGCCTGTTGGATAGTCGCGACCCGCACCTGTTGCGGCCGCCGGGAGCCGAGGAAGAGGACTTTCTGTCCAAGTGCGTGCGCTGTGGGCAGTGCCTGAAAGTCTGTCCCCGGCAGACGTTGCGGCCTGCCACGTCCGAGGCGGGATTGGGTGGCTTCTGGACACCGGTCCTGGTGCCTCGTCTGGGAGGGTGTGACTACGACTGCAACGCCTGTGGCCAGGTGTGCCCCAGTGGTGCGATCCCTCCGTTGTCACTTGCGGACAAGCGGAAGGCAGTCATTGGCACGGCCTTTGTGAATCGCGATCGCTGTATAAGCTGCATGATCTGCGAGAGCCAGTGTCCGGTGCACGCGATTGTTGAGGTGGCCGTCGGCGAGCAGCGGTACCCACAGGTCATGCCCGAACTGTGTATCGGGTGTGGAAACTGTGAACACAATTGCCCGGTGGATGGAGATGCAGCGATACGGGTGTATGCCGCGGGCGAGTACTGTCCTACCCGGATTCTGCTTCCCCCGGCGACCGAGGCGACCGAGGAGCCGGTGGAGCCCGAGCCTGAGGTGCCGGAATCCACGTCAACGGAGGAGCCTGAAGTGGAGCTCACAGAGGAGCCAGGGGGCATCGCTTACGTGGATCAGGATGTCTGCATCCGTTGTATGCTGTGCATTGGCAACTGTCCTTCACAGGCCATCCAGGAGGTGCAGGTGGGAGACCTGACGTTCCCCGAGGTAGTGGTGGCGCTTTGCACAGGCTGCGGTACGTGCGAGGAGAACTGCCCGGTCAGCCCGGACAAGGGCGGGCCGGCGATCCGGGTGTACGCCCCTGAGGACTACCCGGGTTAGGTGGGGGCGTGATGCCGGCAGGATGCCGGCGGTCCATTGATTGTGTGTCCGGCGGTCGGGTCGTGGCACGTCTCGGTGCGTTTTGACTATTGACAAATTGCACATAGCGTGGTATACTGACGCCGGTTGGGCGATGTTTGTCTGATGCCCTTTAGCCAGGAGGAAGAGGAAGAGAGATGCCGGGGCGAGCTCGAGGGTGGCGGCGGGGACGTTCCCGCCGGGCGGTGCGGATACTGGAGCCGGCTTTGCTTCTGCTTCTGCACCGGGGTCCGGCCCATGGCTATACGCTCTTGGAACGGCTGGGGGAGTTTGGTCTGGCAGATCTGAGCCCTAGCGTGGTCTATCGGGTGCTGCGGGAGATGGAGGGGTGTGACTGGGTGACCTCGACGTGGGATGATGAGCAGACGCAAGGTCCGCCCCGGCGGGTGTACTGCATTACGCCGACGGGGAGCGAGGTGTTGGGCCGGTGCACACAGGACCTGGAGGAGACCCGTAGGATGATTGACTATCTGCTGGGTATGTACAGCGAACACGTTGAGGGGGATACGGGTGAATACCGTTGATGCGTTGCTCGAGAGCCTGCAGGGTGATGTGCCGGTCCGGCAAGTACTGGTCGCGGCCTTCTGGACGGCGGTGGTGTTGGATACCGACCCGCCGCGTTGTGGTCTGGCCTCGACGCTGCGCCCACTCACTCACCCCGGCGGGCCCCCGGTGGCCCGGGCCGGGCATCTGTTGGAGCTCGGCGGGCGGGAGTTGGCTGGCTGGCTTCGCTCCCCCAGCACGCTGAAGGCCAGCATTGGCATGGCGACGTTCAACGCGTGTCTGGAGGTGGATCAGGCATCGTGCACCGAGGTCAATGCTGAGGACGTGATCGTGGAGCGGGGGGCAGACCGGCGCGTGGCGATTGTGGGACACTTCCCTTTCGTCAAGCGGGTGCGGCAAGCGGCGGCCGAATGTTGGGTATTGGAGCTGAATCCCGGCCCCGGTGACTTGCCTGCAGAACAGGCCGCTGAGGTGCTGCCTCTGGCGGACGTGGTTGCCCTGACCGGCACCTCGCTGACCAATCACACGTTCGATGGGCTGATCGAGCTGTGCCGGCCCGATGCCTTCGTGGTTCTTCTGGGGGCCAGCGCGCCGCTTTCGCCGGTGTTGCTCGACCACGGTGTGGATGCGGTCTCTGGGACTTTGGTGGTGGACGTACCTGCCGCGCTACGGGCCGTGGGGCAGGGGGCGACCTTTCCCCAGATCCCGGGCAAGCGGCTGTTGACGATGACGCGCCATCGGAATGGCGCCTTTGTAGGATAAAGGTGCGCCATCGGAATGGCACCGTTGTAGGATGAAGGCGCGCCATCGGAATGGCGCCTTTGTAGGATGAAGGTGTGCCATCGGAATGGCGCCTTTGTAGGATAAAGGCGCGCCATCGGAATGGCGCCTTTGTAGGATAAGGGCGCGCCATCGGAATGGCGCCTTTGTAGGATGAAGGTGCGCCATCGGAATGGCACCTTTGTAGGATGAAGGTGCGCCATCGGAATGGCGCCTTTGTAGGATGAAGGTGCGCCATCGGAATGGCGCCTTTGTAGGATGAAGGTGCGCCATCGGAATGGCGCCTTTGTAGGATGATGGTGAGTCGTCCGTGATGGACGTGACGGACGAGCGTGGCGGGTGATGACGAACGGTGTCCGCAATGGACGCCGTACGGAATCGATTCGACAGACATTGATCTAAACTGAGTAAGGGAGAAAGAAAGAATGATCACAGACAAACAAGTTTCGGAAGCATTGCGCCAGGTGATGCATCCCGAGATGAAGCGCAATCTGGTCGAACTGGAGATGGTCAGAGACATCGTCGTTGGCGATGGCAGTGTGACGCTTACCTTGATGCTGCCCTTCAAGCAGATCCCAATCAAGGACGACCTGGTGCGCGGTGTGCAGGGTGCGGTGGCCGCATTGGATCCGGACCTGGAGGTTAAGGTGGAGCTGGCTGAAATGAGCCAGCAGGAGCGCGCTGCGTTCATGACAGCGGCTGAGGGTGGCCCTAAGCCATCGCAGGTTATGAACAAGGTTGAGCACGTGGTGGCCGTGCTGAGTGGGAAAGGCGGCGTTGGCAAGTCTTCGGTGGCGGCGTTGCTGGCGGTGGCCCTCCATCGTCAGGGCAAGCAGATAGGTGTGCTGGACGCCGATATCACGGGGCCTAGCATTCCCAAGATGTTTGGCCTTCACGAGACCCCGCCGATGGGCCCGCTGGGCATCCTTCCGGCGGGGACGAAGACGGGCATTGAGGTGATGTCCATCAACCTGCTGCTTCCCAGCGAGGACGAGGCCGTGATCTGGCGTGGTCCGCTCATCAGCAGCGCGATCAAGCAGTTTTGGCAGGACGTGGCTTGGGGGCATTTGGACTACCTGATCGTAGACTTGCCCCCGGGCACCTCGGACGCATCGTTGACCGTGATGCAATCCATACCCCTGAGTGGGATTGTACTGGTCACCTCGCCGCAGGATCTGGCGGGGATGGTCGTGCGCAAGGCAGCCCGCATGGCCCAGCAGATGGGCGCGCCCATCCTGGGCCTGGTGGAGAACATGAGCTACGCGGTCTGTCCCAACTGCGACGAACGGATCGAGGTCTTTGGCCCCAGCCGGGCGATGCACACGGCGACGCATCTGGGTGTGCCGCTACTGGGCCGGCTCCCGCTGGATCCTGAACTGGCGCGCCGGTGTGATGCGGGAGAGATCGAGGACTACGTATCCGAGGCGTTCGATCCGGTCGCTGAGCAGGTGGTAGAGCGGGTGCCGAGCAGCAAGACGGCGCCGACATTTCCGTAGCGGAATGGTCTCTGCGTTGTAGGGGCGCGGTTTCCGTGCCCTCGTGGCGCAGTGTGCGCATTGTGGAGGCGTGGAGCCTGCGTGATCGTGGCGTGGCCTCCGTGCCCTCGTGGCGCAGTCTGCGCATTGTGGAAGTGTGGAGTCTGCGTGATCGTGGCGCGGCCTCCGCGGTGTAGGGGCGCGGTTTCCGCGCCCTCACTGGAGCGTTCATGAGAACATATCTGGATTGTTACCCGTGCTTCCTGCGCCAGGCGTTGGAGGCGGCGCGAATGGCCGGGGCAGGCGAGGCGCAGCAGGGAACGGTGCTCCACCGTGCGCTTGACGTGCTGAGGCAGATCGACCCGTCGAGTACGCCGCCCGAGATTGGCAGCCGGGTGCACGGCATCGTGCGGGAGGAGGTCGACGACGGTGACCCATATAGCGCGGGCAAGGACGACAGCACCCGCCAGGCTCTGGCGCTCTATCCACGGTTGAAATCGCTGCTGATCGAGGCGGACGATCCGTTGGAGGTGGGCATTCGGTTGAGCATCGCCGGTAACATCATCGACCTGGCGACGATTCGCGAGTACGATCTGTGGGGCACAGTGGAGCGGGTGTTGGCCCAGCCCTTCGCCGTTGACGACCGTGCGCCGTTCCGGGAGGCTCTTTCCGGTGCCGAGCGGGTGCTCTATCTGGCCGACAACGCTGGTGAGACGGTGTTCGACCGGTTGCTGATCGAGGCTATGGGCGTCCCGGTTGTATATGGGGTGAAGGGAGGGCCCATTCTGAACGACGCGACGAGGCAGGACGCGCTGGCTGCTGGATTGGGCCAGGTGGCGACGATTGTGGACAACGGATCGGATGCAATCGGCACGATTCTGAGTCGCTGTTCAGATGAGTTCCGGCGCCTGTACGACGAGGCTGACCTGGTCATCGCCAAGGGACAGGCGAACTACGAGACGCTGAGCGATGAAGGGCCAAGGGTGTTCTTCCTGCTTCAGACCAAGTGCCCGGTCATCGCCCGCGATGTGGGTGTGCCGGTCATGAGCATTGTGCTGAAGCAGGGCGCGGGGTAGGACGCATTGGGGCAGGTATCGATCATATCTTGTATCAGGAGGAAAGCAAATGAGGATTGTAATTTCGGCTAACGGTGCAGACCTTGACGCTCCGGCTAGCCCTGTCTTCGGGCGTTGCCCGACTTACGTGTTCGTGGATACAGACACGATGGCCTTTGAGGCTGTGCAGAATCCGGCCATCAACGCTTCTGGCGGTGCAGGCATACAGGCGGCCCAGTTTATCGTCGAGCAAGGGGCACAGGCGGTGGTCACGGGCAACGTAGGCCCGAACGCGTTCGGCGTGCTCCAATCCGCCAACGTCACGATTCACCTCTTTGGAGGCGGGACGGTGCGCGAGGCGGTGGATGCCTTCCGGCAAGGGCGGCTGCAGGCTGTCGGTGGCGCGAGTTCCCCGGCGCACTCCGGCATGGGGATGGGTCGAGGTATGGGGATGGGCCGCGGTATGGGCATGGGGCGCGGCATGGGCATGGGGCGCGGCAGAGGTATGGGGAGTGGCGTGGGTGGGGGATTCGCCCCGGCGACGTCTGCACCCCCGGCAGCGCCGGCGCCGACTGCAGGCAGTCGGGAGGAGGAGATCGGGTCGTTGAAGGGCGTGGCCAGTGACCTTCGCAGGCAGTTAGCCGAGGTCATGGACCGTCTCGACCGGCTAGAGAAAGAGGAGTAACTCATGCGCATTGCTGTATCTGCAGACAATAATGATGGCCTGGAAAGCGTGGTGAGCCCTCACTTCGGGCGTTGTCCATTCTACGTCCTGGTGGACGTCGAGGGACGCGAGGTGAAGCATCTGGCTGTTGTGGCGAGCCCCTTCTACGGTCAGCATCAGCCTGGACAGGTGCCTGGCTTCATTCACAGCCACGAGGCTGACGTGATGCTCACCGGTGGGATGGGGCGCCGGGCGATCGGTTTCTTCCAGGAGTATGGCATCGAGGCTGTGACCGGCGCGTCTGGCACAGTGCGTCGCGCGGTTGAGCAGTACCTGGGCGGGCAGTTGCACGGGGCCGAGCCCTGTCGGGAAAGCCAGGACCATGCCCACGAGGAGGGCGGGTCGGAAGCGGAGTACGAGCAGGACGAGGCGGGACGCCTACGCGAGGAAGCCGAGATGCTGCAGCAGCAGTTGAACGAGGCGATGGAGCGCCTGGATCGGTTGACGGCGAACTAGGAGCCGGGCTGTGTCTCGTAGTAGGCTTCGCGAATAACGTTCAGATCCCTTGCAGGAGGTAGAGATTGGCGCGCTTTGTCGGTATCGTTGGATACAAGAACAGCGGTAAGACCACGTTGACTCAACGCCTGGCCCAGGAGTTGACCCGAATGGGCCGCAAGGTGGCCGTGATCAAGCACACGTCCCATGCCCTGGATGTGTCAGGGAAGGACACTGCGATACTGGGAGAGGTTGTAAACCAGGTGGGGTTGATCTCGCCGGACGAGTCGGCGGTTTTCTGGAAGAGCCCGCTGAGCCTGGAGGACATCGTCGCCTATGTGGACGCAGATATCGTCCTCGTCGAGGGTTTCAAGGCGGAGACGACGTTTCCCAAGGTTGTGTGCCTACGGGGACAGCCGGACGACCGGGATCTGTTCGACGGTCTGGCGATCTGTGCCGTGGGACCGGCTGAACAGGTGGACACTGCGGACATTGCCTCCGACCGTCTGCGGTCGGCTGCGTCCGTGCACGGGGTGGATGTCCCGCTATTCAGCCGGGATGAGGTAGGCAAGATTGCCGCTCTCGTGGATGAGAAGGCCTTCAAGCTGCCTAACCTGGACTGCGGGGGCTGCGGGCACGAGCGGTGCTACGACATGGCCCGCGAAATCGTCGCGGGGACCGGCAGCGTGGACGACTGTGTCTCCTTGCAGCCCAGCACGCAGGTCCGGGTCGATGGGGAACTGCTGTCTATGAATCCCTTCATCGCAGCTATCGTAAGGGACGTGGTCGTGGCGATGCTCTCGTCGCTCAAGGGCTTCAAGAAGGGGAAGATCGAGATCAGTATGTAGGAGATGCCCCCTTCATCTGTACATTAGGGGAGCGCAGCGGCTCTCTCAATCGCAGTGTGGGTCGGGAGGTCATTTGGAACAGCACAAACAGGCGACTGACTTTGATCGCTTGGTCGCGGAACTACAGCACGATGTAGACGAGCAAGAGCGAGCTATATTCTCGGATAAGGTCATTGCGGAGGCTCGCAATCCTACGCACGCAGGGCGTATGGCCGAGCCGGATGCGTCCGGGATCGTCCACGGCTGGTGCGGGGATACGATGGAGTTCTTCCTGAAGCTAGACGGACAGCGGATCGAGCGGGTCACGTTCATGACGGATGGCTGCGGGTCGAGCCTGGCCTGTGGTAACACCGTCTCCAAGATGGCGCAGGGGAAGGTGGTGGAGGAAGCGGTGCAGATCGAACCCGAAGACGTGATCGCGGCGCTGGGCGGTTTGCCCAAAGAGTATGAGCACTGTGCCCAGTTGGCAGTGAACACGCTACGTGAGGCGATTGCCAACCGCGAATAGGCGGATAGCGCCGGCTGTGGCGTCGGGTGCACCCGAAACAAGAAACCCGGTCTTTGGCGACACGGACGCTCCGTCCGCGACATCGCGGCGATTTACATCGTCGCGATGTAAATCGCATAGAAAGCCCGGTTTCGGACGACGAGGCGTTAGCGATGAAAACTGATCGGATGACTGAGGCGCAGGCGCGGAAGCGTGTGGCCGCGCAGGCCGGCGACATGCTGAACCAGGGCTATCACTGAGCTGAGGCGATGTTGCTCGCCGTGGGCGGGCACGTCCTGGGCGACTTGGGGCCTCTGGCTCCGAGGATGGCGACCGGCCTGGCGGGTGGCGTAGGGAATACGCACCAGGAGATGTGCGGGGCACTGAGTGGTGGCGTGCTGGTCATCGGTGGGGTGCTTGGCCGGGAGCACGTGAGCGAAGACGACGAGCCGGCCCTGAGTGTCACCGCGCGGTATCGAGCGCGCTTCCTGGAGGAGTTGGGGGACACGCAATGTGCTCGCCTGCGCGAGTTAGTGGACGCACCGGGTGGCCTGGGGTCCTGCGCGGCGCTGGTTGAGCGGGCGGCGATGATCCTCTTGGAGTTGCTCGCGGAGGCCGACGGGCGAGTGCAGTAGATAGGACGGCGGGATGGGAGCGACTGGGCATCTTGGGCGCTTGCGCGAATGTGTGGGACACGACGTGCTGTTGTCTCCGGCCGCTGCCGCTTGCATTCGAGATGGGGAGGGGCGTATCTTGCTTCTGCGGCGCAGCGACGGCGAAAACCTCTGGAGCTTTCCAGGGGGAGCGATCGAGCCCGGTGAGGGGGCTGCCGATGCCGTCGTGCGTGAGGTACGCGAGGAAATTGGGTTGGAAGTTGAGCCGGTGGCGCTCATTGGCGTCTATTCAAGCCCCGACTACGCGTTTGCCTATCCCAACGGTGATCAAGTGCAACCTGTGACGGCGTTCTTCGAGTGCCGGGTCGTCGGAGGTGAGCTTGGGCCGGATATGGAAGAGATCATAGGGGCTGGCGTCTTTGGTCCAGACGCCCCATTGCCGCCCATGCGCCCCTGCTGCGTGGCCAAGGCACGGGACGCATTCGCATTTCAAGGCCGGGCTTTCTTTCGCTAGGAAGGGCGTGGGGATAGGGCCGGTTGGCAGGTCGCTAGTTGTGGGGAGGTGGAAGATGAGCCCTCAGACGGTTGAGGTAGACAGTGCGCGCTGCACGGGCTGTGGTGCGTGTGTTGATGTGTGCCCTGTCGCGGCCATCACCTTGGTGGATGGGAAGGCGTTTGTCGACGAGGATATCTGCACGGGCTGTGAGGCCTGCGTGGACATCTGTCCAGTGGGAGCCATCGAACCCGTCATCGAGGGAGAACTCGTGCCGGTCTCAGGGCGACCATCTCCCACTGTCTATCGGCCCGGCCCTCTGGCAAGATCCGCTGGTACAGCCGTTGCCGCTGTCGGTACCGGATTGCTCCTGAGGGCGGCAAGGTCGGCGGCAAGCGCCGTGGGGCGTTGGTTGGCCCGCCGGCTGCAGACGGTGCCCTCCGCAGTCGATCGCGAGCAGCCCCTTCAGGGACGCGTTCAGCGGGATGCCGCAGGGGCCGCACCTCGGCCGGCGGGCGGCCGAGGCCAGGGCCGTCGGTCGCGACGTCGCCGGCGGGGTGGATGAGGCCGCGAACGTTGATCGTGCGTTCGCGGACATTGAGCCCGATCGTCTGCGGTCGGCTGCGTCCGCGGGCATTGACCGCAGGCCAATAGGAGGGGGCGTGGTGCGCGTGACACGGTGGGCGCTGGTGGGGCTGGTTGGCCTGCTGGTCTGTGGCTGTGCGTCGCTGACCTCCCTTCCTGCCGCTGCAACGCCCACGCCGGCGCGCACCCCTTTGCCGCCGCCAACGGCGTCGGACGCAGCCGGCGTCGACCGCAGACAGCCAGGATCAACGTCCGCGCCGTCCCCCGTGCCCGAGGCGACGCCAACTGCGTCGTCTACGCCGGCACCCGCGGCGGCTCCGACCCAGGTGGCACCCACTGCCACGCGGGTAGAAAGTGTGGATCAAGTTATGATCACTATTCTGTACGACAACAACCCCGGTGAGGACGCGCGTTTGCACTCGGCCTGGGGTTTCTCCTGCCTGGTGCAAGGACTGGAGAAAACGGTTCTCTTCGACACAGGTGGTGACAGCCCGACGCTGCTGGGCAACATGCGCACGCTTGGACTGGATCCCCAGGACGTGGACGTCGTGGTCATATCGCACGTTCACGGCGACCACGTGGGCGGGCTGCCTGGCTTCCTGGCGGAGAACCACGCGGTCACCGTCTATCTGCCCCAATCCTTCCCCGTCGGCATCAAGGACGCCACCGTGGCGGCGGGGGCGGCAGTCGTCGAGGTTGGCGGGCCGGTCCAGATCTGTCCTCACGTCTATTCGACAGGGGAGCTTGGCACGTCGATCAGGGAGCAGGCGCTCGTGGTCGAGACGACGCAAGGGCTCTTGGTGATCACGGGATGCGCCCATCCGGGAATCGTCAGTATCGTGCGCCACGCGAAGGACGTGACGGGCGAGGATGTCCGTCTCGTCCTGGGCGGCTTTCACCTGGGCGGCACGGGCGCTGCCGAGATCACGGGCATTATCGAGAGCTTTGAAGACCTGGGCGTGCGCCAGGTGGCTCCCTGTCACTGTTCGGGTGATCTCGCCCGCAGGCTGTTTGCACAGGCTTATGGCGAGGATTTCATCCTTGTGGGCGTGGGGCAAAGACTCACGCTGGACTCGCAGGGCACATCTGGGGGCTCGGAAGGAGGAGGGGAGCCGTGAAACTGACCGTGCAGCAGGTGGATGGACTCCGTTTTCTGGCCACAGTGGGGCCGCACGCATTGGTCGTGGATGCCGCGCCGGAGGATGGAGGGGGCGGCACTGCGCCGAGCGCGCCGCGGTTGTTTGCGGCTGCGGTCGGCGCCTGCGTCCTTGAGTTCGTGGCGAACTCGTGCCGGCTGCACGACGTTCCCTGCCAGCGCCTGAGCCTGGAGGTCAACTTCGAGGAGCTAGAGAGGCCCCGTCGCGTTGGCGCGCTGGAGGTTGTGATTCATATAGAGCCGGAGCCACCGGAGGGCGTGAAGCGGCGGCTGGTCGGGGTTGCCCGGCACGCCACTCTGGCCAACACGCTTGCGCGCCCGCCAGAGCTGCTCGTGCGCTTCGGCGAGGAATGACGCGCGGTGGATGCCGGCGTGGATGATGAGAGGAGGTGAGTGACGTGGGCCAAGGTCGTGGTGGTGGTCGCGGTGGAGGTTCTGGTCGTGGCGGCGGTCGTGGGCCGGGCAGGATGGGAGGGCCCTTAGCCGGTGGCCCTGGTGGATACTGTGTTTGCCCCAGTTGCGGGCACCGGGAGCCGCACGCTCCGGGTCAGCCTTGCTACCAGAAACGATGCCCTCAGTGTGGTGCGCAGATGGTCCGTGAAGGATAGATCAGTCACATTGAGGTGGGCGGTGCCCGGTACCCTGAGTGCCGGGCACCGTTTCGTGTTATATGAGGCGGACGCACTTGTCGCAGATGCGGCCACCCGTTTGACAGTGGGTTGGGGGCTGGTACAATGCGTCGGGTTGCGTGATGGAGGAGATCATAGGACGGGTGCACGAGACTTCTGATAGAGGCGGTGACCGCGCTGCTGCCCCCGCTGAAGCGGGGCGTCCGGAATGGGTGGGCCGCGTGGCGCTTATGGCTGTGTTGGTGCTGGGCCTTGTCCTGCGGATGGGATGGCCGGCGCTGGCCGAGTTCAAGCGGGATGAGGCGACGGTGCTCCGCCGGGCCCTGGCCATTGCCTATGAGGGCGAGCTGCCAGCGACAGGTGTGGCTACGTCTATGGGGACGGCCAATCTGCCGCTGACTCTCTATCTGACCGCCATCCCACTGCGCCTGTGGCGTGACCCGGTGGCGGTCGTTCTCTTCACCGGCCTGCTCAACGGCCTGGCCGTGCTCGCCTGCTATGCTATCGGCCGGGCCTGTTTCGGCCGGGCCGTGGGGTTGGTGGCGGCCTTTCTGTTCGCCGTCAACCCGTGGGCCGTGTTGTACGGCCGGAAGATCTGGAGCCAGAATCTGCCCTTGGTCACGCTGGGCTTCTTCGCGGCTCTGTTTGCCACCTTCGTGCGGGGCAAGCGCTGGGCGCTGGTCGGGGCTTTCGTCGGCCTGGCCGCGCTCGTCGGCCTGCACCTGGGCGGGCTGGCATTCGTCCCGATACTACTGGTGCCGATGGTGCTCTATCGAAAGCAGGTCGCCTGGCGGCCGCTCGTGGTGGGGATGGGCCTCGCCGCGTTGCTTGTCGCCCCGTACGTCGTCCACGATGCGCTCCACGATTGGTCCAATGTGCGCGGTTTCCTGGGCTACGCGGGTGGGGAGTCTCACCTGTCGTGGGACGCGCTGCGCTATGCCTTCTTCCTCACGGGCAGCGCGGGGATTCACGGGATGGCGGGAGGGCTGCAGGTCGAGTACCTGGCAGGTCTGCCGAACGGGTGGTGGCTGAACTGGGTCATGATGGGGCTCTTCGCCCTGGCGCTCGTGTACGGCCTGGTCCAGATCGTGAGGGGGCCGGTCGAGCGACGCCGCTCTTTTGTCTTGCTGCTGCTGTGGTTTGCGGTTCCCATCGCGATGCAGAGCCGTCCTAGCGCGGACGTGTATCCCCACTACTTCATCTTGCTCTACCCGGTCCAGTTCCTGTTCATTGCCGTCCTGCTGGTGGATGGCGTCGCAAGGCGGCGCTCCGGAAGACCTACGGGAGACCCGACAGGTTTTCCGAAACCTGTCAGGTCTGGCAGACCTTCGTGCCTGACTGCGAACAGGGGCGCTCCCCCCGGACGCTTCCTGGGCCGGCGGTTGACAGTCCCGGCTCTGTTGCTCGCCGTGGGTCTGGTGTTGTGGGGCAGTTGGCAGGTCGCCGTATCGGCGCGGCTCCTCGTCTTCATGGATCGGCACCCCACCACGGGAGGCTACGGGATTCCCCTCAAGTATACCCGCGCGGCGGCCCAGGAGGCACGACGGCTGGCGCGGACGGCGCAAACCTCGGCCGCGCGTCCGGAAGAGTCCGAGCCCGTGGCTGAGATCGTCGTTCTGAGCGCGGGAGTGGACCCGGCCGTGGACGAGACGGCGGCTGTGTTCGAGGCGTTGCTCTTCGGGCACCCGCACCGCCTCGCCGATGGCCGCTGGGCCTTGCCGGTGCCAGATAGCGCCCGGGCCGTCTACGTGGCAGGACCGGTGGATGAGGTTGATGGCGCGTCGGATCTGTGGCCGGTGGTCGAGCGACTCGGCGCTATGGAGTATGTGCAGCCCGGACCGACCATCGCCCTGCCCGACGGTTGGCGTTACTTGCTCTTCTTCCGCGATGGGCCGGACCGGGAGGATGTCCTGGCGGGGTTGTCACGCTTCGATGATGACCGTCAGGAGACTGCGGACATTGATCACGCGTCCGCGGACATTGATCACGCGTCCGCGGCAGACCCTAAAGGTTTTCCGAAACCTTTAGGGTCTGATGGCGACGTGGCTTTCGCCAACGGCACCGTGTTTATGGGGTACTCGGTGCCGGAGACTGTGCCGGCTGGCGGGGCGCTGGAGGTCTGGGTCGCCTGGTGGGCGCGCTCCCTGTCGCCGCCCGGCAGCGATTATCACTTCTTCACCCACCTGTTGGATGAAGGAGGGGGGCTTCGTGGCCAGTGCGACGTGGCCGGGTTCCCGACGGCCTCCTGGCGCGCCGGTGACCTGGTGCTGAACCGATTTGTCATTCCAGTTTCCTCCGATCTGTCGCCGGGGCCGCACCACGTGCTGGGGGGCTTGTACACGTACCCGGACGTGGTCAACGTGTCGTTCCTGGACGTGGCGGGCAATCCGGCCGGGGATCGGGTGATGTTGGGCGAGGTGGAGGTGAGGTGAAATCGATGAAGCTCACGTGCTTGGTGGACAACACGGTCCAGGCGGGCTCACCCTTCTGGGGGGAGCACGGCGTGGCGTTTCTGATTGAGGGGGAGCAAGGATGTCTCCTCTTCGACACGGGGGCCAGTGGTACTGTGCTTTTTCACAACATGGAGGCAGCGGGCATGGATCCCGAGAGCATCTCCGCGCTGGCTCTCAGCCACGCGCATACGGACCACACGGGCGGGCTGCCAGGCCTCCTGGAGCGCAGGCCCGGCCTGCCGATCTACGCCCATACCGATCTGGGGCGCGAGCGTTTTTCGCAGCGCGGCGGGGAGATGCGAGCGAGAGGCCCGTCCCTGGGCGTGGAGGAGCTGCGCCGGCTGGCTGATCTGTGCCTGAGCGACGCGCCACAGGAGATCCTGCCCGGCATCTGGACCACCGGGGAGATCACCGATCGGTCCGAGCCGGAGGGCCGTAGCGCCAATCACTTCGTGCGCCAGGGTGGCGACTGGGTGCCTGACCCTTACCGGGACGATCTGTCGTTGGTCGTGGAAGGCTCACGAGGTCTGGTTCTGGTGTGCGGGTGCTGCCACGCTGGCCTGCTGAACACACTGGCGCACGTGCGGCGGACCTTCGGCAGGCACCCCGTCGCGGTGATCGGGGGCACGCACCTGGTGAGCGCGGATGAGGCGCATTTGGGCCGCTTGGTTGCGGTGTTGCGCGGCCAGGGGAGGAACGGACGCACAGGTCTGGGCGGTCCAGATGAGGGCTTGGGGCTATCTGTGCTCTATCTCAATCACTGCACCGGCCTGCGGGCCTACGTGGCGTTGGCCCAGGCTCTGGAGGGGCGGGTGTTTCCCTGTCCGGTGGGGACTGTGTTGGATCTCTGAAACTGAGGGCCGTATCTGTCTAGCGAAAAGAACAAGGAGGCGGAATAGGATGGACGCGAAGACCTGGGTTCCCGAGGGAATCTCACAAGACATGCCCAATGGGGCTCGCATGTACGACTACTTCCTGGGCGGCTACTACAACTTCGAGATCGATCGCCAGATGAGCGAGAAGGCGCTCCAGATCTACCCCGATGGACGGCTGACTGCCCAGGCCTGCCGGGCATTCCTACGCCGGGTCACCGGTTTCTTCGTCGAGCAAGGTATTGACCAGTTCCTCGAGATTGGCTCGGGCATACCGACCTCAGGGCACGTCCACGAGGTGGCTCAGAAAGCCAATCCCGCCGCGCGCGTCGTCTACGTGGACATAGATCCCGTCGCCATCGCACATGGCCAGGCCATCTTGAAGGACAACCTGAATGCCATTGCTATCGTGGGTGACGTGCGTCGTCCTGACGATATCCTCGGCCACCCGGAGGTCAAAGGGCTGCTCGACTTCGGCCGGCCGGTGGCGGTGTCTCTACTCACGCTTCTCCATGCTGTGGTGGACGATGAACAGGCATATGCGGCCGTGCGTGTCCTGCGTGATGCACTGGTGCCGGGTAGCTACATAGCGATTTCTCACGGCACGCGCGAAAACGCGCCGCCGGAGACTATCAAGCAGATGGAGATGCTCACCCGGGGCACGTCCATGCCGGCCCGGTACCGCTCGCATGCTGATATCGAACCCTTCTTCGAAGGACTTGAGGTGGTCGAGCCGGGGCTGGTCCACATTCCGCTCTGGCGGCCGGAAGGGCCCGACGACGTGCTTCTCGACGAGCCGGAGCGGGTCCTGATCTACGGGGGCGTTGGGCGCAAGCCGTAGAGCGCCTAGAACTGATCCTCGTCGAAGAAGACGTTGACCCGGGCGACGTGCTGTGTCCGGCCGAGTTCGCGCACGAACGCCTCGCTCGTGTCATCGGCCTTGAGGCGGATGTAGTACGAGAGCTCAAGCGAGTCGCCGTCCCCGATCGACTTCACGTTGACGAGTCTGTGATGCTGGCAATAGGTCTCCAGGACTTGCAGGTAGGGGGCTTCGTCCTCTGCTGATGACTTGAGGCGGAACTGGAGCAAGAACTCTCTTCGCTTCGGCCACGCGTATGGAGCCTTGGCGAGGATGAGTATGACGACGCCGACGAATATCGTCCCGGCGATGGCCGTCAGGTGCAGGCCCACTCCTGCCGCCATCCCCACCGCCAGGGCGAAGAATATGAATACGATGTCCTGCACGTCCTTGATCGCCGTACGGAAGCGGATGATAGATAGCGCGCCCACCAGGCCAAAAGCGCGGGCGAGGTTGTTGCCTATCACCATGATGACGACTGCCGTGATCATCGCGAGCGGTGGCATAGAGTTGACAAACGTGATGGAGTAGCTCGGACCCTTGTAGGCCCAGCGATAGATCAGGGAGATGAGCAGCCCGCAGGCCAGCGCTACGGCCATGTTGGCGACGGTTGGGCCCAGGCTGGAGAGGAGAACATCCAGAGAATCTTGAAACAGGCTCATCGCTACATACATCCTCGCATGTTGCGCAGCCGCGCGATCCTCGCATGTTGCGCAGCCGCGCGATCAAGGGGGCGACCGGAGCAGAGGCGGGGCTATGTGTGCCAGACGTGGGACAGGGCGAGCACTGAACGTCTGCGCGAACCGTTCGACGAGACGTGCTGGTCTGTACAGAGTCCATACTTGGACAGCGCCTGGCGGCTAAGGCCCAGTCTCCCAAGAGCAAACTTAACCCACGCGGGCAGCCCACAGACGAACTTGAGCTCGAGGATGAAGTGCCCGGCGATCGGGCAGGCTGTGTCATCCTCTTCGAACAACGCGTCTGTTGCAAAACGGATGGAGCTACGCACGTTCTTATCCAGCGTGATCCGCAGGTCGTCGAATCTGCTCTGATAGGCCTCGCGCTCGTATATGACCAGGATCGCCGGACGGAGGGAGTCGCCGAAGACGTGGAACAGGAACCGTCTGGCGTTCTTGACAGCTCCGATGTGGTCCCCGCATGGCAGGACGTATCGCTCGACGTCGCCCGAGGCGAACATCTCCCCGACGTGCTCGTAGGTAACCGGCGCTCGGTTCTTCACGATAGGTGCGCCACACTTCTGTTTGGTCTCCAGGAATACGATGTTGCTCTCGCGGCGCTCGTTGTATCCCCGGACGCGGATCTTCGTCCGTACCCGCAACCCCGCTTGTTTCTCATGATAGCAGCGAAGTGAGGGCGTGTCAAAGTAGATGCTGCGCACGGTGTAGCCGCGCGATCCACGGTTGTGCGTGTCTGCAACGACGAAGGGTGCAATCATCGAGCGCAGCCTGGGGAGCAGTGCGTTTGGGACGAGATACTTGTACTCCACGCGCTTGCTTGTGCTCGGCATCGAAGAGAGTCCTTATCCGTACAGGTGCCTTTGTGCCTCACTGGTCAGTATAGTCCGGCGAGCCAGTTTCCACCATTACGTTTCGGTTACAGCCCCGTTTCATGGGTGCCTGCGCGCCGGTGATCCCTCGGGATACTGGCAAGACTCGTCCAGCCGAAGAAGTGTGGTATAATGACCAGCCGAGAGCGCCCTGGGCAACAACCCACTCATTGTGAACGGAAATCTCATCCAGGACGGGGAGGATATATGAACGTGCATCTGTATCTGTCTATGATACCCGAAGCGCTGATCGCCTCCATGTTAACACCTGAGGAGTTTGGTGTCTACTATGCGCTTGGGTCGGTGAAGAAGTCGCGTGGGCAGGCGGTTTTCTTCGAGGTGGATCCCAGCTTCAGAAACGACTATTTTGACGTTGAGGAAGGTATCCGCCGCTGTGTGCCGCACGAGGATGGAAGTCCAAAGGCCTCAATATACATTTCTGTCTACCGAACCCTGGAGCACATCTCCTTGGATGCCCTTCAGAAGCTCTATCTGGTGACCAAGGATGGCCGGTCGCTGGGGCTCGACCGCGGTGAGGTTTTGCCCGACGAGGGGGATGGGTTGCATCTGTATCAGGAGATCGCTCCCGTGCATCCGTTGGTTGTCAGCACCCTCGGTCCTCGCAAGTTCTACGATCTCATTGTGAAGAACCCAACCAGCCTGCTCTCCCTGCCGGCGATTTGCTTCGTGGAGTTGCGCCTGGGCGAATTGGCCGTGGATCCGGAGCGCGGCGAGGTGCGGGACTTGCCCTATTCGGACGTCGGCCATCTACGCCAGTGCCTGGTTGACTTGAGGACGAAGAACGTCCACACCAAGATGGTCAACCGCGTCCAGTCCGCTTCTTTCCCGTACCGAACGGTGAAGAGTGGCGTTTTCGTAGGAAATGCAGAGCAGTTGCTCTATTACCCCATGCCTTCCCAGGAGCGATTGCGTGCCGAACACTATCGCTGGTGGCGCTCTGCCAACATATAGGGTGGAGGGCTGGTAGGTGGGCCTGGCAAGCACGTTCCGCGCTATCTCGCAGTCGAATGAACAGGAGAGTCACGTATGCTAGCATCTCAGACTTGGGTGATCGCGTCTCTTGTAGCAGGGCTGGTGTCTGTCGGAGTCGCGATCTGGTTGTACAACTGGGTGAACCGTCAGGACCCCGGATCGGAGAGAGCACAGGAAGTCGCTTCCTGGATTCGTGAGGGGGCTAAGTCCTATCTGCGCCGGCTTTATCTGGCGCTCACGCTCGTGGCTGTCGCGCTGGGTGTCATTATAGCAGTTGTGTTCAGCTTCGACATCGAGAACCTGGGCTTGGGTGCGGTGGCCGTCAACCCGGCGCGGGGAATCACGATGGCGATAGCTTTTGTGGTCGGAGCCGTATGCTCTGCGATAGCTGGCTACATGGGTATGAGCGTCGCCGTCTCTGCCAACGTGAGGAGTGCAGTCGCGGCCAACGAGAGCATCAGCCGCTCCTTCAAAGTGGCCTTCTACGCCGGTGCGGTGATGGGTTTGGCCATGGTGGGTTTGGCCATTATCGGCATGGGTACCATTTACCTCTTCACGGCCGATCCGGAGATCATCCTGGGCTTCAGCTTTGGCGCGTCGGCGTTGGCCCTGTTGGCCAAGGCAGGCGGTGGGATCTACACCAAGACGGCCGACATCGCGGCTGACCTGGTGGGCAAGGTCGAGATCGGCATTCCTGAGGACGATCCTCGTAACCCTGCCGTCGTCGCGGACAATGTCGGGGACAACGTCGGTGACGTCGCCGGCATGGGAGCGGACATCTTCGATAGCTACGTGGCCAGTACCGTGGCCGCCATGCTCTTGGGTGCCTCGTTGTTCGCTGACGGGCCGCTTCAAGAGAGATATGTGTTGTTCCCTTTGATTCTGTGCATGCTGGGCATCGTCGCTTCGCTCATCGGTATCCAGTTCGTGCGCGTAGGGAAGAGCGGCAAGCCGGGCAAGGCGCTTAACAACGGCACGATCATCACCTGTGCCATCTTCGCCGTCCTGGTCGCTGCTGTCGTGTTGTTGGGCGATTACAGCCTTGGCGTGCTCTGGCCCACGCTGGCAGGGCTCGTCACGGGCGTCGTGATCGGCTTCACGTCTGACTACTACACGTCTTCCGATTTCCGTCCGGTGATTGAGACCGCCCGCGTCTCTGGCTCCGGCGCGGCTATCAATATCATCACCGGGTTCAGCTATGGCCTGGTCAGCATCGTCCCTTCGGTCGTGGGGATCGTCGCGGCGACGTTGCTCTCCTACTACCTGGCAGAGGCCTCCGGGATCGCCGGCATCTATGGCGTGGGCATCAGCGCCGTGGGTATGTTGGCCGTCAGTGGCATGATCGTATCCTCCGACGCTTATGGGCCCATCGTGGACAACGCCCGGGGTATCGCGGAAATGGCCGGTATGCCACAGGAAGTCATCGATACGACGGACGTGCTCGATGCGGCTGGCAACACGGCCAAGGCGATCACCAAGGGCTTCGCCATCAGTGCCGCCGCCCTCACCGTTCTGGCGCTCTTTGCCGCCTACGCGGAGGTGGTGGAAGCCAGGGGCGTGGCGTTGAGCATCAGCCTGCGGCATCCTGTCGTCGTCGCCGGCGTCCTGCTGGGTGCCGCGACGCCGCCGCTGTTCAGCGCGCTGACGATGCTGTCGGTCACCCACAATGCCTTCGACATGATCGAGGAGATCCGCCGTCAGTTCAGGGAACGCCCTGGCATCCTGGCGGGCACGGAGAACCCGGACTACGCGACCTGCGTGGGCCTGGCTGCCCAGGGGGCACTGGCGTCGCTCGTGGTGCCGGCTTTCTTGGCCATGGTGCTCCCCGTGCTGGTCGGCATCGTCCTGGGACCTGAGGCACTGGGCGGATTCCTCGGAGGGAGCATATTCACCGGCGTCATCTTCGCGCTACTGATGTCTAATGCGGGCGGCCTGTGGGACAACGCCAAGAAGTTCATCGAGTCGGGGGAACATGGTGGCCCGGGTTCCGACGCCCACAAGGCCAGTGTCGTCGGTGACACCGTCGGTGATCCATTCAAGGACACGGCCGGCCCGTCTCTGAACACGCTCATCACCGTGATGTCGCTGGTGTCGTCGCTGTTCGCCCCGATCATCGCGGCCTTCCATCTGTTCTAGCGTGTATCCGTTCTAGAACGAGCGGCCTGGTTGTCAGAAGAGAAATCAGTTTCTCGAACCCGAAGGGCTCTCAGGCCCTTCGGGTTCTTGTTGTGGCCTCAAGTTGCCGCCAGTTGGCCATTCAGGCCAATCTCGCTTGCGACGCCTTTCATCGCGTCCAGCACGACGCCTACGTGCTCCCACAGCTCGACGCCCAGTGATGCGGCCCCTTGCTCGATCTCCGCGCGGTCTACCGCGGCCGCGAAAGCCTTGTCCTTCCACTTCTTGCGCACCGACTTGATCTTCACGTCTCGTACGTCCTTGGACGGACGGACGAGCGTGACGGCCACCAGGAAGCCGGTGAGTTCGTCAACCGCGTGCAGCGTCTTGGCCATCAGTGTGTCACGCGGCACGCCGGTTTCTCCGTGTGAGAGCACCGCGTTGACGATCTCCTCGGAGTATCCCTTCTCGCGCAGGATGCGTCCCCCGGCGTATGGATGTTCCTCCGGGAAGCGATCGTATTCAAAGTCGTGCACGAGACCGATCGCGCCCCACACGTCCTCGTCCTGGCCAAAACGAGCGGCGTAGGCGCGCATCGCAGCTTCCACGGCCAGCATGTGGCGGACGTGGTTCTCGGTGCTGCCAAACTCCTGGACCAAAGCCCAGGCTTCTTCCCGCGTTATCGTGTTCTTCGTGGCAGGTGCCATAGTTCTCTCCTGTAATAGGGTGGCGCAGCAGCGGCTCCACTTGTCAGATAGGGGTGCGGAGCGGCTCCAGTGCCAGGGCACGTTACCGTGCCCCTACGGATATGGGTCGCAGTGGGGTCATTGTACCAGTCACTCGGGCAAAGAGCAAATTCTTGTTTGACATCCTCTGTCGCCCGATGTATACTGCAATCACGATCTGCAAACTAAGTGCGTCTATCGCCAGTCGGACCGCACCCACTCAGTAGTCAGCGAGGAGTGGGTCCCTTATGGCGTTCTGAGACCGCATTGTTGCTCCCAATGTGCTTGCGCTGCAAGACGCGGCTCCGTTCGATCCGAGGATCGGAAGGGAGGATTGGGAACCATGCTGAAACACGTACTCGTTCCTCTGGATGGGTCTCCCTTGGCTGAGTGTGTGCTGCCGCACGTGGTGGCGCTGGCCCGCGCTCTGGATGCCCGGGTCACGCTGCTGCGGGTCCTGGAGCCCCCGTCTGCGGCCGGGCGGATTGGGTCTGTTGACCCCCTGGGGTGGTATATCACCGAGGCCGAGAGCAAGGTCTACCTCGACGGGTGGACCGGGCGCTTGCATAAAACCGGCCTGCGCGTGGAGAGTGTGCTCTTGGAGGGACAGGCGGCGGGCCGTATCGTTGAGTTCGTGCACGCAAATGACGTTGATCTGATTGTGCTCAGTAGCCATGGGCGCAGCGGCCTGAGCGGCTGGAACGTTAGCAGCATCGTTCAAAAGATCATCATGCGGGCCTACGCTCCGGTCATGATCGTCCGTGCCTACCAGGCCGCATCCGTCGATTTGACGTCTTTGAGCTACAAGCGTATGTTGGTTCCTCTGGACTGTTCGCAGCGAGCCGAGTGCGTTTTGCCGGTGGCGACCGCGCTTGCTCGTTTCTTTGGGGCGCAGCTCCTGGTGGCGCACGTGGTGCGCAGGCCGGAGATCATCTGTCGGGTGCCCCTCACGCGACAGGAGGTCGGATTGACGGAACGGCTCACGGAGCGCAATCGCGAGGAGGCGAGCAAGTACTTGGAGCAACTGCAATCGCGCCTGGACGTGGATGTGCGGACTATCTTGCTCGTCGGCGATAGCTCTGCGACAGCGTTGCACGACGTCGTGGAGCAGGAGGGCGTGGATATCGTCCTATTGAGCGCTCACGGCCGTTCTGGCAGCACCAAGTGGCCCTATGGAAGCACAGTGGTCAATTTCATCGGCTATGGCACAACGCCGTTGTTCGTCATGCAAGATCTCTCGCCGGAGGAAGTGGAGCACACGCAGGCTGAGATGCTGGCGCGAGAGCACAAGGGGCACTAGATCATGCTTGGAACACGGCCTGACCCAGGTGCGCCGGCACCGGATCAGCTCGACGACCTGGCACGCCGGTTGGCTGCGAGCCACGAACTCAGCAGTCAACGGGGTTGTAGGCCGATTCTCCTGGACAGTCTCGAAGGGCATGAGGCTTTCCTGCGTGATGCCCACCGGTATTTCGCCGGTGCGTTTGAGGTGCAACTTGCCCTCTCGTACGCGGCCGAGTGGCTGCTGGACAACTTCTACGTCGTGGAGCGCTCGCTGCGCCGGATACGTGACGATCTGCCCCGGGGCTACCACTGCCGGCTGCCTGTCCTGGAGACCACTGATCTCAGAGGATATCCCCGCGTATACGCGGTGGCTCTGGGTATCTTTGGCGATGCCCACAATCGGCTTGACGTAGAACGCGTACGGCGTTTCGTCGAGGCATACCAGCAGGTCTCGCCGCTGACGATAGGGGAACTGTGGGCATTGCCGACCATGCTCCACCTTGTGATCGTGGAGAACCTGAGCCGGGTGGCTGCTCGCATCATGGAGGCTCAGCAGGGCGGGGAGGGCGCCCCGCTGTCTGGCAGGCTGGACGAGGCGGACGTTAATCGCGCGTCCGCGGAGGACTCAGCCGCCGTCTCCAACTGCATACTCAGCCTGCGGATGCTGGAGAACCACGACTGGCAGGAGTTCTTCGAGCGCGTCAGCCGTGTAGAGCAGGTGCTGCGCCGCGATCCAGCGGGTGTCTACGCCCGCATGGATTTCGATACCCGCGATCGCTATCGGGACGCGGTTGAGGATTTGGCGCGACAGATGCAGACGTTGACCGAGGACCCGCCATGGAGCGAGGAGGACGTGGCGCAAGAGGCGGTCAATCTGGCCCGGGATGCTATGGAGAGGGAAACCGGGCGTCGGTCCTGTGCTTCGCACGTCGGCTTCTTCCTCGTGGATGCGGGGCGCGCGCAATTGGAGGATCGCCTGGGCTATCATGCGCCTTGGGGCGAGTCCGTGCGCCGTTGGCTGCTTGGCCAGCCTGTCCCGGCGTATTTGGGTGGCATCGCCCTGGTGGCCCTGGCTATCGTGGGCGGGTTGATCTGCTACGCGGCCGCGGTTGGCGGATCTGTGGCGCAGGTACTGGCGCTAGTTGTGCTTGTCTCGTTGCCCGCCAGTGCCGTAGCGGTCGACGTCGTCAACTGGGTCGTCGCTCACGCCGTGCCCGCCCGGTTGTTGCCACGCCTGGATTTCCAGGAGGGCGTGCCGGCGGAGTGCTGCACGATGGTTGTGATCCCGGCACTGCTTAAGGGCGTCGGCGAGGTCGAATTCCTGTTGCAGCAGTTGGAGCGCCATTACCTGGGCAATGCGGACCCTAACGTGCGCTTTGCTCTGCTCAGCGATTTTGCCGATGCGCCTGAGAGGTGTGTGCCGGAGGACGGCGCGCTGCTCGATTGCCTGAAGCGGGGTGTCCGAGGTCTCAACCGGAAACACAGCCAGCGCTCTGCAGACGTCTTCTACCTGTTCCACCGCGACCGGGAGTGGAATCCCGGCGAGGGATGCTGGATGGGTTGGGAGCGCAAGCGTGGCAAGTTGACTCAGTTCAATCGTCTGGTGCTGGACGAGGCGGGCACGATGCCAGCAGGATGCTGTGCGCGAGGCACCCTCTTAAGCGGAAGGTGGCGCTCCGTTGATGGTGCGTCGAGCGAAAACCCGTTCAGCGTGCGGATCGGGGATCCGGGTTTCTTGTCGAAGGTCAGGTATGTGATCACCTTGGACGCGGATACCGTCCTGCAGCCGGGTGACGCCTGTCGCCTCATCGGTACGCTGGCGCACCCACTGAACCAGGCAGAGTTCGACTCTGAGGGCGGGGACGTGATCGCTGGCTATACCGTGCTGCAACCGCGTGTGGAGATTGGACCGGCCAGTGCCGGCAGGACGCCTTTTTCCCGGATTTTCGGGCAGGATTCCGGTGTGGACCTCTACACGCGGGCGGTGTCTGACGTGTACCAGGACCTGTTTGGCGAGGGCAGCTATGCAGGCAAGGGCATCTACGAGGTGGTCAGTTTCACGCGCAGCCTGGACGAGTGTATCCCCGAGAACCACTTGCTCAGTCACGATCTTTTCGAGGGAATACACGGGCGTGCTGGGCTTGTGACAGACGTCGTTGTCTATGAGGATTACCCTGTTCACTACCTGGCCTACACGCGCCGGCTACATCGCTGGGTGCGTGGCGACTGGCAATTGCTGCCCTGGCTGTTGCCCCGGGTGCCTCACGCGGGCGGCGGAACGATGCCCAATCGGCTCTCGATCCTGAGCCGTTGGAAGATAGTAGACAACCTGCGCCGCAGTCTGCTGAAGCCCGCGGTTCTGGCCTTGTTGGTCGCCGGGTGGCTGTGGTTGCCCGGCTCGACCGTGGTCTGGACGGTGGCAGGCATGCTCGTGCTGGGCGGGTCGGTCCTCACCGAAGCGCTGACCGTGCTGGTTCGGAGCGTACGGGGCGGGTCGTTGGCAGGCGCTGTGGAGTCGCTGGAGATGAGTGTCCTCCACTGGTTGTTGGCGCTGGCGTTTCTCCCTTATGAGGCATTGATCGTGCTGGATGCGATCCTGGCGACCTTGCATCGTTTGCTCATCACCCGCAAACGGTTGTTGCAGTGGACCACTTCCGCCCACACGATTCGCCTGTTTGGCAAGGAGGCGAGGTTGGGGCTGTTGTGGAAGCGGATGGGTCTGCCGGCGATTCTGGCGCTGGCGTTGACCTGGTTGGTGTTCGTGGTCAGACCGGAGGCGCTTCTCTATGCCGTGCTGCTGTTGTTCGCCTGGGCTCAGTCCCCCTTGTTGGCGTACGTGATCAGCCTGCCCGCCACCCGCGAGCCGGCTGCGCTGTCCACCGAGCAGCGCCGGCGCCTGCGTCGCCTGGCCCGCCGGACCTGGTTCTACTTCGAGCGCTTCGTCGGACCAGATGAGCAGTGGTTACCCCCCGATCATTTCCAGGAGGACCCGCTGGGCATCGTCGCTCACCGGACGTCGCCCACCAACATAGGGCTGTTGCTGCTCTCTACGATGACCGCCTACGACCTGGGCTACACGGGGCCGTTGGATCTGACGCTGCGGCTCCGTCCGACCTTTGAGACGCTGAGTCGGATGGAGCGGCACCGGGGCCACTTCCTCAACTGGTACGATACGCGCACGCTGCGGCCTCTGCCTCCCCGCTACGTGTCCACCGTGGACAGCGGCAATCTGGCGGGGTGCTTCCTGGCTCTTGAGCACGCCTTGCTGGCCATGCCGGATGCTCAGGTGTTCCGTTGGCAGCGCTGGCAGGGCTTGCTGGACACGCTGGACGTCTTGACCGACGTTGTGGTGGGTCTGCGCGATGGGGCGGCGGCCGCGCAGTTCCGCAACTACCTGGAACACATCCGCGGGCGAGTCCTGGCAGTGCGCGACACACCGGACACGTGGGGACATCTGCTGGTCGAGCTGGGTGACGTGTCCTGGCCTGAACTGGAGCGCTTGTTGATCGCGCTGGTAGAGTCGGCGCCGCATGCCCTGGAGGTGGGTACGCTGCACGACTTGCACGTCTGGTCGGAGCGGGTGAACTACCAGCTTCTCAGCATGCGGAGCCAACTGGACATGCTGGTGCCCTGGCTGCTACCCATGAGTCAGGCACCCGCGCTGTTCACCCGGCCGCAGGCCGATGCGCGCGTTGTCGCTGCCTGGCAAGCGCTGGTTGAGGCCCTCCCGGCCACGCCGGCGCTGCGCGAGGTGCCCGCGGTGTGCAGAGCAGCGCGGGTACGACTGGATCGGCTGACGGAACTGCTGGGCGACGGGGCGCCGACCGAGGGAGGCACCCCCGCTTCAGCGGGGCGTCCGGAGTGGGCGCGGGAGGCCCGCGATTGGTGCGAACATCTGGGCCGCGAGCTGGATTCCGCCCGCATGGCGGTGGAGCCTCTCCTGATCGGCTGTCGTGACCTGGCTGCTGAAGCCGAGGCTTATTTCCAGGATATGGGCTTTCGCTTCCTGTTCGACCCGCAGGCCAAGATGTTCCACATTGGCTACAACGTGGACGCCGACAGATTGGATCCCTACTACTATGATCTGTTGGCATCCGAGGCGCGGATCGCGAGTTTCGTGGCTATCGCCAAGGGCGAGGTTCCCCGCGGTCACTGGCTGCGCCTGGGCCGGCCGTTCACCAATTGCGATGGCACGCGCGCGCTCATGTCTTGGAGCGCGACGAGTTTCGAATACCTCATGCCCCTTCTGCTGATGCGCGCCTATCAGGGCACTCTCCTGGACCACAGTTGTCGCGCTGCCGTCGCGTGCCAGATCGCCTATGGGCGTCAGAAGGGCGTGCCCTGGGGGATCTCGGAGTCGGCCTACTATCGCTTCACCGCAGGCAGGACCTATCATTATGAAGCGTTCGGCGTGCCGGAATTGGGGTTCAAGCGGGATCTGGGCGATAGCCTGGTCGTCGCACCGTATGCCTCATTGTTGGCTTTGCCTGTGGATCCCAGGGCTGTCGTGCACAACGTGCGCCGCCTCGTCACGCTGGGTATGTTGGGCCGTTATGGTCTCTACGAGTCCATTGACTACACCCCATCGCACGTACCGACGGGGCAGAAGCACGCCATCGTGCGTTCCTTCTATGCCCATCATCAAGGGATGATTATTACTTCGCTGGGGAACTGCCTCGGAGATGAGGCGATGGTGCGCCGTTTCCACGCGGACCTGCGCGTCCAGAATGCCGACCTGCTGTTGCGTGAGCCACTCTCCGCGGAGGTTCCCGTCGAGTTGCCGCGACCGGAGGAAGTCCGGGAGGTGCGCGAGGTCCAACCCAGCGTCTCTATCGCTCCCGCGTATGGCGTGGCAGACGCGCCGTTTCCTCAGGGGCACCTGCTGTCCAATGGGCGATACAGCGTGTTCGTCACCGCGGCCGGCGGTGGGTACAGCCGTTGGCGGGATACAGACCTGACCCGCTGGCGGGCGGACACGACGTTGGACAACTGGGGGACCTGGATCTACGTCCGCGATCAGGAGCAGGGTGAGCTTTGGTCAGCGGGCTGCCAGCCCACCGGCGCTTCCCCGCCGGTGGATTCGGACGTGCAGTTCCACGCGCACAAGGCCGAGTATTGGCGTCGCCAGGGTGACGTTTCCCTGCGTATGGAGATCGCCGTCGCGCCGGACGACGATGTCGAAATCAGACGGATTAGTCTGGCCAACCGCGGCGGGCAGGCTCGCAGGCTGACGCTGACCAGCTATGGTGAGGTCGCGCTGGCCCCCCACGCCAGCGATCGTGCTCACCCGGCGTTCAGTAAGCTCTTCGTCGAAAGCGAGTATCTGCCGCAGGTAAATGGCCTGCTCTTTCGCCGTCGCCCTCGTTCGGCGGAGGAGCGACCGATCTATATGGTCCATCTCCTGGCTGCTGAGCCTGGGATCGACGTCACCGGTGCCTACGAGAGCGACCGGGCGCGCTTCCTGGGCAGGGGCCGTACACCACGCCAGCCGGCCGCTCTGGACACGGAGAACGCGGACGTTGTGGACACGGCGGACATTGCGGACACTGCGGACATTGATCGTGCGTCCGTTCGTGCGCCCGTACCTGCCTCCGGCGCTATTGGTGCGACGTTGGACCCGATCATGAGCCTCAGCCAGGCAGTCGAACTGCAGGCGCGCGCCCAGGTTCAGGTGGCCTACGTTACGTTGGTGGCCGAGTCGCGCGAGGATGCCATCTCACTGGCGCAGCGCTATCAGGACTGGCTCAGCATCAGGCACGCGCTTGAACAGGCCCTCGCCCACAGCAACCTCGATCTGCGGCGGCTCAACCTGGGTTCGGCGCAGTTGGAGCGGATCCACAGCTTGCTCTCGGCCCTCCACTATCCCTGTTCCGCGCTACGCGCTGCGCCCGAGACGCTGGCGGCGAACACCAGGGGCCAGTCCGGTCTGTGGACGTACGGGATCTCCGGTGACTATCCGGTTCTCCTGGCCTGCACCCACAGCCAGGAGGGGATCGGCCTGGTGCGGGAGGTGCTCCAGGCCCACGCTTATTGGCGCAGGCGACAAGTCAACGTTGACCTGGTCATTCTGAACGAGCATCCGGGTGGCTACAATCAGGAGTTCCACAACCGATTGCGGCGGCTGATCACGCGCACCGGCGGCGATGACTGGATGAATCAGCGCGGTGGCATCTTTCTGTTGCACGCCGAGCAGGTCGACGAGGCGGATCAGGTGTTGCTCCAGACGGTCGCCCGCGTCGTCCTGGAAGAGGCGAAGGGCTCGCTGGAGGAGCAATTGCGGGTGCTTCGGAGGCGCTTCCCCCGCCTGCCGCGTTTCGTCCCGACTCTGCCGCCCTCTGAGGGCGCGGAAACCGCGCCCCTACAGGGTCGGGCTCCGGATGAAGGCGCGGCTGCCGCGCCCCTACAGGGCCGGACTGCCGAGCTTCTGTTTGACAACGGGCTGGGTGGCTTCAGCGTCGACGGACGCGAGTACGTGATTGGCCTGGAGCCGGGCCAGCGGACGCCGGCTCCCTGGGTCAACGTCATCGCCAATCCGGGTTTCGGCTTCCTGGTCTCCGAGTCGGGTCTGGGGTATACGTGGGCCGAGAACAGCGGCGAGAACCGTCTCACTCCCTGGCGGAACGATCCGGTGGCGGACACGCCGGGCGAGGCGCGCTACCTCCGAGACGAGGAGACGGCGCAGGTGTGGTCGTCCACCCCGCTGCCGGCCCCTGCATGGCGCTCAGGCGCGATTGGAAATCGCGGCTACACGATCCGGCACGGGGCCGGGTATTCGGTCTTCGAGCATCACAGTCACGGCCTCCAGCAGCGATTGCGCGTCTTCGCCGTCCCAGACGCGCCGGTGAAGGTGGTGCAGTTGCGGCTGGAGAACACGTGGGAACGCCAGCGGCGGCTCACTGCGACGTACTACGTGGAATGGGTGTTAGGTCCCACGCGCGACGTTCACCAGCAGTACGTCGTGCCCGAGTTCGACGCCGGGAGCCATGCGCTCCTGGCGCGCAATCCCTACAGCGAGGAGTTCAGCGAGCGGACGGCTTTCCTGGCCGCCAGCAAGGAACTCCACGGGCTGACCGCCGACCGGATCGAGTTCCTGGGGCGCAACGGGAGCTACACCCGCCCGGCCGCGCTCGAGCGCATCGGGCTGGCGGGCACAGTCGGCCCCGGGCTAGATCCCTGTGCGGCGTTGCAGGTTCACCTGGATCTGGCGCCCGGCGAGGCGCAGGAGATCTTCTTCCTGTTGGGCCAAGGCGCGGATCGAGACCATGCCCTGGGGCTGGTTGCGCGCTACCGTGACCCGATCCAGATGGAGGCGGCGTGGGACAGCGTGAGGGATCTCTGGGATGGCCTGTTGGGTGCCGTCACCGTGCGGACGCCTGACCCGGCCATGGACGTGCTGCTGAACCGTTGGTTGCTCTACCAGGCGCTTGCTTGCCGGATATGGGGGCGCTCGGCGCTCTATCAATCGTCCGGCGCGTTTGGCTATCGCGACCAGTTGCAGGACGTCATGGCGCTGGTGCACGCCGCGCCAAAGCTCGTGCGGGAGCACATCCTGCGCGCAGCGCGGCACCAGTTCGAGGCCGGGGACGTGCTCCACTGGTGGCATCCGCCGTCGGGACGCGGCGTGCGCACGCGCTGCTCCGATGACCTGCTCTGGCTTCCCTTCGTCACCGCGCACTACGTGGCTGCCACGGGCGATACGGCGATTCTGAGCGAGGAATCCCCGTTTCTCGTGGGCGACCTCTTGGGAGCGGAGGAGTTGGATCGCTACGGCCACTACGCGCCCACGGACGAGGTCGCCACGCTCTACGAGCACTGCCGGCGTGCGCTGGAGCGGGGCACGACTGCCGGAGCACACGGCCTGCCCCTGATCGGTAGCCACGACTGGAACGACGGGATGAACCGGGTGGGCATCGAGGGGCGTGGGGAGAGCGTGTGGCTGGGTTGGTTCCTCTACGCCACGTTGACTCGTTTTGCCCCGGTCTGCGAGGCGCTGGGCGACGGGGAACAGGCGGCCGCATACCGCGAGCGGGCCGAGGGCCTGCGCCGGGCGTTGGAGGAGGAGGCCTGGGATTGGGGCTGGTACCGCCGTGCCTACTATGACGATGGCACCCCCCTGGGATCGGCCGAGAGCGATGAGGCCCAGATTGACTCCATCGCGCAATCGTGGGCCGTCCTGTCGGGGGGAGCGGACCCGACGCGGGCGGTCCAGGCGATGGAGGCGGTCGCCGGCCGGTTGGTGCGGCGTGACGATGGGCTGATATGCCTGTTCACGCCGCCGTTCGACAAGACCGAGCGTGACCCGGGCTACATCAAGGGCTATCCGCCGGGCATTCGGGAGAACGGCGGCCAGTACACGCATGCGGCCTTGTGGGCCGTGTGGGCCTTCGCCGAACTGGGGCAGGGAGACCGCGCCGGGGCATTGTTCCGGCTGTTGAACCCCATCTATCACAGCGACACGCCGGAGCGGGTCGAGCGCTACCGGGTGGAGCCCTACGTGGTGGCGGCGGACGTCTACAGCGTGGCGCCGCACGTGGGACGCGGCGGCTGGACGTGGTACACGGGGTCGGCCGCCTGGATGTACCGGCTAGGGATCGAGGCTATTCTTGGATTGCGGCGGGTGGGGGCGGATGAACTGCATCCGGCGGATAGACTGCATCCGGCGGATAAATTGCATCCGGCGGATAAATTGCATCCGGGCGCGATTGGGAAATCGCGGCTACGGGTTGATCCGTGCATCCCCAAGCGCTGGCCGGGCTTCGAGATCGCCTACCGGGATGGCGAGACCGAATACCAGATTCGCGTGGAGAATCCGGACGGGGTCAACCGGGGCGTGAGGCAGGTGACGTTGGACGGCGAGATCCTGCCCGACGGGGACGTGCCGCTGTCGGGCGATGGCCAGGCGCACGAGGTGCGCGTGTGGATGGGATGAGCTGGAGGTTGGAGATTGGAAGTTGGAGGTTGGAGGTTGGTATGGATCATCATCGAAGGCAGGAAGTGTGGCGCATAGACGCCGACGCGCCGCTCCAGGCGGTGCTGGATGCCCCGGAGTGCCCGTCGCTTCTGCGGCAGACGCTCACCGGCGTGCTCTCGTGGCAGGCGCGCAATGAGACGCCGGTCCGGCGAGCACTGAGCGCGCCGCGCGTCGCTCCCCAGTGGGTGGCGGCGCTGCTGGCGCTGGGGGCCACGGTCACCGTGGATGGTGACGATGGCCCATCGGAGGTCGCGTTGGAGGCGCTGCTGCGCGGTCAGGCCGGCGGGAGGGCCTCTGCCCTCCACGTCCCGGTGGGTCCGGGGGGGGCAAGCCTGGCCGAGGCCCACGTCGGCCGCACCCCGACCGACGAGCCTATCGTCGCGGCCGTCGCGGCCGTGGAGGTCGCCGGAGACGCCGTGCGGCAGGCGCGCGTGGCGCTCACGGGCGTCTGGCCGGAGGCGGTGCGGCTGGCCGAGGCTCCGGCCCAACTGGTGGGCGGGCCGCTGGACGCGGAACGCGTTGGGGCGGTGGCGGAGGCCGTGGAGCAGGAGGTCGCACCGAAGGGGGATTGGCTGGGCAGCGCCGAGTATCGCCGGGCGATGGCGGCCGTGATGACCCGGCGCGCGCTCGTGTCGTGCCTGCGGCGGGAGGTTGGAGATGAATAGGATGCCCCTGGTTGGCAGACGAGCGAGCGCGGACATTGGTCGTGCGTCCGGGGATGCTCGCGGTCCGAGGAGCGTGCCTGCGGCAGGAGGTTGGAGATGAGTGAAGATACATTGTCCATCACACTGACGATCAACGGCGAGGAGAGAACCCTGTCCGTGCGACGCGCGGAGCGCCTGCTGGACGCGTTGCGCCGTGCGGGATACACCAGCGTCAAGTACGGCTGCGGGATGGGCGACTGCGGCGCGTGCACGGTTCTCCTGGACGGCGATCCCGTGCACAGTTGCCAATTGCGGGCCGCGCAGGCTGAAGGGCGCGAGGTGACCACTGTCGAGGCGCTGAGTGCCGGCGGGGTATTGCATCCCCTTCAGCAGGCCTTCATTGAGACGGGCGCGATTCAGTGCGGCTACTGCACGCCGGCCCAGATCCTGACGGCCAAGGCACTCCTCGACCGCAACCTGGCCCCCACCGAGGCGGAGATCCGCGAGGCGCTGTCTGGCGTGATCTGCCGCTGCACGGGCTACGTCAAGATCGTGCAGGCGGTGCAGCGGGCCGCGGCGATCCTGCGCGGGGAGGCGGTGGAGCCCTTTGTACCCGTGGCAGCGACGCTGGCCCCAGGCGAGTCGCCCGATGAGATGCTGGGCCGGTGGCACGCGCTGGGCGATTCTGCCCCACTGCTCGTGGTGTCGCCGCCCGAGATGGAGGCCCTGAGCGTCGTCGGCCAACCCGAGCCCAAGGTGGACGGCGTCAAGCTGGCAGCGGGCCGGCCCGTGTTCACAGACGACGTCAAGTTGGAAGGGACGCTCTACGGTGCGCTTCTGACCAGCCCGCACGCCCACGCGCGCATCAAGCGCATTGACGCCAGCCGGGCGCGCGCGCTGCCCGGCGTCCACGCCGTGCTCACGCACGCGGACATTCCCCGCGTCAAGTACGCCTCCGGCGGCCAGAGCTATCCCCAGCCGCCGCCCTTCGACCAGGTCGTGCTGGACGACAAGGTGCGCCACGTTGGCGACCGGGTGGCGATCGTCGCCGCCGAGACGCAAGAGTTGGCCCAGCGGGCGCTGCGCTTGATCGATGTCGAGTATGAGGTGCTGCCCCACGTCCTGGATCCTGAGGAGGCGATGAAGGACGACGCGCCGATGATCCACGACGAGCCGGACACGGAGGGTATCTACGATGCCCAGCACAACGTCGTTCACCACATCGAGGCCGAGGCTGGCGACGGGGAGGCGCAGTGGGCCAGGGCCGATCACGTGTTCGAGGGGGAGTACCGCACCTCGCAGCAGCAGCAGGCGCACATCGAGCCGCACGTGTGTATCACCTATTGGGACGAGGACGGGCGGCTGGTCGTGCGCTCCAGCACGCAGGTGCCCTTCCACATCCGGCGCATGCTGGCGCCGCTCGTCGGCCTGCCGGTCAAGCAGATCCGGGTGGTCAAGCCCCGCATCGGTGGCGGCTTTGGCAACAAGCAGGAGATGATCCTGGAGGATCTGTGCGCGCACCTGACCATCGCCACGGGCCGCCCGGTGCGCATGGAGTACAGCCGTGTGCAGGAGTTCACGAGTTCCCGCAGCCGGCATCCCCAGGTCATGCGCTACAAGATCGGTGTCACCGACGATATGGAGGTGGTCGCCACCGAGCTCTATCTCATCGGCGATACGTGCGCCTACGGCACGCACGGCCTGACGGTGCAGATGGTGGGCGGGCAGAAGGGGCTGACGCTCTACAACGCCCCCTACTCGAAGTTCGTGTGCGACGTGGTGTACACCAACAAACCCACGCCGGGCGCTTTCCGGGGCTACGGCGCGATGCAGTGTTTCTTCGGTATTGAGACGCTGATGTCGGAGATCGCCGGCCGGATGGGCTGGGACGTGGTGGCGTTCAAGCGCAAGAACTGGATCAAGGTGGGCGAGGAGCTTCTGCTCGCTAAGTCGTTGGGGGAGGGACGCGAGGGGTTCGAGCAGGTGATCCAGTCCAGCGGCCTCGAGGAGTGCGTGCGGATCGGGATGGAGGAGGTGGGTTGGCGCGAGAGGCGGAATGGGAGCGGGGAAACGGGGAGACACGGGGACAAGGAGACAAGGGGACAAGGGGACGGCGGACAAATCCCAAATTCCAAAGCCCAAAGCCCAAGATGGGGAGGCGGGGGGATTCGGAGGGGGGTTGGGATGGCGGTGATGTTGCACGGGAGTGGCATCGCTGGGTTGGACATGGGGGCCGCGACGATCAAGATGAACGACGATGGCTCCTTCAACCTCCTGATCGGCGCGACGGACCTGGGCACCGGGTCCGACACCATCCTGGCCCAGATGGCGGCCGAGGTGTTGGGCGTCCCGGTGGATGATGTGATCGTCTATTCCTCGGACACGGACTTCACCCCCTTCGACAAGGGGGCCTATGCCTCGAGCACGACCTACATCAGCGGCGGCGCGGTGCACAAGGCGGCGCTGAAGGTGGCCGAGCAGATCAAGGCGCACGCGGCGAATATGCTGGGGCTGGAGACGATTGAAGGGATGGCCCTGCGCGATCGCCGGGTCTTTGCGCCTGATGGCACCGCTCTCACGTTGGAGCAGGTGGCGTTGAGCAGCCTGCACCAGCAGGACCAGCACCAGATCATCGCCAGCGCCTCGCACATGAGCTACCAGAGCCCGCCGCCCTTCGGGGCGCAGTTCGCCGAGGTGGCGGTGGACACGGAGACGGGCCAAGTCACCGTGGAGCGGGTGGTCATGGTGGTGGACGCCGGGCGGGTGATCAACCCCATCACCGCCTCCGGGCAGGTGGAGGGGGGCTTGCAGCAGGGCGTGGGCTTTGCGCACTGCGAGGAGATGGTCTACGACGAGGATGGCCGCCTGCTCAACCCGCGCTTCGGCCCTTACCACGTGTACAAGGCCAACGAGATGCCGAAGCTGGACGTGATCTTCGTGCAGACGGACGAGCCCACCGGGCCTTTCGGGGCCAAGTCGGTGGCCGAGATCCCGCTGGACGGCATCGCGCCGGCCATCGCGGACGCCATCCACGACGCGACGGGCGTCTGGGTGCGCGAGGTGCCCTTCACGCCGGAGCGGGTGTGGCGGGCGCTGCGAATGGATGCGGAGACCGCGCCCCCGCAGGCGGACTGAGGGACGAAGAACTCCGTGAGGACTTTGTTCTTGCAAAGGCGTCATTCCGATGACGCACCTTTCGGCTTGGCGTCGTGAGCCAGTTGTAGTACACTGTTCCAGACCGAAGGAGGTGCACTGTGTCTTCGACGATCTCTGCAAGAGATTCTCGCGCCGAGGCGCGTCGGGAGCTCTTAGAGCGTGAGCTGGATCGCTGGCTGCCGCTTCTAGTTATGCACGAAAAGCCCGAAAAGGTCATCTTGTTTGGTTCCTATTGTGACGGTCGCATCAGTGAATGGTCTGATCTGGACATGGTCATCGTCAAGGAAACGAGGGATCCATTCTTGGATCGCACGCGCCAAGTCCTGGCGCTGCTCGAGCCGCGGGTGGGTGTGGACGTGCTGGTGTACACGCCGGAGGAGCTTGAGCAACTGAGCCGCGAACGGCCATTCGTGCGCGAAGAGATCGTGTCCAAGGGCAAGGTGATCTATGAGCGGGGCAACTGAGCGCTGGCTTGCCTTCGCGAAACAGGACCTGCGCGTAGCTGAACTGGCTTTGTCGGAGGACATCTTCAACGACGCGCTGGAGGCGCTGGATCTGGCGCGCCGGGCACTGGAGCGTGTGGAGAGTGCCCTGTCCTAGATCGGGTCTTCCTGTGCCGGAGCCGGTGATTCTCTCCTGGAGCGGGGGCAAGGATAGCGCTATGGCGCTGCACGAACTGCGGCGAGCTGGCGTGTACGACGTCCGGGCACTGCTGACGACGGTCACGGAGGGCTACGACCGCATCAGCATGCACGGCGTGCGGCGCGTCCTGCTGGAGCAGCAGGCGCGCGCGCTGGGCCTGCCGGTCGAGGTGGTGTTCATCCCGCAGGTCTGCTCGAACGAGGTGTACGGGGCCAGGATGCGCGAGGTGCTCGAGCGGTGCCGGGCGGCGGGCATCTGTTCTGTGGCTTTCGGGGACGTGTTCCTGGAGGACGTGCGCCAGTACCGGGAGGACAACCTGGCGCAGGTTGAAATGGAGAGCGTTTTTCCCCTGTGGCAGCGGGACACCGCCGAACTGGCCCGGACGTTCGTGGACCTGGGCTTCGAGGCCGTGATCACCTGCGTGGACTCGCACGCGCTGGACGGGGGATTCGTGGGCCGGTCCTTCGACGCGCGTTTCCTCGCGGATCTGCCGCCCACCGTGGACCCTTGCGGTGAGAACGGAGCGTTTCATTCGTTCGTCACGGATGGGCCGATATTCCGCCACCCGGTGCGGGTCAAGCGGGGCGAAACGGTCGTCCGGGATGAGCGTTTCTACTTCTGTGATCTGATAGGGGACACGGATTGACGCGGATAGACACTGATCAAGGTCCGTGAGAATCCGCGTGCATCCGTGTCCGTATAGGGTTATCCGAAGGAGCGATCTGTGTCAAAGTTCTCACTGGACGTTTTGCAGAGGCGTGTGTTTCCCTTCACTGGTGCTGACGATCCGGACGTCGTCCTGGGGGCCGCGTTTGGCGAGGACGTGGCACTGACGCGGGTCGGGGGCGATGTCCTGGTTTCCCACGTGGACCCCATCGTCGGGGCCATCGGCGACATCGGTTGGTTGGCTGTCCACGTGGCGTGCAACGATGTCGCCGCCAGCGGGATTCCGCCCCGTTGGATCCTGCTGCTCGTCCTCGTGCCTCATATGGAGGACGAGGAACTCCTGGAGCAGATCATGCGCGACGCCAGCCGGGCGGCACAGGAGATCGGCGTCGCTATAGTCGGGGGGCACACCGGCTATTCCGCCGGCCTCTCGCGGCCCCTGGTCTCCGTCACGGCGCTGGGAACGGCGTCGGGACGCGAGCCGGTGCGCACGGGCGGGGCCCAGGTGGGCGACCACGTGTTGGTCACCAAAGGGGTCGCGCTGGAGGGCACCGCCATCCTGGCGCAGGATTTCGCCGACGTGGCGCGCGAGTTGGGCCTGGGCGATGAGGAGCTGGCTGCGGGGCGCGACGTGATGGCCGAGGTCAGCGTGGTGCCGGAGGCGCTGGCGCTGGCGGAGCAAGGCGCGAGCGCCATGCACGACGTGACGCGAGGTGGGCTGCTGGAGACGCTGCTGGAGATCGCTTTCCTGTCGGACGTAGGCATCGAGGTGCACTTCGACCGGCTGCCGATCCCGCCCATCGTCTCGCGCTTCGCAGGGGCGTTCCAGTTCGATCCGCTGCGTATGATCTCGTCCGGCACGTTGGCGGTCGCCGTTCCGCCGGAGCGCGTGGAGGGCGCTCGGTTGGCTCTGGCGGAGCTGGGGACGCCGTTTGCCGTCGTCGGCCGCGTCGTGCAAGGGAGCGGCGTACGTGTCGTTCGGGATGGCGAGGCCGTGCATTACGACGAGATTCGCTGCGAGGAGGATGAACTGGCCCGCATGTGGGCGCTTCACCCACGGGATGGATAGGCGGGGGGAGGGGGAGACGGGGGGACAAGGAGACAAGGGGAGGCGGCCAGGATGGCCGCGGTCCGAATGGGCAGGGAAGTGGGAGGATCATCATGGCTATCTACGAACAGGCGGATGTTGAGAAGCTGAGGACTGAGGGTGACGTGCAGGGACTGGCCGAGGTGTTGCACCACGGAGAGGACTTGCACGTGCGTTGGGACGCCGCCGAGGCGCTGGGGCAGATTGGCGGTGTCCAGGCGGTGGAGTCCCTCGTCGTGGCGTTGAAGGGAATCCGATGGGCCGCCGCCAGCGCTCTGAAGGAGATCGGCGCGCCATCGGTGGAGCCGCTCATTGCCGCGCTCGAGGGGCCAGATGACGACCTGCGCCAGGTGGCCGCGTGGGCGTTGGGGCAGATGGGGGACGCGCGTGCGGTCGAGCCCCTCGTGGTCGCCCTCAGGGACCGTGTCGAGGGCGTGCGCCGGGCTGCTGCCGGCGCGCTGGGCAGGATCGGCAGCGCGGAGGCGGTGGAGCCGCTGATCGCGGGATTGGCAGACCCGGACGAAAACGTGCGCGAGGCCGCCGCCGGGGCGCTCGGCGAGATTGGCCATCCACGAGCGGTGCGGGCACTCATTTCCGCCTTTCAGGACGAGTCCGTAGGTGTGCGCCGGAAGGCGGCCGAGGCGCTGGGGGAGATTGACGTGGCGGCGGTGGGGCCCCTCATTGCTGCCCTGGGCAGCGCGGACGTGGCCATGCGCCAGCCTGCTGCCTGGGCGTTGGGCCAGATCGGGGATGCGCGGGCGGTAGAGCCGCTCATCGAGGCGCTCGAGGATCCCGACGCGGCCATGCGTCACGCGGCTGCCTGGGCGTTGGGCCAGATCGGGGATGCGCGGGCGGTAGAGCCGCTCATCGCCGCACTTGGGGAGGCGGACGATGGCGTGCGCGAGGGGGCTGCCTGGGCCTTGGGCCAGACCGGCGATAGGCGGGTGGTCGAGTGGCTTCTCCAGGCGCTCGGGGACACGGGCGACAACGTCCGGCGCGCCGCCGCGGAGGCACTGGTGTACACCGGCGACGCGCGGGCGGTGGAACCCCTCATCGCCGCGCTGAAGGATCCGGACGAGCGCGTGCGTGAGGCCGCCGCCAGCGCGCTGGGCCAGATTGGCGATGCGCGGGCGGTGAAGCCGCTCGTCTCTGCCCTCAACAGCGGAGCCTGGGGCCTGAGCAAACGGGCGGCTGAGGCGCTGGGAGAGATGGGCATACCGGCGGTGGCGCCCCTGATCGACATTCTCCAGGACGCGGACAAGGTCGCACGCTGGGCCGCTGCAGAAGCGTTGGGGCAGATCGCCGACATACGGGCGGTGGGGCCGCTCGTCGCTGCCCTGGAAGATGTGGACAAGGATGTGCGCAAGGCTGCTGCGGAGGCGCTGGGGCAGATCGCGGACCCGAGGACGGTGGAGCCGCTCATCGCGGCCCTCAAGGACGCGGCCAAGAGCGTGCGCTGGGGTGCCACCAACGCGCTGGGCCAGGTCGGTGATGGTCGGGCGGTGGAACCCCTCATCGGTGTCCTGGAAGACGCCAGTTGGCTCGTGCGTAGGGCAGCCGCCAAGGCCCTGGCGAGGATGTATAAGCTGGGCTATCTGGAGGACGCACACATCTTGGATTTGGCCATCACTCGCGACAAGCGGCCATAGAGGCGCGCCTAGCATGGCGCTCTGAGCTGTCTTTTTGACGTTTGACGCTTTACGTTTGATTTCTGACGGAGGATGTGTTGAAAGTAGCGACCTACAACGCCAACTCGATCCGAACCCGTCTGGGACTGGTGCTGGATTGGCTGCGCCGGGAGTCGCCGGATGTCGTCTGCCTGCAGGAGACGAAGGTGCAGGACAAGGATTTCCCGACCGCGCCCTTCCGGGAGGCGGGCTATCACGTGGCCTTCCGGGGGCAGAAAGCCCACGCTGGCGTGGCGATCGTCAGCCGGTTGGAGCCGCGGGATGTGGCCTTCGGCCTGGACGACGGCGGCGAGCCCGACGAGCCCCGCCTGGTCTGGGCGGTGATCGGGGAAGTCCCGGTGGTGAACACCTATATCCCCCAGGGACGCTCACCCGATTCGGAGCATTTCCGGTACAAGCTGGAGTGGCTGGCCCGGCTGCGGGCGTTCTTCGATCGCCACTTCAGCCCACAGGACCCACTTCTTTGGATGGGCGACTTCAACGTCGCCCCGGAGCCCATCGACGTACACGACCCCGGCAGGTTGAAGAATCACGTGGCCTTTCATCCGGACGCCCGCGCGGCGCTGGATCAGGTGCGGAGCTGGGGGGTCTCTGACGTCTTCCGGCAGCATCACGCCGATGAGCCGGGGCAGTACACCTTCTGGGACTACCGCGTGCGGGGCGCGCTGGAGCGCGGGATCGGGTGGCGGGTGGACCACATCTGGGCTACAGAGCCGCTGGCGCGCCGCTCCACCCGTGCCTGGATTGACGTGGATGCTCGGCGTGCGGAGCGCCCGTCGGACCATACGTTCCTGGCGGCCGAATTCGCCCCGTGAGGGTGCGACGGGCGCGGAGACCGCGCCCCTACGGCAGGTTCGACACCTGGTCTGGTTGCGCCCTGCCATAGAATGTGGTAAACTCACTGGCGTAGTCACGTTGGAGGGACGTGGTGACACGCCACAGAAGCGGACACTGCGGACATTGATCGTGCGTCCGTTCGTGCGTCCGCGCGATTCGAATGGAGCACCGCCGTGCACATCTGCCGTCTTGACCCCACCAACTGGCGCGACGTTCGTCGCTACATCAACTTCCCTTTTCGTCTCTACCGGGAGAACGAGCATTGGGTGCCACCTTTCGTCAACGAGGTGCGTGCCCAGCTCGACCCCAATCGCCACCCCTTCTATCAGCACTCCGAGGCCGCCTTCTTCATGGCGCTGGAGGGCGACGAGGCGCTAGGGCGCGTCGCCGTGCTGGAAAATACGCGCTATAACGCGTACCACGGCAAGCGTACGGCGTTCTTCTATCACTTCGACGCCGTGAACGAGCGGGCTGTATCCCGTGCGCTCTTCGACGCTGCTTTCGACTGGGCTCGCGGGCGGGGCTTGGACTTGATGTGGGGACCCAAGGGTTTCATGGCCCTGGATGGGCAGGGCACGCTCGTGGAGGGCTTCGAGCACCGCCCGGCTATGGGCATCCCCTACAACTTCCCCTACTACGGTGAGTTGCTGGAGGACGCTGGCTTCGAGAAACAGCTCGACTTCATTTCTGCCTATGTGGATCGACAGATGGGCATCCCCGAGCGTTTCCTCGAGGTGGCGGATAGGGTCCAGCAGCGACGCGGCCTGCGGAGCGTCAATCTTCGTACCAAGGATGAACTGCGTCCGTTGATCTCCCGGGTGACCGAGGTCTACAACGAGTCTTTCGTCGAGGTCCAGGGATACGTGCCTATTACTGAAGCCGAGGCCAAGATCATCGGCGATCGCGTCCTTGCCATCTCGGATCCATCGCTGATCACGCTGCTGATGAAAGAGGATGAGATCATCGGCTTTGTGATCGCGTATCCCGACGTCTCGGCTGCCATCCAGCGCTGTCGGGGACGGATGTGGCCGACGGGCTGGTATCACCTGATGCGCGAGTTCAAGCGTACCCCCTGGCTCAATTGCAACGGCGGAGGCATCGTCGAGCGCTACCGCGGGCTGGGTGGCAACGCGCTGTTGTACGCCCAGTTGTACCGCACGTTGACGTCCGGCACTCAGTTTCAGTACGCTGACCTGGTGCAAGTGCAGGAGACCAACACCCGTATGATCCGGGAGCTGAAGTCGGTGGGGGTCAAGCCGTACAAGAAGCATCGCATCTACCGGCGTCCTTTGAAGTGAGGCCGGGTGGTCGGTGGATGGGACGTGCGGAAATGCGGCCAGGATGGCCGCGGTCCAGCGGGGGATGCGGCCAGGGATGGGGCGGACGCGGACGTCCGTGGACGCAGATGTCCGTGGACAGGGATGTCCGCGCGGCTCAGCAGCGGATACGGGGGATGTGCGGATGATCCTGGAGCAGTGCAGCAGGTGCGGCAATTGGATGGATAGGGAGCGGTTGTGCATCGTTGACGGTACCTACACGTGCACCCGATGTATGTACGGAGATGCCGAGCCGGTTCGGATCTTCCCCATCGGCGTGGTGCGGAACGAATCGCGGCGCAGCCCCGACGAGTTTGGCGTCGTCGGGGGAAATGGCGTATCGCGAATCGAGCTCATACCCACCCAGCGTCCCTTTCTGTACAAGATTGAGGATGAGGAATACCTCACTGTGATCTACTATCTCCATCTGGCGCGGCCGGTACGGTCGGTGTTCAAGAGGGGCATGGACGGGAAGACGGTTGGTGTGTTTGCCTCTCGCACGCCTGACAGGCTATCCAGGCTGGCAATCCAGGAGGTCCGGTTGAGGAGGGTTGATGGAACGACACTTATTGTCGAAGGGCTGGATGCCATTGATGGCAGCCCTGTGATAGATATCAAGCTCGGATCGGAGGCACTCCATTGCCGATAGTACAGGTTGAGTTCAACACGATTATCACTTTCCTGGGGATGCTGTGTGCGACGGTGCAGGGCATCACGGGCTACTATGCTGCCTACTACAGGAAGCGGACGGCTCTGCTCAAGACCAACGAGGTGCTCTCCCACGCGCACCAGGCGTTCGGCAGTTTTGCCACGACGTTGTACCTGCTGGGTCTGTTCGCCGGCATCAACGGGCTGATTGGCGCCCTGACGCGCGATGAGCCGCCACTGGAGTTGGCCAGCCCGTCGTTCAACATTCACACCTGGGGCTCCTTCGTGGTCCTCTTCTTCGTGGCCTGGAAGACGATTCTCTCCTACTTCAAGAAGCGGCCCCTGTATCGTAACCGGAAATGGCTGGGTGTGGCGATGTTCCTGGCCTGGACCTACAACTGGCTGACGGCGGCTGTCTCTTACTACGTGCGCACGCTACCCACCAATCCCCAGCACCCCCCGCCGGTCTTCTTGCTGCCGTACGAACTGCTTGGACTTCAGTTGGCGCTGCCGTTCATCTTGGGCGGCATCATCGGCGCCGTGATCCTGCGGCGGGCCGTCAAGCTCGAGCAGGTTGAGGCCGCCAAGCGCGCGGCCCGCAAGCGCGCGTGACCTGCTGGCGCTGCTAACGCCGAGAAACCAGGTTGTGGGCGGTGTGCTGTCGCGCCGATGTGTCAACGCGTGAGAAGCCTGGTTAGGGGATAAGATGAGGAGGCATGATGGATCAGACCGAGGACGTCAGGAAGCTGCGTGTGCTGCTTCCGCACTGGATCGAACACAACGGCGAGCACGCCGGGGATTTCCGGAAGTGGGCCGGGCGCGCCGGCTCTGCACAGGAGGCCATGGAAGCCGCCGCTGACCTGGTTCAGCAGGCCAACGCCCGGCTGGCAGAGGCGCTGGAGCAGTTGGGTGGTCCGCTGGAGCTGCCCCAACACGCCCACTCGCACGAAGGTGGTGCCCCATCGCACGCGCACCATTCCGACCCGCACGATCATGATGCGCACCATCATGGTTGATCGACGGAGGCCGCTATGAAAGTCGAACGCTGGGGCTGGTACTCCATCGCCGTCAACGTCGTCCTGGCGGGCATCAATCTGGTCATCGCTCTCGCCTCGGGTAGCCTGGCCGTTGAGGCGGAGATGGTCCACAACCTGGTGGACCTGCTGACGGCGGTGGGCGTGTTGATTGGCCTGAAGCTCTCCAATCGTAAGTCCAAGGAGTTCCCCTACGGGCTGTACAAGCTGGAGAACGTGGTCACCGTCGTGCTGGCGGTGATGATTTTCGTCACCGGCTATGAGATCGCCCGCGATGCGCTCCTCTCGGCGCCGCGCCCGGCCACGGTGAACCCGTGGATGCTGGGCAGCGTGCTTGTGGCGACGGCCATACCGCTGATCTTCAGCCATTTCGAGCTACGCGTCGGACGGGCGGCCAACTCGCCAGCCCTCATCGCGGACGCGAAGGAGTATCGCGCGCACGTATTCACCACCGGCGTCGTCTTCGCGGCGCTGCTGTCCCAATGGTTCGACCTCCCGTTGGACCGCGTCGCGGCACTGGTCATCGTCGTCGCGATCGGGAAGACAGGCTGGGACCTGTTGTCCGATGGCATGCGTGTGCTGCTGGATGCCTCGTTGGACCCGGACACGCTGCTCCAGATTCGAGAGATCATCACGGCCGAGCCGACGGTGGCCGAGCTCAAGTGGGTCACCGGGCGCAACGCGGGGCGCTTCCGCTTCGTCGAGGCCGAGGTTGCCCTGCGTGTGCGCGACCTGGAGAAGGCGGAGGCGGCGACGCGGCGGGTCGAGGCCGAGATCCTCCAGGCGGTTCCATACGTCGAGCGCGTGCTGATCCACGCTGAGCCCATGGAGCGTACCCACCTGCGCTACGCGGTCCCCCTGGCCGATCCCAGCGGGAAGCTGAGCGAGCACTTCGGCGAGGCTCCCTACTTCGCACTGACCACGGTGCGCCTGGCTGATGGTGCTGTTGCCGAGCAGCAGGTGCTGGTCAACCCCTACCGGGAGGAGGAGAAGGCGAAGGGCATCCGCGTCGCCGAGTGGGTGGTGGCCCAGAAGGCGGACGTGGTGTTGCTGGGCGAGAGCGTGCGCGGCCGGGGGCCGGTCTACGTCTTCGGCGACGCCGGCGTGGAAATGCAGGAGGTCGAGGCAGACACGCTGCCGGCGGCGTTGGAGGAAGTGAGGGAGACAGGGGGAGAGGGAGATGCGGGGGATTGAGGAGCATCCGGAGGCGAGGCTCTACGAGAAGTTGACGGACGAGCGGGTGCGCTGCAACCTGTGCGCCCACCGGTGCATCATCGGTGACGGGAAGCGGGGCATCTGCCACGTGCGGGAGAACCGGGGCGGGACGCTGTACACGCTGGTGTACGGGCGGCTCATCGCCCAGCACGTGGATCCGGTGGAGAAGAAGCCGCTGATGCATTTCTATCCTGGCTCGAGCGCCTACTCCATCGCCACAGCCGGCTGCAACTTCCGCTGCCAGTGGTGCCAGAATGCAGACATCTCCCAGATGCCGCGCGAGCGTCACTTGATCATGGGGGAGCCGGCCAGCCCGGAGCGAATTGTCGCCAACGCGCGGCGGGCTGGCTGTCGCAGCATCGCCTATACCTACACGGAGCCGACGGTCTTCTTCGAGTACGCCTACGACACGGCCCGGCTGACACACGAGGCCGGTCTGGCCAATATCTACGTCACGAATGGCTACATGAGCGAGGAGATGCTGGAGACGTTCAACCCCCCCGGGGACGGAGGGGAGCAGGAGCACGCGCCCTACCTGGACGCGGCGAACGTGGATTTGAAAGCCTTTCGCGATGAGACGTATCGCACGTACGCCGGTGCGCGGCTGCAGCCGGTGCTCGACAGCCTGAAGGCGATGAAGCGGCTGGGCGTGTGGGTTGAGGTGACCACGCTCGTCATCCCCGGCATCAACGACGATCCGGCTGAGCTGCGGGATGCCGCAGAGTTCGTGGCCCAGGAACTAGGCGTGGAGACCCCCTGGCACATCAGCCGCTTCTTCCCGAACTACCAGATGACGGACGTGCCGCCTACCCCGGTCGCCACCCTCCAGCGGGCTCGGGAGATCGGCCTGGAGGCCGGCCTGCGCTACATCTTCGTCGGCAACGTGGCCGGTGAAGCTAGCACGGTATGCCACGCGTGTGGGCGTCTCTTGATCGGTCGCTCCGGCTACTGGATTCTGGAGAACAGCGTCCAGGCGGATGGCACGTGCCCCGACTGCGGCGCGCCGGTGGCCGGGGTGGGCATGGCGGGCAGGCTATAGCACGTCGAGGATGGAGATGTCGCGCCCCTCGGCGCGCCGGACCATCCACTCCTTGATGTCGGCCGGCGGTGGGGGAACCTCGCCCTCGGGCCGGCGCTCCAGTGCAAGCGAGTCGGTGGGGCACACGGTCGCGCATAGCCCGCACCCCACACACCGCGCGTAGTCCACCTCGCAGATGTCCTCGGGTACCGAGAGTGCCCCGAATTGGCAGCGCTCAATGCAATCCCCGCATCCGATACAGAGCTCGGTGTCCACGACGGCGCGGAAGTTGGAATGGGCCACGGCGGTGGGGATGCTGAACTCGACCACGCCGCGCAGTATCCCGCAGCAACAGGTGCAGCAGTTGCAGATGTAGTGGTGCCGGTCCCGGTAATTGCCTGTCGAGTGGACCAGCCCGGCCTCCTCGGCCTGGCGCAGGATGTCCAGCGCCTCTTGCTTGGTGATCGCGCGGTCCACCTGGCTGTGGTCGAACGCGCCCTCGACGGGTGCCATGACCAGGCAGTTCTCCACGGGATGATCGCACCCGTTGCCGATCAGGCGCTGTTGGACGCGGCAGATGCAGTCGCGCACGCCCCACGCCTTGGCCGCCTCCACCAGCTCGGATGCCCGCTCGTAGGGGAAGATCTCCAGGTCGAAGGGGACTGCCTCCTCGACGGGGATCACGCGGTGGACGGCGGGTGGGTAGGACGTGATGCCGCCGCCTTGTGTCTCCTGCACGTACTGCTCGAACAGCGCCGCCATCTCAGCGTCCATGCGGGGCAACTGCTCCTCGTATAGGCCGACCACGAACGGCATCAGCCCGAAGGTGAGCTCGCCCTCGCCCTTCCTGGCGCGGATCAGCCCCTGGCGCGTCATACCCTTGAGCGTACGGTACGCCGCGTTCGGGTCCACGCCGGCTCGCGCGGCGATGTCGGCGGCCGGCTCGCGCGTCAGGCGCATGACGGCCGCCAGGGCGGCCTGCTCGGGCGTGAAGATCTTCGCCAGCAGCCGCAGTTCGACGCCGCTCTCGGTGGCGGGATAGCCGTTGGGGATGGCGTCGAGCCGTTGGGCCAGTTTGCGGTAGACTTCCTCGGTCATTGTGGTTTCTCCTTTACCTTGGTTCGTCGCACGGCCGGGTGGGGCGCTTTGGCCCCCGGGGATGTGGGGCGGATTATACGCCAGGGCCTGGTTTTTGTCTACTGATGATGGTATACTATGCCCGCGTGACGAATCGCCTGTTTCCCAGGAGGTGATCATGTCCATCGCCAGCGGTGAGTTGACGCGCGCTTTTCTCGTTGTGGAAGATTGGGCGACGGTGCGGGAGGTACGCGACCGGGTAGAGGCTGCCGGGGATCCGTGGGTTTTCATCGTGGTCCGGCTTGCCACGGGGCAGTATGCTGTCTTGTGGTTGCTTGAGTTGATCCAGGTGCTGCAGGGCCTGTACGGCGGGACGCCGCTGCCGGGTACGCTGGACACCGCGCTCAGCCAGGTGCCCAACCTGCTCGCCCCTCGGGCCGTGGATCCGGTCGAGCGGGACAGCATGGGAACGGGCCAGGCCAGGCGGCTGGCCCGGACAGTGCCCGGCAAACGCCTGGTGGTGCTGGAGGGCGGAGGGGTGGCGGGCGTGCTGGAGGGGGCCAGGATGCGCGACGCCCAGGGCGTGGACCTGGATTGGCTGCGTGCCGTCCCGGAAGCCTACGAAGAGGCAGTCCCCGTGGCGACCCCGAAGCGGCCCGGCGTGCTGATCGGTGGCGAGGCCGAGGAGGCGGTTGGGGAGCCACCCCCACCGGCCGAGGCCGAGCCGGAGGAGCGGTGGATCAACGCGGAGATCGAGGGCCACGACAAGGAGAAGCCGCTGCGCATGGGCCAGGTCTATGCCCTGGCCTTCGACGTGGACACCGTCGTACGTGCGACGTCGCTGGTGACGGGCGCTCGGTTCGGCTACGAGTTCGCGGGGGGCGAGCAGGTGGTCGATGTGACCGTCCAGCTCGAAAGCGACGACTTCGAGATCCGCACCCCGCCCCAGATGCTCCGCGTGCCGCGCGTGGGCCGATCCGAGAACAGGGCGCGCTTCGAGATCGAGCCCCGGCACGAGGGCGAGGGCATCATCAACGCCGTGTTCCTCAAGGACGGCAATTTCATCCAGGTGATCACGCTCAGGCTCTACACCGGCGCCCTGTTCTCCAGCCGGTCGCTGGGCCGTCCGGTGGACGCTGCCTTCGCTGTCAAACCCCGGGATCTGAACCTGACGATTCTGAAGACCGGCGCTGGCTTCCAGTTCATCATGTCCGGCGCGGTGGGCGCTATGGCCACCCTACCCATCACGCCAGCGGAGCTCGGGCGCTGGGTCGACGAGGTGCGCCAGGTGCTCCAGGACGACATCGTCTACATGAAGGACTCCCACGACAGGTACGTCTACCAGCGCGGGATCGACATTCCCCCGGAGGTCAACCGGGCCGCGATGCAGCGCCTGGCGCGGGCCGGCTACCGGCTCTACCAGCGCATCTTTTACGGACCGGCGGCCGACGCACAGGCCAACCTGCTGGGAGATCGGCTGCGCCAGATGGCCCAGATGGATCGGCTCAGGATTCAGGTCTTCTCCCAGCAGTTCATGATCCCCTGGGGTGTTCTGTACGTGGCCGACGCGTATGATCCGGACGAGGTCAGCCCGCAGATGTTCCTGGGGCTGAACCACATCATCGAGCACATCCCGCTTCAGCCGCACATGCAGGTGACGGATCGCACCATTGACAGCCGCACTGGTCTGAGCGTCAGCCTGAACGTCAACAGCGACATAGACGAGCAGATCATGAGGCCGGTCACCGCCGAGCAGCGAAAGTACTGGCGCAGAATCCGGGAGCGCGCCGACGTGCAGGTGGTGCTGCGCGAGACGGGGGACCAGGTCGCGCGGGCGCTCGCCGATGCCGCGACCACCGACCAGGTGTTCTACTTCTACTGCCACGCCGTCTCCAGGGCGCTGGACGAAGGGGATGGCTCGGATGCTTCGACGCTGATATTGAGCGGGGACGGGCGTCTCACGCTCGGGGATCTGTACCTGGACGCGCCGTCGAAGATCCTGTTGGACGGCGCGCCGCTGGTGTTTATCAACGCCTGTGAATCGGCCGAGCTTTCGCCGCTGTTCTACGATGGCTTTGTGCCCTACTTCATGGCCAAGGGAGCGCGCGGCGTCATCGGCACCGAGTGCGAGACACCCGCGCTCTTCGCTGCTGAGTGGGCCATGCGCTTCTTCGACCGCTTCCTGGCCGGTGAGCCGTTGGGGCAGGTGTTCCTGGACCTGCGGCAGGCGTTCTACACCGATCACAACAACCTGCTGGGCCTGCTCTACGCACTCTACGTGGACGGTGACACGCAGATCGTGCCGGGCCTGAACCTGGCAGCTTCCATAGACCCATCGCGTCTCGAACCCTGATATGGTGGCACACGCACCGACTGCCATTTGCTCATTTGCTCATTTCTGATCTGATTTGTCATTTGCTCCCGGTCGCGTTATAATCGGCGCGTCATGAGCAATATCGCACGCTTCGAGGCCCTGGCCGAGCGGTTGGTCGAAGGGACCTTCGCCCGCCTCTTTGCCGGCCGGATCAGCCCATTGGAGGTTGCCACGCACCTCACCCGGGCCATGGAGGACCACCAGGTGCTCTCACCCGGCGGGGTGGCGCAGGCCCCAACCCACTATTGGGTCTACATGCATCCAGACGACTGCAGCGCGCTCGTCGCGGAGCGGCCGACGCTGGACGTAGAGCTGGCGCAGCACGTGGCCGAATTGGCCGCCCAGGCGGGCTTGATGCTGGGGATCACGCCGGTCGTTCGTGTCCTGCCGGACGAGCGCACGGCGCTCCACGAGGTACGCGTCGAGGCTCGCTGGCTGCCGGAGGAAGCGGCCGAAGTGGAAAGCACCCGCGGTATGGAGGCCGACGAGGCTGAGGCGGAGGCAGAGGCGATGATCGCCGCCGCCCCGGCGGGTCGTCCTTTCCTGATCCTTGAGGGCCGCCGCCACGTGAACTTGCTCCAGCCCGTGGTCTCAATCGGCCGGGCGTTGGACAACGACGTGATCATCGAGGATTCACGGGTTTCACGTCACCATGCCCAACTCCGCCAACGTTACGGTCGCTACGTGCTATATGACCTGGGAAGCTACGGGGGCACGCAGATCAACGGCTACCCGGTCGAGGAGTGCGTGTTGCACTCGGGGGACGTGCTGTGCTTCGCGGGTGTCCAGGTGATTTACGGTGAGGATCCCCCCACTCCTGTTCCCCTGCCCGGTGCCGGGGACACACCGGCGCTTGCGCATCAGGGGGTGGAGCACGAATAGCCGCCTCCTGGGAATTAGCTCGTGATGGACGTATTGCTGCTGGTTCTGCGTCTCCTGCTGGCCCTGCTGTTGTATGGCTTTCTCGCCGCGGTGCTGTGGATAGCGTGGCGCGACCTGCGGCAGGCGGCCGAGGGGCGTGAGACCGCCCGGCCGGGTGGGCGGTTGGTCGTTGTGAACGCGCCCGGGGAGGAGTTGGCCGAGGGAGCTGTCTTGCCGCTGCAACCGGTCACCTCGCTGGGCCGCTCGCCGAGCAACACCATCCTTCTGCCGGATGCCTACGCCTCGGGCCAGCACTCTCTGCTGACTTGGCGGGAGGGCCAATGGTGGCTGGAGGACCTGGACAGCCGCAACGGCACGCTGCTCAACGGCGCGCGCATCGGTGGCCCCACCGTTCTCAGCGCTGGTGACATCATCGGTGTGGGTCGCACGCGATTGAGGTTGGAGGTAGGGCATGGACCTGCGACTGCGGGACAAGGTAGCACTGGTGACGGCGGCGAGCCGGGGTCTGGGCAAGGCGGTGGCGTTGGGCCTGGCCCGGGAGGGGGCCCACGTGGCCATCTGCGCCCGGGAAGAAGGGCATCTGGCGCAGGCCGCGGCCGAGATCGAGACGGCGACGGCGCGCCAGGTACTGCCACTCTCGGCTGACGTCTCCCACGCGGATGCCGCAGAGTCGTTGCTGAAGGCCACCGTCGATCGCTTCGGCCGGGTGGACATCCTCGTCGTCAACGCCGGCGGGCCGCCGCCGGGTGGCTTTCTTGACCTCACGCCTGGCGACTGGGAGGCCGCCGTGGAGCTGACGTTGATGAGCGCGGTGCGTCTCTGCTACGCTGTCGTGCCGCTCATGAAGGCCCAGGGCGCGGGCTCTGTCCTGGCCATGACGTCGGTCACTGTCAAGCAGCCGCTGCCCAACCTGGTGCTGTCCAACAGCCTGCGCCTGGGCGTGGTTGGCCTAGTCAAGACGCTGGCCGATGAGCTGGCGCCCCTTGGCATCCGCGTCAACGCGATATGCCCCGGGTGGACGCGTACGGCGCGCGTGGATCAACTGCTGCGCGATCGGGCCGCGCGTCACGCCGCCACGCTGGACGACGAGGCGGCCCAGGTCTCCGCCGCCATCCCGCTGGGCCGCATGGGCACCCCGGAGGAGTTCGCCGCCGCGGCTGTGTTTCTCGCCTCGCCGGCGGCGTCCTACATTACCGGCGTCAGCCTGCTGGTGGACGGGGGGATGTACCGGGGTGTCGCGTGAGTGAGCGCGGCGCTCTCGATCGCGGCGACTGGCCCTGGCTGCTGAGCCTGTTGATCGTCGGTTGCCTGGCGCTTGGCACGTTCGCGCTGGCTGCCTACCGCTTCACGGACGGCCAGGGGGGTGTCCCCCTGGACGACGCCTGGATCCACTTCCAATTCGCCCGCAACCTGGCCCGAGGCGACGGGCTGTCCTTCAACCCCGGCGATCCTACGTCTGGCTCCACCGCGCCGCTGTGGACGCTGCTCTTGGCCGCCGTCTACCGGGTGGGGGGGCGGTTCCCCGTCGGCGGACAGGCGCTGAGCGGCGTCTGTTTTCTGGCCCTGCTCGTGGTCACCTACGCGCTGGGCAAGCGGCTGGCGGGCAGCCGCTGGGCGGCGTGGCTGGCCGGCGCGCTCGTCGCGGTCAATGGGCGCATGGTGTGGGCGGGCCTCTCGGCGCTGGAGACGTGCCTGTTTGCCGCGCTGACGCTGTGGGCCATCGGCGCTCACCTGGGCGACGTGCGCGCCGGCGTCTACCGAGCGCGCACGGCGGCCCTGTTCGCGCTGGCCGCGCTGAGCCGTCCCGAGGGCTACCTGCTCTTCGCCCTGTCCCTGGCCGACTTCGCGTGGCACACAGGCAGGCAGGTGAACGCAACACGAAACACGAATCAGGAACCCCGTGTTGCGTGCTGCGTGTTGCGTGTTGCGTGTTGCGTCTTACGCTCCGTTTTGCTTCCCGCTGCTGTGTTCACTGCCCTTGTCTCTCCCTATCTCTTGTTTTCTCTGTTCACCAGCGGGCATCTCTTGCCGAACACATACCACGCCAAGGCCGTTGTGGACCTGCGTCCGGACACTGCATTCCTGAGCGTTGCTGCCAGGTACCTGGTGCTGGACAATCCGATCTTGCTGCCCTTGTATGTCCTGGGCGTGGCGCTGCTGTTCTGGCCCCGTCTGAGCCCACTGAGACCGGGGCTGCGTGCGTCTCTCCTGGGCCTGTGGAGCGCCGGATTGCCACTCGTGTACGCCTTTCTCCACGCTGTGCTCTACCAACACGGGCGCTACCTGATCCCCCTTGTCCCCTGTAACGCGCTCATCGGACTCGTGGGGCTCCTGGGCGCGCAGCGCCTGGCGCACAGGCGCGGGTGGCTCCACGTACTTCTCGTGCCTCAGGGTTCCTGGGGGCGTCCACGGGGAGGCATCTGGGTGCGCCTGGTCGTCATCACGCTCCTCATCGTCGCCGGGACGGCCTGGCGGCTGCCAACTATGGCGCGGCTGTATGCCTGGAACGTGGACAACATCAACGAGATGCACGTCGCGCTGGGCCGCTGGGTGGTGGCCCACACCGCGCCGGATGCGCTCCTGGCTCTGAACGACATCGGCGCGATCACCTACATCTCCGAGCGGCCTGTGCTGGACCTGGCGGGCCTGATCACGCCGGAGGTCGTTCCCATCCTGCACATGGCCGAGCGGGATGCGCGCCTAGCCGACCTCCTGACCGAGCAAGGTGTGGACTACGTGCTCGTCTTTCCCAACTGGTTCCCCGATCTGGCCGAGCGGCGCGATCTGTTGGAGCCGGTGCATCGGGTCACGCTGGAGCGCAACACCATCTGTGGCGGCCAGACCATGGTCGTGTACCGCGCCCACTGGCGCAGATAGCGTGGGTGAAGTAAAATACACTGGGTGGTGGGATGGACATCCATGGGCGGATGTGCATCCGGCGGTGCAGGCAACTCGCAAATTCCGAGACTATGTCTGGCGTGAGGGGGAAGATGGCTAAGCCAGGCTCTGGTGGTGTGCGAACGGGATGGTCCCTCACGCCGGGTTCGCAAGAGGACTTACAGGCACTGGCCCGCATGTTGCGGCGTGCTCGGGGCGTTTTCGCGTTGGCCTTCGCCCGCTGCGACGCGGTTGAACTGCGCGGGCTGCTGGTGAAGGCGTTGGAGGGCATGCTGTTGCCCGAGGGGCTGACAATCCACGCGGTGGAACTGACAGCCCGAACGCGCGATCTCCCGGGTGTTCTTGCCGCCCAGGAGGGAGGCGGTGATCGTTGTTTGTATATGGGCTGGAGAGAGCCATGCCGTCCATAGCTCCTGAGTGGGCGCAGGCACAGCTCAACGAGGGTCGTGGTCTGTACCAGGATCTAGGCCGCCCGCTCGTCTTCTGGCTTCCAGAGGACGCATTGCGACGGGTGGCAAGAGGCGCGCCGGACTTCTGGGCCTGGCGCAGCGGTGTGTACGAGTTTGCACTGCAACCCGTTGCTTCGGGACGCATAGACAGCGGAGGGGGCGCGATGATCCTCGGCGACTTCGTGGTTGAAGGCGATTATGTCGGGGGAGACAAGCACACGGGCGTGGACCAGCACGGCCAGGAGATCCAGGGGCCGCAGACGAACGTCGCGGGCGATGTGCACGGCCCGGTCTTGTCGGGGAAATTCCAAGGTCGTGTCGAAGTGGGGAATGGCGAACAAGCCGCAGCGCGTCACGAGCGCGAGGTAGCGTCCCTGCGCCGTCAACTGACGGAGGCGCGTGAAAACCTGGATCTCATCCGTGATCGGAAGGCGCAGTACGTCATGGAGGTCGACATTCCGCTTCAGCTCACCAAGCGTGAGCGGCGGTTGGAGCAGCAGATCGCCAATCTGGAAGCCCGCCTGGCTGCGTCACGGAAATGCGATTGGTGATTACGTCCTAGACCAGAATCTGGCATCGAGCGGTCAGTATCCAGCACAAGGAGCGCATCCAAATGACTGAGAAGCCCATTCGTATCGGCGTTATTGGTGGCAGCGGTCTCTATCAGATGGAGGGGTTGAGCGACATCGAGGAACGCCGGGTCACGACGCCCTTTGGCGATCCCTCCGACGCCATCGTCATCGGCACGCTGGAGGGCGCGCGCGTCGCTTTCGTGGCCCGCCACGGTCGGGGGCATTCTATCATGCCCACCGAGGTCAACTACCGGGCCAACGTCTTCGCTCTGAAAAGCCTGGGCGTCGAGCAGATCATCTCCATATCGGCGTGCGGCTCACTGCGGGAGCATCTACATCCGGGCCAGGTCGTCGTGCCTGATCAGTTGTTCGATTTCACCAAGAATCGAGCCTACACCTTCTTTGGGGGCGGGCTGGTGACCCACGTCAGCGTGGCCGAGCCCTTCTGTCCGCGCCTCTCGACTGTCATCGCCGACTCGGTTCAGGAGGCCGGTGGCACCGTTCACCGAGGCGGATGCTACATCACGATCGAGGGGCCGCGTTTCTCCACCAAGGGGGAGAGCTATGCCTACCGTGCCTGGGGCATGGACATCATCGGGATGACCACCTCACCGGAGGCCTTCCTGGCCCGCGAGGCGGAGATGTGCTACGCGGTGATGGGCCACATCACGGACTACGACGTGTGGCACGAGACGGAGGAGGCGGTCAACGTAGAGGGCCTGTTGGCGACTCTGGCCGCCAACACCACTCTGGCACAGCGTGCCCTGAGGAACGTGGTCGCCAGGCTGGCCGTCGCGGATCGCGATTGCGAGTGCCAGCACACGCTGGCCACTGCTATGATCACCCGGCGCGACCTGATCCCCGATGAGCTCATACGGGACCTGGCACCGATTGTGGGCAAGTATCTGGGCTAACCGCATCGGGCTACCACATCACCACATGCGGCCGCATCCCTGGGTGCGGCCACATCTCTGGATGCAGTGTAGGTGTTCTTGACCTCATCACGATTCTGTGCTATGCTCTGGCAAGAGCAACCTACGGGTGTGCATAGGGCAGATATGGCTGATGCCTGATCAGATTGACCAAATGCGCAAGGGAACCACCACCCTGGCGATCCTGAAGCTGCTGGTGGACGACGCGGAGCCACTGCACGGCTACGAGATCATCCGGCGGCTGGAGGCGCGCAGTGAGGGCTGTTTTCGTTTCAAGGAAGGGCTCGTCTATCCTCGGCTGCATCGCATGGAACAGGATGGGCTGTTGGCTAGTCACTGGGTCGGCGAGCCGGGCACCCGGCGGCGCAAGGTGTACACCGTCACCGACGCGGGCCGCCGGCAGTTGGGGCTTGAGGTGGAGCGCTGGCGGACGTTCAGCGGGCAGGTGGATCAACTGTTGGGGCTGGAGGCGGTGTAACGGTTTCGGGGATCGACCGTGCGATTCGAGAGGGCGCGTTTCGAGACGGCGCGTATGGAAACGCGCCCTACGGGCAAGAGGCGGTGTGATAGGTCCGGGGGTCGACCGTGTGATTCGAGAGGGCGCGATTCGGGGCGGCGCGTATGGAAACACGCCCTACGGGCAAGAGGCGGTGTGATAGGTCCGGGGGTCGACCGTGTGATTCGAGAGGGCGCGATTCGGGGCGGCGCGTATGGAAACGCGCCCTACGGGCAGGAGGCGGTGTGATAGGTCCGGGGATCGACCGTGCGATTCGAGAGGGCGCGATTCGGGGCGGCGCGTATGGAAACGCGCCCTACGGGCAGGAGGCGGTGTGGTAGGTCCGGGGATCGACCGTGCGATTCGAGAGGG
>Ga0180432_10000591_pt1 | contig 60603 bp, 72 predicted proteins | sample SS_ome_10_FD_132414 | JGI IMG/M metagenome (GOLD analysis project Ga0180432, IMG submission 132414) | Hypersaline lake sediment archaeal communities from the Salton Sea, California, USA - SS_1_MS_2 metaG | ecosystem: Environmental > Aquatic > Non-marine Saline and Alkaline > Hypersaline >... | reverse complement strand
TCTTGCTGCTGCGGTCGATTAGGACAGCTCGCTTCGATTTGAGGATTGCATCCGACAGACTGTTGTATGTCGTCACGGTCCCGTTGCCCCAGACCTTGTTCACGGTCCCGTTGTCCCAGACCTCGTTCACGGTCCCGTTGTCCCGGACCTCGTTCACGGTCCCGTTGCCCCAGACCTTGTTCACGGTCCCGTTGCCCCAGACCTTGTTCACGGTCCCGTTGTCCCGGACCTCGTTCACGGTCCCGCACACGTAGGTTTTTGTGCTCTCTCCATTGATGGAGGCGACAACTTCGCCTTGCTTAACTACTTTGGCTTTGTACCAATCCTTCAAGGCATGTTTCGCACGCCTCTCGCAATCCTCGGCGTCGTACCACGCCGGCAGAATATCCTGGTCGAGATGGTATTCCCATTTCCTGAGTGGGGCATTCCAATCACCGCCAGGAGGAACTACTTCGACCCTGACCAGCGACGGGTTATTCCGTGCGGTCATCTCCCTGAGCTTATTGTCCGCGATGATCTGTTCATGGGATTCGGTTCGCAGTCCCCAGAACACCTTTTGCTTGGTCAACACGAAACTGGCTGGTCTACACATCCCTCTACTCTCCCATCTCTTTCTGGAATGCTTCCTCGGCGTCGAGGAGGGCCTTGAACTGCCTAAGATGTTCCCCGGAAGTGCAGTCCTCCTCATGCCCGTCCCCGGACCTGTGTTCGCACTCAAAGCACGCATTGTGCCCGTCTTCATCTTCCTCATAGATGAGGTCCACCAAGTTGGCGTACGCATCATCTAGTGCTTTCGCTAACGCCTCGTGCTGGTTGATGGCGTGGGCGGCGTAGCGGGCTTGCTGCTTATCCAAGTCAAGAAATCGATTAGGATAGACCACTTGGGCCAGCCGCCAATGGCCGAAGGCTGTGTTCAAAGGAACAGCTACAACTATGCCTTCAAACGGATTACTCATTGTCCTCGGCCTCCTTCTCTGGGGGAGCAGGGAGGGGGCACCACTTGGGTATCGTCAGGCAATCTCGCACATCACGCTCGTAGTCGCCCCCTCGGCACAGTCCGTCATATCCTGGGATTGGCGATGAGACAAAATGTCCGCAGTCACAGCATCGCCCTATCCTCGCCGAGTAGACAGAGTCACGTTTCTCTGTGTATAGCTTAACCTTACTCATGCTCCACCCCCTCAAGCCATTCGGGTTCGAGAGTGTCGGCGGCTATGTGGCTTTGCTTTGCCGCCACGAGCGAGAACACTGCATCGTTGGCGGCCGCTAAAGCCCTGGCTGCGTCTTGTCGCCAGTTCTCAGCATCTCGACGGCACTGCGCTCGATACGCCTCGATAGCGTCTTTCCGGCTGAAACATGGGTTGTCGTCTTTGCGGATACGAGCCCGCACCCCAGTTGTCGTCAGCGGTCGGACCATGAAGAAACTCGGAGTCTCACGCAATACCTCATACACTCGCATAGTGCCGTACCTGACTTCGTATATCCGTCGCTTGTCACTCATGAGGCACCTCCATGGCGAGGCATTTCGGACAACACTTCTTCATGCGATTGAATAGCCTGGGGTCTATGTGCAAGACATCGGCCTCATGGTCAGACAAGCAGAATGCAGCCCCGCATTCTTCGCACATACCAACCCCCACATCCTCCAGAGTGGTCCTTCTGAAGCGGCCTCCTTGCCCACGTGGCACGAGTCGCTTATTGCTGTGCCTATACCACCTCATTTGCCACCTCCCATGCAGCCCCCGCCGTCCGTGGCGTAATACTGGGGTTCCACCCCGGGGGCTGCGAGTCCAAAGAAACCAACGCCTGCCGTCCGTGGCACGTGGGCCGTCCATGGCCCTGCCGTCCATATGCCATCCGTGAAATATTGAGAGGCCCGGCCGCTTTGGTGAGGGGAGAGGAAGCGAGACTCTGCGGGACCGGGCCTTGGTTTGTAAAACTGGCGCCGCAGAACGACACCAGCTTCGGAGGTATTCCGCGCCCTGTGAGGGCGTTGCGGAGGGTGTCAAAAGAAAAAGGACGATTGGCCGAAGTCTGGCAACTTGGCGGCACCAATCGCCCCGTGAACGGTTCTTCTGTGTGAGTCGCCAGACTTCGCTTTTGCCTATCCATCCTGGATCTCCCTGTGATCAGTTCTGGGTTCTACGTCACCTTCCAAGAAATAAGGAGGGGGCGGCGGCGGGGCTCGCCCCCTGTGAACGGCGCGAGATGTGACCGCTGAGTCTACGCGCGTCGCTCGAAGATTTGGATTCGACTTGCGAAACTGATACAATGGTATTCAGCACGCCAAGGAGCGGCCGCCCGTCGAATGGATTCCCGAATGATGTATATCGTAGACTCAGCATGACCTAATTATCGGTTATCCACTGCAGAAAGCAAGAAGGAAATCGAAGGATTTCGGAGGATAACAGCAGGAAAACGAAGGGATGCTACGGTAACACTCGGTATAGGATGGGGTTATGGCAACTGAACCCCACATGAAAAAAAATTGAGGCCACACACATCGAGGCTGAACTTCTGGACGCTTATGATGAGTGGGCCGATGGGCGCAAGATCAGTGCACGTGATCGTATGCGGGCATTGTTCCGCCTCTTCGTTGCTGCGCCACCGACCCTGAAGCATTTGGCGCTTGCCGGGCGTCCCGAGGAAATTGAAGCGGCCGCATTGTTCTACGCGGAAAATATCTCGCAGGACATCGTCGCGTTTGCGCAGGCTGTAGAGGCCAAGCACAAGGGCTCCTCTATGCCGGGTGATCCAGACGCCTCACGTGCTCAGGGGATTGTGCATGCCGCCGAAGCTCGATCAGCAAACACAGAACAAAACGAGGGCGGCACTTAGACAGGATATGACAGATCTCCCAGATGCAGGCGAGCTTGCCTGGTTCGGGCTGTTTGATAATGGCCCATTCTGGGAATTTGACAATGGCAGGCTCTTTGGAATCGCGCTTGGTGGGATGGATCTCGCCAAATCTCATACACCCTCTCTCTCAATAGACGTACGTCAAGTTCGGGAGGGTGTTGTCAGGCCCTCGAAATATGTGGTTGTTCCGGGGGAGGGGTAACGTTACCTGCCAGGATGCGTCCCCTCTCCCGGCTCCGCTACTTATTATAGCGAGCAATGAGGGTAGGATATGGGCGCTAAAATCAAATTTGGTTGATAGTTTTTCGTAGAAGCGCTGGAAGCGACGTAGAAGTTACCAGGGAGGGGGTAACGAGGCTTTTGGGAGGCGAGAAATGAAGACGAGACTGTGGATTATCATTGTGCTGCTGGTGTGTGCGTTCTTGGCCGGCTGCGGCGATGTCGGCAACCTGGTAGTCAACGACGTACTCGGCTTTGGCCCTGAATATCCGACACCCGAACTCAGTGAGGATCTTCCGCCGACCTATGTGTCCGGCTTCGAGCAGGGGTATCAGAGTGCCACATACCCGTCCCGCTTTGCGAAGGACCTGGAGGCGTATTCAGGCCAACCTCACTATCACGAAGGCTGGGACGATGGATACGCCGCCGGCCAAGCCGCCGTGCAGAAGGAGTTGGTGCGACAGCAACGCGCTGCCGCGGATGCTGAGTTTCTTGGAGCGATGAGACATTGACGCTGACTGGAGGAGGAGGCGAACGATGAAGCGACTTTCGATTATACTGGCAATTGCCCTGCACTTGATTCTGGTCTGCCAATGCGCATTCGGTGACCTTGTAGGGTTTTCGTACGACGACTGGGCGCTGTATCAACTGGACATCGCGACCATGCAAAGCACCAAGATCGGAGATTTGGATATCCCGCGAGCCGCCGACCTGGCGTGCATGACCGCCGCCTCTGCGTCGTCCGCCTACATGGTCGGACGGGAACAGGATACGCTCTATACAGTCAGCCTGGAAGATGCCTCCATGATCGCCTCAGTCTCCCTGGATCGGGATATGCTGGTCAACGGACGCGGCCTGGCCCTTTCCCCCACCGGAGTCCTTCATGGCGTCTTCGCTGGTCGGGAACTAAGGTCGATTGACCCCATCACGGGCAGCACGGCCCTGATCATGCGGTTCGATACCTGGTCTGTTGAGTCCCTAGCGTTCTCGTCGGAAGGCGTGTTATACGTTGGACAGGATCACGGCGGTACCGGCCGTTTCTCCGCGGTAGACGTGTCAACCGGAACCCAGACTGACTTCGCACAGACGGGCGCCATCGCGGACCCCGATGCGATGGCTTATCTCGATGGCTATCTGTACGCCGCAGACTCCGTGGGAGGGATCTCGGCTGACCTGTACCGAATCGACGCCGTTAGCGGGGGCGTTGTGAATCTTGGGAACACTGGCATCACCGGACTCAACGGCATGGTGGCCATAGAGCAAATCACCACCCCCTTGCCTTCCGCCGCCCTTCTGGCCGTTCTCGGCCTGGGTGTAGCGCGATGGAGACTCAGGAGGCAATGAAGCGCGATGACATCGCCTGCGCGTTCGCTGTGCTCTCCTGGGTAGGGATGTGCCTGTTTCTGTATGGGTACGGGGAGTTTCGGGGAGATCTCCAACTCTTGGGGCTCCTGGTGGCGTCTGCTGGGGTTATTGGTGCCGGGATCGTCTACCGAAAGGACCTGTAGGTCACCGGTCCATCTCGTCGTCCAGGTCCTTGTAGGCGGCCAGCCATTTCTTGCGCCACTGGACCATCTGTTGGTCGATGGCATTGGCCTGGCTCTGAAGGTTCATCAGATCGACCATCAGGCCCCGCTGGATCTCGCGCCGACGTTTGGCCTTCTCTTGCTCGTTCATCAGTCCTTCTGGCCGTTCTTGCTCATCAGCCCGTGCATGATATCGATCTTCTTGAAGACGCCCTCAAAGCCGGTCTTGACATCGGCTTTGAGTTCCGAGACGTCAGCCTTGACCTCGTCCAGCTTTTCGTCGGAGTGTTGCTTGCGCTCCTCGAGCAGTTGGGCGAACTGGTCATGCACGGGGCAGACGCCCCGCTGTTCGGCCGGCTGGGATGAGCCGTTCGCCTTGCGCCGCTCGATCAACCGCCCGCCCGTACCGCCACCCAGCACGAGGGCTATCCCGCCGATGACGGTCCCGATCCACACTCCGATGTTTGTTCCGTTGGCTGCTTCCTGCGCCAGGATGTCAATCATGTCGTCTCGCTCCGATCAAAAACACTATCAGGGATGCTATAACTATAGGCGCGCCGGCATACGGCACGACACTGCTCATAATCATAATCACGCGCGGGGTGGTCGCTGGCGGTGCCCCGCCGCTGGCGTAATAGGCTGTTGGTGGAGCAGGGGATTGGACCATCTGGTACGGATCGGCAAAGAGGCTCGCTATGTCAGAGGCGGACAGGGCGCGAGACCATACGCCCACCTGCCCCATCGCCCCATTCAGGGAAATCCCCAACACGATGGACGCAGCTAAGACCGCATCGTGCGAGTCCCCCGTGGCGGAACCAATGTGCACACCGTTGTTGTAAAATCGCCATGCGGTGCCTTGTTTTGTTACTGCAACGCATTGCCAATTGCCGCTGGCTGTAAAGTTTGTTATATACTCATATGCCCAATTGGTGCCATCGCCCCAGGTGACCTGCAAGCGGCCAAGCACCGCACGACGGTAGAATTGAAGCTCGTAATCGTCTAAGGTCGACCGAAAAAACCTATAATCGCCGGTATCGCTGTCGATTCGTACCCACACAACAATGGTGACATCAGGCAGTGTCCAGCCAGGATTCGGTATGGTGACTGTGTCTGATCCATCAAATTCCAGGACGGAACCATTCGGGGAAACTCCCCATGTGGTGCCTGAGCATGTACCATCAAGCCCATGCCCACTCACATCAAAGACCTTGTCCCCCGCCCCTTCGTTCATGGGCCAGTAGCCGACAAGGCCTTTGGTGATGGGGTTGGCGCGGACGAGCCGAGAGCCTACTGGAGCTTTAGGCTGGAAGCCCCACACCGGAGCGCAGACCAGGATGAGTATCAATGCGATCCACCGCATTATGCTACCCCCGCGTTCGTCCATTTATCACCATCGTAACAGGTGCCGTATTGGTTCCAGTCATTGCGCTTATCCAGGGCAGCCTGTAGTGCCTGGTATCGCTTGATGAGTTGGGTTTTGATGTCGGCGACCGTCGTCGCTTTGGCGTCCTGCGTCGCCTCGAAGTGTTGCGATAGAACGACCTCTTTGATGGCCCCACTGCGGATCGCCGCTAGCTCCTCGTCCGTGGCGTCCTTGTAGGTACTGGTCGCTTCGGCGTTGGCATAGAACGGCTGCCGCGCGGTCGGCACGGTCAGCCAGAAGGCGACACGGTAGTCGAGATCGCTCGGGTAGTTCTCACGTTCGAGTATGATGATTTTCTTAGCCATTACGATACGTCTCCTTTGATCGGCTTGTAGTGGACGAAGTTGCCGGAGGCCGCCGTGGCCGCGCCGCTGTAGTTGACGAGTATGATTGAGAATCCATCGACCATGCGGTAGCCCAGGACCGGCCCCAAGTTGAACGTCGCCTGAACTACCTGATCGGCGGTGGAGTACTTTATTACTTGCGCCAACAAGAGGTTCCCAGCATCGGAATCGATGGTGTACGTACCCTCCGATCCGGACGGAAGCGTCGATGTCCCGCTGTCGTTGTACAGCCAGTTGGAGCCATCGTAATAGGCCGGGGCAATGTAGACGTAGATCGCCTCATCGTTCGCCGGGGCCGTGTTCGCCATGTCCAGCTTGACGGCTACTTGGTAGTCTAACGCGTGGGTGGTACGGTTGTCGATCACCGCCGACTGCCAGCCTGCCGTTGCCGATGAGGACAGGCTGTGAAGATTTGTGACCGTCAGGGCAGTGTGCGATTGGTCCGGCTGCGTCACCGTGGCCGCAAAGACTGTGTAGGCCAGGAGCCCGATGAGCAGGCTGCCTGTGAGTATTGCGAGTCGTCGTCTCATATCGTTTCTCCTTAGTGCAGAATGGGTGCGTGGTTCTCTTCTGGGACACCCCAGATGGGGACGGTGTAATCGGTCAGCTTCGGTTCCCGGTACGGCCCAGGCAGGTCAGTGATCCGCACATAGACGTACTGGGGTCCGGGGACGACATCGCCGCTCAGAGTCCAGTTGCCGGCGTCGTCGTACGTAACAGTCCAGCCCAGCGTGCGGCTCTCGATGATGACCGAGTCATTATCTTTATCGCACCACGTCCCAGCGCGATTGAGCTTCCCGGCCGGCACCGCATAGTCAAACGTGTTAGGGTCCGTGACGATCGGCGGAAGGATGATGCCTATTACCGTGTTCGGGTCGGCCCAGTCTGGTGCGGCATAGAACTGCTGTTCGCAGGGCTCATTCGGTTCGGCCAGTACGACCATCGGCCGTGCCATACAACCCATCGTCAGCAAGAGAGTCAGGAATAGAAAGCGTCTAATCGAAATCATATGTCACCTTTACGATAAACTGCGTGATCCCCGAATCCGGCTCGGCCCCGAACCGCAGGAACACGCACTTGCCGGAAGGAATGGTTGCATCGTCAAATCCCGCCGCAATGGAGGTCGTGCCATTGGTGGTATCTATCACATCGATCACCGTCGTATTGGCCTGTCCGATGAACGCATCACAGAAGCACAGGTCGATGTCGAGTTCCGTGGCGGGATCCGCATCGCACGTCACCTCGATCTTCGTCACTGTGCAGGCCGCCGCCACACCGAGGTCAATGGGGATCTCGTGGTCGATGGCATAGGCCCCGTCAGGGTCCATAACAACGAACATCCAGTGCTTGTCCTCGCCTGCGGATCGGGACGGCATGGTCATGGTCTTGCCGGAAAGGTCCAGGGTTGCAGCAAGTTCGCTCTCATCCACCGAACCGTCAGTGATGTCGTCGCCCGCCAGTGCATCGCCAGTCTGGAGGAAGTTGGATACATCCGACAGAACAGCGTACAACCCATCCTCGTTATTCAACTGCACCTCGAACGTGCTGTCGGCCGTGCCCTTGGCGTAGAAGTCCGTGTCTGCCTCTAGGTCCAACGACCCGCGCATCTGCGCGAAGGTCTGAGCCATCAATGTGCGCCCGTTGGCGCTGGCGTCCGATATGTCCGCCAAAGTCACTCCAGCCGGTTCGTAGGTTCCGTCATGGTCGTGCCCAGAGGTCGCATACGTCCCACTCAGGTCGGGAATGTTCCCGGAATGGATGTTCGTCGCGCCCTGATCACCCGTCCAGTCGATGTGCTCGTTGGCAACGAAGTCGCTGAACCCGTCGTGCGAGGCACTACCCGCCAGGACGATTGCCGTCCCCTCGATCGCCACCGCCCCTGCGCCAGTGCGCGTGAGGGTGGTATCGGAAGCATGCCCCAGTTCAATGGACGTGAACTGAGGCGAATCGCCCGTATCGAGACCCAACACAGCCCGCATCGCTGCGTAGTTGGCTGCCGCGTTGAAGGACTGAACATTGGCGCTCGGGGTGATACCCGCCCAAGTGGTCAAGTCGGCGTCCGCGTCCTGGAAGGCGCTGGCGCTCTCGCCGTCCAACAGATCGGCATTCAGGTTGGTACAGACCGTTGTAGAGGAGACCGTCAAGGGAGCCGTCCCGGTCGCCACATCAGAGATGAACCGCGGGGCCGTGATGTAGTAGGCCCCCACGTCCCAGTTGGCCGTCAGAGGGATTGTGCCGTCCGCCTTGAGGTCGCCTGCGCCGCCGCTGCCGTTTGATGCCGCAGTGACCCGCCCATCGGCGTCCACAGTGATGCTGGCAAGTGTGTAGCTGCCCGGCGTCACGGCCGTGGATGCGAGTTCGTCCGAGTCAACTGTCCCGGTCTTGATCGTCGCCGTCACCACATTGGCCGCGTTCGTGAAGTTGATGTCCCCGCCGTCCTGGAAGTCAGGATCAACAGTCGCCCCGCTATCAACTGAAACACTGTCGCCACCGGCTGCACCAGCTTGATTCACAAATGACAGATTCCCTGCACCGTCCGTTTGGATGACTTGCCCACTTGATCCATCGGCAGAGGGCAGTGTATAGGTGGTAGTGCCAATGTCTGTAGATGGCACTTGGATGCGGATGAAATCTATGCCGTGATCGCTGTCCTCAAAGATACGTAGGAAGCCGCCGCCCGTGTCGCCGTAGCGGACATTAAGGCCCTGCGTTGCTTCACCCACGATATCCGCCCAGGTCCCAGGCGTTCCTGCCGCCGTGCATACCCAGCCCCTTGCGTAGCCCAATTCGCCAACGCCACTGAAATACCAATCTCCCGTCTTGTGCGTGCCAGTCGAAGGGGCAGAGGCAAGAGTGTAGTGAAGCTGAATCCGCGCCCCGCTGATGTATTCCGGCCAGATATAGTTGTCGCTGCCGTAGGTGTTCCCGAAGATCTTCCGCGTACCGGTGGTCAGATCATGGATCAAGCCGTTCGTGACCGACGAACCTGCACCGGAAATGATCGACGCCGTGAGATCCGAGATCCGCGTTAGATAGCAATTCAGGTTCAGCTTGACCAGCGAATCGGCCGTGTTGCCTCCAGCCAGATATCCATAGATGCCGCGAACACAGTTGCCGTTGTGGTTGGCGTGAATCTCCAGGTATGGCCCCGTACAGCCCCCCTCAAAGTGCAGGTCTTCACATCGATTGTAATGCCCGTCAATTGTAAACGCCGCATCGCTGGACGATCCACAACTGGAGAACAGGAGATTACTCAACAGGCTGCCAGAGCCGTCCAGGTAAATGCCCTCTTTAGTGCAAGTCCAGACCTCGATGTTATCAAGCACACCAGCGTTCGCATTAATCTTGAGTCCAATACCGGTGACGTTCCGGATGAACACGTTCTCCATCCTTGCGACCGCCCCGAAGGCCGTCCCGTTATATCCGAGGTAAACCAATGCGGTAGTAATCGTGTTGTCATTGCCGTGGAACCCGATATTCTCGATGATGATGTTCGCGGAGCTGGTGTCATCAGTAATCAGCGCTCCAGTCTGGCCGGAGACCTGCTTGATATAGGTGTGGCCCTCATCAGACCCAAGCAATTTGCATCCCGCAGGCAGAACAAGCTGAGTTGCCATGAAGGTGCCGTCAGGGAAGAAGACTACGCCGTCACCACCTGCTGCGTCAATCGCTGCTTGGATTGCTGCGGTGTCGTCCGTGGAGCCATCGCCGGTTGCGCCAAAAGCTTTAACATTATAGACAGTCGGCACCATCGCCGTATCGAAGAATGTCCCGCCCAACTGCTCATGCCGCATGAACTGACAGTTTGTTCCGGCACCAAGACTGTACGTAACCCCAGTTGCGTTGTAGATGAGGTTATCCCAGACAACGCAGTTCGTGCCACCCGCATCCAAGGTGATGCCATCTTGGACGGTGCAGATTGTATTATCTGAGATCTTTATGTCACGCATGTCCCCGGTCGCGTGTTTTGTCGCCTCAATCCCGTGTTCGATCTCTGCCAGTCCAACGCCAGATATGACGTTACCGATGATCTGGTGCTCTCTGTTTCCCGTTACGGCCGAACCACCGAGAAAGATACCAACATGACTGGCGCTGCTCTCGTCGCTGCCGAGCGAGTGACCCGTCTCACTCGTGTCCCCGCCAGCGACCCCGGCAATCAGGTTGTTGATGATCTGGACGCGACGCACCTTGGGGTAGGCGAGGATGCCGTACTTGCCGCCGATGTCATAAAGCTGGTTGCCCTGGACACGCCAGTTGACGATGCTTGTCCCGGCGTTGATGAGGGCGATCCCGTTACAGCCCACGCCCTTGATGATATTGTTGGCGACGACCGTGTCGCCGGCCCAAATCATAACACCACTGGCCTCCAGTGCCGCGGTGTCTTGAGTGATTGTATTGCCGGTAATCGTGGAGTTTTCGCAGTCCGCCTTGACATTGATGACCCCCTGAGCGCACTCGCAATCGAGAAACGCGTTATTGGAAACCACCGCCCGGCCGACGTCTCGGATATAGACCGCTTCACAGTTCGTAGGATCGGTCTGGGCGATGTTCTCGAAATGGTTCCCAGTGATAATCGCATCAGTCGCCTCGTGGACCATAACCCCCTTGGTCTCGGTAGTGGCGCCGCCCACGATATCGTGGAAATGGCAGTTGGTCACAGTGAGACGCTCCCTGCCCGTTGACGGAGTTGTGTCCAGTCCGTACCAGATGCCCAATACGCCCATGCCTGCGACCTTGTGCGAGAGATTGGAAAACGTGCAATTCGTGACGGTGGTATTGGTCATCACCTGAGACGTCAACCACAAGCCTTGATTGCCGTCATCGAACACGCAGCCGTCCACAAGCAAATCAGCAAACCCACCCGTCGTCGTATCGAAGTACATGCCGTACTGCATGTCCTCGAACCGGCAGTCTTTCAGCGTAATCTTGTCGATAGTGGTCGCCAGGGTGGTGCAGGTGAAGAGCGTATCGAACGACTTGATCGTCACGCCCTGGACGTGTAGTTCGTCCCTAACCTCCAGGAAGTCCACATCACCACTGTCACCCGGCCCGACAATGACCGTCTGGGCCGCGCCGTCGCCAACGATTCGCAGGTTGCCGCCCGTGACCGTAAAGGCACTCCATGTCGCCAGAGAGTACGTGCCAGCCGGCAAATACAGTGTCGCGCCGCTGGATACCGCCGCTGCATGAGCGGCGTTGATTTCAGTCGTGCAGTCCGTTGCTCCAGTGTTGTCGGCGTTGTATGGGGCTTCGGTCACGTCGATCATGTGCTGCTTCTGGAGGTCGAGGAGGTCGCGCATCTCTGCCGCCGTGCGTTTGAGCACCAGGGACCGGCCCAGATTGCTGTGCGGGATCGCCACCGGACGCGCCGGCTGGGCATGGAGGGCCGGCGCCAGCAGGCAGGCGAATACTGCGACCGCCAGGATGCTCCGGGCAAGATCGCCCTGGCATGGCCGAGCCCTCTCTGCTATACTACACGTATGGTCTCCCGGAGGATTCGTCGCACCGTTCGTATCGCTCGCCTTGTGGCGGTCGAGTTGCACTATCTGCTGCTGTATATGGGCAGCTTCCCGATCCTGATACCCTACAACCTCTTCCGCGCATTCCTGGTTGACCCTGTCCTTGAGCGGTTGAGCCCACGCTTTCGCACGCGCGAAGAGGCCGAAGAACTGAAGCGTTTGATCGAATAGGTTCATCGCGACGCCCCCTGTGATTGTTGAATCAATGCTTTTACCCGCCGTCGCCGCTCCTGGCTGCGAGCGCGATTTGCCTGCCGCTCCAGAACGCTTAGACGGCTCCATTCGGTGAAATCGGCGGGCGTGAGGTCCTTCAGAGCCCGCTTGATCCGCTCGGCCTTCTCCTCCTTGCCCTCGTGCGCGACCCATTTGTCCGGCTCGCGCAGTGCGGTCTTGCGGGAGTCGGCATAGGTCACATCAGCCAGCGCCAGCAGCTTCTCCGGGTTGGTCATCATTCGATAGGGGTTCTCGTGCTCGCGCAGGGCCCTCTGGACCGGCCAGTACAGTTCCTGAGTCGGGCCCGGCAACGGGACTCCGGCCAGTTGGGCGACCACAATAGCCGCTTCCGCCGCCGCGTCCTCAGCGTGCCCGCGCCACTTGAGTTCGCCCTTTCGCGGCCCGCTCTGGAACCGCTCCTGACTGGCGATCTCCTGGGCGATCTGGGGGCCCTTGTCAAAGGCCAAACTGTAGGAGTCCGCGAACATCTGACCGATCGGATCGTCGTATGGCTCAGCCTTCCACACGTGCTCGCCGCGCGTGCGCTTGAGCGCCAACTTCAAACCGCTCTGGAGATGCTGGCCCCCCGGCATAAGACTCAGGAGATTCCCCGCCGTGTCCTCGGCCAGCTTGCCTGCCAGTCGCCGTCGCTCGCCTTTACTGGGTCCCTCCTTGTCGTCCGGGTCAATCACTCCCAGGGCTACCAGCGCGGCGACAGAGCCTGTATACAGCCCGTATCGCAGGCCCCACTTCCAGGCGGCGATCAGGGCGTTGGCGGCGATAACGCCTCCGACCTCCTGGGAATACTGCCAGCCCCCCTTACCGCCACCCTTGGCAAGGCTGTTGTTCGCCCGCAACAAAACGTTCCACTGCTTCTCTCGCGCTGACCGGAACATCAGGCCGAGCCGCAGCCACAGACTGGGCGACCCGGACAGTACGCTCCGGTTGAGCATATCCCACATCGGTTGGGTGCGGCGCGTGACGTACTCGGTGCGACGAATGACCGCCTCGTCGAAGGCCTCGCCCTTCAGTTCGGGATGCAGAGCACGGGTCTCCGCTTCAGCGGCCGCGTGGATATGGGCGATGGCGGCCTGGTCGCCCCAGACCAGGCCTTTCATCGGCTTCTCCAGGATCGGGCTCTTGTCCCAGACCAGCGTTTCCATGGTGTGCTGGGCCATGAGCGAGCCGACCTCAACGTTGATCTTCTTACCCGTCCACCGCTCCCAGAGAACAGGTGACAGTTCCTTCATCTTCTTGACGCGAGCGAGCACCTGCGCCTTGGTCAGGGCCTTGAGGAAGTAGCGCGGCTTGATCTCGCTCTGAGCGACCGGGGCGCTGAGGATCTGATTGCCGACCGTACTGATCCGCAGGCCCAACACGCTGCGCGCGAATTTGCTCAGCAGCTTCTGGCCGGCCATCTCGGCCACCGACTGATCGGTGCGGTAGCCCTGCACGCGACGCAGAATGGTGAGCGCTGCGCTGACCAGGTCCTGATGACCTGCCTTGCGCATGGCGTCCTGCCATTCGGAGGTGTTGACGATCGAGCGCAGGTTGCGCATCGGTACGGCCATGCCGTAGTAGGTCGCGGCCGTCTGGATGTTGTTGACTACTTCTTGAGTGAAAGGACGAATCTCGATGCGCTGGGTCCCACCTGTTCGTGGCTGGAACGGCCCGGAGTCCTCAATCGCCACATCACTGATCCGCCCGGACATCTTGCTCGGCAGCGCCCGGTGGATCCGCCAGTGGTTCGGGTTGGTCGCCAGTTCGTAGCCTTCCAGACGCAGAGCGACTTCATTGATGCCCGGGGCCAGGATCTCGTTGTTCAGATCGGTGTACAGGTCGCAGAACGCGCGCTGCTTGTCGCTCAGTTGGTCCACGGCCTGGTTGAGCTGCGCCAGGTCTTTGAAGGCGGGCAGCAACTCCCCTTTGAGCCGATGGCCGGTGGTCGTCATGAACCGTTCGACGTTGTCGGGGTTCTGCAGGTGCATGTACAGGTCCATGACGTACTCGACAGGCACCTTGCGTTTGACGGCGCCGCTCTCAATCTCGACGGTGTCCTTCTGGAGTGCCTTGAAGTCCTGATGAGTGAAGCCGATCTCGTCGACCCCTTCTTCGATCATTACAATCGCCCTGCGAATCAGATCGGCGCGCTTGCGCCACCCGTCATTGAGCGCATCACTGAACAACCTCCGCGTCTGGGTGTCGCCGGATCGGGTCATCAGTTCGGCCAGGGTATCCAGATGGGCCGAATCGGTTTTGAGGACGCGACGAGCGACCTTCCGGGCCGGCTTGCGAATCTCCTGGGGCAAGCCCTCTAGATCTCTCGCCGTCCGGCGGACCGCCTCTTTGGTCGGCACAACTTCGTCCAGCATGGCCTTGAGCACCGCGTCCCGCTCCCGGGCCTCGTTCTCTTCGAATATCTGCCGCGATGTCTCGTATTGGTGGACGATGTACTTGAGCGTGCTGGTAATGGCACGGATATCGTCGGCGGTCATGCTGCGAATCGACGTCTGGCCCAGTCGGGCCATCTCCTTGATCCGTGCCTCAGGAACGTCGAGCAGCATTGCGCCCGTCGCCGGGTCGATCTGCTGCATGGTGGTGCCCAGCTCGCGAGCGAGCTTGCTGATCCGCCGTCCGAGGGTCTCCAGTTGGACACGCTTGACCGCGGAGATATCCTTAAGCTGGATGCCGCCCATCAGCTTCTCGATTCGATCCCGCGCCGCTTTGTCAAGCTTACCCAGCTTCGCCTGACCGCGTCGATAGTCCTTCTGGATCTTCTTCCAAGTCGCCTTCAGTTCAGCGATCGCTGCTCGCTTGTCGTTGCCCCGCAAGACCTCTTCTGTCTTGGCGATGACCTTGCCCAGGTCCTTGAGATTGGTCTTGGTCCGGGCCTTAGGGTTGACCCTCTGCAGGATCGAAAGGAACCGATGCTGATCGGCCTTGGGGACGTTCTTTCTCACGTAGTCGAACAACTCGGCCCCGATAGCGATCAGGTCGGCGTTCTCGGCCTTGAGCCGGTTCTTGAACTGTTGGAGTTTCGACAGATGGCGTTGACTGACCTTCGGATGCTCGCCGTAATCAAACGCCTCCTCGATCGTCGGGCTGGCCTGCTTGACGTACCGGACCTGGTCCCGGATCGGCTGCGACATGTCCACGAGTGTGTAATGGCCCTTGGCCGGCGGTTTCGGACGGGTCTGGAACTTGCCCGTGGAGCCCTGGACCACGTACATCGGACGACCCAACTTGCCGGACGCCTTGATGGCCCGATCCACGGCGTTGCGCCGGCTCTTCCAGTTGATCGACGCGGCGCCGACGGAGACCTGGTAGCCCGGCCCCTCACTGCCGATCGAATGCGTCTGGCGCAGATAAGTGACGGTCTCGGAGTCGAGGCCGTAGTCCTCCTGCATGACCTGGAGTGCCTTGCTGATCGCCGCGTTGATATCACCCACATCCTCCCGGTCGGCCAGCATGTTGCGCTTCAGAAGAAGGAGTTCGAGTTCCGGATCGCCCCCCTGGGCGGCCTGTTCGGCCAGGGCCTGATCGAACTTGGTCTTTCCAGTCTTGCCCTGGGCCGCCACGGCCCCCTTGAGTCGCTCGAGGAAGCCGTTGATATCGCCCGGCCAGCCCATCTCCTGGGCCGCCTCGTCCCAATGCTGGCCCCGGTTCTTGTCGTGGGTGACGTACTGCCCGAGTTCGCTCTTGTAATCGCCCGCCGCGGTCCGCTTCTCGCCCGCGTAGGCCTCGACCTCACCTTTGTACCGTTCGGGGATATAGTAGCGCGTCAGGCCGACGCTCGTAAACGACTCTTCCGAAGCCTGCTCCTGGGCCAGTGTGTAGAGAGGATGATTCTTAATCGCCTTGGTGGTCTTGCCCATCGCAGCGCGGCGTTTGCTTTCGGTGAACGCGCTGCCCTGTGTCTCTGCGTCCCGCGGTTCTCCTGGTGCTTCTGAGCCGCTCCCTTCGCCAGGCGATGGCTGGTGAGCGGTGTGCGTTGCAGGTTTTTCAATCACCACCATACGAACACTGACGCCCGTCTGGCGGAAAGACTCCTTGCCGGTGAACGACTTGGCGGGCAGTCTCTCACTCGTACCGTCTACCTCTTCGAGCCACTCTCGGAACTGCGTAGCTTTCTTGTCTGACCGGGTGAACGAGCCCTCGCTCATCAATGCGACCACACGGCCGCCCGGTTCGAGCAGGTCGTACGCATGACGTACGTGCTCGATGTCCTGGCCCTTCTCGTAGGGAGGGTTCATCACGATTCGGTCGTACTTGCCCTCGAACTCCATGAAGTCTCGTGCAACGGGCTGGTATCCCTTCAACGCCAGAATGTCGCCCAACGACGAACTCGTTTCGACGGTATCGGGAGCGATCCCCGTCTCCTGCTTGATGACGTCGGCTAGATCGCCCTTACCGGCGGACGGCTCCAGGACCTTCATGCCCTCTTCGATCTCGGCGGACTCGACCATGCGCTTGCCTACGGTGGCCGGCGTCGGGAAGAAGCCGGGTATCTTGACCCCGATCAAAGCAGCCGTCTTCTCTCGGATCTTCTGGTCGGTCCTGGAGTCCTTAGGGGCGGGTTTCAATAGCGACCGGGCGTCATTGCGGGCTTTATCAAGATCAGCCTGACTGCGGATCCCCAACGCCCAGAATCGCTTGCCTTGGGCCAGGTCTTCTCGTCCGAGTCGGGCGCCGTGCTTCCTGGCCACGCGTGTGAGCTGCTCCATCGCCTTGAGTTGTTCGGCCGTCCTGGGCTCGTAGCCGTAGGCGCCGTGGCGGGGTACACCCTTCAGTGCGTCCCGGATTGCCGGTGCGCCCGGTTTGCCCTTGATGGCTTTCAGGGCGTCGTCCACAACGGATTTGTGCATCCAGGGCGGTGAGTAGGTCTGGGCCAGCACCGTCTCTGCGTCGGCCTTGGTCTTGACCTTGGCGAGGCTCTCGGGCAGGTCGCCCGCCTCGATTCGATCGGCAATAGCACGCAGAAGCTGCTGCACCTCCTGCATGCGCCGGCCCTGCTCCATCATGTTCCCAGCGATACTCGCCCGCCGCGCGGTGACGTTCTGCTGGCCGATCGCAGGGTTCAGCTTCGCCTCTATCTGGGAGTCCATCCGGTCCGCCAGGTCGCGCAACTTCCCGACCCGCTTCTCGTCAACGGCCTGCTTGAGGGTCTTCTTGACAGGCGGAGCGTCCGTTACACCGGCCGCCGCCTGGGCCTCGGCGACCTTCGCAACCATCTCATTCCGCACCGCCTCAAGCTGATCGCCCAGCCGATCGACCTCCGCCTTTGTGCCGGGTTCGTCCTTGTTCGGTCCGAGTTCCAGGTCAGCGATGTCGTTTTCGACGCGCTGAAATTCCGGGTCGCTGTCGGCCAGGTACTCAAGAACGGCGTCCTGTATGTTGTCCGGTTTGTCGCTGGCTTCTGCCCAGTAGGCGTTGAAGGCTTGGATGGTTCTGGGGTCATGCGCCGTTTCGCTAGGCTGGGACGTCGCGGCCCTTTTTACCTGCCCAGCCACTGGCTGGTGAGGGGCCTGCTTGGAGGGAGATTGTATGCCGGGCGCTTCCTGCCCGGCGGTGCGGTCAAAAGAGGCGAGGGCTTCATTGACCTCCTCTTCAAACCTCATCACGATATCGGCTATGTTGGTATCGGTGACTTCCAGATCAATGTCGGGCTCGCGAAAGGCGCTCGCAGACAACTGGCCGCTGATGTGGTCTGACAGCCGGATTTTCAACAGCTCCGTTCGGGTGTGATTGGGTTCAATCTGCTTTATGGTTATGTACTGCGAATTGCCTGCGGCCGAAGTGTACTCCGCTATCTCAAGGCCGTTTGCTTCTGCCCATCTATCGAGTTCGCCAAGGTAGGCGTTATTCAGATGGCCTTTCGCATCCAAATACGGATGGCTTCTTATGCGGTCGCGGTGCGCCTCCCTCTTCTGCTGCCGGCGTCTCTCTTGCTCGTATGGGGTGCCGTACAGTCTCTCATCAGCAGACGCTTTCAGTGCGCGTATTTCTTCGGTTAGCCTATCGTATTCGGTTCGCTCTTTCGGGGTGAGGAAATCGTCGGCGTCGTGGAGCGCCTTCCGTGTCAAGCGTTTCGCGTTGGGTTGCCCCCTGAACCGAGCCCTTATCGCCTGTTCGCCCTCCCGAATCGTTTGCGCGAACGGCTCGGCTTGCTCTCTTAATTCGCGGAGCTTCTTTTGGTCGTTTTCAATTTCTTGCTTCCGTCGCGCCGCCTGATCAGATAGAATTGGATCGGCTTCAGTTCTCTTGGATGCAGCTGCAATGACCTTGCGCCTGCCCTGTTCAGATTGCGATCTGATGTCAAGTTTGCTGAAGCCTTCTTCTTTTGTCCCTCCAGGCCGCTCGGGGTTCGGAGGCTGTTGCTCGCGGCCCACCCCTTTGTCTTCCGTCACGGGTTCTACTGTAGCAGATCCCTCCCCGGTATTCAAATTTTCGCCCGTTTTCTTTAATACGGGCTCGGCTGTTCTATTTTTCTTTAATGCCTGATCGGCCCACTCCGCGCCCTGGTACTCTTCTAGGACGTTGCGCGGGACAGGTTTTCCCTCCGATACGGCTTGCATGACGGCGTCGTAATGCGCCCTGCGTAGACTCGGAGCATCCTTGACCGAAACAAACGCCCCGGAATTATCGACAAAGCCAGAGACAAAGCCTTGCTGTTGGCCTACATCCTGAAGACCGCTTGGCACTTGATTCCAGTCATGGATTCTTCCGGTCGGTATAACCTCGTCACCGATTTTGAATGCCGCCTGAACATCCTGTTCAGCTCGATGAATTTGCTGATACTCTTCTCTCGTCATCTCCCAGGGCTGTGGGCTTTTTGTGGCTACATCCTTGGACACTTTTTGCTCCGCCTCGGTTGTAACCTCTGGCGGGGTCGCGACTTCGTCAGGCACTGTTTTGGGCGTAACCTCTGACATGTCGTGCGATGACAAGACGATGCGGGCCGCCCTGGCGATAGCTGCGACATCCGCCGGTGCAGTACGGACCTCTTTGGGGCCCCCTTGTACCTGTCCTTTCTCGGCAGCCTTGGCATACTTAGCGGCTATCTCAGACGCCAACGACGCGTCATCCAGAAGTCGCGTCGCGTCGCGTTGGATGCGGGGGGCCACAGAGTAATCAGAGAATTCATCAAGCGAGTTCTCAAGTGCAAGCAGGATGCGTCGGGCTGGTTCTGGCACATCACTGGTCTCCCCTGTTTTCGTGGATAGTTGCCGGGAAAGCACCGCCCGCGCCTCAGCGGGCGACATCTTCAACACCTCGGCCATGCCCTTGCCCGTCTTGTCCATGACGGACCGGACTTCGGTTTTGCTGAGGGGTTCTACTTGGCCTTCTGCGGCCTTTACTTGGACATCGGGGGCCTTTGGTTGGAGGTCTTCCTTTGGTTCCTGCGTCTCCTCCACCCCAGGGGCAGGAGCTTCAGGCTGCTCTGTGATAGATGCCTTGGGCGGCGCAGCCGGTGGTGTGGCCGCCGGTGCCTGGGGCAGTGCTTCAGTAGTTGCCGTCCAGCCGTTCGGCAGAGCCTGGAACGTCGTCCCTGATGGGTACACCGCCTTCTGTGCACCCTCTGCGCTACGGACCACCACCACCTGCTCTTTTCCATGCCAACCTCCAGGCAGGGGCTTCTTACTCGGACCCAGGACCTCGTTCAGTTCCGAGCGCGCCTCACGAACGCCCGATTGGATGCGCTGACGGAGAGTCTTGGCATCCGGCTGTTTCGGGGCCTTGATCTGCGACAGTTGTTTGTGCGTCTTACCCGGTTCTCCAAACCGATAACCACGGTCCATCAGCTTTTGTGCTGCTTGCTGAGCCGTCATGCCCTGTCGCTGGGGTGCAAATGCGTCGGCCGGCTGACGGTGGGCGTCGCGCTTGACGTGGTGCATGACGTCCTTGATCTTTCCCGCCTCCTGTCGGAGCAGGCGGGCGCTCATCTTGGCGGGCATCCCCTGTTTGACACGCACATGATGGCGATCGTAGGCCGCGCGGCGCATGGTGCTGTCCATGTCGCGCAGGTACTTCTGTTGCTGCTTGATGCTCCAGGCGTTGAAGGCGACCGGCAATAGTGCGGCAATGGCAATATCCTCACCACTTCCACCCTGCGCGGCGGTCTTGCCGGCGAACAGGGCGGACTCGGCGGCTGTCTTGCCGACCTTGCCTGCCAGGCTGGCCGTGGGGATCTGACCAATAGCACCCAAGGCCCCGCGTGTCGTCGCCCCTTCGCCAGGAAGTCCACCGTCCATCTGAGTGACGATCTCCCAGGCAACGGCGTCGGGCAGGACCGTACCGGACGGCAGCAGCTTCTTGGCGACCATGACGCGACTGATGAACGCACCGAGACCGGCTGTGATATCCACCGCCTTCTCGGCCTTTGTCTCGGCCGGCTCCACATCGAACGCCACTGAGCCCCGTTCTTTCTCCAGGGCCTGTTGGGTTTGGACGGCCTTGGCGCGATGTTCCGGCTTCAGGGCCGCCAGCCAGCCGGAGGCGACCAGTTTCGGAACAGCCTTGAGCCCTTCCCAGAACGTGACCTTCTCCCCTTCGGGAGATAGACCCAGTCGTTCCGCTTCCTCTTGCCAGGCCAGCATATTCGTGACAGCGTTAACCGCCCCGGACGAGGGGCGGGCCTTCTCGATATCCTCCAGAATGGCCTTGTTGCCGAACTGCTTGCCCGCGCGGCCGGCAAGACCTCCGACCTTCTGTTGGACGGCCCCAGCGATCGGAGACGGCTCGAAGTAGTCAGAGATACCCCGGATCGGCCGAGCCTCGTCCAGGGCCCTGTTGAACAGATCGACCGGAACGCGACCCTGGTCGCTGCGCATGTAGTCCTGTTGTTCCGCTTCGCCCAGGCTACCCGGCTCGGGCGTCAGGAAGTCGGCTACGACGTTGCGCATCGTCTGGGCCCTGTCCGGGCCAACGATCTTCTCCGTCGCCTCGTCCAGCGACCGACCGGCCCGGACGGCCCGCATCGTCTCGGCGCGCCGTGATGGCTGAGCCGGCGGCTGGGCGGCTGGTGTGCCCGTCATGGACCTTAGCTTCTCAAGCCTGGACATGTCAGCCCCTGATCAGTGCGATGATTTCCTTGGCGCTGAGCTTGCGCTTCTGGCCCGGGTTCTTCTCGTCCTTGACCCCGTTCTGGATCGCGGCGAGCAGCTCGCGGTAGAACTCGGGGTCCCGCCGGTAGTCGGCGCGCAGATCGAAGCCGGGTAGCGATTTGCCGAGTATGGCCTCCAGCTCCTGGAACTGCTGGGCCATCTGGCGGTTATCCACCCCGAGGTCGGTCAGAGTCGTCGGCTCACCGCCGGCGGCGACACCTTGTGGCTTCTGCGTACCCGCCAGACCGCCTCCGAACATGCCGCCTAGAGAGGCAAGGCCGCCCTTAGGAACCACCGCGCTGCGATCGGGGCCCGTGGCGCCGGGCGGGCCTTGAGTGGCCCAATCGAACGGCGAGGCCTGGACATCCTTACTAGGTGGGGTCTGCGTAGCCAGAGCGGGCGAATCGGGCGGTCCCTGAGCATTCCAGTCGAACGCCGAGGCCTGGACATCCTTCTCGTTGTTCTCCATTGCCGCTGCGGCGGGATCGAATTGCGGGCGCGTCGAGAAGTAATCGCGCACCCCAGCAGCTCGGCCCGCCGTCTGCCGGCCGGGATCGAAGTGGTCTTGAGGTTGGGACAACTTCTTGCGTCGCTCCTCAATGTCCGGCGCGATTACATCGCCGCCGCCGTACGAGGAAGCACCCCAGTTCTGTTTAGCGACGCTCGCCTCGCGACCAAGCTGAGTCAGCGCCGCGAGTTTCGGGTCGGCTGAGAGCTTCACGGTCGTATCGATCATGGCCTGAGGTACGCCCGCCTGTTGCGCTACGGATACGTAGGCCTGGCGCCACTGATCGGAGCCGGGATCGCCGTACTGGGCGGCCGTCTCCATCGCGGCCTTGTGACCCGTGAGGATCGCGGCCTGCTCGTCTCGCCGCATCCGCGCAGTATGGGCCTCTCGCTCTCGTCGTGCACCTCCTATGGGGGGCAGCACCGCTTCTGCTACATCGCCGAAAAACTGCGCAACGCTCATGTCCTATCTCTCCACTACTGTCCGAAGCCAACATTGAACGAACTGCCTGAGCCCTTGCTGTAGCTCATCGTCTGACCGATCAGGCTCAGCAGGATCGCCAGGTTGGTCGGGTCGGTGATCTGGTTCTCTTCGGCGTACTGGGTAATGGCCGCCTGAATCTCGGCCTGTTCCTGCGTCTGGCCCTGCTGGCCGATCCCGAACAGGTCGTTGAGTCCGCCGATCTGGGCGGCCGCGATGCTCAGGTTGTTCATCGTCTCCTGGGCCGGCTGCTGGCCGTACTGCATAGCCGAACCGAGGGTGTTGAGCGTGCGGTCCGCCTTGCTCTCGGCCAGGGCCTGGTTCGATTGCAGGACGTCCCAGTCCAGATCGCCCTTGGCTTCGCTGAGGTAGCGGGCGGTGTCCGATGCGGCCGATTCGCGGGCCTTGGCCCGGCCGGAGCCGAAGAAGTTGCCGCCGGCGAAACCCTCGTCGATGCTCGGCAGCACATCGTTCTTCAGGGCGTACATCGTCGGGTCGTAGAGACTCGTCTTGAAGTAATGTTCGGTCTGCTCCGGTGTGATCTGTTTGCCGCCGACATCACCGGCCAGCAAGTCCTTGACCGCAGTCCCCGTTTCCTGGGACAGGGGCGTTCCGGCCTTCTGAGGTGTGCCGAACATGTCCAGAAAGTTCGGCGCCGAGTCCAGAACCCCCTGCTGGACGCCCGTCAGGTCGGCGACGCGATCGCCTTGATAGACGTTCTGGTTCTGGCCCAGCGTGGGCAGATAAACGTCCAAGGCGTCCAGCAAGGCTTCCTTTTGTTGGGGCAGGTAGCTGGTGCTCTTCGATGACGATTTAGAGCTTCCGAATCCAAGCAGTGCCATGATGGGTCTCCTTTACGCGTCCGCCTTCTCGTCGTGCAGGCGCTCAATCTCGCGGTGGATGTCACGCAAGTGCTCTTGCAGATACAGCGCCATCTGCCGGGCATACTCGGCGGGGTCGCCGTTGAATTCCGGGCCGGGTCGCGGTTCCGGTATCTCCTTCGTGCTCATAATGGCGCCCCCACAGGTGGGTTGATGACCATCTTCTTGACGACCAGACTGCTGCCGGCGTAGTTGGCGATCCGGAACTGGATCTGATCGCTGGTGACGTTCAACTCGAACCCGTAGCTCTGGTAGGCATCCGTCAGGGTTGTGGGCGAGAACGCCACCCACCCTTCATCGTTGGTCTCGAACGAATCGATTCGATAGCTGACCCGCATGGCCGAACCTTTGGCCACGAGGTAGAGCATCGACCACCACTTCTCGACTCCGGGCGCACCGAAATCGAAGACCTTGCTGTTCGAGACGGCGACGATATTGGTCCCGTCATCGGCGGTCAGCGTCTCGTCCACCTGGTAGACGTAGCCGCTGTCGTCCGCGACCATCAACCCGTCGTCGGTCAGGACGGTGTCAATCAACTGATCCCACGTGGTGCCGGCGGCGATCGCCTGGGTGTACGTCTTGGCCTCATTGATATCCTGCTGCCAGGTTTTGCCGGTGACATAACTCTGTCCGCCCATCAGTGCGGCGGCCACGATGCCGTGCGATGCGTCGTACAGATGCTCGAAATCGCGAATCGTCCAGGAACCGTCGATGGCGTCAACCCCGTACGCCCGCGTCGGATACGCATAGCCAGGCCGCACGACAAAAATCCAGATCATGCGACCGTTGGCGTCCACGCTCATACGGCAGCGGTTCAGCTTGGCTGGGTCGATGTCCTCCTGGAGCGACTCGAAGACCTGCTTGCCGATCGGGTCCATCGTCGTGCCCCCGGTATACCGGTACAGCTGATAGTCGCTGCCGACCAGATAGTGTGCGTTCTTCCAGGGGACGATCAACGGGGCGGCCAACAGACCCAAATTCGGGATCTGCAGTCTTGCCATGAGCGCCGGATCGGAGTTGACGTGGTAGAGGTACCAGATTGAATTGTCCTGATAGACGATCAGTTGCGAGGCCCCCAGCGCAGCGCACCAGAGGTTTTGGCCGCCGGTGTCCATCAGTGCGACGTATCCCGCCCCGGTATCGGTGATCGTAAAGGCCGTACCGCTGGCGGCCGTCTCCACCTTCCCCGGCTTGCCCCACAGAACGGTCTGAGGGTTTTGAATGAACTCGTCGCTCGCCGCGTTCCAGGTCTTCGGGTTCAGGAGGATAACATGATTGAAGAACGTGTTGACCTGGGCGGCGTAATGGGCGGTCGGGGTCGCGGGGTCGGCATCCGTCTCATGGTAGCCGTCCGCGCCCGCCAGTTCGTGGAAGGTGTCCTCGAACTTGCCCGCCCATCGGTAGATCGGACTCTCCCCGCCGTCGCAGGCCAGCAGATGGTAATAGCACGCCGTCCCGTCCTCGGTGATCGCGTCGGTGTGGGGAATGCCCACGAACGAGGGGATGCTGTCGGGCCCGGCGTTCAGCCCAGACGAAGGGCTGATATCGGCCCAATCGTCGGCTAGAGAGTCCCACCGCCACAACTTGCGGCGCGTCATGGCGACGACGTGGTCTGTCGGATTGCGCGACTGCTCCTGGTAATGGCACAGGCCGAGCAAGGCGGTATCCAGAGGCAGGCCGGAGGCGGCGAATTTGGCGAAGCCGGGGGCCGTCTTCATGGCGCCCCGCGTGAACAGCATGTTCCGCGCGAACGCCATCTGCCCATCGGCGATCTCGCTGGCCGGGTCGTAGGTGTTGAGGCCTCGACCTAAATTGTTGATCGTCAGCCCACTCATGCTATTTCAGGAACCCAACGAGTTTGAGAGTAATCGTAGCGTTGTTGTTGGCCCCGATCCGGATGATACCGCTGGAGTCGGTCATACACACCACGTAGCCGACCTTGGCGGAGGTGCCGAGATACGCGAACGAGGCACCTAGCGAGCTTCCGCCGTAGTGGTTGTCGAACGTGCCGCTGCCGTACCCCTTCGGTTTAGCTGCAAAGTACACGCCTTTCGATGCCTGGACCTCCAAATAGACCAGTGCCACGGCACTGCCGATTTGGCCCGAGAGGTCCAGATCGGTCCATGTATCAGGCGTCAGCGCCGCATTGTGGACCACCGTGCCGTTCGCCTGGCACCGCGCCGCATCACCGGCGTCGACGTAGGCTTTGACTGACTGCTGAGTCGGAACGTGGTCGGCGCTGTCCGACGCCATATCGTCTTCGTCGACAATGACTGCGGCGACGGCGGCGTCGGCGTAGGTGTTCGCGTCAGTCACGGCGGCGTCGACGTAGGCCTTGACAGACTGCTGGCTGGGTACCTGCGTGTCGGAATCGGACGTCATATCGTCCTCGTCGAGCATTCCGGCCATCGGCTTTTCCGTCCCGTCGGCGCCCTTGAAGTACAGTTCGTTGCCCTTCATGTAGAGCCCGCGATCGGGCTCGTTGCCGGCCGTGTAGAGGGCCAGGGCCAGTTCGCCGGCGGGCGTCCACGTATTGGGACTGCCAATGGCTGTCAGGCTCTTGATGACATTGTTTGTGGTATCGATCCAGATGCGCCCGAGGTCGGCGGACGTCAGCGCCGTCGAGCCGTCCGGGCGAGTTGTTGGCGCCGTGTCTTGGATCCAGGCTACTGCCGAGCCCTGCTTGTGCTCACCGCCAGCGGTCGAACCGGCGGGCGTGGTGTGCTCCTTCTGCAGGCGCAGCCGCAGGCCCATCCGCAGGTCGCGGATCTCCAAGGCGCCGTTGCCGTGTGCGTCACTCAGCGCCGGAGCGTCTTCGTCCCAGGCGGTTCCGGTCGGTGGTGGTCCGATGTCGTTGGCCATGTCTCACTCCTATTCCACGTCCTCGTAGAGGATGTAACTGGACCGGTCCTCGGCGTTCTGTTCGGTCTCCAGGTCGCAGTGGGACTCATACTCGACGAGCCAGCCGTCCCATTCGCTCTCTTTGGCCTCCGCAGCGACCAGGAGGGTCTGTTGGCCTTTGGCGATCGCCCGCAACGCCTTGGCCTGGGCCCAGAGGATCAGGCCGTCGTCGGCGTCATCGAGGTCACAGGTCTGCGTACTGGACGTCGAGGTGAACCGCGCCGGCTTCTTGGTGTAATCGAAACGGATATCGAGCCCGTTGTAGTTCGAGGAGAACGGGCAGGAGAACCGGATCGTGCCCCCGTCGCGCGTCCAGTAGGTCGGCAGTCCCTCCGAGACCGATTCCGGGGCCGGGTACCGGTCGTTGAACCATGGTTTCGGCCGGAACGTGATCTGGTGCGTTTCGGTCCCATTGAGCACCCAGATCGCGTGCGAATGCCAGAGATTGCTAATGCTCGTCAGGTCCAGTTCGTAGTCGCCGGTCGCCACATCGTAGGTCGTCGTGTCCCGGACCTGAAGCTCCAGGGCCTGGGGCACGCGCTCGGCGATCTTTCGCATGGCCTCGTTCAGGGCGTCCAGAATGATCTCCGAGATCGGCATGGTGCTGGAGGTGTCGTGTCGACCGACCAGATGGAGGATCCGGGTGATCAACTCGGCGCACGTCTTCTTCTCGCCACTCGAGGTGGGGGTCAGCGCCGTAGCGATATCCAGCGTGAACGCGACCGTACCCGATACCGGCTGGATCGTTGCGTCGGCGAAGCTGTAGTTGTTGTGCCCACAGAAGACGTAGTAGGTCTCGTCCAGAGACAGATAGAATTCGACCTGGCCGCTGGCGTCGGTCGTGCGCGGATAGCCGAGCTGGGTCGTCGAATCGTTCTGGTCGCTCACCCAGACCGAGATACCAGGGGCCGGTGTGCCCCCGGTAGTCCGGACCGTCACAGACACGAGGGTCTGGCCCGGACCCTGCATCAGATCGAAGGTGCTCAGCCACTGGGTGCCCGTCCATCGGCCATGCACTTCGGAGATAGGCGCATCGTCGTCCGAGGGCGAGGCCCCCGACTGGATGTAGAAGATGATCGTATAATCGCCAACCGGAACCCCGGTCGGCATATCGGCGGTCCACAGGGAGCCGCCCTGCGACGTTACCGCGAAGTCGTAATCGTCGGCATCCCGACCCAACGTCCCCCAGGTCTCGAAGGTTGGTGTGACGGCGTCGATGTACCAGACCTTGCCCGTCGACGGCTGGCGCAGGGCCGCCCAGAGCGTCGGGGAATCGTAGTTCGAGTAGGTCAGATGGATTTCACGACTCATGAGCTACGGCTAGGCCACCGCCGCCTCCTGTGCGATGATCTTGCGGACCGTCAGGGCGCAGAACGGACAGACGCCCCACTGGGATTCATGGTGCAGGCCGAACATGTTCTTGCACGACGGACAGATCATCCGCACGTGGTCGGGGCCGGGCTCGGCGGTCGTGTCCTGACGCTGGTAACGCGGCTCGCGCGGCCATTGGTCGGGTATCTGGGGCTTCTTGCGACCCTTGCGCAGGACCCGAGAGATCGCCTCAGCCGCTCGGTGGCACGCGCTGCCGTCCAGGGGTCCGTAAAGATGGTCTTCCAGCCAAGTGAGTTTGTCGGTGTCGATATTGCTGCGGCCCCAAACCAGTCGGCCGAGCGCCTCAGACAGCTCACCGTAGTCGTTGACCTGGGGACACGCATTGGCGAGGATGGGATCGGGATTGCAGTTCGCGAAGTTCAGGGACGGCACGCCCAGCAAATGGGCCTCGATCGCCATGGTCGAGCCGGCATGGACCACGACATCGCTCGCGGCAATGGCCTGGCCGCTGGGATAGTCGTACGGCAGGATCTGGACGGTCTTGCCGAACGCCTCCTGGTACGCCCGGGTCGACTCGCCGGGCCGGACCTTCAGGGCGAAGTCGTACTTGTGGCTCTTGGTGGCGACGAGGTTCTTGATCGTCGCGATCCAGAGCGCCCTCAGTTCCGCATGCCGCGCGTACAACCGGCGCTGCAGTGGATTGCCTTCGGGCAGTCCGCATTCAGTGTAGTCCGGATGATCGTCGGCGGCACTGAAGGCGGTAGCGAACAGAACGCGCCGTTTGCCCGGCCGGGCCTGTCGCTCGTACTGCGTGCAGACGTCGAGGGTGAACGGGCCACAGGCAACCAGTTTCCTGGCCTCCATGCGCCCGCGTTCGGCCAGGATGTCGGCAAACTCCTGGCCCCAGACCAACTCCAGATCGATATGCTCGGCGTAGTCGTAATCACCTACGACGACACGCTGACGGTCCTCGTCCATCTGTTCGAGCGCCACCCGGCCGGCGCCCGCTTCCCCACGGCGAACGATCGTCACCACGCCCCACTCCTTGATCTGGCGTGCGAAGTTCAGTTTGTGATCGGACCCGATCATCGGCAGGACCACCGCGTCGGGCTTCTCGACCGTCACCGCATCGGACCCGGCCAAGACGAAGTTGCGGACCATGACCTCATGGCCCATATCGCGCAGACATTGGGCCAGTCGCTCGTCGACAGGCTTGTCCCGCTGCTCGGTCAGTGTCAGGATCAGGATCTTACTCATTGGGGGTGTTCCCTAAAAAGAGGTAGACGGGAGAAGGACGGTCTTCGTAGCGTTCGAAGACCTCGCACAGCCAACTGCGGCCGGGCATGTGGTTCAGTAGCTTGTTGAGCCACCAGCCGGGACTCTTGACCGTTGGATGGATGGGCGGATTGCCGTAGCCGGCAATGCTCAAGACGAACGCCTGGGCGGACTGCCCGATGTTCGCCAGGGCGCTATCGACCTTGTCCTCGGGGATATGTTCGAGTACGTCGAAACACAGCGTCACGTCGAAACCATCGGGGAGAGGCTGTTCGGTGATCTGGCAGGCCTGGAAGGTGTACCCGGCTCGGTCGTAGGGCCCTGGCACCAGGTCAACCCCGACAACCGATTTGCCCAGCCGGGCGAGATTCCCACACAGCAGCCCGTTCCCGCACCCGACCTCCAGGACCGTATGACACTCTGCGATCATGCCAATCCACCTGTCGGAACAGGCGAGCCCCTGATTGTGGGTCTGGTAGCCCATATCCGCATTGTGGAGTGTGCGGTACATCGACACGTCCGGCGGATCAGGGAGAACGGGAGCGCCCGGTGCAGGCGCTCCCGTGATTCGAGTCTGAGCGGACATAATGTCCTTTCGGGTTTTACGTCCCCCACAGGACGTAGGTCACTGTGGGAGTCGTATCGTTGATGGTCCCCTTGGTCGTGAACGTGACCTGCCCGCCGCTGCAGACCCCAAGGGTCGGTACGGCTAGCAGGCCGTCGCTGCGGACGGCGAAGCCGCCCTTGATGCGGTGCAGCTTGCTGGCGATCGTAAAGGTCGCGCCGTCCACGTCGGCCGAAGCCAGCGTCACAACGCCCTCTTCCTTGATCGTCCCGGCCGTCCCGGGCGTGGGACCGAACTGGGTTTCGCAATTGAAACGCGCCACGGGTCACCTCCTTCTTTAGCTGGTGGTGTCCACGGCGAAGGCGGTTCCGCAGGGCAGGATCATCGCCCCCGCATCGTTCTGAGCGACCACCCCAAACTTGCAGACGCTGGCGCTGTCGACCATCGTCAGCACCGCGCCGGCGGTGACACTGCCGTCGCTCGGGTGAATGCCGTCCAGTCCCGCGATCGTATCGACCGGGCAGACGCCGCCGCACCAGAACCAGGCGTAGAGGCCGTCCGTCAGGGTCGCCACGGCCACCGCGGCCAGGCCGCCGCCCTTGAGCGCCTCCCCGCCGTCGTTGGTCACTACGTAATGCTTGCCGGCGGCCGCCGCCTCGGTGGTGTCCGGGGCGCACAGGCTCTTGATCGCAGCGGCAGCAGCGGTGCCCTTCTCGTACTTGAGCAGGATGAACGTGGCGTACCCGCCGTTGGTCTCCTGGTAGAGGCGCACCTTGGTCCCGACCGGGCACGGCGCGTCCGTAGTCGCCCCCGCCCCGTGCGCCGTCGCGTACGTCTCGGTCAGGTCCACGGGCGGCGAGATCATGGGGTGCGCGTCAGGCCAACGGTCCCAAAGAATGAATTTTCCGTCGTCCATTCCGACAGTCATTGCACTATCTCCTTACATACGGTTGTTGTTGGTTCACACACTGCCCACTTAGGCCACAACGTTGGGCAGGTAGATGCTCCGGTTCGGGTGCTTGCAGATCAGGTTGCCGCTGAACTTGATGCGGGCCAGTTTGAAGTCCGCACCGTTGGCGATCTGCGACTGATCGAAGAAGGGGAGCATCTTGAAGTTGGCCTTCGGGTGGACCAGGAAGTGCCAGTCGGGGATGTTGAGCCCGTAGAGCCGGCGCTCCATCGCTCCGGCCGTCCCGGCCGTCTGGCCCATGACGGTGTTGTACTTGCTCTTGAGGAACGGCTCCTTCACGATGCGGCAGCCGTCGACCTCGATCTCCTCGATGCCCCACTTCATCAGGCCGCGCGGATCCACCTTCTTCGGCAGCGACCGCGCCTCGGCCTCAGCCAGGATCGCCAGCCAGAGCGTGCCGCCCATGACCCAGACGAACTCCTTGTCCGTCTCCAGGTCGGTCAGCGGCTCCTGCCACTGGCGCAGGCGCGTCAGGCTGATCGCGTACTCCTGGGCGTAGCTGGAGGGAGTGAACTGGTTGTCCGCCGGCTGCCACCAGTCACGGACGTTCGAGGCATTGGTCCGGGCCAGCGTGCCGTAGGTGCTGTCGGGGACCAGGGCGGAGTTGAGGCCCTGGACCTGCTTGGCCGTATCGGTGGCCGCACCGAAGATGAGCTTGCGCAGGTGCAGCCGCGTGCCCTCCTGGGCCTTCTTGACCTTGAACTTCGCCAGGTTGTGCAACTGGGTGCGGTCCTCGGTCTCGTAGGCGTTCTCCAGGTCCTCCTCGAAGTCGAGGGTGATCGGCAGTTGGAAATGCTTGCGCCGGAAGTAGGCCGTGTCGGTCACTTCCTTGGTGCCGTGCGTCAGTTGCTCGTTGACCCCGTAGTCCTGAGCGAGATCCTCGACCGTGTCGGTGTCCATCTCGAAGAAGTAGCGCTTGCCGCCTTTGAACTTGCGGTTCTGACGCTCGAGAATCAAATCGAGTACCGGGGTCTTCCGCATGATTTCGACTTCCATCGACGCGTCGTGCATGTCGCGCGTCAGGTTGTCGAGGTCCTGATGGAATCCCATGATGTGTCTCCTTTGTCACTTGACGCCGGCACCCTTCGCAGGGCTACGGCGCCGTCGCTGTCTCGAACTGAGCAGCGACATCGTCCAACGATCCTGGTTTGATCTGGACGTCTCCGTAGGACGGGCGAACGCCGCCGCCTCCGGTGTCGGTGGTGACCTTCTTGGTGGACTCAGCGTCCTTCTTCTTCGCCTTGGCGGCTTCCTCCTTGGCCTCGGCGAAACACTCGTCGAGCCGCAGGGTCGCGTCGGCGGGATCAGAGGGCGGGCCTTCGAGTTTCACCTTCTCCTGGAACAGCTCGGTGGCCCGATTGCGCAGGCCGTCGCCGTACTTCTTCTCCAGGCGGGTGCAGACGCGGTTGTAGGTCTTCGCCTTCGCGTCCTCGGCTTGGCGCTGCTGGCGTTCGGACTCCGTTTCCTCGGCCGTCTGTTCCGCGCGGGAACGGACGGACGCCAGTTCGCTTTTGAGGTCGCGGACCATGCCGCCAATCTGCTTGAGCGCGGTTCCATAGTCTTCCAGGCTCGCGTTCTCAGGGTCGAAGTCGCCCAACAAAGATTCGACCTCATCAGAGGCCCCTTTGGCCGCCTTGAGTTCGTCGATCTGTTTGGCGAGCTGCTCGGCGCTGGCCTTCTGTTCGGCCAACTTCTGTTGGAGCTGCTCTTGCTCGACCTTGGTCTTGCGCAGATTCGCCTCCGCCTGGTCGGCGCGCTGACGTTCCTTATCGAAGTCCTGTTCGGCCTTCTTGGCATCGTTCAGGGCGTCGTCGACGTTGGCCTCGTCGGTCTGCTGTTCGGTGATCTCGTTCAGGTCATCCATCTTGTCCATCGTCCAAATCCTTTCCGTTTTGAGCGCGTGTCTCGGTCCGGTGCTGCTTATTCCGAAGCTGGCCCTTTAGCGCATGTCTGTTTGGCTGCTCCGGGATCAAACGGCCCACGGTGGGCCGGGATATGTCACGGGATCGGAAAGGGATTCAGGCGGGGGTACTCTGGAGTGAGCGCAAAGAAAAAGCCCGGCCCCTTCCGATCGTGCGTCGGAAAAGTACCGGGCTGTCTTTCAAGTGTTCCGGTGGGTCTATTGCATTGTCAATACTGCTCAGTCGGTATTCTTGCTGAACTTCAGGCTCTTGTCAAGTCGATCAATGCCAGTCGGCTTGCCTTTATTGACGTGTACCTCAAACGAGCCTTGGCGGATACTCAGGTTCCGCGCCAACTGCTCGGCCAGATCGTTAACTTCCTGTTTTCGTTCGGGGCTCAGAATCATTACCGTTGGTCTTTCTTCCACCGTTTCCATGCCGCCTTCAGGTCGTCGTAGCAATCGGCCAGGAAGGCCCCGGCCCTGGCGCATATCTCCGAGTGCTGGGCGTGCGTCTGCACGATCAGTCGGGCCGTCATGTCCTGCGAGTAGTCCACGAACGGCGAGTACTGACAGCCCAGACGGACCCCGACAAACTCAGTAGCCTCATGCAAGGCTACTTCGAAGATATCCGACCAGTCGTCATGGTCGGCGCCGATTTCCATGCGGGTCATCTTCTCGTGCCCGCGCCCCCGACACGAACCGCCCGTCCCAGGCCGAAGCCACAGCTTGACCGGTTCGCCGCCCAGATCGTATGTACCCACGATGACGGGTTTCATTCGTTCTCACCCTTGACAGTCGCCACCGCCTTCGAAGCGGCCTCCTTCTTCTTCTCCAGCACCTTGGTCGCCGCCTTCAATCGCGTCTTGTCCTTCTTAATCTCCATCGCGCGGATCAGAGTCTCAGCGTCGGATTCGGCCTGCCACTCCTTCTCTTGGGCAGTTATGCCTTTGGCCATATCAGGTCCTTTCGTCTTCTACGAAGCAATTTCTATGTCCATACCAGCGTAGTCGCGTTCGGCAGATATTTCTCCTATTCGGTGGGCGGCCACCAGCTCTGGGCTATTTCGTCGCCGTTACAGGCCCTGCGATACGAGGTCCTGTCCTTCGCCGGCGGGTCGGGAATACCAGAAGTGTCAGTAAGGGGGCCACGCCAAGACAGTGTCTCCAGGTGCTTACGCAGTTCACGATGGCTGGCGGCGACAAGGTCCTCTACGGCCGCGAACAGGTCTAGGTCTATGTTCTGCATTTGGGTAGAGGTGCCAGTAACAGGTGCTGGCGTCTCGGTCACAGCAGGCAGAGTCCCCACACCCACGCAGGCCGCTACGCCGCCAATGCAGCCTCGCAAGAATGTTCGTCTGGTAATGCTCATCTATCTGCCTCCCGGTCCGCAGCCTCATTGCCCCACGCGAGGCCGCCATCTGTATCGACCTGAAGATAAACCTCTGCGTCGTCCCCATCATGGAGCATCAGCAACTCATATGCTTCGTCATCGGATGCGTACTGGACTTCCGACCAGCGAGACATGCAACGCGTCTCTTTACGGCCACAGAGCGAGCAGCGGCGTGTCTCCTGTTGGCTGAGGTTCTCCATGGCATAGAGCCAGGGAACCGTCTCCCAGTGGTGTCCGACCACCGCGCAGACAGAGCCTTCGTTGATCAGGGCACGTATGGCGTTCGGGTCGGCTCGCACGATATCCATTGCAGCCTGGACAGTAAGACAAGGCTCGGACGCCAAGGCCTCTACCTCGCACCTGCTCCAGGTGATCTGGGCAGCCGCACCGGAGAACATATCGCTCCGGTTGTAGATCAACTCGCCCCGAGCCGCCAGAGATGCCATACCGGCGACGAGCAACGCGGTCACCACAACGATCCACTCACACGTGTGTCTCATTCGTTCTCTCCTTTCATGCGGCCCCCTTCTGTAGTCCGTGCCAAAGGAGGTTCATCCATGCCCTCCGTTGCTTGAGAATGTGAGTTGCCATGCGGGCGAATCTGGTCGTGGTCATCCGTGCCAACGCACTGCCTCTACACACGTGGAGAATCTGGATTGACCTGCAATGGTCGCACTTGAGTCCTATGTAGGGCGGGAGAAACAGTCCCCCGTCAGAGAAGGTCACCCTTCGGGATGCGTGTCTGCACTTGTGGCTATTACAGTTCATGCGGCCCCCTGTCTACCCATCTGCCCCACCTGGGCCAGGAGCGCCAGTGCCTCTTGTGATATCTGCTGTTGGGCCTGCGCCGTTGCCGCCGCGATGGCTTCTGCGTTCGGGGGCTGGCCTTCGGCTCCGTGGCCTGCCTGCTGGATCTGCGCCGCCAGTTGTTGGGCCTTCTGGGCCAGGGCCATGAACTGCTTGAACAGCTTCAACTGCTCGTGCCGCGCGAGAATCCGGTCGCGGTTGGCGATGTTCAGCTTGCGCAACACCTCTTCGAGCATCGGGTTCAGGTTGGGATCCGCGCAGAGCTTGTAGGCGGCCAGGTAGTCGTTCTTGACCCGTTCCTCATCGAACGGAAGCGTCGTACCCGACTCGATCTCCAGGTCAACCTCGACCCGCTTCATCTCCTGGGTCATCTTCCCGGGCTCGGTATCCCCGTTCCAGCCGATGATACGGATGCGCCGGTCCTCGTCGTAGTGTTCCTGGGCGATCTCCAGTTGGCTGCGGGCCGTGCCTTCGACCCATCGCTCGTAGAAGACGCTGCGCAGATAGACGAGGTCGTTGGCGTTGGTGTCGAGGCGGGCGGCCTCGGTGGCGCTCATGCCGCTGCTGGACGCCTTGCCCTGGGCCACCGCGTGCATGAACTGCTGGGTCTCGACGTCCCGGGTCAGGAACTGGACGAGCGACCAGACGTTCGGGTCCAGTTGGTCGCCGGCCAGGTTCTTGATCTTGTCGAGCTTGCCCTTGTTGACCACGATCATCTCGCCGGCCTTGTCGTGCAGGATTCGGGCCCGACCGCACTTGTCCTTGGCAATAGTGCCCAGTTCGATGACCTTTTGGGGGTTCGAAGTCATCTTGACGTGCTGGAGGATGTAGGCCATGGTCACGTTGAGCATGTCCTGGCTCGACCGGCTCATCTCCACCGCGTTGGTCCCCTGCCACATGTGGGGCAGGATGTGGTAAGGGAGCACATTGAAGGGCCAGCGGCTGCGCGTGTAGACCTGCTCTTCGATCTCCGGATTGACGACCACACCGCCGACCCGGATGACCATGCGGCCGCGTGGGAAGTGAGGTTTGTCGTACTCTGACTTGAGCACCTGCGGCCATTCGTCTTTGCCGACCGGCTCCTTCGTCTCCATCCAGCGATAGAGAGCGTCCGGGTCTTGCGGGTCGATGTAGACGACACCCTCGTCAACCAAGCGTTTAGCCGGCGCCGCGTCCTGGAGCTGGATGTGCTCGACGGACGGGTCGCGGAAGTACGTCTCCCGGACCCATACCGTACGCTGCCTGACCGCCGCCTCGTCGCCGGCGGCGCTGACCGTGTTGCCCTCATTGGCCGCATGCTGACCGAGGATCAACGACACGAACCGATTGAGGAACCCGCGTCGGCGCCTGGCGGCCCGCTGGTTCTTGTAGACCGGCCCACTGGGGCCCGGGCGCGCATCGCTGTACTCATACTCGGCCAGGTCGTCTGGCTCGGCCGCCTTCTCCTCGATCTGCTTGGCATACTTCGGCCATTGGGCCTGGGCCCACTCTAAGGACACCTTGCGCACCGTCCCCATGCACTCGGCGTCCCTGATCCGATCGGCCCTGGGATCGGCCCAGAAGCCACAGGGATGGATCAGCCGGTGTCCGACCTCGCCCTGCCAACCCTGGGCCTGATCGCTCCATTCGAACTTCGGAATCCAATAGCTCTTGCCCACCCCGTAGCCGTAGATGGCGCTATCGAGCTGGGCCATAATGCCATCGGTCCGCATGTCCAGGACCTTCTGCCAGATGTACTGCGCCAGACCCTGCCACTGGTCGGCCCATTCGGCTTCCGATTGGTCCCACGCCCGACAGATGATCTTGGGATGGTTCTTGGCCTGTTTGGCGATGCTCTGCATGATCAGCGGATAGATCATGTTGACAACGATGTAGTCCCAATCGGGATTGCGTCGCACGCCCTTGAGCTGCTCGCCCCAAACGTAAGCGGTCGCATCGCGCCAGAGGTCGGCCCACTGCTTGGTGACCGCCATCCCGGCGCCCTCGATCTCGTCGAGGTACTCAATCAGTCCGTCGCCTTCGAGCATCTTCGCCATGTTCGATACCTTACGCCGCACCCATACCGTCAAGTCCCATCACGCCGCTGACGATCGCCGAGAGCTTGGTCATCTGTGTTCCGGCCCCACCGTCCAGGTCGATCTCGCAGTACAAATCCAGGATCCCCTCGCGCGGGACACGCAACAGGGCAATCCGGTTGTTTGCACTGTCCAGGATCGTCGGACTGAAGGCGGCCGCCAGTCCTCCGGTTACGGTGATCGTATCGACCCACAGGCCTGAGTCCGCTTCCTTGGTGATCGGATGCTTGGTGACCGCCTGCGTTCCGAGCGTCAGCGCACCAGCCGCCAGCAGCAGGATCGGCCCGTTCATCTTCCGCCGTATGAACAGCTTATAGGCCGCTGTGAAATCGGCGGTGTTCTCGCCGAAGAACGCGACCAGCAGTCGCCCGGCGTCGCCCAGCCTTTCCTGGCCGCCATCGGGGCCCAGACTGATCGGCCCAGCAGCCGGCCAGGAATCGTAGTCGAAGGTCGTCAACGCGGTGTCGTCGCTGCTCACGGCGCTGCGCAGGTTGTACCAGGGCATCTCGAATTGCTTCATGTCAATCGCTCCAAATCCGGATCGTCGTCCTCTTCGTCGTCTTCCTGGGCAACCGCCTGCCTGTCCCGGCGGTCCAGCATCTCGAACTCGCCCGGCGCCTGATCGACCCTGTTGGGCAATGGCTCCTGCCGACCAATACGGTAGCCCAGTCGCACGCCCAACAGGGTCGCGACCGTCCCGCCGATCAGGCTGGCGACAGCGACAATAGCCCAGATCGCATCGCTCATAACGCCACCTCGTCAGGCTGCGGTTCAGGGTTCACCGCCGCCACCGACGCCTTGAACGGCGCCATCGCCCACAGGCACTCATTCGTGACGCAACGCACGATGTTCGCCGGGTGTCCAGGGACAGGCCGCATGCTCATCGTGCAGATGGGGCAGGCCGGGCCGCATTCATTCTCGGCCAGGACCGTCTCCATCGGCTCCCCGCCCGTCAGCTTCACCGCCGCCCTGCTCGCCGGTCTTAGGATTATCAGTCTGCTGTGTCCCATTCTTGGCCTTCTTTCGGGTCTTCTTGGCCTTCTTCGCGGGTTGTGTCGCTTGCCCTTCAGGCGGGCTTTGATCTTCGCCCGTCGCTTGCTCAGGCGCAGTGTTCTCGGTCGCCTCTGTCTTGGGCACCCAAGCCCCCGCCTCCTCGTCCCACACCAGACCGCTCTGTGCCTTCCGGTCGATCACCTTCTGTCTCGGCGTCATTGCCCTGCCTTTCTGGATTCTCTATGACCGCAAGCGTTACCGCTGGCGGCCGATATCGCACCTGTCGACCCGGACAGGCGTCGTTGAAGCACTGCAAATACACGCCGTCGTCCTTGCATGCCTGCATCTCCAGCATAAACAGGCAGTGCGGACACTTGACCTGGCCGATCAGTGTGGTTTTGATGGTCTTGGCGTCACTCACAGTCCAAAATCCTCAATCGCCTCGTCATAATCGTCGTCCTCGATATCACGATCGTAGCCTCCGGCCACTTGGGCGGTGTGGAGGTCGTCGTCCGGTCGGTCGGTGGTATCGGTCTGGTCGATATCGCCACTCATCGGACCGCTGGTGATATGCACCTGCAGCAACCCGGCCAGCATCATCACACCGTCATCGTGGCAGCCGGCCTGGGCCTGCCACTTGCCGTTGTGGTTGATGAACGTCCTCAGCTCGTTGATCAGGCCCACATCCCGAATCACGGGCACGTTCTCGCCCAGACACTTGCGCAGGAATACGAGTGAGGGCTTGCGGTTCAGACTGGTCATCCGGAAGCCCAGCCGGCTCGTGTCCCGTTCGGCGTCCTCGTCCTCACCGGCCTGGCGGATGTAGATGTTGGGGTACTCGTCTCGCTTCAACTCGTTCAGGACCGCCAGGCCGCAACTGTTGATCTCCGGGCTGGTGATCGCCTCCCGGTAGAACCGGCCGGCCAGCGCCATCTGGACGCCGTATTCGGCGGTATCGCAGCGGCCGTGGAAGGTGCCGACCAACTCATTCTTGCGGCGACTCATTAGGCCGGCGTAGTGGTAGTCGGGATCCCCGCCGCCCTTGGCCGTCTCGGCGAACAGGCCTTCGCACACGTCTCCGTACAGGATGTACTCCTCATTCGGTTCCGGCCAGCGCCAGATCTGCCAGCAGTCGAGCCCGCGGGCGGTCTGCTGGGGCTTGATCCGCCCGTTCGACCGTACGAACAGAACCCGCGTCATCGGATCGCAGCACAGCTGCTCGTGCCGATCGAGCACCGCCTGGGAGAAAATGTTGTACCCTGTGGCGACGAACGCCTCGCGGTCGGTCGCCGGGTATTCCTGATGGAAGGTCCGCAGGTCCATGCCGCACTCGTCTCGTATCGTGACCCGACGCCAGTACAGTTGGCCGTCAGTCAGATGCACGCCCATCGCCGCCAGTTGGTCCCGACAATCGACCTCGCAGTACGGTTCGTCCCGAATCAGGACCAGCCGACCGTCCCGGCCTTTGAGGTGCTCCGGCACGGGCAACGTGTATTCGTGGTGGGTGTACCAGGGCAGAAACAGCGGCGTGTAGCCGCTCCAGTCGTCTGGGTGCTTGGTGCGCCGCTCCTTCGCCTCCCAATACCGATCGTGGAATGCACCGCCGACCCCATTGGCCGTACTCTCGAGCACGACCTCTGTCTCGGCCAGTTTCGGCACCTCCTGGAGCAGGCCGAGCAATTGGCTTTCCGCATCGCGCCAGAATGCCACCTCGGTACAGTGGGCGTACTGGGTGGTCCCGCCCCGGCCCAAGACGTCCTTGCCCGCCGTCTGGCACAGGATCCCCGACCGATGCGGCCGGTCGTACTCGATCTCCTTGCGGTTGGATCGCTTGGTTGGCCGCCGGACATCGTCCGGGAGTTCCTCCTGGAACGTCCGGCACATGCGGAAGACCTTGTCGGTCGAGTCCGAATCAGCCGAAACCACCACACCATGGACATTCTGCCGCCGGTTGATGCGTTCGAAGTATCGCGCCTCGACTGCCGTGGAAATGCCCCTCTGACGCGCCTTGAGCACGCTCAATCGGACGGGAAGGCCCCGCTTGATCTGTTCCTGGCACAGATGGTGGAGGTTATGTTGCGCCCGGTTGGGCGTGTATCGCACCATCCGCGAATGCTTGTCGACGATCTGCAAGTTGCGGAACTGCCAGCCTAGCCGGTGCCTGGCCGTAATGTCCGCCATCTTGGAGTCCGCTACCGCCACCATCTCAGCAACCCAGTCGCTTTCGGATCTTGTTCGGGACGCCCACGAATGTGATACCACCCTGGCGCCGCGTCGCCGCCTGATACGTCGATTCAGGGACCGATGCCGACCGGGCCCCTCTGCGTTCGGCCCTGAAGGCCCTTGCAACCGCCTGTAGACTACTCAGTAGCACTATCCGCACCCCCTTCTGCTCGCGCCGCCTCGTGCTCGGCCCAGAACGCCGCCATCTCTTCCTCGGTCGGCTCCCGACCGGTCTTGATCTCGCCGGTGTGCTCGATCTGCTGCTTGTCCCGCATATCTGTCATGTTGACCGCGACAAACTTGAACGTGACCGGCGGAATCAAGCCCTCCAGCCCGTTCTGGATCAGGAAATCCTTCCGCAGTTCCTGCGCGTACGTAAAGGCCTGTGAAAACTCAGGTTGAAACGATGAGTGCTCCTTGTTGAGCCAGTCGTAGAGCGTCCGCCAACTCACCCCTATCGTCTTGGCAAAGCCCGTCAAGGTCGGCAGTTTGTTCTGCATCCGCTTCGTGTCAATCCAGGATACCTTCCCGTCCTTGTAGTGCTTGATCTCGACGTCCTCGTACGGCTCTACATCGAAGAACGCAATCAACGCATCACAGTACTCAGGCTTGTAGTTGGTCGGCCTCCCTCCCAGGTCCTTACCCTCTGCGAGTCTCTTTGCTGACTGGGGGTTGGTGGGGTCGGCCATTACTTGTCTCCCTGGATGATGAGGTCGATGTCCTCGAAGTTTCTCACCCGCCTGCACCGGTCTACAAATGTCTCTGGGTGACTCTGCCGCCCCATGTATCACAAGCTCCAGTGTCGCAACCAAATGCGTCCGGATGGCCCTACGCCATCGTATCCGCCCTCCATTCTGGGGTGTGATGACGTTCTGAGGCCAGGGGTTTGTTGCGGGATCTCTGATATGAGGCGCACAATGTTGACTAATAGTCAACTATTTGCGTTGCGGGCGCATGAGAAGGGCCAGTCACTTGGACCGGCCCCCTGATTGCTCTGTGCGTGTTCAGTGTATCGCCTGGTGGTACTTCCTGACGTCTCGCTGTACGATCTCTGACGCGAAGTCCAGCCATTTACGGCCGTGTTTTGCGATACATCGGCGCCTCGGTCAACTCACTTGAGCGGATTCGTCGATTTTCTTTCCGACCACGTGAAATCGCTTCCCGCATGTATTGCACCGGCGGTATTGGATGTGATCGCCATATGCCCCCATGCGTGTCGTGTCTTGCGATCCACACACCTCGCCGGTCTTCTCGTCCACGTTCGTGCAGCGCGGCGCGTTGGCTCCATCGCGCCGGCTGTAGAAGAAATACTTCTGTCTCTCACTCATGTGCGTCCTTGCCTGGTTATGTCGTCTCGGCTGCCCTGAGTGCGCCACGGCGCTTACGCCGCTCGCGATACACAGTCTGGGCGGCGACGTCGTTGGCGTGTGCCACTTCCTTGACCGACCTACCCTTGTCGAGCATCGCCAGGATGCGGTTGCCCTTGGCGTCGTCAACTGTGTCCATCTTCAGTCTCCAATCAGGTTGAGCGCCAGCAGGCAGACGATGATTTGCCGGAGGGGCGTGGCGTTGTATGCAAACCATTTGATGTCGGCTCCATAGCGGTTTGTTTTAAAACCAGGCATGCCTACCATCTCCCATACCAGCCATGTAGCGTGCAGCGGCCAAGTTTTCAGCCTTTCCAGTAATCGTCTCGCTACCACCTCCACAGGGTCAGTGATTGGGGGTGGGACGGGGCAGGGCTTTTTGCCGCTGATGTCGTTCGACCATTCGCCTTTACACCTACTGCACCGCGTATCGTCCGGGTTACGCTCTTTACAGAAATGGTCCCAATCGAATGCGTGCTTCCACGGCCCTTTCTCACCAAGCCCCTTCCACACAACCGCGCGGAACTCGTCCAGCTCGCAGAGTTCGGCCCAGGATAGCTTGAGCAGGTCTTTAGCTGATAGCGGTCGGGCTCGGTGCTGTGGCGGCTTCGGATTGCCCGACGTTCCGGGGCAATTGCACACCGGGTCTTCGTTGTGCTGCGTCATACATTCCCCACATCTCTCGCAGACTTCGGCTCCGCACGCTGCGCATGTCTTGGCTGATGGCATCACTTCACCTTTCCCAGTACATTCCGTTTCCACGCGGGCCATGAATTCACGATCTCTGTCGCTCGATCAAGATGACGCTGAAATCTGTAGTGCTGCCAGCATCTTCGTGCGATCTGGTGGAGGGTTGGTCGGGCTGTTAGCATGTCAGTCTCCCTCGTCTCCTTTCGCCTCAACCTCGTCATACTCCCCACCACTGGCAATGCGACTTTGTGACATACTTCGCAAGTAATCGCTGTCCGCGTGTTTCGCTTCGTCGCTCATATTCCTATCTCCGCCCACAGCCTCTCCTTTCGTCCAGCGACTCCCTCGGTATCGCGTCGCCTTGCAGCCCAAGCAGGTCGTCATGCCGTAGGCAGAATGCGTGCGTTCGTGTTGACATTCGCTCATGACTTCTCCTTCTCGAAATACCCCTTCACCTCTTGCAGTAACCTGTCGCAAGCCTCCCACTGATAGATGGTTGCCCAGCCCATCACGAGGAACCCACAGGCAAATCCTGCTATGAAGTCCATTATGCGTCCTCCAAATCAACGCCTTCGAGTCCATAGCAGAAGCGGCATATGCGATGTGTTTGGCAGACGTCCCGCTCCCATTCGTACTTGTGCCAGCCGATGTGACACCGTAAGGCCCATCGGAGGCGACAATGCGACCATGTCCCGTAACCGAGCCCGACCAACCCCTTCGCTCTGAGCCACATCACTAGCGGCACACGCCCCTCGAACCACTCCATGCTGTGGTCGGTCAGGTCAAACCACGCATCGAAACAGTAGGAGCATTCCCACCACTCCTCACCACATGACGTCTGTGACATGTGGCCACCTGCTCCATTGCACATCGGGCACTTGAAGAACGCTCGCCTAGCAACAATGAGCCAAAGGCGAGGACGCCACGAACAGAGTTCGTCCCATAGAGAATTCACACAGAACATTATGCGTCCTCCCCAACGGGCACGATGTACTTCCCGAACCTGTCGTTGTCCAGCATGGCCACGCACGATCGTGCAAGCCGCGCAATGCCGTCGCTATTGTCTTTCGCCTCAAAGTATCAGCGTAGGGTCGCTCGGAATTCCATATACTCCAGCGCAGCCTTGTCTCCAGCCTCGCCATCAACTCCCACCACAGTTCCGCGAATCGCTGTTGGACAGAGCAGAGTCGCCCGGTCCGCCATGCTGTTTCGCATCATTTCCGCTTCGTCGCTCATGGCGTCTCCTTCATCACTGGTATTCTGTTTACGCATGTGCTGCCCTTCCTCGGTGTCTCGGCAAAATGCGGCGTCATCTCGTGACCTGATTTGCGGCACATCCATCGCAGACAAGTCTCTCGATATGGGCATTGCCCATCGTCACACCGGCAGTAGTCGTAGGGCAGGTGGTGTTTCGTCTGTGACAGGTTCTCGGGACTATCTGGGTATGCTGCATTGTTCATTACCAACTCCTTTCTTGGCACTCTCGCCGCATCTGCTCGAAGCATTCGTCGCATTGCTCTGCGCCGCAATAGAGACCGTTGCCCCAGTGAGGCCTGCTTGGTTTCCCGCATAAACATTGACCGTCTATGTCTATCATCGCCGTGACAACTTTCTCATAAAAGCTGGGCTTTTCACAACTCATGTCCTCCTCTCACAAAGGCCCGGCCTCCAGGGAGCCGGGCCATGAAACATGGGTAAGCCGTTGGAAAACATCCACGCTTGGATTGGTTTATACGGCTCGCAGATTGTGACGCGCCCTGGCGCGCCTGCTCGGCTACCATCTCTTCATGCGTCACCTCCTTCCGAGTAAGGGTTTCGGATGTTTGTCTTGTTCCCATCACCTCTCCTCCACAACAGAGCCCGTGAGACGCGACGCTCTTAAGGTGTCTGCGTTGCGGCACCCGTAGGCGATCAGCACCGACGGCCCGCCGGCGTTTGTTTTGCCTCGTGACCCATCCGGCCGATGGAAGTACAACCGTCCGTGCAAGAACATCAACGCGTCGGCGCGGCCCCAAACCCAATCGCGAAACATCTGCGTTTCAGTTCGAGCAAAGACGAGGGCAATCCCGTTGCCGTGCCTCGCCAACCGTTCCAGCCAAAGACTGGTCGCCCTCCCGTACGGCGGGTTCAGCCACACTCTGCCGAACCAGTTCTTGCCAAGTCCATTGTCCCGCCACGTCCACATCGTTCGCGCAGTCGGCCAAGGCTGAGGGGCGCAGGCGCACGGGTCCAGGTCGAACTCGCCGAGGTCGGCAAGGATCTCTAGCGGCGTAATCCAATCAGTGGATCTGCCTTCATTGGGTTTCGTGTGGCCTCCGATCCCGACCATCACACATCCCCTCCAATCGCAGGGTCGGATGTCACAACATCGCCATACGCCACCTCGCCGGCCTCGATGCGTTTGCACGTGATTGTGCGATCGTCGGGAGTTGCCTCTGGAAATTCCTCTGGTTTGAATTCTCTCGGCCCTTCGCCTGTGACGATCGGCTCTCGCATTCGCTCGGCAGCGATCATGCCCACATCTCCGTCTGCGACAGGTTATCGAAACGCGTGAACTTCTCGGCAAACGCCAGATTCACCGTGCCGGTCGGCCCGTTGCGTTGCTTGGCCACGATGACCTCCGCCGTATTCGTCGGCTCCCAGTTGACGTCGTCCCGGTGGTAGTAGTCCTCCCGGTGCAGCAGCATGATGACGTCCGCGTCGTTTTCGAGCGACCCTGACTCGCGCAGGTCGCTCATGCGCGGCCGGTGGTTCTCCCGGTTCTCCACCTGGCGATTGAGTTGACTCAACGCGATGATGGGCACACCCAGCTCCCGCGCCAGATTCTTGATGTGGCGCGATATTGCGGCGATCTCCTGCTGGCGGCTCTCCGTCTTGCCGGCAACGTGCATCAACTGGAGGTAGTCGACGACCACAAGCTTGAGATCGTGCATGTGCTTCCAACGCCGGCACTTCGACCGCAGGTGCATGGGCGTCACCGCTGCCGACTCGTCGATCCACAGCGGTACATCGTGGTACTCCCCCGCCGCGACCACCAAGGCCTGGTACTCGCTTGCGTCCAAGTGCTGGGCGTTGCGAATCTTCGTCGAATCCAGTCGCGCCCGGCCGCATATCGCCCGCTGCATGAGTTGCGTCTTGTCCATCTCCAGCGACATCACCAGCGTCGGGGCCTTCTCGATCAGGGCGGCGTGCTCGGCGATGTTCATGGCAAGAGCGCTCTTCCCGCTACTCGGCCTACCCGCCACGATGACCATCTGCCCGGCCTCCAGGCCGCCCAGCATCTGGTCCAGCTCGAAGAACCCGGTTCCGATGCCCCCTTTGCCGCCCTCGCACCGCTTCTTGATCGCTGCGAACGCCCGGGCGACAAGGTCGCCCACCGGCTCGGCGTCTCCTTCCTGACCGCGGTCGACCATCCGGAAGATGCGCCGTTCCGCTTCCTCGAGCAGCGGCGCCACGTCCTCCAGGTCGCCGTAGGCCTTGTCGCCCAGTTCGGTGCAGATCTGGATGAGCTGCCGCTGCCGAGAGACCGCCAGCACGCGCCGGGCGTAGTACAACGCGTTCTGCGCCGTTGGCACGGATTCCACCACCTTCTGCAGGTACTCGGTGCCGCCAATGGTTCCCAGTTCTCCCGTCCCCTCCAGTCGCTGCCGTACCGTCAGGCCGTCGAGGTTCTCACCGATCTCGCAGCCGTAGTCGGCCATGATGGCCCGCCAGATGACTTGGTGCTCCGCGAAAGCGAAATCTCGCTCACCCAGTAGGTCTATCACACTGCCAATGCAGCGCGGGTTGATAATCATGCTGCCCAGTACGGCGGCCTCACTGCTGCCCGCCTGGGGCAGCGACCGTAGCGGCGGTTGCTGGTCGTTGCTCATGGGTTGCTCCTGTCCAAAGTGGGAAATCGCTTCTTCAGGGCCCCGACAAAGTACGCCTTTGGCCTGGTGCCCTTCGCTTGCGCCTCCGTGACGAGCGCCCGGATCTGACCGGCGATCTCGTCAATCCGGGCCGGGTCAGATAGCATTTCGGAGGCGGCAATAGTCTTCAGGTTCTGCTCGATTCCAGCGTCGTGGCCGAACGCCGTGCGGACTGCCTTCCGGGCCGATTGCCACGTATCGGCGGAGGGTTGATCTGGTGTTTCCGGTTGGCTCTCGTGGGGACCGTCCGGCGAAACGGGGGGACCGCTGGGCGACGGGGGGACGGGCACCGGCCTTGGCGTTGGATCGTCCGAGTTGGGATCGGGCCGATCGGGGGGACGCTGGGGGGACGCTGGTGCCGTTGGCCGCTGGGCGGTTTGCTCGTCAGATGTGTCCCGGTGAGAACGCAGGGGACCGGGGGGGGGCACCGAAGCCCCGCGAGCGGGGCGCTCCGAACCGGCCTGTTCAGAAATGTCTTTGCCTTCTGGTTGAGTTTGGTTGAGTTCGGTTCGGTTCGGTTCGGTTGGGCGGAAAGTTTCCGAAAGTTCGGAATCAGTCTCTACCCAACCAATCTTCACCAGTACGTTAATGCCGTTCTCAACTTGACTTACAGGCGCCTGGATGGCGTAGGCTATGTCTGCAATGTCTCCAAGCTGATTTCTTTCGTCCCTCGACGCATTTCCAGCAATTTCGAGCAACTTGCAGAACAAGCCGAACACTTGTAGGGCTTCGTCTTGCCCGGCCGCTTCAGCGAGCCGCCGATAGCCTACACCTAATGAACGACCATTGGCCTTGAGCTTGATGTACCGAAAGGGGCCTTTGAACTTGGGCTTCCCGGGAGCCCAGTCCCGGCCCTTGGTGTCGACCTCATAACGTTCATCCCATTCAACGATGCGGTACATGTCTGCTTTCTTACCTCTCTCGATCCTTCAGTTATCTTGCCGGCTGCCCAGGAAGACGCTTGTGCGCCTCCCCGGAATGTGATAGTGCAATTGCGTTTGTCTAACCGGTGATCAGTAGTTGACGTTTTCGGCGTAATCGCGGTCCATTGATGGTCTCTCTTTACTCGATCTGCTAGTGGGCCTGAAGGGCAAGCACTTCCTCGATATCCTCCGGCGCCGGCTCTCGGATCTGTACGTGGATGCCGGGCGTGTCCCCGTAGATGCAGTCCACTATGCCTCGAACGATGAGGCGGTCGTCCTTCCAGAAGATGCTGTTCAGAGCGTCGCCAACGAATTTGCCGACATTGTCCCAATCGGGGGTCGACGAGTGCCAGATCGGGGCGCTTTCCTTGAGCGTGTCCGCATGACGGCCCGTGCGGTAGTGACTCTTCGGTCTGGGAAACACGCAGATCAGACGCAGACAGACCGGCCCTGAGAAGGGCTCGTCCGGGCGACACTGCATGGCTTTGGCGAGGAAGTCCTTCTTGTCGGAGGCGCTGGGGTCGTAGTGATGGCCGCTCTTGGTAGAGCGATGGCGCATCTGGCCCTTCGGATTGCCGGGAACAAAGAACGAGATCATGGTTTACGCCTTTCTGTGCACTGGTTCAGTCAGGGACCGCTCGATGGGCCATCCAAGTTTGAATATCCTGGCCTGGACAATGACCGGAGGGAGCCCCATCTTCCTGGCCCACTGAGAAACCGTCAGTGTTTCACCTCGGAAGGTGATGTGCCTGTTTGTACGCTTGTTGGCCCCCTGTTGCAGGCGGGTAGCCCATCGGCAATTGAATGGACAGTACGGGCCGTTGTTGTCAATGCGGTCGATGGACATCTTGGGCGGACACTCTCCCATGTCGGCGAGGAACACCGCGAAGGAGTCGCGCCACGCTGGGCATATTGTGATCCCACGACCGCCATAGTGTGCATAGTTGCTGTCGTTCGGGTTCTCGCAGCGCTGCTTCATCCCAGCCCAGCTTTCATACGTCGCGCTCCTGCTCTTACGTCGGGAGTGTCCATGCGTATGCGCTCGGCGAATAGACTCTCGCCTCAGACAACCACAGCTTCGAGTGTGCCCACTCTTGAGATCCCGTTGACTCACGACTGTGTCCGCGCCGCACTCGCACCGACACGCCCAACGCCTAGCAGTGGCGTTACTAGGATACCGTCGCTTGGGTGACTCAGATACAACCGTCAGTCGACCGAAAACCTGTCCTGTTAGGTCTTCGCGATATGTACGTCTTGCTGTCGCCTGGGCATCTGTCATCGCGCCGTCCGCCCTTCACAGTTTGAGCCCAAGTGAGCGTAGATACTTTTTGGTCTTGCGTAGTTTAAGCCTGCTGGCCTTCTTCTTCGTCGCCTCCAGCGGGCGATTCAGCGCCGCCGCCACCTCGGCCGTCGACTGATTGCGGAACTTCTTCTTGAGTGTCCTGACCTCGTCAGGGGTCCAATCCCCTCTCTTGAGTGCCTTCTTTGCCATAACGGTTCTCCTTTCTGATCTGTTGGACTCACCTTTTTGCGCACGCGCGCAATATGGTCATCGAATGATTCCTAAGCGTTCCGCTTCGTCCGCCACCCGCTCTATGGGCCTTTTCGGCGGCAGAACCGTGACGATCTCCTTGCGGCGGGTGTCGTAGCAGACCGGGAAGACTCCTTGGCTCGTGGTCACACGCCACTTCGTGACCCGAGCGCTCGTGCGGCCCAGGAACTCCGCTTTCGCCGACTGGATCTGCTCGACCATCTCGCGCCGGAGCTTGCGAGACAGCGGGATACCGTATCTCTCGATCATCCGACGCGCGGCGTGGATGCCCATCGACTGCCTGCGATTGCGAACGGTGCGGCGTCTGCCCATTACGTTTCGCCCCCCGTCTCTGCGCCGAGCACGTTACGCAGCTGTGCAAGCTTTCCTTCGGAGGTTCGCCACTTGGCGTAGATCTCCGATGTGTTCTGACGATGTTGGGCCAGCCGCTTCTCGTGGGACGCGCGGGCAGCCTTGAGTTGGCGAACCATGGCCTTGCGATACCGTCGCTCGTCCACCCAGAAGGCACCGAAGACAACTGCCGCCAGGGCGGACGCGACTGTTGCACCGATCAGTATGTCAGTCATGAGCGTTCTCCTCTTGGCGGCCGGCTGTTCACAATCCCCCGCACCCATCTGCGGGCGATGCGGGATGCGCCGAGGTCGGTGAAGGGCTTGCTTCTCGCTATTCGCAACTCGCGACAGCGGCCCATCCAGACGAACTCTACATAGAGCTGATACCGTGGCGTCATGCGTTCCTCCCGCCAGGTCTCGATGCGTATGAGTCCATGCCGGGTGCGGGCTGTGCCGACGCGAATCGTACGCTTGCCCACCCAGTACCACATCGTCGCCTCGTAGACGGCCCAGTTTCCTTCTGTTCTGCGTGTCATGATATTCCTCGTTAGCACATAATCTGAATGTCGAGATTCGCCTGCGCGGCCAAGGCCTTGAGCACGTCTTCGGCTGTAACCTCTTCCGAGAGGCGGACGGAGGGGTTGGGTGCCCCCAACACCACCGTTCCGTTCGTCCAGTTGAAGCGTATTGTGGCGCGGCCGAGGTAGGGAAAGTCGTCACCCTCTTCTCTCCCTTGGTTGTCTGCCGCCCGCAGCAGTTCGTCGGCGTTCTCTAGGATGGCTATCTTGTACATGGTCTCTCCCATTCGTCGGGTGGATCGATCGTCATGGTCTGTCCGCAGCACTTGGGCCAACCGGACCGCAGGCGGTCAGCGGAGTCCACCTTCTCCGTGCGCCCGCACGTCCGGCACCAGACCTGGCCGCGCTGCAGCTTCGGCTGGGACCTGGCTAGAGTTTCGTGTATTGCCATGTCTCTCCTGCTTTCTGATGATCTCGGCCACATGCCCGCTGTAGAACGATGCCCAGACAATCGCCTTGCCCTGTATGCGCCCGGCGTGTTTGCGGGGCCGGCCGTTCGCGTCCCGGCAGCAGTACTTGCGAGCGAATCGCCGCTTCCACGTGTCGATGCTGATGTCCCATCCGTAGAGCGTGCGATTGCCTAGCGGAAAGAGGTCCATGAGTCTATCCATCAATCGGGCATCTCTTTCCAGGTACTTCCCGTACGAGTAGTCCCGGCCGATCAGGTAGACCCACCATCCGTAATAGGCGAACCCAGCGACGCCGGGGCAATGGAACACCCAGACGTAAATGGGCCGGATCTCAGTGCCGGCGACGCAGCGCCTGCGCTCCAGTTGTCGCCGTTGCCGCGCGCGCTTCTGGCGACCCACCTCCGCCCACGTCACGGTACGCCATCGTCCGTGCTCGTCTTTCGTCGCCCGCGCAACGTCGGGTCCGAACTGCGAAGCCAGTATGTCGAACGGCCCGCGCTCGGCCGCCCTCTCGCGCGTTCGGGGTCGTGTCCATATAACGGTCACTTCTGCGACTCCTTCCTTCCCCACTCATCGCACCAGCCGGTGGGGTCGACTTGCCTCTCCACCCATTCACGACAGCAAAGATGGAGACGCCACGATGAACTGTGGATGCATGACGCGCAATTCGCACACCGCTGCTCGCACTCTTCCGGCACGTGGTCAGCTACACCCCCACATCGGGGACACTTGGGCTTGCGCACCAATCGCCACGCCTTCTTGGCCCCGCCCACGACGCACGCCTTGACAATGCTCCCGAGCAGGCCGGCGAGCGCGAAGGGGATCTTCCACTTCTTGTCTGGGCCTTGGAATCCTATCGGTCCGGTCATCGCTTCGCCCCTTCCTGGGTCGGTTTGCGGTCGATCTGCGCCTCCTTCGGCGCCGTGATGACCACTCGCGTCTTCGCGATCGCCCTGCGCACATGAATGCGTATCCGGTCGTCGATGACGATATCCTCGCGCCGGGAGGGGCAGACTACTAATCGAGTGTCTACCATGGTGCCTCCTCAGCAGTTGAGTGCCCCGCGTACGACAATCACCAAGGCGTCGTCCAGCTTGCCGTCGTGCGTGTACGCCCGGACCGCCATTGTCTCAGCCAATTCACGCAACGCTTCGCTTGTTTCACGGGGGCGAATCTTTGGATCGACGATTCCCTGGAGTAGAGCCACGCCAGCGTCGTCGGCCTTGTTGCCCGTCAACGCCGCGCGTCGCTCCAGGTCTTCCAGTTCGTCAACCAAGGCTTCACCGAGTTTCGGCCCGATCTTCTTGGCCGCCCACATAATCGCCTTGCCGCCTATCCATTCGCGTATTCTTCCGAACATACTCCAAGACTCCTTTCCTTATCTGAGTGGAGTGGCCGTTACTGCTCTGGCGGGGCAACCGTGTGAAAGCCCGCATCGTCACAGAGGGTCACGGCCACTTGAAGCGAACGCTATCTGCTAGCCTTGGGCTTGAAGCGAATGCATGGGCCGGTGACGACCACGTACCGGTCATGGTCCTCCCGGAACGTCTGCCACGCCTGCTGGTACTCGGTCGCCCAGTCGAACCAGTGTCGCGGCGCATCGTTGAGTGTGGTCTTACTGCCCACCAGCCACCCGGCTTCCAGTTGCCCATCCTGAAACTCCCAGCCCCCGTAGAGCCCGGCATAGACCACCCCCTCCGGGAGCGTCCAGTCTCCATTGATCCAGTTGGCGATGACGTCCGCCGTTAGGGCGTTGTACATCCCATAGACTCTCAGGTCAGTAGCGACGTCGCCTTCAGAGGCCAGCGCCTTGTCGTAGCGTGGTGCAATGTAGGCCTCGAACGCGTCCCAGATCGCCCCCAAGCGAAATTCCGCAACGTTGTCCCCCGCCATGATGCCGATCGTCCATTCGATCTCAGGCGCATTGGGCTCTTCCTCGGCGAAGCTCGTCACCGTCATCGCGGCGACCATCATCAGTACTGCGATCCATCGTTTCATGCTCTTGTCTCCTTACTACTCGGTGATTGCTTTTTCGACGACCAACGTCCACATGTCGTCGATATCGTGATCGTTCCAGTCTGAGCACAACCCGCTTGCTCTCATCGCGTTCCGCACCTGCATCCCCTCGCGGAAGTGGACCGGATGCGGTATGGGCCGATTGGCCTTGCGCCCGAACGTGGGACTCACTGACCCCGCCCACCGCCTGTAACGCCGGAACAAGGCGACGCCGCGCGGCCCAAGCCACTCGCGGATGTGCTCTACCAGTTCGTGTGAAGGTTCCCGGCGCATCGGTCCTACTCCACGATGAACCAGTCGTCGCTGAGCATGTCGGCCTGGCTGGCGACCCAGCCCGGCTGCCACTGCTTCTTGGCGTTGTACAGAGCAAAGTAGGCCTGGCAGTCCAACGGGACATCGGGACCGATGAGCCTCGCTGTGCGGTCGTTGACCTTCCGACCGGGCTCTTGGGAGTTGAACGGAGGCAGGTGCATCGGCGACATGTAGACCGCGAACATGTCCGCTCCGTTCCACCCAGCCCGGGCGATCTTGTGTCCCTGCTTTGCCGCCTCGATCGCGAAGCCGAACGGCATACCCGTCGTTGGGCGGTTATGCTTCTCGAACGTCTCCTTCGGGCACCAACTCTGATAGCCCTCCTCGTACTTCACGAGGTAGCCGTGATCTTCGACGTTGCCATCGATGGGACGCCCCAAGTACTCTTGGGCAGCAGCCAACGTCATGGGCTCGCCGTCTACAATCTTGACTCCGATGAATCTCATAGCTTCGTGACTCCTTTCAATATCTGCTCTCGTTCACCGCCTGGACGTCCGGGCGGTCTATAGCACTCCGTCAGCACAGTCTTGCGTCTGGTCCGTCTGGGCCGACTCTGTCTCAACATCCTCGGCCAGGCGATCGAAGCACTTGTCACACAGCGGCACGCCTTCGCTATCTGTCTTGGTGGCCGTGCGCCCGCAGCCCTCGCAGTAGTCCTGGGCCTCAGGCCCCGGCAACTCCCACTGTTGAACGGGTTGAGGTCGGTTCTGCTGTGCGACCGCCCTGACGATCGACTCGGTCGTGGGCGTCATGCAGTAGACACTGGAGACGTTGTAGAATTGGGTCGCCGGCGGCTCGCTGGGGATGTCGATGCGCAGCATGCCCTGTCCGGCGATCTCCACCTCACGCACGTAACCGGCCAAACGCCGGTGCCCCATCAGTTCCAGAATCACCCACTGGGCAAACGGCTCTCTTCCTTGTCCTTCCATGGTTCTCCTTTCGATTTCTGCTATCCAACGTCCGCTCGCGCCGCTTCGCGAAGCCGTACGTTCGCCTTAACCAGCGCCGCCGCGATCGGCGGACACACACTGTTCCCTATCTTCGCCACCTGGCAGGACTTCGTGCCGGTCAAGTGGTATGTGTCCGGGAAGCCTTGGGCGCGGGCCAGTTCTCTTGGGGTCAGCATCCGCAGGCCGATATCCGCGATCTGGTAGTCATGGCCTGCGACTGTCACCAGGCCCAATCGGTGCTTGGCGGTGATAGTGTGCGCCGGTTCCCGACACGACTGCCCAACAGCCGTATTGAAGTACTTCAGGAGAAAGGCACGCACCTCGCCGATGTGCTGGCCGCCTCCGGTGACGGTCGGCATCGGCTGGCGCGGGTCGCTGCCCGTCGTCGTGCCGTAGAATTTCGTTAAGTAGGAGGTCACCAGGGCGTCGTGATTCTGCGCTGATGCGGTGGGGGATGGCGTGTCGACCGATGATCCGACGGACTGACCGTAGTACCGGGTCATATGGGCCGCAACGAGCCCGAATCGGTTGAAAGTATCCTGAGTTCGCAGTGGATCGCGCAGGTTTTGGCCCCGTGCCTCTTGCCCCTTGGCTCCGTGGTAGTTGATCAGGTACGGGGCAACCAGAGCCTTCTCGCCCCGATGCGCCGTCGTGATCGTACGTAGCGGCTCTTCCGCCTTTTCGAGTCTGCCGCCATGAGTGAGGTTGTAGAGATACGGCGTCACCAACCCCATCGCATGACCGGCTCCAGCGGGACGCTTGACGTAGCTTCCGGCCGTAATCGTATGCATGGGCTCGTGAATCGTCTGCCCGGTCGCGCCCTGGCGGAACTTGATGATGAACGGGTCGCCGCTCTCGATGACAAACTTGCGAATCCCCCGGGCGATCCGCGCCAGCGTCTTCTCAGCCAGAGGCCGTCGAACGCCCCAGGCCTTGGCCTCTTCTTTCGTCAGGAAGATGGAGGGGCACGGTAGCGACCAATCGATGCATTCAGCGGCCGTGTGGTATGGCAGCTTTCCTTCCCAGTGCGTCGGCTCCGGCCACACGATCGGCCGGCCGTCGCAGCGAGCAATCACAAACAGCCGCTTGCGGATCGTCGGCGCGCCATAGTCGCAGGCCCGCAGGTCTTTGCTCTCCAGTTCATAGCCCAGGGCACGGAGTTGTTCGCACCAGAGCTTGAATGTCTCGCCCTTGCGCCGCTTGTCCGGAACAGAGTCCTTCGTGAGAGGCCCCCACATCCTAAACTCAGGGACGTTCTCCAGGATGATGACCCTGGGCCGCACCGCCTTGGCCCAACGCACGACCACCCAGGCCAGCGAACGGATGTTCTTCTTCACCGGTTTGCCGCCTTTGGCGCGGGAGAAGTGCGTGCAATCGGGGGACGCCCACAACAGTCCCACCGGTCGCCCGGCTGTCGCTTGAGCCGGGTCCACGTTGTAGATATCGGCGCACTCGTGGCGGGTGCGTGGATGGTTCATCCAGTGCATGGCCATCGCATCCTGGTCGTGATTGACCGCCAGGTCCACCGGCACTCCCAATGCTTGCGTGATCCCCAGCGACGCTCCGCCGCCGCCGGCGAACATGTCTACGATCATCTCCACTATGCTGTCTCCCTAGGAAACTCCCGAACCCGCAGGTCTCGGGGAAACTTCGTAATGTCCTTGACGACCTTGCCGTTGAGGTCGACTTGCTTGACGAAGACGGGGATGTTGGCCGCTTGGCCCTGCTGGACGATCGAGCGGAGCCAGTTGAGTTGGCATCGGCGACGCCCGGGCCCGGACTCACAGCCGACGATAATCCACCCTAACAGGCCCCGAAGATCTTCGTGGTTCGGCGCCAATCCTAGATGGAACTTAAGATCGACGGGCCCGAGCAGCGGCTCGAACGAGGCGAAGCGCAACACCGGATCAATCTCATACAAGTCGCGAAGTCGCCTGTCGGCCCACTCCTGGTTCTCGCAGGTCGCGCCCATCCAGATGTTCGGGGCGTTGACGATCGGGCACGGCAGGCCGTCGTGCTCGTCCGCGTCGGCGATACAACTGCGGTAGTATTCCAGGGCCCGATCGGGGCGCTTGGTCAGGACCTGGAAGGTTGTGTTCGGATGGCTGATCATCTCGGAGTAGACCTCGTCGAGGAATTGAAAGGGCACCTTCTCGTGGAACAAGTCCCCCATCGAGCAAACGAAACACATCCCCGATTTCGGGATGTTGTCCCAATGGCGCTGCGTGCAGACGGCCACTTCGCCATTCCATCGGCCGTCGTAATAGTTGATGACGTCCAGGTAATTGGGCTGCCCCATTCCCGCGAGTCGCTGCGCCATCCGCTCGGCGTAGCAGTTCTGGCAGCCGGGCGAGACCTTCGAACACCCAACAATCGGGTTCCACGTTTGGTTACTCCACTCTATCCTTGTCTTTGACACGTTGGGTCTCCTTGGTTTCACCTCTCCGTTCGCTCGAACTCATAGACGGCGATCCAGGGATTGCCGACGACGTACCACGGTTTGCCTCGATGCTCCCGGGTCTCACGAACCGACTCCCACGGGTAGGAGACAAAACACGCCTCTTTGGCCCAGGTGTACGGGTTGTGCGTGCTCGGCTTCGGTTTGGAATTCAGCGAGTCCCAGAGGTAGGCGAATATCTCGCGATTACCTGCGGTCCGCGTGTCGGCTACGGGCGTGCCGTATCGCTCGTATATCTCTTCCCTTCGCTGGTTCCACGCATCATCATGCACCTTGCGAATAATGGCGTCCGTCTCGATGCCTTCGGCCTCAGCGTCCGCTTCGCTGATATCCTGCACGTGCTCGACGCGCACACCCTTGACCCGGCGACGGATGCGGGCCGCCCACTTGGGCATGTGGATCGCGGGTATGCACCGCTCAGTCAGGTTGTCGTCTGAATCAACATATTCCTGGATGCCATCTGTTGCGGGGTAGCCGACCGCGTACCCTTCGCCCGTGTTCCAATCCGCGTCCCAGTATCCTACGCCCTCTGCATACAAGGGCTGAATCTTCTCCCGCACCCACAATTCGTCCTCGTTTCGGTACGGCAGGCAGTACCCCAACTGCCCATCGGCCGAACACGGACCCCAGCCGATGACTACCGGCTCGCCCCGCCGCATCACGAACTCGCCGTTCACCATCTTGTGGATGTCGCCGAAGTGGTCCGGGCTCCACCATCCCGGCGGCTGGGGCTTGAGGTGGCACCTTCTCGTCTGCGTCTTGCGAAACTCCGTAGACCCACACCGCTCGCACGGGAACGGAACGGACATCTCGCCGCACTTGGCGCACGTGATGGTCGCTCGGACCATGGGCGTGCTGAATAGGATCGGCTTCTCACTCATCGTGTTCCTCAATCATCTCAACCGCTGTCGCCAGGATCATGGCAGTCATCATTCCGTTGCCGTGGGGTTCTCTCTCGGCTATCTCTTTCAGGCAGCGATGGGTAGCCTCCATCACTGTGAGATCGTGGCACTCCATCACCCCCTCGATGACCTTGCGGGTCCTTGCCACTCGGGCCTTATACACTTCGCCCAGAAGCTGCTTCATCAGCTTCCGGCCCTCGTACATCTTGGCCGCGATCTCGATTGCCTGTTCACTCATACTCATGTCCTGAAAACGGGGCCGGGCTGGCCGGCCCCGCGACCTGTGCTGTATTGCACCAAAACCTCAGTTGTCTTGTTGGGTGTGCTCTGCCCCGGGCGGCGCTCGGCATCTGGGTCGGGTGCCCGGTCCTGTCGTTTGCGAACAGTCGTTTGGGGGCCGTCTTGGCGCTCGCCAGTACTGCCCATGCCAGCCATCGGCATCACGGCACAGTAACAGCCCCAGGGCGATGAACGCCCGGTGCCAATTTGAAGCTGTCCCGGCGCGGCATCTACTCATGACTTGATCCTCTCCACCAGATCGATCAGTTCGCCCAGCGTCTTGACCTTCTCGGCGTCTTGGTCCTGGATGGCGATATCGAACGCCTCTTCGCACTTCATCAGGACCTCCACGGCGTCGAGTGAGTCGGCGCGGAAGGCGTCGTACAGATCGTCATTGCGGTCAAGCTCCTCCAGGTCCGCGCCGGTGGTGTCGAATTGGTCAGCGAGGATCTCGAGTATCTTATCTTCAGTCGTCACGGCGTCACCTCCTGGGCCGAGAAGGCTGTCGAGTAGGGTCAGATCAACGATGCACCAGCCCAAGATCTCCCGGGTGGTTTTGACTAGCGCCTCCTTGAGTACAGCGACCTCGTTCGAGTCGCCCGGGGTCAACGGAAACACGTCCCCGTCTACCGAGCGAAGCACATCGATGACCTGGATCTGATCCGCCGGCCGGGCCAGCAGGTAGCCGCCCTTCGAACCGCGGATCGCACGAACCAGACCGGCCTTCTTCAAGTCGGACACGATGACATCGGCGTACTTGGCGCTGATGCCCGCCCCTTCGGCCAGCTTGGCCAGGGAAAGGTGTCCCTGGGCGCCGTGCAGCTTCACCAGTAGATCGATCGCGTGGGTTACTCGGGTGGGTAGTTGCATGATCTATCTCCTTCCTGAGTGAGGACCTAAGAGAACAGTTCGTCCCGGTGCTCTGACGTGTCGTGATTGGTCAAGAGAACTTCGATCGCTTTCGTCTTGTTCTCGCCCCGCTTGTTCTGATGGGACATCGCCTTGGCGACCGTCTTGTAGTGCTTGGTCCAGGTCGGGTACAGTTCGTCCAGTCTGTCGTGTTGGTAGTAGCTCAATACAACCCGAGTCTCTTTGAACCGGCCCAGCAGCTCCGCCAGTCGTTCGTGGTCCTCGTCAGTGAAGTCGTGCAGGTACTTGGCGCTCTTCTCGAAGTAGGGCGGATCGCAGTAGATGGCCGTCCCGGCCTTGTCCTCGATCTTCTCGCCCACCTCGAAGACATCGCGGCGCAGGACCGTGACGTTCAGCAGGCGTTGATGCCACCATGGGATACTCTCGATAACGCCCTTCCACCGCTTGGCCGCGTGGCCGCCGTTGGACGTGTATCGAACACAGAAGCCGGAGTTGTAACAGGCTGTGCCAGCCGCACCGTTGCGGCCCTGCCAGGAGCACAGGAGGTAGTCGTACGCCCGGTCAAGGTCGGGTCCGTCCAACTCGACCTGGCGGGCCTCCACGAGTCGGTTTCTGGCCTCTTGATGCAACTGATCGGACATCAGCGTCCGTGCCGTCCTGGCGTAGAGTTTCAAGGCCAGTTCTTCGACCTGCAGGACCTTCGCGAGGTTGGTCACGTCGGCGTGCAGATCTACGACGGTTTCCATCACGCACGGCTTCTTCGCAAACGTCACAGCCATTGAACCGCAAAACAGCTCCCAATACACTCGGTGCAGGCCCAGCAACGTGATCGCCACCGGGGCCAGGTTGCGCTTGCTCCCCAACCAGGGCGCCGCCGCTTTGTTCTTCATCCCGGAATCCGTTCCCATTGCTCGTCCTGAACTCCTTTCTCCCAGGGGCGGCCGCCCTGTCACGGCCGCCCCGGAAATAGGGTGATGGGGGTTAGGCCGCCGATTGAGCTGGTGTCAGTTCGCCAAGGCAGGAACACTTGCCGCTCTCAGGCCAGTGGTCGTACGGTTTGCTGCAACGACGGCAGATGTATGCCGTAGGAGATTCCTTAGCCAACGCAGCGTCCAGGGCGGCGTCGTCGTCCATCGGCCCACCGACCTGGCTGGTCGCATCGGCCAATTGGCCATGCACTTCCTTGGCCTTCTTGAGTGTCACATGCACGGCCTTGTCGGACAATTGGGCTATTGACTTGCCGGGTATAACCCTCTGGTCGCGGCCAGGGAACGTGCTGAGCTTGATGCAGATCCCGTCCGGCGTATCCCCGCTGTCGGATCGCACCAGTGCAAAGGTCTTGTAGTCCTCCGATGCCGCTGTCATGCCCGCGTTGGCGATATCGACGCAGAGACGCATCAGCTCTTCCCTTGCGTCGCCCGGCTGTCGGGGTGCGGTCTGGGCCTGCGTCCCGTTCTGGTCCGACCGGCGCCTGGGCTGTTGGACTGTCGGCTGTGCCCCGTTCCCGTTGGTGGTGCTGCGGGTCTTGTCGGTAGAGGCCAGATCATCGTCGTCGATGTCCTGGGTAAAGATGTCACTGGCAGCCGTCGCCGTCAGGGTTGCATCGACGTTCGCCCTCTTCTTGGCCATCTTGAGCACGGTATTGTAGTAGTCGGCCGGGTTGTCATGTTCGATGCGCTCGGAGATCGTCCACGCGTTGTTCTTCTTGCGGGGATGAAACTGCGGACCACCCAATATCTTCGGGTCTCGCGTTTCCCAATAGTCCTGGGGCACCGGCCGGCCGGTGTCTTCGCTGCGGAACCGATACTTGGCTTCCATCGTCGAACAACTGCCCACGCCCGAGCCGACGAACGCACCTGTGTTGATGTTGCACAGATCGCACGTGACGATGTACTCGCGGTGCCCACCTTCGAAGTCCAGTCGTTCGATCGCAAAGCGCGGGGCCAGTCGAAACGTAAACGCCAACTTCTCAGCCCCCGGCTTGAGTAGACTGGGTTTGTCGCCGCAGCCGGGGATCTGGCCGTAGTGTTCACCGGCCTTCATGACATGCTTCATGACCTGCTGAACCTTTGCCACCTGGCTCAGTACCGTCTTTACACTCATCTCGTCGGATTGCTGCTGAATAGCGCTCGATTCTTGCGTTTGCGGTGCTAGTTCCGTGTTCATATCGCTCTCCTTGTGGCCGTATTGACGGCCACGCTCGTCTCAGTGACGGCCTTGCAGCCGGGGATATTGAAGGTCTGACGCATGGCCCGCGCCATGCCATTGAGGGCCACCATGTTCGGCTGCACCAGTTCAGTTGAAGCCTGTCCGTTGGCCACGGCCCGACATAGGGCCTTGATGTCCACGACCTCCGCCTTCCATCGCTTCTGCGTAGAGACGCCAGTGGCCTTCGCATAGACGGGCTTGGCGACGATCGCTGGTCGCACGACAGGAGTTGTGAGGATCTCGTCGACCGTCTCTTCGGTCGCTCCGTTCTCTTCAGCCTCCTGAGCCAGGGCCAGTCGAGCTTCTTCGTCCGCCTTGTGTTGGGCCTCCTCCAGTTGCCTCTGTTTCTCCTGCTGTAGCCGCTCCTGTTCGCGGTCCCAGTTGCCGATAGCAGTCTTGATGATCTGCTCGGCCTGTGCGATCGGGTCGAGCAGCTTCTTCTCGGCCGCCACGGCAGCCTTGTGGGCCTTGTGCGCGGCGTCTTTGATCGGCTTGTGATGGGCCTGGATCTCCTTGCGCAGACCCACGATGTCGCCCAGGAACGACGCGGCTGTGTTGTACGTCTCCTGGTCGGTGATTGTGATAGCCTTGGCCCGATCCGGCCACGCCAGGGCGACTTGTTCCATCTGTTCGACCTCCGTTGTCTCTACGGGTGCGTTAGCTTCCATAATGCGTCCTCCACTCAGTAACGGTTAATGCGGCGTTGAAGACGCCCAGGTCGCGCGCGAACTCCTCACGGGGAAACTCCCGGACCTGATACGTCGCGTCCTTCTTCAGGTACAACCCGAACCGGCGATACGAGTAGGGATCGGGCAACATGTTGACGTATGCAGCCGTCTGGATCGCGTGCCACGGGAAATGACAGCCGCTCTTGATGTCCCACAACTGCCTGGGCCGGGCCTGCAGAATGCGGTCGGGCGTGCCCCGATAGCGGCCCAGCGGGTCCTGCTGCGGGCACTCGATCCACTCCCACTGAACGGCCCCGTGATCAGCCTGAAACTTGCAGTACGCCTCAAGGTAGGGCGCAATGACCGGATCGACCGACGCCTCATCCAGATCGCCCTCGTCGTGGTAGTGACAGGCGGCATGCACGGCCGTGCCCCGATCGCGTACGGCCTGCGTGAACCACCGCGTGTCGACAATCCCCGCATCCTTGAGGACCTCGGTGACGCGCGGCAGGTTGGTGTTGACGGTTCCTTCGGGGGTCATTCGGCCACCTCCTGGCCGTAGCCGTCGAACATCGTTGGCATCCAGAGGGCCTTGAATCCGGCCCAGATTGCGGTTAGGAGTCGCATGGGGTTACCTCCAAGGGCGTATTCGCCGCGCCCAGGGCGGG
>Ga0180432_10000590_pt1 | contig 60652 bp, 77 predicted proteins | sample SS_ome_10_FD_132414 | JGI IMG/M metagenome (GOLD analysis project Ga0180432, IMG submission 132414) | Hypersaline lake sediment archaeal communities from the Salton Sea, California, USA - SS_1_MS_2 metaG | ecosystem: Environmental > Aquatic > Non-marine Saline and Alkaline > Hypersaline >... | reverse complement strand
GTCGCAACGAGCTTTACAGTTCGGGGGCAAACCGATTGAAAAGAAGAATGCCAGAATCTATAATTGCATCGCATCATATTGTGACAGAATGCGATTTTTTCAAGAATGTTTTTGGCTATTGTTGTGCGGTTGTGGAACAGGTTTTTCAGTGCAGGAACATCATGTTGCTAAAATTCCTGATTTTGTTCCAGAACGCTTGGGCAAAAACAAAACATATCTAATACCGGACTCAATTGAAGGCTGGGCTGATTCACTTGGTGTTCTTTTGAGTAGCTATATGTCTGGTGGAGAATTCCCGGAATTTGAAGGGTTTGATGTAGTATTTGACTACAGTTTGATTCGTCCTGAAGGTGCTCCTTTGGGTTCTTCATCTGGGAAGGCACCCGGTCCTAAACCGCTCAAAATAGCTTTGGAAAAAGTTCGTGAGCTATTGGACGCCTGTCTTGAAAGAGGTCAAAGTCGCATTCGACCAATTGATGCATATGACATTGTCATGCACGCCTCAGATGCTGTGTTGAGTGGTGGCGTAAGACGATCTGCCACAATTTGTCTTTTTAGTCCTACTGACAAAGAAATGGCAACTGCAAAAACGGGTAATTGGTTTGCAGAAAACCCACAACGTGGTCGCAGCAACAATTCAGCACTTTTAATTCGTAATGAAACCACTAAAGAACAGTTTGAAGAACTGATGTCTTATGTGCGTGAATTTGGCGAACCGGGTTTTGTCTGGTCAGATTCAACAGAATTGTTGGTAAACCCGTGTGTAGAAATTGGCCTTTATCCAGTTGATGAAATTACTGGTAAAAGTGGCTGGGAAGCTTGTAATCTTTGTGAAATCAATGGAGCAAAATGTAAGACTCCTGAAGATTTCAAAACGGCTTCTAAAGCCGCTGCTATTATTGGCACTTGTCAGGCAGGTTACACAGATTTGAAATATCTGGGCGACACATCTCGAAGAATCATTGAGAGAGAAGCTTTGTTGGGAGTAAGCATTACTGGCATGATGGATAATCCAGACGTTTTGTTTGATCCCAAACTTCAACGGCAAAATGCTAAGTTGATCATTAAGACAAATGAAAAGATCGCTGAGAAAATTGGCATCAATCCAACTGCTCGTGCAACATGCGTGAAACCAGCAGGGACAACTTCTTGTATTTTGGGAACTGCTTCCGGCATTCACCCACATCACGCCAGTGTTTATATTCGTCGTTCTCAGGGCAACTATCTTGAGCCGCCCCTGAAATTCTTTAAAGAAATCAACCCATTAGCTGTTGAAAAATCTGTCTGGTCAGCCAATGGCACCGATGAGGTCATTGCTTTTTGTGTTGAAGTGCCTAAAGGTGCTAAGACTAAGAATGACATTGATGCTCTCACTTTGTTGGATCATGTTAAAAGCACTCAACAAAACTGGGTCATGGCAGGAACTGTTGAATCCAGATGTACCGCTGATTGGCTGGTGCATAATGTTTCAAATACAATTACAGTCAAGGAAGATGAATGGGATGATGTCACTCAGTATATTTTCAAGAATAGGAAATACTTTGCCGGTATTAGTCTCTTGCCAATTACAGGGGACAAAGATTACCCACAAGCTCCATTCACTGCAATTTATCGTCCATCTCAATTGGTTAAAATGTATGGCGATGCAAGTGTTATGGCAAGCGGTTTGATTGTTGATGGGCTTCATGCTTTCAATGACAATCTTTGGAAAGCTTGTGAAGTCGTTTTGGGACTGGGAGAACCTCTTACAGAGCCACAACCAAAAGTTACTGAAGAAATGCCGCATATCAGTTTAGAAGATGTTCGAGAACAGGAACGTGAACAACAAGTTTACGAAGCTAAGGTTGATTGGGTTCGTCGAGCAAAACAGTTTGCTGAAAGGTATTTTGATGGAAACATCAAACAGATGACTTATTGTTTGAAAGACGTAAACAATTGGAAGTATTATTGCGATCTCATGAGAGAATACAAAGATGTTGATTTCTCTGCTATGATTGAAGAGCAAGACAATACTCGCCTCGAAGCTACCATTGCTTGCGCAGGTGGCAGTTGCGATTTACAGTACGTTTGATAAGTTGCCGATAAAAAACCAAATAGCTAACTCATGTAGAGTTGAATAAATTTTGGAATTGAGGTAACATGAACAATGAGAATGTCTTGTTGATCATTCGGGTGGTGGTGGTCTTGATTTTGATCACCGCCACCCCTTTTGTGGTTATTTGGAGCCTAAACGTTCTTTTTGGGCTGAAAATACCATTTGCGATCAAAACTTGGTCTGCTGTAGCATGTCTGATCATCATTCTTCTCAGATTGTGTAGACAAAGAAGGTAGGGGAAAAAAGATGACTGGCAAATTTATTGTTGTGGTAGGAGGTGTGTATTCTGGGACAGGAAAAGGCATCAGTGCCGCTTCAATTGGCTTGTTGCTAAAAATGCGTGGATCTAATGTAGAGTTGATCAAACTCGATCCTTATCTTAACGTTAATGCTGGCACTATGAATCCTCGTCAACACGGCGAGGTGTTTCTTTGTGATGACGGATCAGAAACAGATCTTGATCTCGGTCATTACGAACGAATTACAGACATTACAATGTCTGGCAAAAATATTTTTACCAGTGGTACTTTGTATAAAGAGCTTTTGAGCGAAGAAGAACAAGGGCAATACCTTGGTGAAACTGTTCAGGTGATCCCTCATGTTACAGGTAAGGTTCACGAACGACTAAAAGCACTGGGCACTAATGACAACATCGTTATAGCTGAAATTGGTGGAACAGTTGGCGATATTGAATCCAGTGGGTTTTATGAAGCAATACGGCAATTTAAACAAGCAAACCCTGATAATGTAATGGTCATTATGGTTGCTCCAGTAATTTGGAATGCAACCGTCAAAGAATTCAAAACAAAACCATTACAAAACTCCGTGAAAACTTTGTTGATGCATGGCATTCAACCTGAAATGCTGCTTTGTCGTACTGATAGAGAGCTTCCAAAACAAATATTGGACAAAGTTGCTCGTTTAACCAATGTATCCAGAGAAGCTGTTTTTGAAGCTCCTGATGTAAGTTCAATTTACCAAGTGCCTATTGAGTTCTACGATAGGCACGTTGATGATTTGATTGCCGACAAATTCCACCTGCCTCGAAAAGGCGTCAAGATACACAAGTATCGAAAATTGGTGGAAGCTTATATTGAAGGCGAAGATTATCCAGATACAAATATTGCCATTGTTGGCAAGTACGATAATTGCGATGAAGCTTATCAAAGCCTTAAAGAAGCCCTTGTTCATGCCAGCGTGGATTGTGAGACTAAAGTTAAAATCACTTGGATCAACGCTGAAGAATTAGAGGGCAAAGATTTACGCAGTGTTCGCCATATTTTCAAAGATGTTAATGGAGTCATTGTTCCGGGCGGATTTGATTCACGTGGAGTTGAAGGCAAGACACTTGCAATTCGATATTGTCGGGAAAAGAAAATTCCTTTCTTGGGGATTTGCCTTGGTCTTCAATGTGCTGTTATCGAGTTTGCACAGAATGTTCTTGGGTGGGATGATGCCACGAGTCGAGAATTTTCGAAAAAGAAAGATTCTCATCGTTACGTGATTGATTATGTTGATGGTCAAGAAAATATCGATCACAAATCAGGCACAATGCGTTTGGGATCATATGACTGTATACTTGAAAAAGGGATCATTCGTTCCCTTTATGGAAACAAGAAAAATATCAGCGAAAGACATCGCCATCGTTACGAAGTGAATGGTGATTATGTTTGCAAGCTTGAAAAGAAAGGGTTTCGAGTAGTTGGAAGAACCCCTGAAAGCAATCTTGTAGAAATGATGGAACTTGATCCTGAAATTCATCCTTATTTTGTTGGAACTCAGGCTCATCCTGAGTTTAAGTCACGCTTTCAAAATCCAGCACCTTTGTTTGTAGGGTTGCTTAATGCCGCAAAGGATCATTACGTGGCTTCAACTACTAAATCAGGATAGATCGTTTTCTTTCAGACAGGTCAATTAAGTCTTGTTTTTTGAAGTTTTTGTGAACACACACAATGTGCAGAAACAAGAGATATTCATCTCCTTTGTGTCCCCATTCATCTTTGTATGAGTTAGCAAAATCTATTATGTGAAGTTTACCATTTAAAACTGTCACGTTTTCTTCTAGGTCTCCATGAACGCAGTTGTATTTTTGCAGACCGTCTAAAATATCATTGCATTGATGTCGCCAATCTTCAGGGATTGTAATTCGACTTATTGGTTCACCCACATATGTCATTTTTATAGACATTTTTTCGTCATTTAATTCAATTATATTAGGAACACGATGAAAGTCAGCTAATTTATTTAAATGATGTACTTCAGAGTTATAATTAGCTTGATTTGAAAAGGTTTTTTCTACTATCCCGGATTTAATAGACACATTTTTTGTGCCTATTCCATATGGAGATTTCATCAGAAGCCTTGTTGTCCCTGTCCCATCATGGGGTCTTGTTGATTCGGATCTGGCGGCATTTGTCCCATTTGGTCCATTTGAGGATCAACAGGTTGTTCTGGGCCATCCTGTTGTGAGGTCAATTCCATATCCTGCTGTTCAACGTCTTCGCCGCCAAGTTCTGCTGCTTGATCTAAAGCACTTGTTGTTTTGATTCCCAGTTTAGTAGAAACATTTTCCAGTTCCTGAGCTGCTGCCGGGATCATTTGCTTTAGATCACCTTTTTCTTCAATGGTTTTCTTTAAAGCAACTGCCACTTTTTGAAGTGATTGCAAATGCTTTTGTTGCTTGATTGTCCACTGGCTGTGAAGAATTTTTCTTATTCTGTTGACAATGTCGTCTGCTAATCGTGTTGTTTGACGAACGCCCATGTGCTCCATGTCATTCTGAAGATCATGCACGGTAGTGAGCACATCGGTTACTTTGTGCCCCAGATGACTTTTTTCTTCGTTTAACAAGTAGGTTTTAAACCCCATGTCACCCTCCTGTTGGATACTCTCTGTACAGCTTTTGTTCATTCAAATCCACTTTCCACATTCTTTTGTAGTTTTTGTTCTCTTCGATAGGTTCTTCTAAACACTCTTGTTTCCAAAAGTCATATATCTCTCGATATTTGGAATCAGGCGGTATTCTCAACCAAACATTATTGCCTTTTCTGTCTTCTGGCTTGTAGATGTCCGTAATATCAAATAAATGTTCCGGGTCCAGCCAAGTTTTCTTTCTGCTTCTATTTTTGGCAGGGCTGGTGTTGAGAGCCGGAATTTTACCGTCATGCCCAAAGTCCTGATCTCCTATGACAATATACATTGTCATAGAAGTATTATTCAGATTTCTATTGCTTGGACATTTTACCCAAGACGATTTTGGCTTACGGTCATCCCAAAAGACAGCACTGGGCCGCTTGATGACAATATCGCCCTTTTCCGGCATTTTTGTTTTAGGTGCGGATTCAGCGGTTGATTCTTCAAGCTTGTAATTAGCCCATTCTGTAAATTTGTTGAACATAGCACTCTATTTAGTGTGTAAACCAAGGATATTCTTCATTTCGTTCATTATACGTTATCCTAAAATTAAAGGATGTTATTAGTCAATAATCATACATATTTGTATGGATGATCTTGATATTGACGATATTTTTGAAAACATGAGCAGCGACAAAAAGAGAGTAAATGGCAAAAGAAAAGGAAACAGAGTTGAACTGGAACTCTGCAAGCTTCTTACCAAACATTTCAAAAAAGAATTTTCTCGATCTGTTGGTTCCGGCAATCGATGGAGCCAAGTTACATCTATGCCTGCACATGCAAGAGATTCATTTATTGGCGACTTGTGTTGTCCTGAAGGGTTTAAGTGGGTTATTGAATGTAAAGGTGGGTACGACAATGATGTGGATTTTAGCAGCGTTTTAGATGGTGGCTGTGCCAGACTTGATGAATTTATAGAACAATCTACACATGATGCTGAACAAAGTGGACGTAAACCAATCATTCTTTGGAAGCGAAGTCGTAAACCATGGATTTTTATTGCCAAGAACACAGATATCAGCGTGTCAAATTTTGACTACTCATTTGTTTATCGTGATTGGAATATTGGAACTTTGGAAAAGTTGTTATCGTCAACAAATGAAAAGTTTTGGTTTGAGATTTAATGTTAGAATTTTTCAAAAAACTATTTGACACATCTGACTATCCAGCAAGATGGAGTTGCGGAAATTGGAGTCAATTTGAAGGTTGGCTTCATATTTGTTCTGACATTACAATTTTTGTTTCCTATTTTGCTATTCCTGTAGGGCTCTTGTTTATTCTTTACAGAATGAGCACTAATCTCAAGAAGATTAAAACTTTTCTTGTTTTGTTTTCTTTGTTCATTTTCCTTTGTGGTTTTACGCATTTGATAGAAGCGTGCATCTTCTATAATCCCATTTACAGAATTTCAGGAATGCTGAAATTCTTAACGGCATTTGTTTCTGTCATTACCGCTGTTTATTTATTGATTTTTGTTCAAACAAAAGCATTGAAATTCATAGCTTCAGCAGGTGAACTCGACGTAGAAAAAGATAGATTTGAACGAGCGTTTTACGCTTCTGGTATTGGCATGGGATTGGTGTCCGCAGGTGGAGAATGGCTGAAAGTTAATCCTGCTATTTGCGAAATGCTTCAATATACAGAAGAAGAACTTTTGTCCATGACTTTTATGGATCATACTCTGGAAGATGATATCAAACCAGACTGGGATCAATTTAAACAGGTTTTAGCTGGCACTTTAGACACGTATCAAATGCGGAAAAGATACATCAAAAAAGACGGCACGGTATTTCCAGTAAGACTTACTGTTTCAGTTGTTCGAGACGAAAATGGAAACTTTATACACACAGTTTCTCAAATCGAAGATATTACAGAAATTGAAGCAAGTGAAAGACACTTGAAACGTGTGGAAAGTTTAGTTAAAGATCTTGAAGGCTTTATTAGACTTTCTTCACACGATCTCAAATCTCCCCTGAGAGCTATTTCCAATTTAGCAAATTGGCTTGAAGAAGACATTGATCCAAAACATCTTACAGATGAGGCTTTAACTCACCTTAAAGCTATCAAAAAGAAATCAACCAAAATGCATGGGTTAATAGATGCCATTTTAGAATATACAAAGATACCTAATTCTGATTTTAGATCAGAGATTGATATTTCTGAAGTAGTCCAAAATTGTGTTGGTGTCAATTCCATTGGAAAAGATATTGAATTAAACGTAGTTAATCTTCCTGTGATAAATGCCAATCGTCACCAAATGCAAATGTTATTCAATGTGTTTATAGAAAATGCAATTGAACACTCGAATGAATCCGTAGTTGAAATTGATGTGATTTACGATAATGGAAAATTCATCATCAAAGATGATGGTCCCGGAATAGAACCAAGATATCATGATAAGATTTTTCAAATGTTTGAAGTATTAAACCCCAATGGCAAAATTGGTGCTGGTTTAGCTATTGCTAAAAGAATTGTTCATGAATACGATGGAGAAATCGGAGTGGAATCCAACATTGGCGAAGGTTCCAGATTTTGGTTTACTTTAAGTGGAGTAGAGGAATGAAAGGCGTGTTGTTGATTGATTTTGATGGAACTATTGTCGAGCACAGTTTTCCTGATATTGGGGAAACGTTACCGGGAGCTTTCGAGGTTTTAAAAGAACTTCAACAATATGGTTACAAACTTATTTTATGGACATGCAGAGAAGATGTTCGACATAAAATAGACAAACAATATCTCAAGGATGCAGTTGATTTTTGCAAGCATAATGGCATAGAGTTTGATGCTGTTAATGAGACCATACTTGATTTTGATTTTCGATCATGTTATAATTGCGATACACGTAAGCCTCATGCAACATGGCACATTGACGACAGAAACCTTGGTGGTTTCATGGGGTGGGATAAAGTTCGAGAGTTTCTAATTGAAGGAAAAGGTGCAGAATGGCGACTAAGCTAGTAAAGCCTGTCTCAAGGGAAGTGGAGCTAGAAGATGAATTTGGAAATTCTGGCGACGTGATTGTAACCATGAAAAAAGACGGAATTGAATTTCGTATGAAAAGCACCAGTCGAAAAATATTCATGCCATGGCAAAAAGTCATTAAAGGAATGGCTAAGCTTCCAGCAAATGCTCCGGGCCGTCATTTAGATAATCCTCTTGGATGGCTTGTTCAAAAATGAACCTTTCTCATGTGCCAATCGGTGACCTGATTAGGTCGTTGCAATGGAAAGATTATACTAATCTTCCTGAAGATAAAGCAGCGGCTATATCTGCCGAACTTATGTTGCGACATAACAGAATTAAAAATTGTTTTCAAAAACCTAAGAAAAAGCTTTCTTGGAAAGAAGAAGGTTTTTGATGCGATCTCTTTTGTTGTTTGAGCCAACAGAAGAATTGCAACGTAGGCTCAAGGCTTATTTGATGTGCGAAGATATGTCTGGTATTTTAGCAAAGCATGTACAGGAAATTCGTATCGAATTGAAGCGAAGAGAAAATATAATTGTTTGGCAAAAAGAGGGGTTTTAGTGGAAGGGCTTCATTTATATTCCACAAAAGAGCTTTTACAAACGTTGAAAGTGCTTATTCGTCATAATACGCTAGGACAATTAAAGCCAGAAATTAAAGCTATCGACAACGAATTAAAACGCCGCAGAAAGATCAATGTCCCTTGGAAGAAAGAGGGTTTTTGATTGCTATATAAAGCATGGCAATTTCACCTTATAAAAGATTCAGCCGTTCTTTATCAAAAAACGCTGTTATTAAATCCTTCCCGGAGGGAGGGAAAACAAGAGTATGGTTGGAAAGTCTTGCAGATGATAAGTGGAGTGTAGTGGGGCTCGATCCGCAAGTAAGAGAAGTTTTATTGACTGTTACAAGTTCAGATTCGAATGATGTTCATAATGTATCTTTGATTCTCCCGTTTTTCAACGAGTCTTAAATCTCCGCTTTTGAAAATAAAGCTGACAAACAACATTGTCCCAAAAGCCAAAACAGCGGCTTCTTTGACAACTGCTCGAATACATTCAGCATCTTTTTCTTTTGTGACAGATCTGCAATAAGCTTCTGTCACACCTAGTAGTTGTAATCGATAATCAAACTGATTTCCATTTATTTCACCCCTTCTCCAAGAGCGAATCAGTTCGTAAGCTTTTTCATCAAGCATCTTGCTTATTCCCAGAATTTTATCCAATCAGCCTCATATCTTTTCTTGAGAGCTTCTTTGTAGGCAAGGGATTTGACTTTCGCCATCCAGAGCCGGTGACCTGATCCGCCTTTGACAATCACGCCTTCAGGAACCTCTGTTTTTACCTTATACTTTGATTCAAAGTCAAGATCAGAGTTTCGGACGTTTTCAATAAATTGATCAGTGAGATCACCTTGGTAAATTACCTCGGCGACATTGAGATGGCCAAATTCATCAACGAATTCCCGTGGAGATATGAACCCTTGCTTATGTGGATTCACATCAAATAAAACCACATCCCAGTCTTCGCAGGGCATATGAGAACCTGCGAAACTTTTTGTTCCGAAAAATTCACCATACACGATGACGCTCTGACAGGTTTTGATCTTCTTGTGTGCTTTGAAAACCTTGACCAGTTCGTCGCTGTATTTGTTCAAAAACAATGGGATTGATGGGCCGTAGATGTCTTCATTTTCGTCGATGAGGCGATTTCTTACGCCAAATTTATACCAACCACGCTTCCGAGACCATTCCGCTCTGAAGTTGGTTCCATCGTATTTCACAAACCCTATACAGGGCTCTCTGGGTGCCTTTGAGGCACTATTGATGCTTGGGTAATGTTTCATGATAATTCTCTTGAGAGTATAAGTTACTCAAGGACACAAATTTTTTGCAGAGGTTCAATAAAAAAGCCCGGTTGTGACAACCGGGCTTTTATTCGTTTGATATCGATTAAGACAATTTAGAGGTCATCTTTCGATAAACATCAGGACCACCTCGCCTCATTGAATTCCACATTTGTGCATTGGGATATTCAAAATCAGAGGTTTCTTCTCCTTCTTTTCCTTTGAATTCAACCATGCTGGAACACCCAAAGATAGTCCCCCTTTCTTCTGCTTTTCGACAAGTGTATTCAGGAAGTTGAGATTCACGCAACTTATCGAAATTGTAATCTTTTACCGAATCTGTATCTGTATCTGTAGATTCAACAACTGAATTTGATGTATCAGCAAATGTTCCTGATGTATTACCAAATGTGTTAATAGAAACAGAAGATTCGTCAACGTCTGAAAAGTTCATAGCTGTACCAACATCTGCTGAATAGAAACATTCAGCAGACACAGTGCCTTTGGTTCGATTGGTCATGTAAGACTTCATTCTCTTACGTGTACCAGACATTCCACGAGTTGCAGCATCGGCTGTTTGATTTGCCCAAACAGCCATATTGGAAACAGGAATAGAAGTAGCTTGAGCAACTTCTGCCAGTACAGCTTCAGAACATCCCATATATGTGAATGTCCATCTTTTGCTAAGCTGACAGCCTTCTACCATTTCTTTCAAACTTCCATTGACGTAGAACTTTGAAGAGTTTTCTCCACCATCAGAAATTGAGATTACAAGATAAGCATTGTTCTCATCTTGAGTGTCTGTTGTTTCCTGAAGTTTTTGAATTCCATAACCCAAGGCATCATAAAATGATGTGGAACCACTGGGTTTGAAATCTTTGTGTTTAGCATTCTCCAGAGTATCGACTGGTTGATCCCAGAAATGCTCATAGACATTGCCATTGAATGTGACCAGAGAAACACGAATGTCCTGATCTTTTGAATCCTCTCTCAGTTGATCAACTTGTTCATTAAAGCCATCAACAGCTTGTTTTTTGGTTGTGCTCATAGATGACGACCGGTCAACGACAAACAAAACATGGGTTCTTGGTTTTTTACTCATTGATATTTTTTCCCTTCATGGGGTTGTATTTGTAGTGAGTTTACATGAGTATCACATAAACTTTGTAAAACCGATCCGGCAACGAACCGGATCGGTGCTCTTATTTGCGTTGATTACTTACCGGCTCGATTGGCACGAAGATAGCTTTCAGATGCAGACCATACCCCTTCGTGGAAAACAGGGGAACTGGCAGCAAACATGTCTACTCTTCGGCCTCCATCAAAAGGGCGACCTCCTTTTGGAGAAGCTCCTTCCAATTGCCCAAGAGCAATTTTTAGCTTTGGAAGATCTCCCGTTTGTTTCAGCTCATCAAATCTCAGAGCTGCTTTACGGTAACGATCTCGAAGTTGCTTGAAGGCATCTGGACCAACAGCTTTGTCGATCAAATCGTTAGATTTGTCAATATCGAGTTCAATGTTTTCAAACTCAGTAACAAGACGTACCATTTGACGAATGCTAAGACCAACACCTTCCCATGAACGGTTCGTTTGGTCGCATGTTCCACCTAAGCGAAGTGGACGACCGGGATAAATTGGGTTTTCATCAGTGAAGTTTTGAGGCAATTCACCAACTCGATAAACCTTTTTGATTTCATCCCCGACTTTAAAGGATTCAACACCCGGAAGTCCCTGTTTCGCCTCTTTGAGGTGAGCCAATGACGTATCAATGTCAAGGATTCGGCTTGTTTCATCTTTGTAAATCAGACATGGTTCACCTCGTGAAATTTCAGCGAGGCGTTTCCCAATGGGTGACTTTGGTTCATCGGGATCAAAACTTTCCAAAAGCTCTTTTGGCGTCATGCGAGACGCTTTTTTGCTGGAAACTGGTCGCCTTGGTTCGTCGGAAGCCTCTGTGGTGTTTCCACGGAAAACTTTGGCAATGTCTTTAGCAAGAGCAATTGGTTTAACAAGACGGCCTGTTTCAATACCTTCCACAGCAGGAAGACACTGCAAAATGTCTTCATATTTGAAGGCTTTCAGGCGATCAGTGGTAGTGCCACCAGCAGCTTTTAAGCAGTTGATCATCTTTTGCGGATCAACTTGTCCCGGTTCATTTGTTTTACCGGGGGCGATGGCCTCATTGTGCTCTTCGAGCAACGTCTGTACGGAATCGTACATATCTTGGATAGACATAGTCTACCTCCTAAATTGTCTACGCAACCTATTGTTGCAAATTCGCAGCCGATTGCTGCACTACGTGACTTTTGCCACACGGCACGCCTCACCAAGCAAACGTATCTATATCGGACCTGAAATTTTCTGTCAAGTCTTTTTTTTTTTCAGTGATCAAGAATTGTGCTTGTCACCAGTTCTTTTTGTTCACCGTTCCATTCTTCATCAGCTACTTCCTGAAATTTTTTGTGAACATTTTCTAGGGATTGTTGATTCCCACGAACACGTTTTACTGATTGAAATCTCAAAATCAGCTCATGAATCAAATCATTGTCTTCATCTTCATCTTCTTCACCATCGTTTAATTCACACCTGTGACCAGACAAAGCTAATCCTTTGAATTCCAATCTGGCAATTTCCAAATTGTCATCATCAAAGAAACAAACAGCAATTATTTCTTCATTATCTGTATCATTTGGAAGTTTACTGAACCAATCAAAGGCAGAAAATGCTGGTGTTTCTTTGAGTTCAAAAGACAGAGTCTTATCTCTGTAACTCCATTCTGCCGAAAGTACAAATTCTCTGAGATGTGGACTGCTGGCTGGAATCAACCAAAAATTATTCCAATCCGGGAGCTTTGTAGGCTGAGGGACGTTTGTCTGATCTATTGATACTGTTTCCATTATTTCTCCAATGACTTGTAAGAGTAATGTTTTCTAAATATCAATCATAAATTTGCAATGGCATTCGGTCTGAAATAAAAATATTATCACCAAATTCCAGCTTGAATGTAACATTGTAAATCCCACAATTTAAATCAGTAGTATCAAGCTGATAGTATCCGTATCGCATTTCACGATAACCAACACTTTCTTCATCAACTACGATTCTAAGATCTCGTTCTTCAGGCAAGCAATCTCCACACTCTTGTTCAATTGTGACTTTAAGATCACTTACAATAGCTAAATTGTGATAGTATCGTTCCAAATCAGATCCTCTCGGAACATTTGGTATGATTTCCGCAATCAAGTATTGTTTAGAGCCTTTTCTGAGCTTGTTTGGCTGAAAGTGAAAATTAAAATCATACACAACAGGAGTAGGAGTTGTGTACCATAGGTCTGGGTAAATTGTGAAACAGTTTTCAATGGTTTGATCCGGTTCATCGGATTCCATTGTAATTGACCAAATGTCAAGATATTGACCTATGACATATTTGGTTGTTTCAGCAGATATTGTGACAAGATGTGTTCCAGTGTCTTCGACAGTGACACCAGAACCATCTATGCTTTCTACTAATCTTCGCCCATCTGCATTTGTTTCTGTAACTTCTTGTGGATCAAGGTAATAAATGTCTACCTTTTCGATACCTGACACATCTGCCAAATTAGCACTGTTGTAAGTAAACATTCTTAAATTAATTGTGTCGTTCACAACAGGGTTTTGATATCTTTCTTTAGTTGCCATCCTTAGTCTCCCGGTAGCCAAAGTTTTTTGCCACTTTTTTTAGGCGTTTTATGCTTTAAATGTTTTAAGATAATGCCTCTGGCAGATTTATCCAAGTCTTTCAAAAGTGTTTTTTTCTTTTTCCTTTCCTTGTGCTGATTAAGCCAATAATTCCGCATTAGCGACCCCGCTATTTAATTTTCTTACGTGCTTTATCTATGGCTTCATTTTCCTTTTTCTTCTGGTCTATAAATCTTTGAATTAACCACTTGCGCTCATGCACAGGTAAGGTCATGCAATCTTTTTTGCTCATATGCATATGATACTGGAAGAAGAACAATTCCTCCATCAGCGTTTGCCAAAGCTCTACTGATGGGTTGGGTTTTCCTTCTTCTTCCGTGGGAAGAAAAAACTTGCTTCTAGTGGCAATTCAATATTGAATTCTTCTGCACATGCCGGACAAACCATGGGAATTTTAGTGTCTACGCCAAAAGGAGGATCATTAACTGCATTTCGAAGATGAGCAACGTCACCAATTGGAAGACGCTTCAAAAGAACTTGAATCTCACGTCGATCTGTGACGCCTTCAACCCATTCCAACAAAGAAGCTGTTCTAAACAACAACGTATCATCTTCTGTTTGATCGCCAAACATTTGAACTCGTCGTTCACGATAATCTGTAATTGCCTGTTCGTCGCCACCAGTTGCTAATTTGTAACGATAACCAAATCCTGTAATTGGCAATGTTCCTACAAGTTTAGATGAATCAAAGTCGTCAGGACATTCCTCAACTTCAATTCCGTCAAGGTTAATGATTGTGGCAAAGTTGGTAGCACATTCAGGACATTTCACTTCTACATCGTATTCAGGAGTATAAGATATACCTCGAAGGAAAATCAAAAGATAGTTACGATCTACTGAAAGTAACTCTTCTGTTGGTATTTTTTCTCTAATGCATTTCTCGAAAATCATATCAATCGCCTTGCCTTTTTTGACCCATCTTGGGGTGGCAAGGATTTGCTCTTCTTCACCTGTCATAGGTCGAATATGAAGAACAGGAGGGATGTTTTCGTAAAATCGACCTTTAGAAGGAAGTTCCAAAGGTTCCCAATTTGAATGTTCTTCGGCCAGCCTTCCCAACAAATTTTCTAATTCGCTGCTTCCCTGAAGTCTTAATTGACTATCAGGAGTGGGCTGTGGTGTTGAAGTTGATCTGGGATTGTTCATTTTTGGTGGTCCTTGTGAACCACCTTGCATTTGTGCACGCAATTGTGGGGGCACATTGCCTGAAATTTGTAAACCACCATCTGGGGTCGCCATAGGCCGCATAGGAGCAGGGGCTTCTTGTCCAACTTCTTGGGCAGCAGCTTGATGAACGGATTGAACAGCCTTTAGAGGGTGATCATCAGGCAATTGATCAATACTTGGCTGTGAAACTGTTTCGGATTCAGCTTGTGGATCTGGATCTACTTTCTTTCGTGTTTGTCTGTAAACATCATCGGCCATATTGGCTCCTTGTTACTATTCTAAGTTGATTAGGCTTTTCGCTACCGAGGGTGCGAAATATTAGAGTATGAAAAGATTAAATTTCTCCACCGCAGAAGAACTTGTTTTTCAAGATACTGAAGTTCAGAAACTATTGCCTCCCTACATGTTCAGTTATTTTGAGCAATGGAGATTGGGGTTTAGAGTGCCAATGCTTCGACAAATGGCAAAACAAGCCATTTTAGACTTCTTGGATCAATTGAATGATGAACACGTTCAGATATTAGAAAAGCATTTTGGCGAGCAATTGGTAGTAGAAAAACTCAACTATCGATCAGTTGAAAACTACAAAATACCCTTGTCAGAAACTAAGATATGTGAAGCATTGTGTGAAATTGAGTTTCAATACTTCAGTACATGGAGGGATGCTGAATATCTCTATATATCCTTCTGGCGATAAAATTGATAGGAGAAATAATGGCTGAGCAAATGCGTGGAATATTGACTTTTTACATTAACTTTTTGTCTGAGGATTCTCAGGAAGAAAGAATTCAAACGATGAAAACAGCGAAAGAGTTCAACAAAGAGATGATTCAACGAATTGAAAAGGAAGAAAATTACATCGTAATGTTTGTTCCTACCTCTAATGAATCCTCTCGCATAGAAGTTACACATTGGGATAAACCATGTCATTCATCAGGGATGAATGTTGTTTTAAATGAAGAGGCAAATAATGGCTGATATAATTTTCTTTTTATTGAGCACAATTGGATTGACAAATATTGTCGTTGAAAGCGACATGCCTCTTGTTGTTTTGTTTAGAAACAAGGGCACTGAATTGCTTGGTGACACTTTTAACAAACTTGTTACATGTCATCAATGTTGTGGTTTTTGGTGTGGCATGATCTGCGGAGCAATTATTATTTCACAAAACCCATTTTGGATTCTTGCTTCAGGTTTTGCTGGAAGTTTCGTTTCGCCAGCTTATATGATTATAAACGATTACATTGTTTCAAAAACAGAATTTGTAATAGGTGATGTTGGGGATGACAGCGAATAAAAGGTATATGATTTTTTGCGAGCCATGTGCTTACAAAAAAATTGTTGAATCAACAGAAGGACTGGTGGAAATCAGAAGACCTAAAGTTCCCGGTGGTTCTCCTTACATTGATCCATTGACCAAAAAGACTAAAACCAAGAAAGCAACAGAACAACCCCCTTCAGTTAAATGTCCAAAATGTGGCAGAGGCGTTGTTTTAAAAAGACTTCCTGATGTCTTTGTGAAAGCAGAAAAAGAGCAAAGAAAAAGGATTGAAGAAGAGGAAGAACGTCAAAAAGAAGCTCAGAGAAAGATCGAAGAACCAGAAGAATTGGATGAAACATGAGCAAACAGAAAATCAAATTACTGGATGTGAAGCAAGCACTTCTCGATGACCGTTTTCGGTCAACTCTCCCCGAAGAGCTGACAAAGGATGTCACTAAGTTTCTCCAAAATCCGGGATGTGCCTGCAATCATCCAATCTACAAAAAGGTAATGAAAACAGCTTCAAAACAACTTGCAGATTATTTCCCAACAAAAGACACAAGTGAAGCTGAAGAAGAAACAGTGACAAAGAACGAGTGGTCGGTAATCAATTGCACGATTCATGAATTGGCCAGTAAACTTCGTGCTCTCCCTCCCGGTCGCAAACAACTCGACATTGCAAGGTTTGAAGATCAAGTTACTGTTGTGATAAATGATTTGGGGTTTTAATTTCTTTTAGAATAAACTTGTGTTGATTTCAAAAGTTCATCACAACTGGCAATCATTTTCTCTGGATATGATCCATATTTTGTGACATCCATCGGCCATTCATCACTTTTCAGTCGTCTCCGGCCTAAAAAAATTGCATTTTCATAAAGTTTTTTTGCTTTGTCAAAATCGTTCAAAAGATGGTAATGGACATCTGCTGTCAAACACCAAAATTCTGCCATTAATGGTTTGGCTTCAAGGCAAAGAGCTAAGTTCTGCAAAGTGGGTTTTACTTGTTTGAAGTGGTACAAAGAAACGAATGCATAATAGTATCGATTCATTACAGAAGACATAGAGACTTTGTTTTCAATGAACATATAATGCGAAGATGATTTCATAAATTCTTCATATTTTCCTTCGGCCATTAAAAGAGATGCTTCATAGTAAAACGGAGCAGCATCCATTGGTTTTTCGTTTTTCCAGCGATTTAATTCTTTTCTGGCATCTTCAAAGTTTAAATTGCCTCCTGAATAAATGATTCCTGATAGATTATCGGCTTGATCGGAATCAATTCGTTCAAAAACAGGGTTTATGAATTTTTTACCACTTGCAGGTTTCCAAATTCGTATCTCTTTGCTGAATATAGTGTTGCGTATAATTGTCAGGTAATGAAAATTGCTTTTTAGGCCATTTAAAACAAGCATATGACCTTGGTTTAATGTTTCCCATGGTTCAATATACATTTGCCATTCTGTGTCACATTGTTGTGTTATTTTGTTACGAAGATCGCTTCTATTTGTAGTAGATTTGTCCCAAACAACTTCCACTCCATAATTTTGACATATTTCTATAGTGTTATCTTTGCTGCCCATGTCTATGGCTACAATGGGACAATCTAAAGGTTGAATTGAACGAAGTGTTTTTTCAATTGTTTGTTCGTTGTTCTTCGTCAGGATTTGAATCGTAAGTAGTGTCAAACTTTTCCTCCAGCAGGCTAATAAAAGCTTGCTCTTCATTTATCATATTTTGTTTACGATAATGATCTATGAGACGCCTGTAAGCCCTAATATTCTTAGGATTGGCTTGTATTTCTGAGAACAAACTGATAAGATGCATACTATGATTATTTTAATAGAATGGATTTCTTGTTTTTTCTTGTGAGAATTTGTTAGCCACAAACAGATATATAATCCCCCCTTTGGTACACAGGAGGACTTTTGGCTAACGAGTATCTAAACAATAAGACATTTGAATCTGTGATTCAGTCCTTTCAAATACACAAACGTGAAAAACAAAAATACGAATTAATACTTCAGGATCTACAAGAGACACACCAAAGACGCAAGTTGAAATACAAAGATAACCAAAAGAAGAAGCTACTGCAAGACAAAATTGATTCATATGAAGAAACATGTGAAAATTTCAAAGAGTGTCAGGACCAGTTAGCTACTGCTTTTTATATCTTGTCTGAAAACATCGCTAACTATGCAAAATTTAGTGGCATTGATATTGATGATGCTATTCAGGAAGGCGTAGTTATCTGCTTTGAAAAAGTAGATAGATTCAACCCCAATTACACAGGCAAGAATGGACAAAAAGCTAAAGCATTCAATTATATGACAACATGTATTTTGAATCATTATCGACAACTTTATCGCAGCGCACGAAATTATCATGAATTGAAAAAGAAGTATCATACATTCTTGCAAGACAAACTCGAATCAGTTTTTCTTAGAAATGGAAAAGAGCGATACAATTAAAGTGGGGTAAAATTTATGAATGCTAATGTAGATCCAACAATTAACCTTGAAACAGGTGAGATGATTCAAAAATTAATCGACAATGGATATGGCGATTTAGTGGAGTGTTTGTTAGGCGGTGAAAATATTGTATACACCAAAAAAGGTCGTCTCAATAAAAGCAGTACATGTCGTGAAATGGGTTGGAAAAACAAGCAACTTGAAGACGCCCTGCGTGGAATGAAAGAGTGTTTAAAAGAAGAATATGACGAAGAGCAAGAAGATCAAAATTCCTCAATGTAAGCTCTGACGTATCTTAAAATCAAATCACATGTAACATATTCGCTTAAGCCCATGTCTAGTTGTTGAAAATCCACTGTCTGAGGCCAGACACTTTGGTAGACCCATCTTTCCACAACTTCACCGCAACCATCAAATAAAGTCAAAGTTGCATTTGGTCTAATGAAACCACTGTCAACAGGAGCTGACCACTTTGCTTGATCTTCTGGATCATAAAGGCTTTTCAGCCATTCGAATACAGGGTGGTTTCCATTTGTTTTAATGTCGTATAATGTGATTTGAATTGGCTTCCAGTCAGGCTTTGCCGGGTAAAACACCTCTTCGTTAAGATGTTGTGCTGACATTTCTTTGAAAACTAAAGTTGGTCGGGATGTTTTAAGTGGAGGTAATGTGTTAAGCGATCCATCTCCAATTACTTCGCCATTATTGCTGGTAAGCTGAAATAGCCAACGATGTTTTCTTTTGCACAACTTATCGCCAAAGTCAATGCTCATTCTACGACCCATTTGAGCCTCCATAGATAAAAAAGGGGCAGCATAAGCTACCCCTCAATATAGTAACCAACGACAATGATCGTTTAACGAAGCGGAGTTCTTTCAACGTTTATTAAAGTCAAACCCCCTCCTATGCCACCACAAGGCGAACAGCAGTTTTGAGGAATGTAATTTGGACACATGTGTTGGTAAAATACATCGGAGTAACGCAGTGTCAATTCGATAGTGACTGCTTCGGAATCACTGTAATCGAGGGAATCAAAATTCACTGCTTCTGGCCAAGCATCTCTAATTGTCCATCTTTCTAATTCTTCTCCACAACCATCCCAAAGAGATATGATAGCAGTTGCTGCATAATCATTCTTTTGAGAGCCTTGTTGTAAACCTCCAAAAATACCACGAGGATCAGCAAAATTGTAGACTGATGCTAACCAGTCATATAGTGGTTTCAATTCATATGTGTTGGCAACATCATAGTAAGTCAAAGTAATGGTTTCCCATGATGCTTTGCCCGGAATCCAGCTTTTAGCGTTGAGGAAATTGATCTCAGTTGGTTCAATTGAAATATTTGGGCGGTCAGCCATTTTCACATAATGTTTTGGAACCTGTTGACCGCCACAAATATTTTGCAACTCAACGGTGTAACGGAATTTCCGTTTGAACACATTGTTTTCGAAACCCAAATTGCCAATACCCATAGGTATAGCCATTTTATCTCCTTATCTATACCTGTATCAATTTTTAAACAAAATCGACACTTGGCTGGGTAACAGTCGTACCAGTACCACAACCAGAGCAGCAAGCTTCTGGAGTGAATTCTGGACACAGTGATCTGTAAGCCACATCTGAGTAACGAAGCGTTAATTCAATTGTTGCGTATTCAGAACTTGAGTAGTCAAGCTCGCCGAAGTTTACGGCGGTTGGCCACATGTTTCTCATTTCCCAAGTTTCCAGAAGAACACCGCAACCATCGTACATGTTCAGAACACCGACTGCATGCCAGTCTCGCTTATTACCCATGGTAAGATTTACTGGATCAGTGAAATCATGGGTTGTTGCAAGCCAGTTCCAAAGCATTCGCATTTGGTCATGTGCCACATCGATATATGTTACTGTGATAGTTTCCCACTGAGCTTTACCCGGAATCCATGTTCTGGCGTTCAAGTGGTCGATTTGTGTTTCCTCAATACTGAGGTTTGGACGGCCTGTCGTCATCACAAAGTGTTCTGGAACTACGTTTTTTTCGTTGTTACAAAAACCTTGGATTTCAAAAGTCCAACGGAATTGTCTTTTAAAGACGATATCCGGCTGGCCGATAATGCCGATTCCCATAGGTTTGTTAGCCATTTTTACTCCTGTATGGTTGTTCTATTAGAACTATTTATGATGTATTAACACCCTTGACATATTCCAAATGGTGTTGGTCCGCAAGAAGAGAAGTGTCGGACCTCAGAATATCTAAAAGTCACGTCTATTGTTGCTTCTTCAGACACTGCGTAATCTAAATCACCCCAGTTAATTGACTGAGGCCATAAAGATCCTAATTGCCATGTTTCCATGAGCCCACCGCATCCATCGTACATTGTTAGAATGCCAGTGCTATTCCATCCTAATTTTTCTGTCTGACCTAATTCGTTTGTTTGAAAGTTGTAAACAGAAGCAATGAGGTTCCACAAACCTTGTAGACCCGCATCGCCCGATTCATTGTTGTCTATGTAAGTGATCGAAAGGGGTTGCCATCTAGCCTTTCCGGGGAACCAAGTTGCTTGGTTAAGGAAGTTGACTTCTGTTTCATCTATGTCCAATTGTGGACGTGATCCAATTTTACACCACCATTCAGGAACGAACCCAAGTGGTGTTTGTATTTGGAATTTCCATCGGAACTTTCTTTTCATGATGGTTGTGGGGGCACCTAGCCTGCCTATTCCCATATCAGCCATGAAAACCTCTTATTTCTGTGGATAAAAAGGACTCCCCGGAATGGGGAGTCCTGTGGAATTTTTCTTAGAACGTGTCAGCGTTCTCTGCAAAGCTTCCAGTTCTGTGAATCGAGAATTCAATGAAGATAAACTCAACCGCACGTGTTGGCTGGACGCCAATTCTAGCTCGCATTTCATTTCGGTCGATAACGTCTGGTGGGTTCAACTCATCGTCACATTTGACTCTGAAGTCTGTCAGACCACGACCAACTTGGACCTCTGTAAGAATAGCTGTTGCCAATCGAACAAACTGAGCCCTTAGTTCTTCATCGTGTGGATCAAAGAGCAGAGCACGAGAAGCTGCTCTAATTCTCTTCTCAAGATAGAACAAGAGCCGCCTTACATTGACTCTGTCGAGAGCCGTAGGACGCCTTTGCAGGGTCTTCTGACCCCAAACCACAAACCCTTCAAAGTCCACAAACTGAACAATTGGGTTAATGGCATTTCTGTATCCGTACATCAGGTCTCGCTCTTGCAGGGTTGGTCGAGAGAATACGTCCGAAATACCCGGAACTGTTCCTCGGTTAAGACCAGCAGGTGCGAACCACGGTGCTGCCAACTGATCAGATCGAGCGATAACCGCCAAGATAGAACCAGATGGTGGAGCCCAAATATCAACACGGTTGAAGTTGTCTCTGATCTTGACCCAAGGCCAGTAGAGAGCACCAAAGTCGCTGTCAAAGCGAGTAGTGTTGAGCGGGTGAACACCGTTTTGCCATGCAATAATTTCGTTAACTGTCAAACCAAATGGTGGATCGATAACAGCTAAACAATCAGCTCGCAGGTTTTGTGCGAAGTCTAACAAGGCTGTAACAACTGATGTTGAGGTGTGCCCCGGAACACAGATCAGGTCGATGTCGATCTGTTCTGGTTCTGACAAAGCGTACAGTCCAGTAAATCCAAGCTGATTACCCAAGATTAATGCATCTTGTTCATCAGGGTCTGATGGGATACCGTCTGAACCACCTGCTAATCGGTAAGTTCCATCCAGTGGAGGAGCAGGGTTAGATGTGACATCGACGCCACGAATCCAGTCAGAAACCAAAGCCAAGAACGTTTCAACATAGAAACGACTTGTTTCATCTTTGGTTAACTGTCCCCATGCTTCAACTTGAACACCGTTGTTATAAACATCGATTTCAAAGTTACCTTCACGAATGTTGTTGGTGACAACAACTTGTGTGTCGTTACCATCGATACCAGCAGTGTCAGCAGTAATTGTCAGAGTAAGTTCTCCGTCTCCTGCATCACCGTTGGCTCGTCCATAAGTATGAACAGCAGCGTCACCAGAAGTTCCCAGCGGGCTTGTTCCTGTGACGGTCACATTTTCAAATCCGAAAACACCATCAGCAGTACTGTCAGACTTGATAAGCAATCTTGCATCTCGTCCATGGTGATCGGTTGTAAATGTGAGGTTGTCTCCTGTTGCAGAAGCAGTCCAGCCACCCGGCAAAGAGCCACCGTTTACTGTCTTCTGACTATTGATTTCTGAAACGACTTCAGCAATCGTGTATTCGCCACCTTCAAGGTCTTCAAGGTCGATGACCTGAATAACATTGTCGATCAACACATTGTCTGTGCCGTCAATGACGATTTGAATGTTCTGGTCAGTAAGACCAGCGAAGTCATATTCACCAGCAGTTTGATAACTTGCTGGATATTGTGATTTAGAGCCAGTAATGCTGGCTTGTGTCATGCCTGTTCCCAAACCAGTTACGTTTCCATCAACAACAGCACCACCATAGATGGCGTCCTGAACAGAAACGAGTTCCAGTTCAGCATCTGGGCCAAACGAGAATGTGGTTCGTACAGCGATTTTGTCATCTGTTGCGACATAGAATTCAATGCCGTCAATATCTGATTCAAGCTGAAGGTTGAGGTCTTCGACTGTTTGTGCTGTTGTGTATGTTCCAGCAAGCACAACCAAAACCTTTTCTTGCAAGACTCCATTGAGTCTCCAGCGGAAGAAAGAGTCTTCCGCAAATGTGTATGGCCCAGCAGTATCAGATTCAATAAGAATCTGGCCACCAGCAGCAGGAAGTTCTACTTCTGCTTTTCGAGCTTGTTCGTCACTAACGTTTTCCTCGTCTCCAACACGAACAACCCACAGTTCATTTGCAACAAGCAGGTATTGCTCAGCAGCGTAAATGAGGTACGGGTCACCGCTTTCAGGATGCGGGTAGCCAAATACCGTGTTGAGTTGTCTGTGCGTGGAAATCTGGGTTGGCACGTTGATTGGTCCCTTGGATGCAAACCCAACAATACCTGCACGATGGAAGGATTGTTCTGGTGCAATAAAGGACAAATCTTTTTCGGTGATTCGAACGCTAGGCGAAATTGTGTTCGATGGAGGAAATCCTCTAAGTATAGCCATTGGTTAATCTCCCTTTGATCCCTTACGATGAGTCGTGTTTGGCAAGTATCTAGTGGTGATCAAACCCATTTTCTCCACACGACCGATATAGTCTGTGGTCATTTCATCTTCTATCTCTACAATGTTCTTCCCAGCCCCGATTCCGGGAACGATCAAGGTAGTGAATGACTTGGTTGCTAGTTTTGATCTTACTATCAATTGCACAGGGCTTCGGCCCTTGTTGGTTACTTCAATCATTCTTTCAGTTCCTTCACTGCTTGTTCTAATCTTGCGATCACCTCTGTAACCGCCTCGTCATCAACAGAATCGACAATGTCTACTTTTGTTTTCAATACAGCTTTCTTTCGTTGTATCGGTTGTGTAACAAATGTCTCTGCTGTCAAGTTGAATTGGTATTTGATGACTCTTACCGCTTGATCACCGGGTTCCGCCTCAACGTTATTAGAAATGGAATCAAGTTTGACCCCAATTTCCCAAGAAACACCTCTAACCCTTATGTATGCCATGGGGCTGAATTTTGTAATAATTTGTGTGAGGATTTGCCTGACATCCTCTTCATAAAGAGTCCAAGCATAAAGAGTGTATTCCACATCCATAGGAATGCCCCTTGTGACTCCAAAGACCGTATCACGCTCATATCTTTCCTTGATGGCGAATCCCGGCTTCCAGTCTCTATTAAGACTCTTTAAATAATCTGTTGCCTTATGATAAATGTAACGATCCTGATTCATGCTGTAACCAGAAGTATGGATCGCTAAGATTGGTAGTTTAATCCTATCAACAACAACACTTTCATCTTTACGAACATTTTCCTGAATTACAGCAGCAACCGCTTTTTCCTGAGTTCCCCAGATAATTGGCACATTATGAGCTTTGCCTTGTTCATCAAGAACCACAATGTCACGAAACATATCCATGACAGCTTCATCTGTACCTCTGAGAGATCGACCATATCGGTATAGTGTATTCCTGTCGGGTGGGCTCATGCCCTGTTCATTAATGATGTGACCTTTTTGCATTGGGTCACATAGCCCACTTTGACCAATGCCCTTTTTCCTGTTGGACATTTCATCCACCAGCCAGTCAAGCCCTTTTCCTTCAACATCTTTTTGAGATTTTGGTTTTGAAGGGTCGTTTGGTGAGCAAAGTGGCGAAATTGGGTCTATGTTGAGATCTTTAATAGGCCCCGGATCATTGCATGGATTTAAATCGGGTTGAGTCATTTTCTTACCTTTGATATATTTAGGTTTGTCTTTTTGTTTCTACATTAGATTATGAAGCCTTATAGAATAATCAGCAGCAAAATCCCTCTTCCCAAGAAGGTTGTCGTAGGTTCTAAATTACCTAAAGCGAAAATTCCTAAAAAACTATTCACTAAAGTGAATCCACCGAAATTTGTTATCGAGAAAGAAGAAGCTAATGAGTTGGTTTGATCAACTTAAAGTTATTTGGGGACCAAGTGCTAATGATAATAGATTCTTTTCTGAAGAAGATATTGCTCGCACACAAGAACCAAGTTCTTCTACACGAACAATTGTTCAAAGCGTTTCCATGTCAGTAAATGAAGATGGAAGAATTACCAATACTGAACCAGTCACTTACAAAATATCTTTGGATGAAGATGGCGAAATACACATGGAAGTAATAGATGAACTTCCAAATATGCCAAATGACGATTGGCCAATAGAAGGAAATTTGGTTCAAGATATTAGAAATCAAGTTTCTGAAAATGTCAGAGCTTTTGTGCCAGTGCCAGAACTACCTCCTCTTCCTCCGTTATCTAATGTAAAAGTTGATTTTAACTGGAAAGAAGAAGGGTTTTGATGATGGTTAACATTTCCCGCCACCAAGATCTTTTATATCATTGATTTTAAAGTTTGGAGATGGTTGAGTAACTTTGCCTTCGCCAGTTGTAAGAGATTCCTGAAATCTCTGGCACATTAGTTGAATGCGAAGTTCTCCCCACATTTTGTAAACTTCAAGATTTCTTTGAATGACTACCCAATTCTCTCTTTTATGTGGCGTGAAAATACGTGAACCAATTTTAGGAGCATGTCCAATTTCCCGCAGTGCATGACGGTAGTTCACTTCGAACATCATTTCATCAGGTGAGTCGATGCCGAAGACTGTCATATAATTCTGTGCTGGAATTGGTTCGTAGTATCCATAAATGCACTTTGGACAATTAGACCAAAGCTTTCCTCTGTCTTCAACATAGAGTTCATCAATTGTATTCATGTTGATGAACACTTCATAATAATACAAAGGTGATCCACCAATTTCGATGACCTCTTCATCCCAAATATTGAACAAATCATGTTCTGGATTGTTGGGATCAAATTGTTGTAGACTATTTGATGTTCTGTATACTGAACCGTCAGGATTTCTTATTGCCATTATAAATTTATGTAGCAATACTAGGTTGAGAATTCCTAAATACGGTTCACAAGGGAGGGTATTACAATGAAAGAAAATCTTTCAATAGAAGCATTTGCACTAAGTCAAGTCGCTGGCATGGAAAAAACAGAAGCAGATCCAATTGGTGACGTTAAGCCTGTTAAAGAAGTAGACACTTATGTGGCTACTCTTATAGAAGAATGGACAAACATTCGTGGAGAAAGAACTTGGTGGAAAATCTGGCAGAGAACCACTGCTGGTCTTTACAAAGCAACCAAATTTTTGCTCAATAGTATTGATGGTTTAATCTGGCTTGTTGATGATCTTGTTGATCTTGGACCAGATAAAAAAGCAACCGTAATGAATGCTGTCGATATTCTTTATGACTACATCGTTCGTGAAGCAATTCCTATTTGGATGAGACCTTTTGCTGGTCGAGTGAAAAGTTATATCATGAGCGTGTTGGTTTCCACAGCAATTGACTGGATGGTTGCCAAGTATCGTGAAGGTGCTTGGAAAGAAAAAACTGCTTAAGAGAAAAGGCGAGGTTTCAACCTCGCCTTTTTTAATCAATTGGCAATGCTAAGTTAGGTAATATTTTCTTATAACGACTTTTGCACTCTTCATCATTTATTACACAAACCAATCCTTCAGCCATTTTTGATTTCCCAGATTTCACCATACCACTTACTTTTGTGTTTCTGCCAGTTGTTCCAGAGATAACTCCCCAGTCACTTTCATTTAAATTCGCAGAATAAAAAATAGCTGTAATACAAGGTGATATTTGGTTTTCTGTAATTTCACAGAAATCCCATACAAAACTCAATAGTTGATTCACTTCTCTATGATGAGCTTGCCATGTTAAGCCTTTTAAATGAGGCAACCTTGGTTTTCCTACTTCCAAAGAACATTTTTTAGACAGAGTTCCACAAGTTCCTTTGATTTCTAATCCTGTTGGATAATTTCGAAGTTGCTTTTCTGTTGCAGATATTGCAGTCTTAGGAAGAAGGTCGGGATAGCCTTTTTCAATTGGATTAACTATGGCATTTGTTGTTGCAGCAATTGCCGCAACAAGATATTCTCCAACGACAGCGGTGCTGTTTTTAAGAGCAATACGATGCCAAAGGGTCATAGGAAGAGCAGCAAGTCCATCATTACATTCTTGAACAGCAGTTGATAACTTTAAAGAATCAATATCGAACCCACATTGAAACTCTATGCCCTTGTTGATTGCATAAAATTTCTGTTTCATAGATTCATATTAGTACCACATACCACATGTTGTGGTCAATACTAATTCAAACCATAGAAATCAAGAAAGTGCTTCATCAAGCTTTTCTTGAAAAATATTTCGACGTGACTCTTTGTTTTTTCTAAACGTTGTTGCTTCAATTGAAATTAATTTCAAATTGTGTTTTCGGTATATCTTTTCTTTTTTGATCCGCTTCTTAGCGTAACGTTCGCACCTTTTATTGTTTGTTCTTTCTTCGAAGCCCCATATTTCGATGAACGAATTTGCCACCTTGAAATCACATCGAATTTTGCTGTCTTTTGTTACTTCGCAATCAACCTCATGTTTTATTTTTTGATCAAATAAAAAATCGTCAAATTCAACTTCATATGTTGACTTAAGAGCGTGGCCATCTTTTGATATTAAGTACGACTCAGGACTTACTTCTACACCAAGTCTATCAGCTACTTCAACTACACCTCCAAAATCAGCTATAGCTAAAGCCACTGACGACCCTATCTCTTGTTTCAATTGAGATACAGAAGGCATTTTGCCGTCTTTGCATCTTGGAAGAATTTCTTTTTCTACATTTTCCCACACCTTCCAAAACCCATTGATCCGTTGAATTGGTTGATGCCCAAGTTCGGTCAAAAGTTCTCCATAGTTGTTTGGCAGACGATCAATAGCTGCCATCAACGATGGGTCTAATTTTCTAATTTCTGTTGTAGGGGGGACATGCTTTAGTTCATCAATGCGTTGCTGTATACGATCAAGAACTTTTGACTTTGACCATTTCTCTTTGACGACATGTCCAAGCTTAGACTTGTAATATCTCCAATCTCTCGTTCGGTAAATTGCTCTCATTACCTCTGGATATACATCATTGACATATTTAGATGTTGGAAATGAACCAAGTTCTTTTTCGATTAATTGAAGTTTTTTGATGACATTTTCTTCAGTCCAATACCCACGAGGTTTACGGTTGCACTTATACCCAAGTGTTATTGAAAGATCGTGATACTTTAGTCCAAGATGAGTTATTGCATTTATAAGCTTAAATTCTTTTAATTCATCAAGCCTCTTCCTTGCAGGGAATTGTCCATCTTTTTGTGCAATTCCTTTTAAACGACACAGAACATCTTCTTTAGACCACTTACTATAAGGTTTATTAAAATTCATGATTACCTCCAACATTATGATAGTAATCATGAATTTATTTTTAAGTAAACTTTGCAGAAATCAAGAAAGCGTAAGCTTGGTAGTGATACTTATAGTTCCACCGCCAGATGGGATTGAGAATGGAGCACCACTGAATCTTTCCAACCAAAGCAAGTTGCCGGATTCGTCTGTGACATAGTAGCCATACGCAGTTGTGGTTGTACCAAAAGTAAATGTTTGCTCACTGAAAATAGCTGTGGTTACACCAGCAGATTGTGTAGTGGTCCAGTTGGTGGATGTTAGCGTTATTGCCGCATAGCCTGTTGAAGCAACTTCTGTCAAATCACCAATAACAGTTGAATCTGTTGGCGTAGTATCTGTCGAATAAAGGTGCAGAACTGGATTGTCCGCTGTTGTGATTCCTACAATGTACTGTAGGAGCAAATATTCACCTTTTTCATTAGGGCACACGAGAGACATAGAAAGGATCTCCTTAAATATTCAATTTCCTGTATATACTAATGTGAAATTGAATTATTTGGAGAATATTCAAATGACAAAAAGAGGCCCTAAAAATCTTACATCAGACACAATCAAAGAAATCAGATGTCTTTATAGTAAAGGGGATTACACGCAGAAAAAACTGGCTGATTTGTTCGAAATCAGCCAATCGACTGTTTGTAAGATAATCAACAATGAAATTCATAAACAATCTTCAGAAATCAAAATTAGCGGTGAGGCAAAGGTAAAAGTGGGATATCAGCATGGCGATTAAAGATCGAGATGGAAACGTGTATAAACTTAGGGGTCCAAATCCCTTGATGAAAGAACAATCCGAATGGAATTCGGACAATGTTAAGCTCATTAATTTTGGATGGAAAGAAGACGTTAAAGAAGATGAAAACAACCCAATCGAACAATTCAAGAAAGATTATGATGTAGTTGACATTGCAGAAGAGCTGGGATTAGAAGAAAATGTTGCAGAGCCTGTAATTGAAGAACCTAAAAAAGTAGAACCAGAACCTGAAATTCAATCTTTAGAAGAAAACAAAATTGATTTTGATAAAAAAACAATGGAGTTTCTTCAAAAGAACAAAGTGATGGTTCATTGTGCTCCTGCAATCAAAACTCAAATCAAAGATGAACTCTATGGCGATTCTTATGAAAGAATCACATATGGAAATAAAGTCAAATTTGCAGCGGTGATATCAAAACAAACAGATTTTGATATCGAACTATGGACTACAAGTGAAGTCTCTAAAGAATCTGTGATTTATCCTCAAGATGAATCTAAAAGATGGTGGAGAGTAACAGAAGTTGAGCCAAAATCAGGAGGTTACTTAGTTTCAGCTATCACATCTGATGTGAATCCTGATTTCAGTTGATGTCTTCTACTTGAGTTTTAACATCGACTTTATATCCAAGATCTTCAATTTGACCCTGTAACTCTTTAACTGCTTTACGATATCCACTTTCATAAATGGCACCCAAAAGTTTGCCAAAGTCCTGAACATCTCCATCTGTTAAAAGAGAAGTGGAAACTCGATCTATGATTTGATCATGTTTGTCGCTGTAAAATGCTTTGAGAAGTTGAGAAGTCCATTTTTTAATGGTAAATGACCTTGGGTTGGCCATATAGCTCATCATTTTACTTCTTTTTTCTTGTTCTTCTTTTTCCACGTTTCTTTCCTTTGCCTGTTGGATCTTCTTCTGCATTATCAGCTTCACCTGAAATGCTTACTCCACCGGGAGAGCCAACAGCTCCCCACCAATTAAATCCACCTCCATCTTTAGCAGGCGTTCCGTCATAAACAGCATCAGTCTCTTTTAAAGAGTCCATCCATTCAGAAAATTTAGTTACCTTTATAAGACTTTCTGCTACTTTCCTTATCTGAGGTTGTTGCTGTTGTTGGTGCTGATATTGTTGCTGATATTGTTGCTGATAGTGTTGTAGTTCAGGGTCACTTTGCATGACCTTTTGCCACATTCTTGACCAGTTGTCATTTTGATACACTTGTGCCAGAAAATCATTCATACTTCCATATCCATATTGATGAGCCTGAATAGCATCCTGCATTGCTGCCTTGAACATTGCAGCATCACCTTGTTGAGGCAACTGACGTATATCTTGTTGAGGCACATTTGTTGTTTTGGTTCTTTTAGAAACCTCATCGGCAATTTGATCAATCCCACTATCTGCAATCAAGCCATTGCTGTCTAAGGCTTTTAGCTTTGGTATGGTTTGTCTTAAAACTGAAGCAAGTGTGAAAATCATAGTTTCAACTTCTTCAGATGGATCAGGTACACGCATGACAGAGTTCACTAATTCCACAAAATAATCATGAACTCCGTCAACAATACCTAATTTTTCATCTTCGCTACTTGAATTTTGAGCGTTTTTCAAAGCTCGAATTGGGCCACTTTGTAGATCGTTTGCATCAAGCATGCTTATTGTATTTTTGAAAGCATTGGCATAATCATCACTGTAGCCTTGTTTTTCAAGTCTTGTGATGTTGATAAACGGTTCTGATCTTTTTCGGATCATGTCCATGACTTTATCGAATGAAATGGTGCTGGGATCTACTTCGGTAACACCAGTTTTTGAACCAGTAATAGCATTGAATTTACGAGCACGGTTGCTGGTAAATGTCATTGCCATTTTACCTTCACGTTCCGTTGCTCCTACTCTTTGATTATCTCCAGCCTCAATGCCTTTTCCATCTTCATCTGCCAATGCACTTTGCTGAACCATTTTATCATCAAGCGATTCTTCTCCTGTAGCAACTCTGGCGATGAATGAAGACATTTGATAAATTCTCCACTCTTTTCCATTTTTCAAAAGAGCTTTTGTAATATCCTCTGGGAAATAAGTTTCTTCATTAGAAGGATCAATTGATTGAGGTTCTTTCCCTGATTTAAACAATGCATCAATTTTTTTGTAATCTACATTTTCTAGTTCTTGTAGTTTTTCAATGAATTTAGTATTGTTTAGATTTCCGATTTTTATATGGCCATCACCAAGATTGTTTTGAAGCCATATTACAGCAGCGGTGAAAGCATTGCCTTCATCCGGGTCTGCAACCCCTCGGCTTTTAGCTGCTGATATACCTCTTCTGACAGCAGATTTAACTGCTGGAAGATCCATTACGTTTGATGCACTTGTACCTTCTCTTTCTCCCCAATTCTCTGGATTGATTACCATGTCCTGCAAAGCATCTTCTGTTGCTTCCGGGGTTGGAAGGGGCACTGTTCTCATTTTTCCTTGTGTGTTGGTGTTAATTCCAAAATCAACACCAATAAGCCCACAGCCCTCTGGGCCACAAGGTTCTTTTGTTGGTTTCACCAAATGAAACAGACCTGTTTCATTGTTCTTTTTGAAAGTGTATTTTTTGCTGCCTGATCGTTTACTTCCTAGTCTAATTGTAGCTTGTCTTCTTTTAGAACTTGGAATTTCACGTCCTTCTGATTTTTCTTCATCAGTTAAATCCCAATTCCAACCATCACCAAGAGCTTGAGTGATGTGATACAATGTGCTGCCTTTTTCATCTACTTCATCCTGCTTTTCGACATAAGCAAATTGGCTATAATCAATTCCTTCTGGTCGATACAATGTCAATTTGGTAGCTGGTAATTTTAGTTTTTTTGCAGCGGTGTTAATGATTCCTGCAATATGCCATCTTGCTCCTGTGACTGGATTGTTTATCCTAGCCATGACTTTATTGTTCATAGAAGCCCCTGAAATGAAATTTTCATAGGCTTCCTTTTGCTGTTCGGGAGAAAGATAATAAAACGTTTTATTTCCCTTCATGAAAGCTCTGTTTTCAGGAGGGAAAAAATCGATACTTTGCTTGGAGACGTAAGGCAGCTTTAGTCCATACGCAACCATTTTCTTAATGTGTTCGTATACCTTATCATCATATCCATTATCATCTACAGGCAGCATTCCATCTTTTCCGCTAAACTTATTATCAGCGTCATATTGCGACCCGTAAGAATAATCTCTACTTTTAATCTTAGAAGTTTTTAAGCTTTTCTGGAATTCAGTAAACGCTTTGCCTTCATCGGACTCCATAGCACGGTCCATTTTTACTAAAGCGTTTTTAATTGGGTTTTGAAAATATACTATTTCATTAGGAGCCTGAAGTCCTTTGAATTCATAAAATGACTGACCGCTGTCATCATCGATGTGAAGTTTACCTTGAGAAAGATCCGGTCCCTGTTGGTCAAAAGGCTCTTTGAAGGACATTTTTGGTGCACCTTCCCACTGTGCAGATTCCAACCAAGGCATGAAGCCATTAAGTCCACCAAAATAAAATTCTTCACCGCCAAACTCACGAATAATCTCATTGACTTTTTGCAGATCCATAATCAAACCCATGGATTCCAGCATTTTAGGTTCATGGTTGCTAAACCATTCTTGTTTCATGCTTTCATTCCAAAGTTTGGCAAGTGCTGGAAATTTTTTGTGTGCTTGTTCGGCAAACACATAAACTTCATGTACTTGTTGTTCTGGAGGAAGTTGCTCGTTGACTCTTTTTGTAAACTTAGCCCTTTCTTGAGAGGCTTCATATAGACCATCATGAAATAGCCAATAAGCAATTTTAGCCTGATTGACAACGTCTTTACCTTGTTTCAATCCTCTGTTATTTTTATCTTTGTCGTCTTCTTTTGTTTTGGGAGCCATACTAAGAAGATTTCTTGCCGCAGGGGACAATTGAGCCATCCAACCCTTGTTTTCTACTTTGGGCGTGGTTCCTATCCCCATCTCCATCCAGAGAGGAGTTGTTTTCTTTAATTCATCGTTGAAAAGATTTCTGAAAGACGACATGTACATTACCTTATTTCGTTATCACAACTATATAGATTTATCATGGCAAATTGCGGATCAAATACCTTAGTAATAAATCGACCTTCTCAAAGATCGTTTGATGATGCCACCTGCACAGTAGGAGGCACTAAATCTAAAGCTTCAACATGCGGCAGCATTGGAGGTTGTAATTCACCAGTTGCTCCACATGACCGTCCTAATATGACTCGTAGAACTTATCGTGAGAAAGTTCGTGAGGACATTAAAGACTATGTTTTATTGATGCTTGGTGCACCTGTAGTTAAAGTAGAATTAGACGAACAACAATTAGATTTGGCAGTCGATCAATCATTAGCTGTTTTTGAAGAATATGCTGGTCGAGATCATTATGATTATTACACTTTCAGAGCAATTCCCGGCCAGTCTGTGTATAAAATGCCTGATGATATTGGCATGATTCGCAATGTATTTTACAAAGAACAGGGTAGCTTTGCGTTTCAAGCATCTGACCTTGATGGAGCAATTCCCATTGAATATTTCTATCCGGGTGGTGCATATTCCAGCATTCAAGGTGGAATGATCGACCCAATTCAGCCAATTTGGGGACGTGCCGGTGAATGGGTGCTCTACAAACAGTATGAGCAAATGTTCTCACGACTTAGCAGCAATATTGGCGGTTGGGAATGGGTCGCTGATCGTCGCCACATTAAAATTTACCCAACTCCTTACAAGCCTCAGCTTGTAATTGTTCATTATCTTCAAAAATGCAAAGACTGGAAAGAAGTGACACAAGCGATGCAGGAAGGAGCTTTAGCTCATGCAATGATTATGCTTGGTCATGTTCGAGGTAAGTATGCTCAACCACCGGGTCCGGGTGGTGGTATGCAATTGGATGGAGATTACATGAAGCAACAAGGTTGGGAAATGAAAAAACAATGGCAAGAAGATCTTTTATATCGTTATGGCGATTTTCTGCCCATTACCATGGATGCCGGACTTGTCTGGGCTTTCAAGGCAATCTTCGAAAACTATATCAAGCCAATTTGGGAAAAATATACGAATCCCATCACAGTGGACTAAAGTATATTTATTCTTACTACGATGATGTAGCTATGAAATACACAACTGCTGAAATGGCTGATTTGTTCCGTGCCGGAGGGTGCGAACTTTTAGATAAATACACTGGTTGCATGAACAAAATGAAGTATCAATGTTCATGTGGAAACACACAAAGAATGTGGCCTTGAAAAACTAAGAGGTTCAAACCACCATAATTGGGTGGATGATCGTGAAAAACTGAAGCTCGATAGAACTTTTCGGAAGCGATGCTACAAAGCACTTCAAAGTTCACTCAAGGCAACCGACAAAGAAAAGGTTGGTCGCACCAGTGACATGCTTGGCTATGGCCCAAAGGAGTTACAGGAGCATATCACAAATCATCCCAATTGGGATAATGTTAAAGATAAGCGATGGCACTTGGACCACATCTTCCCAATTGAAGCATTCATACAGCACAAGATTTACGACCTGAAGCTGATCAACTGCTTAGAGAACCTACGTCCGATCACTCAAAGAGAGAACAATCAAAAGAAGGACAAATACGGGAATGGAGATTATGAATTTAAAGTGTACAACTTACGTTATGGTATCGAAAGTTTGTATTTAACTCCTACAGGTGCTATATTTCATAGGGGCCTGCAAAACAAAGATGTAACTGACGCAACAACATTTGGTAGTACGGCATTTTCGGGTGGTGTAGACGATTATTTGAGATTATTAGGAATTGTCACTAGACCCAAAGTTTGATCGTGACTTAGTCTTTTTCTTCTTTTTTTTTGTTCCACAGTTACATTGGCAACCCAAAGGTGAAGGATGCGTAGCTATGGCACCAGTGTCCGTACCACCGCCACCGCCACCGCCTCCATCCTCTTCTGCCAATCTTGCTTCAAGCCATTGTGTAAAAGTTTTCATCATACAACTATATATTAGCGATATGGAAACTTTCATTGATTGGCTTAAAAGAGAACCTTTAAACGAAGCAGATACCAGATACAGCGTTGAAGTGAATTATCGCACTAAAGCTGATGAGGTGTTGAAGAACTATGCTAAGATTTGCCTTGGGTATGCTTCGGCTGCTTTAAAGAAGTCAGATTTTCATGTTCGTCAGGTATTTGAAGAGCAACCACTGAGACTTCTAGTTTCTTCAAGAAACTGGGATGACGGAGAACATGTAGGGGTAGTTTCTTGGAACCCAAGTCAAAAGTGTTATTTCATTTCTAAAGGTTTCTGGAACAAAGATAGAAAAACAGTTTCTATTCCTGATGGCAACACGCAGAAATGCGAATCTGACAATGCTGCTGAAATAGTGAAGGATATTAAAAACGTGATGCACTCTCTTAAGGATACACCTGATCGTCACGTTCAAAAACTGAAAGCTGTTCCCCTGAAACGGGGACCGAAATCCTTCAAATGAAACAAAATGAAGTCCTCGTAAAATGGAAAGGCAGTAAGCGGTTACAAGCTGAACGAATTCTTTTTCATTTCCCAAAAGAAACAGACACATATTACGAGCCATTTCTTGGGGGAGCTTCTGTTCTTTATGAAGCAATAAAAAACAAAGCTGCTAAAAAATATCGAGCCAGCGATCACAACAAACCTCTTATAGAGATTTGGAAATTAGTTCAAAATGATCCTAATCGACTTTTTGAAGACTACACAATTAGATGGCATAAATTACAGTCTAAAGGCAAAGACTATTATTATGAAACTCGTAGCGAGTTCAACAAAGACCAAGATCCTCTCAAATTCTTTTTTCTATTGAGAACATGTCGAAATGGTTTAGTTCGCTACAACAAAAAAGGCGAGTTCAATAGTGGCTTTCATTTAAGAAGAAGTGGAATTCGACCTCAAAATTTAAAGTCAATTCTTAATCAATGGAATTGCGAATTCGGCAAAGTTGATATCAAGTTTGAAGTTAAAGATTATCAAAAGGTCAATGCAAAATCGGGAGATTTTTTGTACCTTGACCCCCCTTATGTGTCTAAAGAAGTTTATTACTATGGAGACTTCAATATCAATCTTCTTTTTGATTGGTTGAGATCTTTGAAATGTAATTACGCTCTTTCTTTGAATGGTAGTGAAAACGGCATTGATAAAACAATTGATGTTCCAATTGATCTATATACAAAACACGTGTTTATTGAAAACGGTTTTCAACGTTTGGCAGACAGTAAAGTAGAAGTCAAACACAGCTTGTATGTGAGGAACCATGTATCATAGAATTGGTAAGGGCGGATCAAGATACAAAGGCAAAAGAGGAGCTGGCATCATGTTCACTGATGGCAAGCAAACTCTCTTACTTAAGAGAGATGAAGGAGATCATCAGGGAACTTGGGGATTGCCGGGCGGAAAAGCCGAAAAAGGCGAATCGATGATTGCCTGTGCTATTCGTGAAACAGAAGAAGAGACAGGTATTCCAAATATCCCCGGAAATCGAATAGATGCCGTTGAAAGCCAAGATGGAACACATCGTTGGACTACTTATCTTTATCGCATTAAAGAGCCATTTGACGTATCTCTGAGCGAAGAGCATTCAGAATACAAATGGGTTGATTTGGATAAGATTAAAGATTTGAATCTTCATCCAAAATTCGAAGCTCAATTAGATCGTTATTTTCACGTTATGCGAAATAGAGCTTTGACATTTAGGGAATGGTCACTGGTCCAGTGAAGAGCAGCGACAATGCTTCCTAGTCAACTACCCCGACCCTAAAGAGGTTTGCCTGCCTTACTCGTTCGCTTCGCTCACGATCTATGATAGGCAAACTTGCTTACGCAAGTAGGGGCTTTCTCGCCGTGAAGCGGTAAAGTTTTGTTGACGCCAATTGTAAACAAACAGATGATAAAAATTAAAACACAGACAACCCACATTTTTTAGCTCCAAAAATAAGCTGCAATAACAACTCCGAGTAAAGCACCTGCTCCCCAAACATTAGCTAAAGCGTACCTTCTCTGTTGATCTTTGCCTTTCCAAGCTTTTTTCGTTTCAATAATTAACCAATAAATTGCCCACATATAGATATAATAGCAAAAAAGGCCGCTGTTTTGGAACAGCGGCCTTTTGAGTTTTAGGAAACGAACTGTTATTTCTTTTCAGGGTTCAGATCGACGTTCCCTCGAATTCCAAAGTTCTTCATGTCAGTCCAAAGAGTACCTTCGCCTGCATAGAGAAATTCAAATTCCAGATCTTCTGGCAAACCATCGGCAAAGATATATCGATTGTAGGCATTCGGTCTTTCGAAAGCTTGTACGGCCAATTCAAACAATTGGGCTTTAGCTTCTTCTTCCAATTGGTTTGCTTTAGCTTTGGCTTGACCAATCACCACAGTCGATTCAGCTTCAATTGTGGCTGTTTCTTTATCGATTTCAGCAACCAATTGAATTGTTTCAGCTTCGGTTTCTCCAACTTGCTTTTGACCAAGTGCTATGATCTCAGCAACCTGCTTCTTCGTGTCAGCATCAATTTTTTCAGCTTCCACATCTTTCAGCTTTTCAATTTCACGAAGTTCAGCTTCTTTTTGCGTGGTGATCTGTTCCTGATCCCGAGTCAACTTTAATTCATCGGCAATAAATGCTGTTTGAATTGGCTGACGAACTTCTTTCGGAATGTAGATGTGACGCACCAAACCATACAGAAGTTGAATCTGCTTATCATCAAGAACACGGTGAAATTCAATTTCAGTGTCTTCTTGGAATTTTTGTCGAGACTCACCAACAAGCAAATCAACAGCAGAGTGGGCTGAGCCATTGTTTCGACAAATCGATTCAATTTGAGGCATCACCACTTTTTGTTCTACAGCACCAATGTTGCCGAATGTTCGAATAATTCTCGGCGCTGCATCAGGAAGAATTCCCCAAATTGCTGTAAAGTCCATTAGAATCGGAAAGCCATCGCTACTTGGGAAGTTAATTCCTTCTGTCAAACTGGCAATAACAGGCTCACCTGCTTCATCCACCTTCACAGAACCATCAGCTTCAACTTGAGTTTTTACGTTGATAGATGCCTCACGGTATCCAATTTCAACAATGTCAACTTCCTGTTCACGTCCATTGATTGGATATAAACCGGGAGGAAGAACATCATCGAGTACACCTTTTGGCTCTTCTGTGATTGGATTTGATGCTTTGTTTGTCACAACACCAACATAACCAGTTGGTATTGAAATAAACCCAGCGTGTTTTCCATTTTCGCTTCGAACAGGTCTTTCGATGACATCAAATTCATATGCATAAGGATGCACACGATAACGTCCCGGACCAAAAGATTTTCTCAAAATCCCTTTGTGTTTCGTTTCTCCAAGATCACCCTCCACGAGGTATTCACCCGATGGAAGAGGCTCACCAAGGTTACTCTTTACAACAGCGATTTGTCCCGGCATTACAATTTTGTCTGGGACGATTTCAGTTTCCCACCATAGTGGGCAATAGAAGTGCCGTCCGGGTCCACGCATTTCTTTGAGAACACCGACTTCACCTTCTTCTGCAAAGTGTCCGGGTTTGGCTTTCTTGACAGGCACGCCGACCATAGCCAGCAGTGAACCTTTGTAGCGAAGCTGCAAGCTGTAACCGGGCTCAACATAAACACGGTTAATCATCCAGTGTAATGTAAACGCTCCGATAACTGTTATCAGAAGTGAAGTTAGCAGAAACTTTGTTCGCCATTTCATGATTTATAATCCTTTCGTTTATTTTCTTTTTGTTATTCAGCAGGTGTGGCTTGTTCGACAGTTTCAGGTTTTTCTGGTGTTGGGCCAGACAAACCGAAGTGTTCCATCAAAGGACTGTTGTTTGTATTGGTCATGATTTTTCGAAAACTCGGTGCAATCTTTTCCCAAAGAGTATAATCAGCATATGCACTTCCATCTCCACCAAAGGCTTTGATGGCACGCTCCCAACCCGCAGCAATAGCTTCATTGTCGAATTTGATAACAGAAGCAGCAGCTTCTCCACGAGCAATGATCGCTTCTGCTTCATCTTTTGCTGCATCAAGTTTAAATCTGGCAACTTCTCGTTGTTCATTTGCTTTAGTGACAGCAACCTGCTGCTTCTGCTTAGCAGCCACAGTTTCCGTTACAACAGATTGATCCGCAGCACGCAGTTCTGTTCTTTGAACAACTTTTTGCTTTTCAACAGCAAGTTTGATCTCAGATTCCTGTTGGAGAATCTGCTGTCCATACTGTCGCAATTGCTGACGTGCAACTTCACGATCACGAACAGGTCCAGCAATTGCTTCTGGTGGATAAATCTTTGTGATCAAAGCTTGGACGATTTCAATACCCAAAGGCTCACATTCAGATTCCATTGCTTCTGCAAAAGCCTTCTGAAATTCAATACGAGTTTGGCCACCGATAAAGTCACGACCTTTGTTGCTTGACCCCTTCAAACGGCAGAAACTTCTTGCATTAGGAAGAATAATCTTTGTGACAATTTCTTCATCTACTCGTTCAATGTCATTTTTGTCATTGAACGTTTCATTGTAGATCACAAAAACTTCAGCGGCTTTCTCGGGGTTAACACGGAATTCAACAATTCCATCCAATTGGACCCAGAATCCGTCCAGAGACGGGAATCCCATGTCACCACCTTCGGAAAGGTTGAATCGTTGAGACCGACAATCGATTTCATTGATCCGTGTCACATATGGGTTCACATAATACGTTCCGGGATCAAGTGTCTTTTTCTGAACCCCACGGCGTCCTTCTTCTACAAGAAGTTCGTTGGGATTTTCTGGCATTGGAGCAGCTAGTAACGTGACAACACCTTTGTGTCCAGCAGGAATTGTGATTGGTTTGAATCGCAAAAGTTTTTCGGTGTAGGGATGGATTGGATAACGTCCCGGTCGAAGCACGTCTTCGACAATTCCCTTTTCAATATCTTTTGACGCAACAAAGTGTCTGTAAGGGAGGTTTTCGCCATTGAGCTTTACAAGTACACCAAGTTCATTTGACGCAATTTCATCATAGGGATGAACTTCCCAGTCCCATTCAAATGGGTTGCGGAAATATCGCCCTTCCAATAGAAGCTCTTTTTGAACCCCTTTGTAAGATTCATCCGGGGCACATTCTGCGTCATTGGGAATATTTTTGCCGGTCTTTTTGATCAGGACGGCAAAATGTTTGGTTGGCACATCGATTCGGAATTGTGAATAGATGAGATAAGTCATTCCAACCATAAACACAATGCCAATGACAAATATCCATGGGGCTAATTTCCTCATGGCATTGCGTACATCAATTGGATTTTCACTGAAATCTCGCACTAGGTTCTCCTTATTTCATAGACAGCTTGAACAGCTTGTTGCCTTTGGCAAACATAACTTGTGACCCAACTCGACATAACCTCATGTCGCTTTCTATAACCGGGTCAGAGATCGATTTAACATTTTGCGATCCCGAACGGGAAGAGAACAATTCGATTTTCTCTTCTTCCGTAATACAAACACAAACCCCATTCTCCAGAACTGTGAAGTTCAAACCAGTGGGAATGATGTCTTCAATTTTACGGGCTATTTCATAATTGCCCCATCTTTCTTCAAAACGGATCACGAAGCGATCATACTTGCCTTTGGAAATTCCAACAACCATCAGAACCCCATTTTCATATTTCGCTTCAGTAATTTGATATTCATCAAGTTCTTTAATATGGAACTGTTGAGCAATGCCTGATTTTGGGAATACAGAGACAAAGTATCCTTCGAACAGATACTGGATGATTGTTCCCTGAAACATCTGCGTTGCATTGGGCAAAATATCACAAACGACTTTCGGTGCCGCCATAATGTTTTTGCCAGATTCAATGAATTGAATTTCAACGATTCGATTATTGCTTTGAACGTACAAACGCCCCTCGCAACTCATCAGATCACTTCCATTCCCTTGATAATCGATTTTTTCCTGAGTTTTTAGATTTGTCAAATGAACGATATTGTTCTCAAGATGAGCTGAGACAGGAATTTGCATCACATTTGTAATGCCTGCACGGATTTTCTTGTATGGTTTTGGCTTAGGGGCCTGATTTACAAACACATGTTCAGGTCCAATAGAAACCTCTGTTCCGGGGCGACCTATAAAACCAACCAGCATTTCCCCAAAATCATGAATTTCTTTGATTTCGAAGTTATCACTGCCACTGATTTCTTTGACTTTGGCGACAAGAAGGATTTTGCCATGAAAGTCCTGTGGGGCCGGATGTCGTTCGCCACGTTCAAACAGAGCTTTGTACCACTGCATGTAAACATCAGGAATGACATCAAAAGGATAAACAGCAGCAGCAGGGTATTTTGTTTCAGAGTTTAAAACTGAAACATTTGCCTTCATTTGATCTTCCATCCTCGTTTTGACATTTTTGAAACGAGGATGTGCTCCCTTGAAGGGATGAATTCCGGTCCACATGTAGAACGAGATAATTGCGAAAGAAAACCAATCACTCAGCTCTGTCCAAATGTAGACTCCGTTTTTCTTTTCAACGTGCCAATCTCGCACGCTTAGCATTAAAGCCTCTGCTGGATAATGTTTGGTTTGAAAACTATTCACATCAATGAATGACACAGTTTCGTAATCCAACGAAACCATGTAGTTCATCTCATTACCATCTACTTGGAGAATGTCCTTGGAGTGGATGTGTTCAATGCCATCACGAATATCCTGTATTAACTTACCCATTTGATCGAATGTAACGTTCTCTCGATCTCGGTAAGATTTTGTTAGAATTTGAGCAAGTGGCACTGAATTAGGAACCAGCTTCATGGTATAGCCAACTGGTTTTCCTTTAGAATCCAGTAAAACTTGCTCTGGCTTGATGATGTTGGGATGATTGAGAACAGCCAGTTCTTGAAATTTTCCATCGGGAATCATTTTCCCAGCATGACAGATTTTGTAGACAACGCCATCTTTAATATAGATGACACCCTCACCACCTTTGGCGACTACATGTGTCTTGGTGATATTGACTTTATCACCAGTGCCTCGAATGGTAAGTTTCATGAATGTATTCCCGTAAAAGTGTACACAAACATTTTACGTCTGGTTTTCCTGACTGTAAAGTTTGTTCTTCTTAATGTAATTGAAAATTGCAGGATAGAGTCTTCGTTGAGCGTGCTCAAAATCGCCTTCTGATAAAGCTTTACGAAGCGTTGTTGAGCTATAGCTTACACCAAATTCCAAAACCTGATTTGGTTTTTCGTATGGCCAAGAAGCTAACAATTCGTATCCACTTCTTTTCAACACAATGAATGGATATCGTTCGATAAGTTCCTTGCCACGATGCCATTTTTTCTTGATATCATTGGCACAATCTGAACCCACAACGATCACAAATTCATCTTTTGGATTTTCTTTTTCTAAAGCTTCCATCGTTTCAATTAGATGGCCTTTGGTTTTGTTGTCGATTTCGTAAGTGCATTCACGAAAAGGAAATCCTTGGTAGTTCTCGTTTATCTGATAAACCATTCTTTCTACCATGGTTAATCGATGACAAGAATCTTCAGAGTCTTTATTGAATTTGTGGCTGCAACAAGGCATGTACCAGAATTGATCTATGTCTGTTTCAGCATAGACAAGTTCTCCAGCCATTTTATGTGCATATGTGGGAGGATCAAAAGATCCTCCAAAAATCGCAAATTTAGCCACAGTGAATTACTCCGGTGCTGAAATCATCTGAACACTTTACATCAACGCCCAGTGTTTTAGAAAGTGATCTTGGCTTTTTGGTGTTCATGACCCAATGCATTTGCCTTTCGACAAATGACGTTTGATATCCTTTGAATCCATACAAAATAGGCACAACGGTTGTTATCGGAATGGGAATCATTGATTTATCTGGCGTAGTTGCCTGATGATAAAAACGACTCAATCCATCAGAAGCAATGAATACAAATTCATATTCATCAATTTTAAAATCGAATTCAAAATGCTCTGGATGATCGTCTTTCAGATCAAATTCCATACTGGATGTTTCAATATCTCCACCTTCTCTCCAAGAAAAGGTTCTAAGTGTTCCAATGCTTCCAAATCGATTAAAATAAGCCTCTTTGTCTTTGGGATTCCAACTGTATTTAAGGTAATAAGGTGCTCCTTTTTCATATTCTATTTCATAAAGCATCCATCGTCCATCACGTCGTTTTCCCCCAATATATCCATCTCCAATTAACATGGTGTAAATGAAGTCATCATATTTTCTAGCCAACAGCAAAGTAGCAGTAAGGCATGCAAGATCCATGTTGAAATAAGTTTGCACTTGTGTCACCGTTGTGCTAATGACACGTTCTTTAAATCCAAATGAATTGTATGGCAATATTGACAAATGATTCTCGGCTGATTTGCAAAGTAGCCGAGAGCCAAAGTCTGTATCAATTCGCACACCTCCGTTAGAGCAGCCATCAGAAAGAATCACATAAGGATCTTCTGCGACCCCATGTAAGGCATAGTCTTCACAAACAACGTGAGTGCTACCAATGGTAAAAAACGATCCTGTATTCATTCTTCAAGTTCCTTAATCCACATGCTGACATCAGCGTCAGAAGGCATTCGCCAATCGCCACGAGGCGAAAGACTCACTGATCCAACTTTTGGGCCATCTGGCACACAATTTCTTTTGAACTGATTTGCAAAGAATCTCTTCAAAAAAGTGATGAGAGTTACTTTGATGAAGTCAGGCTCGTAATCACTTTCAAATGCCTGACAAGCCAAAAGAAGAATCTTCTGAGGGCTTGAACCATTGCGAATGAAGTGACTCAGGAAGAAGTCGTGCAGTTCGTAAGGCCCAAGTTTGTCTTCTGTGGACTGTGCGATCTCTCCGTCTTTGCCGGGTGGCAAAAGTTCTGGAGAGATTTCAGTGTCCACAATATCCAACAACGTATCTTTGACCTTTTTGAAGGCAGGATCATTGTTGGCAACATACTCCACCAAGAACTTGACCAGAGTCTTTGGGATCGAACAGTTGACGTTATACATGCTCATGTGGTCACCGTTGTAGGTGCACCAGCCCAGAGCAAGCTCGGAGAGATCACCGGTTCCCAGAACAAACCCATGAGACATCAGCGTCAGGGTTCTGACACGTGCCTGCACATTTTCAAATACCAAGTCCTGAGCACCCGGTTCAAGACTTTCAAGCCCACCTTGAAGGTCTTCTAAAGTCAAAGGTGTGCTGCCGATGCCAAATGGAGTGTGTTCCATGTCATTGAACACCTGAAGGGCCATCGGCCTGATGTCTATTTCTTTCTGAGTAATCCCCAGACCCTTCATCAGTTTCTTGGCATTCTTCTTGGTCTTCTTGGTGGTTCCGAATCCGGGCATGGTGATGCCTTGAATTCGCCTGTGATCAAACCTGAAGTGATCACAGGCTTTGATGGCAACCAGCAATGCCAACGTTGAGTCGAGACCACCAGAGATTCCAATATTGATTGGACCTCTGATGTTGGCCAATCGACCCACCAGACCCATTGTCTGAATGCCGAAGATGTCCTCACAACGATCCCGCAACCGCTCTTTGTCACTTGGGACAAATGGATGTTTGGCAATCACTCGTTTGATCGGAGTAACAACTTCAGGACGATTTACGAGTTCAATGGGAATTGTGTCGTGATTAGTGACACATGATGCAGAGTCACCGAAAGACGTAGATGAGCGTCTCTCATGATTCAGTTTTTCATAGTCAACATCTGCTGTAATCACAGATGCACTGTGATTACCTTTGCCCACACGAGGTGACTCAGCCAGAATATGACTGTTTTCAGCGATTAGAGAATGTCCACCAAACACAAGATCAGAGGTGGATTCCATTGGCCCGGAACTGGCGTATGCATAAGCACACACGCAGCGACCAGACTGATTTTTCACCAAATCTGTGCGGTAATCAGATTTTCCAACGGTCTCATTGCTGGCAGAGAGATTGAGGATGACGTTTGCACCAGCAATAGTGTGATAACAACTAGGTGGAATGGGCATCCAGACATCTTCACAAATTTCAATGCCAACTTTGACTCCTTCGTAGCTGAATAGGAGATTCGGCCCAAAAAGAACAGCACGACCTTCAATTTCAACTTCTGTGTTTGGTAGACCTTCACCAGCCTGAAACCACCTCTTTTCGTAAAACTCTTTGTAGGTGGGCAAATATTGCTTGGGGACAATCCCCACGATGCGACCATTGTTCAAGACAGCAGCACAGTTGTAGAGATTAGATTCAAACACAAATGGTAATCCAACAACAACCAACTGGTTGCCAACACCATCAGCTAACCTAACCGTTTCTTTCAACGCATTGTTAGTCAAACTTTCCTGACCAAACAAATCACCGCAAGTGTATCCTGTCATGCTGAGTTCAGGAAACAAAATAATATCTGAATCGTCTGAACGAGCAAGTTCACCATGTGCTTCGAAGAGGTTTTGTTCTGGATTGCCAATGTAAACCCGAGGTGAAACAGCAGTAACTCTTACAAATCCATATTTGTTCATGTCAGATACCTCAACGCCAAGAAGTTAATGATCAGATGCCAAGAGTTGTCCTGAATGACGTAAAGCCACATCAGAAACCATTCCGGGGAATCCTCTTTTCCACGAACTGCATTGAACCAAATCTTGGGAAACTGATAGTGATCAATCAGCAGGTGTGTTCCGCCAATGACAAGCAATGCCGGGATGCTTGTTGTCAACAACAGGAACACGCTTGTGTAAATTGACACATGAACAATTGCAGGCCACCATCGCTTGCTTTTGTTCAAAGCCATCCATGATGTTTGCAGGAGATAGTCTCCAAGCAAGTGACAGAGAAGTTGTTCCATTTTAATTGTCCAGTGGTTTGTCGTTGAACACCCATCGAGCAACTCGAACGGCATCAGGATCGCCAATGGCTTTCCCTTCGTCATCTCCCAACTTCACCAGTGGAACCCCTTCACAAGACCAAAGTTTGATGACCATGTTCAGAGCCTTGCTGTTATGGAAATCATTCGTGAAGTGAGTTCCGATGCCGAAAGAGCATCGGATGACATCTTTGAATCTTTCGTTGATTTCCGCAGCAAGTTTGGCTGTCAAACCGTCGCTAAACACGATGGTTTTTGACATGGGATTGATTCCCAGTGACTTGTAGTGAGTGATCGCTTTTCTGGCAAATTCAAAAGGATCGCCGCTATCATGACGAACTCCATCAAACAATCGAGCCAGATATCCGTCAAAATCCTCGAAGAAAGCTTTGCTTCCATAAGTGTCCGTTAATGCAATTCCCAAATCGCCGTTGAATACTTCACTCCAAGCATCCAGTGCAAACTTGTTGGCGTGGCGAAGTCCCATGAGAACGCTGGTCGCCATGATCCACTCATGTGCTAAAGTTCCAATTGGCTTGGTGTTGTGCTTCATGGCGAGTGAGACGTTGCTTGTGCCTACAAAATTTGGAGCACAATTCACAAGTGTTTTTACAACCAAATCTTGAACATCATAAGACCTTCGGCGTCGAGTGCCGAAGTCTGCAAATGTAACATCGGTTAGAATTTTAGCTTTGTCTCGAATTCTTTTTTCTTGCTCAAGAACATTAAACTCCCATTCAGTGTCACATGTACGAAAGAAGCATTCTGAAATTATGCTCATAAGAGGTACTTCCCACAAAATACCTAGTTCCCATGAGCTATTGACAGACAGGTTTAATTCACCATCTTCAACTGACCATCTAAGTTCATTTTTGTTAAAACGGTAGTTTCGCAGAAATTCGAAATACTGATCCGTGAGAAAAGGACAGGTTTTAGAAAACCAATCTAGTTCTTTATCTTCTACTTTTAATCCACAAAGACGATCAATTTCAGATTCAAATTCATAAACAAAAGCATTATTGAATTTACCTTCTTTCCGACGATTGCTAAATCGATACTGAACCGGTGTGTTTTCGTAGTGCTTCAAGACTGCTGCCATCATTGTAAATTTGTATAAGTCCGAATCTAATATTGATCGAACAGCGGGGTCATGGTTCGACATATTCAATCCTCCAACCTTTATGGTGTGTGCGTTCGCCCTTTAGAACTTTTGACAAATTAGCTGGTGTTAAATTGTTCTTGCGACAAAAATCTGACAACCCTCTGTCAGTGAAGTGAATCCCACCGTTTGGATCAGTAAGTTTATATTTCTTGATGTTAATCGAACCAGTAGAGGTTTCACTTGTTTTCCGACGAGTTTCTTCAGTTACAATTCTTTTCTTCCGTGCTTTTGAAAGATTCTGTTTGTGTTCTTTTGAAAATACAATCCCTTTACGGGAATCACTTATTCGTTTTCGAGTTTCTTCAGATCGTTTTTGTCCAATGTTGGCTTTCTTTATTTTTTCAATTGTCTCTTCGGTCAACCCTTTGCCGCCTTCTCCACCATTGGCTAAATTACACAATTTGGTTTTGGTACGATAAAAAGAAATCCAATAAACCTCCCTATCATCAACTTCATCTTCGGTTAGCTTCGATTCCAGAATTTCAAGATCAATTCCAAGTCCGTCTCTTAACAGCTTTCTCAATTTGTTATGAACTGGGTAATTCAGCATCAAGTTCTTTGCATCATAAAGATGGCGTTTTTTCCGCTTCTTTGGATTGTTTGATTTTCCAATATAGAAAGGCAATTCGCTACCTTGTTGTTTTAGTGCATAGATGAAATGTTCCATACACTATAGTAGTTTGTTTTGTATAAGTTTTTGTCATTCTTATACAGGTCGTTGTCGAAAAGCGATCTGGAGATGAGATTGTTCATAGCACTTTTCCTGAAAAAACAACACACCGGGGGAGGTGCCCCGGTGTGTTAAAGGAGATTTCGGATGGCAGGGATTTGAACCCTGCATGGTCCGCTAAGACCCAGTCCATTCAGAAGACTGTAACTTCCACGTGTATTCATCCTGCAACCAAGCAATGCCTTGCCCAGTTGGTACTCTCCTAGAACGTAAGACTTTGTGAAGCTCCCCCAGTTCCCAAAGCCTGCGACTGAGAACTGACGCTGTCAGAAACAAACTGTGCCAGTTTGGCCATTGTTGATTTTGAAGCGTCTTCGACACATTCAAACTGAGTGAAGCCAGCTTCTCGATGAAACTCTTCAAGCTTCTGCTTTACATGAGCCTCATGAATATTGACTCCGAGCAAAATGGTGTTCATGGATTCAAGAATTTCACCCTGAATAACCTGCTCAAAAGATCGTTTGACATCACCCATGCCGTGAGTAGAGCCGGGAAAATCACAACCATCGGTGATCACCACAAGAATGCCATTGGCCATATAGCTCTGTTCGGCAAGCTTTTCGCCATAGATGCGAATAGCTTCTGACATTTCAAGTGTTGCATCATAAAGATCAGTCTGACCTGTCTGTTCAAACAGATCGTCATAATCGCCGGGATGACAATTCTGAAGTTCTTTGAAACCGTGAATTTCACGAACCCCATTAGAAAAGTGGGTCATTCGATACATGAGATTGTCTGCCCGTGGGCTCTCTCTCAGAGAATCGACAATTGCCACTGTGGCCTTAGACATTTCTGGTCGAAATGGCATTGTTGAGCCACTTTCATCCACAACCAGACCGTAAAGAGTCTGTTCCATTGATGCAAGATCATCAATGTTCGCACCGGTAAAACCAAAATTTGCACCCGGTACTTCGAAGTCAGTGAGTCCCTGACTTAAATCTTTGCTGCTCATATCTTTTCTCCAAAATTGTGAAGTGTGTGAATGAAAGACTGATGTTATGTGAGAACATCAGTGCTGTTCATGATCTGCATTCCCTTATTCCGCATGTTGTCGATGAAGTCAGTTCGCAACTGAGCGAACATGTCATTCACATCCGTAATAGGGGAAGTCACCGGAGCACTCAGGTCTTCAAGAAGAATTGACTTCTTGTAGATTTCATCACCAGCCGGGAATGATTCAACATCATTGCCAGTATTGGCGAGACAGTGCGATCCAGCCCAACCAGACCAAAGAACAATGTCTGCTTTGTTGATTGTGTTCAACAGGTCAGCATTAAGCTGCGTTCTTGGATCAGAAGGATCAGGTACATCTGCTTTGATAGCAGAATAATGTTCGGTCCACACGTTGTCGCCTTTGACAACGTAGTCAACCCATGGTGATCGACTCTTTTCGATCCAACGTGTGTATGCCTCGAAAAGAGGTGGATACACGTTGTGTCCCCATGAACCAATCAGACAGTGCGGAGGCCAAATGCACAGTGGATATCGTGCATTCTTTTCCAGTTCTTCCACGTAGTTCAGGCAACGCTGTTGATAGCTGATTGTTTCACCTGTAACTGGGTCTGGAATGTTACCCAACAGAGTACAACGCCATTTTCCATTTCGAACATCATCGGCTGTGATGATAGTGAAAGGATCAGGATTGTTTCCGTGTGAATCAATCCACATGACTGGATGAGCAATATCAACTGGATAGTGACTGTCCAGCGTGGCGTGAATCTTGTAGATTTTGTTGCCCAAACGGTCGATCATCGCCGCCAGCTTTTCTGCTTCCTTGTCGGCATCCTGCACATAAAGGGCACCTTTTGGGTCAAGGAAGTCATTTTGACCGTCAATAACGATCAGGTCCACACGTTTCATTGTTCGATCTCCAAAAATTGTTCTGGCGGATTCAAAATCAGCTTTTTACACAAACATTCTACGGCAGATTACTCAATCTGTAAAGCAGATCAAGATTTTACCACAGAAAATATTCCGGGTGCTTAATGGAAAAAGCGTACATGCCGTAGAGGATAATTGACAGCCCTAGCAAAGACCAAGCCCAACCTTTACCTTCCCAAGGGATTTCGTAATATTTTTCAAGCAGGTACAGATAAAAGAATGTACCGCCAACTCCAAGTAACATGCCCATTCCATAAACGCTGCCGAGATACAAAGCAGCACAGCCAGAAACGATGGCAAGGAGATTGTAAATTGGATAAAGTTTTTTGGACCAATACTTAGAAGCCATGATCAGTATTCCCAGAAAATAAACGAATGTTCCGAGAAATTCCATGCCTGTTCTAAATGGTTCAAGTTGATTTATTGTTGTGTTTGTGATTGATAAAACAACATGTGCCAAAAGGACAAAAAAGGCAGCAAGTGTCCCTTGTGGCACAACTTCATCATTTTCAAATCCGACATACACAACACCCGGCACCATACCGCAGATAAATCCAACAGCGGTCATGAAAGCACCTACTGACATGAACCCAATAATTGAACTATCGTAATAAATCGCAACAGCACCCCATACAAAGAAGAGGATAGAAGAATATATCGAAATGTATTTTTCTTCTTTGAAGTTTCTGGCACTTTCATCGACGTGACGTTTATGGCTGAAACTTAAACATCCAATCAAGCCAAGACAGCCGGGTAACACAGTTGCCATAGTGAAGCTAGGAGATACCTGAGTACCAGCCAATATTGCCCAGCCACAAATGGCATAACATCCAAATTCATAAACTCCGATTGGAACAGCGAGTAAAATGGTTAGCATATAAAGCCCAAACAACCATATTACCGCAAGGGTGAACATTAAACAGGCTGTAACCAATAGAATGTTGGTGAAGGTAAAAAACCCACCAACCCTTTCAGAGAAACCTTGTGTTTCCCATCGAAGGTCTTCAAAGCTTTTTATTTCGGGATCAATCTTTTGAGCCTTTTGCATAAGCTCTTGTTTCAAGCTTGTACAATCAGCTTCATCCATCAAATCACGTTCGCCCATGCTTTGAACGATTTCGTAACTTTCACGAATGCTTACTAAAGATTGAAAATCTGTTTGAGCAAATGCTGATGAAGACATCAGCATTAATGATGCTAACAAATATTTCATTTAATCAGTCTCCAAAACTGCCAGAATCACCAGAATCACCAGAATCATAACTGCTGCTACTGCTGTTATCTTCGTAGCTTGGCGGTTCATATGCAGGTGGAGGGTTTCTTCTTGAATCATCATCCGCTTCAGCAAGCGGTGTCGGTTCAGGGTCAGATTGAACAGGTTTAGATTCGGGTTCTTCTTCAAATTCAAAAGAGTCATTATCTGTTTCGGCATCAGACTCTTCTTTAACTTCAAAAGGAGGCTCTTCTTGAGGCGGTTGTTCGTCATCAAACAATTCAACTAAAAGCATCCAACCAAGAAGTTCATCTACGATATCGCCATCTTCATTTTCATACCGACCATCATCACGTTTCTTGTATTTTCTTTTCCGAGTGTCTGCTGGCGGTGTTCGTTTTGGGGCCGGTGTGATTTCTTCATCTTCAAAAAGCGGTTCTTTAGATCCATCTTCATCTTCTACAACTGTGTTTTTGTAGAGCCAAATGACGGCACCTACAACAACAGCAAAAACAATTACGAAAAACAAACCGTTTACAATACCTGCCAAAATCATCAAATTTCTCCTTCGTTGGATTTGTCGTCACTTTGTTGTGCCGACAGGGTTTCATCTAGTTGGGATGAAAAGGATTTAAGTTGCTCATTCAGAGCAGATACGCCTCTTATTCCCAAACTCTTTACTTCGGCGACGATACTTTTGCCGCTATCACGAAGTTTTTGTATGTTTTCAACGCCTGCATCTTCGAGCTTCTCCAGTTTTTGCATAACTGTTTCAGCAGCATCAGACATACTTTCAGCAAATGCCTCAATGTCCTCGTCGCTCAGAAGAGGGGCAGTTTTTGGCTTCTCTTGATTTTCATTTAGAATTTCGGAAAGTCGGCCTAAACTTTCAATGCGTTGCAGTTTGTCAGCACCGAGTGTTTCGAATTTGGAAACTACCTCTGTTTCCTGATCCGACAAATGCACAAGTGCTCCATTTTTAAAAAGCCCAAAAAACGCCATCTTCTCCTCCTTACCAAATCAATGATGGATTTGGCTGAGTATAGCTTTGGAAGATCTTCTTGGGAATACAAGCTTGGGCTTTGAATGAAAAAACCTCAGATTAAATCGCATAAGCAACTCAATCTGAGGTTTTAAGTACAAAAATTGGACTGGAATCAGTCTTCAATGATCATGAAGCTGTCATCGTCATCAACAGGAGCTTCATTGAGAAGAACTTCTGGCTGTGGTTGCCCATGTCCAGTTCCCCCACAGCATTCTGTGCCTTTATCGCACTGTTGTGGTTGAGCTACATTCTCAACAGTTCCTTCAGTTGTAACTGTGTCTGGTTGATCCAGAATAAGCTTTTCTTGTTTTTGTTCTGTCATTGTTACCTCATTTTGTTCTTGAATGTTTGTTTGCGGAGGTGCCGCTGGCGTTGGTGGTTGGAGTTCTTTAATCAATCTCAGAAATCCTGTACGAACTAACTGCATATAGTAGTCATCACCCTGAAATTGTTCTCTTCCTCCAATTTCACGCCTCCCACTTTGTGTGGGTCGAGGAAGTGTTAAATCGGCATCGGAATTGTTTTCGTAAAGATACAACCCTTTGCCTGCCAAAGCTTCATCCAGAATTTTCTCCTGAAGTTGCTTCTTTTCATATCGATTCATTTTCTCTTGATACTTCATGGTTTATTTACCCCTTTACTGTTACGTCCTAACTATGTATAGTAGAGTTTAGCTATTAGTTTTTCGGAGGTCATATGCCAAAACCAAAAAAATGGATCGATGTTTATCCACAAGGAACAGAAGAAGGCAACGAAGAGCAAAGGTTTTTTATTGCACTTTCTCGCAATAATGAATGGCCTTATCGCAGTACAGCCATGATTGCAAAAGACTCAGGTCTCTCAACAGAAAGAGTTGAAGAAATCATTGAGAAATACTTAGCAATGGGGATAGTTTTTCAGCACGAGAAGAACGAAAATCAATGGATTTATTGGGAACGTAATCTTGACCTGATTAAGAAAGAAAAATCCTTAGCTGAAAAAGATCAAGATAAACGAATTGTAGAATCAATGTGGAATGATGCTGGCAAATAATACAAAAAGCCCTTCAAACACGTGTTTAAAGGGCTTTTTGTTTGTTTTTTAGACTTACTTGACCGGCGTTTCTCCAGCGTCCTTCTTGTTCTTAACCTTTTCGGCATTTTGAAGGTCGAGTTTCCATGTAGCTGTTGTCGGAGCGAAATATCCATCAGGATACTGGCTGCGAACGTATCCATCAGGATACTGACCTCTTACACCAGTTCGTTCACGCTGTTCATCTACAGTTGGGATTGCCAGTCCTCTGTCTTGGCACCAAGTGATAAAATCCATAGTTCTAATTCTCCTGTACCTGTTGCAACGGTATGAAGTATATAGAGTTTGAGGAGAATTTATTCAAATATTATTATCCTTCGCATTTTTTCAATAATGCATCAAGTCTTATCAGGCGATTCCACCCCTGACTTTTGAGAACAGAAGACTCCAAATCAGCAAACCTTTTTACATCTTCTGGCTTTAGGCGTTTGTAAACGCTTTTTACCTGCTCTTCCAAATCCCTTGTCATGGTTTCAATGGCCCAAGGTTCCATCATGTTTCTACTAGCTTTTGCAGAAAGCGTCATATCAACATGACAAGCAACGCCCGGAATAGAAACAGCCAATTTTCTACCCTTCTCACGTAACTCCACAAAAATTTCATGATCAAGAGGATGTTCCCCTTCATTGCCTGTTTCAAAAGTGTCTGTGTGCTTTTTGAAGATCTCAATATCTTCAGCAAGAATGTCTGTTTTAACAGCAAATGTCATACATGTACTAACCGTATATCTCCAATGACTACTGTTAGTTCTAACAACTTTTGATGTTTCTCCCATGTCATACAAATTTGTGTATTTGTCAGGATGATCATATAATGTTAGGTAATCAGAGATCATCATGCCTTCTCTGAGAACTTGGGAAGCATTTCCTAAATGAAGATAATCATCTTCAACAAAATATGCCAATTCTCCGGGACGACATTCTTCAAGGGCTAAATCTAAAGCATAGTGCAATGATCCAGCATTACCTAAATCAGTGATCTTCATGGGAAGACCGGTTTCTGTAAGCATTTTATTCGTTTTTCGAGTACAGCGATCTGCTATAATGAAAATAGGAGGTTCGTTCTTTCCCTCTAATGTCTCTTTTGTGAAAATTACATCTTCAAATGCTTTAACAAAATTTGTGAGACATGTTTCTTTATCTGCACCGGGAAGCTTTTGTTTCGCATAACTGTTGTCACTGATCCTGTAAAATATTTTCATGTTGTCTCCGGTAAAGAAAAGTTTTTGTTAAGTCGGTCTTTTACTTCCTCAAATACACCTGTCCAATCACCTCGTTCTTTTTGACGTATCAATGTCAAAGATTCATACCAGTTTGTTTTATCGCCTTCAATTCCCCACCGCCAATCAGGACTGTATGGAATTAAAGCCCAACAAGGCACACCCATGGCACCAGCTAAATGAACCAATGCAGTATCACAACTAATTACAAGATCAAGGCCGCTAATGATTGTTGCAGAATCATCAAATGTCTGGATCATGTTCGTCATATCTACAATTCTTATATCATCGCAATCTTCAGTGAGATCTAAATTAGAAAGAGTGTTCACGTAACTTCTTTTTCTCATGTCAACTTGAAGACTGAACAGCTTGACATTAGGTATATCATGAATAGGCTTGAAGTGTTTTAGCTTAATGGACCTTTCTGCATCTTTGGGGTGTGCAGGGCTGCCTGCCCAGCAAATCCCTATGTTGAATGTGTCAGGATATTGCTCTTTAGTATTCAGAGTAACTATAGGTGAAATGTACGGTGATGTTCCTACATCAACCACTTTAAGCAAATGTGGCAAACTCAATAAAGAACATTGGTAATCATATTCAGGCAAAGGATCACCTTTGCCTGTGACAATGTCACGATTGACAATTTCATCAACACCTTCACATCTGGAGATCACAGCGTTTAAAGAACTTGGGCAATGTACAATAACATGACAACCTTTTTCTTTAAGAACTTTTACATAACGAACAAACTGAATTGTGTCGCCCAGACCTTGTTCTCCGTATAGAATAATTGTTTTGCCTTTGAGGTCGGCTTTTCCATCCCATTTTTTTTCTTGGTCATAGACTTTTTTGTAAAATTGAAGTTGAGGAAAGTGATCGAATCGCCATTCGTATTCTTCAAATCCTTTTTCCCAATTTCCTCTTAGATGATTTATGAAAGCTATGTCTACATGAGCCGCAGGATAATTTGGATCAATTTCCAAAGCATTCATGAAACACTCTTCTGATTTTTCGAGATTACCCAATTCTCCCCACACACCACCAAGATTGCCCCAAATTTGCGGCGTGTTATTGGCATCGATAGCTTTTTGGAATGTATCAATAGACTCATCGTATCTGCCAACTTGTCGATATTGTAGAGCTAAATTATTGAGGAAAACATAATGATCCGTTTTCATCTCAACAGCTTTTTCTATGTGTTCAATAGATTTTTCATATTCGCCCAAACAAGCATAGGCCAACCCAATATTATTATGGTTTTCAGCACATTCCGGGTCTACTTCTATGGCAACCTGAATGATTTCAATAGCTTCGGCATGTTTGCCTAGTCTATGTTCCAATAATCCCAAAAGTTGCAATCCTTCAGGGTGATCTGGTTTACATTTGATAAGTTGTTTGAGGATAATTTCTGCTACTTGTGGCTGAGAGTTCATGATCTCTCTGCTTTTTTCTATGGCGCTTTCTAAAATTTCCTCAGCATTTAATTCAAGATTAGACATGCACATAGTTTAGTGCATTTGATTTAAATTCGCAACCCATATATAAAGGCAAAGGAGGTTTCTCATGGGATGTGGGTGTGGACGTAAAGGTGTTGTTAGACGCAGATCAGCTTTGAGACCAACAGTTGGACCTAGGTCAACTCAGGGTGGAGTTGCAGCAGGAGCTACTCCTCAGCAACTTAGAACACTCAATGCTCAAGCTGCAACATCTCCCAAACAAGCACAGAGGCTTGATTCTCAAAGACAGCGTATTGAAAAATTAAGACGGGATGCGATTCGCAGAAGACTTGGGAAGTGATTGCTTTAGGTAATCTTGGAAAGATTGACTGTAATGTCTGTCTCTTTCCTGATCCATTGCTGCGCCCACTTCTGGCCCTGAAATTCCCAGTCTTTGCATCAATTCATTGCCATTAATTTTTGGCACATTATAAGATGCAAAGTGAGTAGCACGGTCAAGATTCAATAAATCGACTCCTGCCATTTGGCTGAACTCAATAATGTCCTGTTTCATTTCCTGTGACATTTGCTCTTTTTGCTCAGTGTCATAGTTTGGATCGATGAACCTGTCACGTTGTTTAATCAAACCATGAATGTTTGATATGCTTTCAGGATTCCCTTGAAATCTATCCAATAGTTGATGCAGGAAATTGACTTTATCAGTGACAACATTAGGGTACTTTAAAGCCTTAAGTTGCCTTGAGGCATTTGGGTTATTTCTCAATAACCATGCTAAAATAACACCCAATTTTTTACTGTTGCCAATTCGATCAATGCCTTCAACATCTACATTCATTCCCGGAAATACAGCTTGCATTAAATCAAGTGCAGCAAGACTTTTTAAGAACATGCTGGTGTTTTGAGACTGTTTAATTCCACCAGTAAATTCTTCATAAATCCTCTCAGGGAAAATTCCTTTTTGTTTGTGAACTTCTTTGTAATGCTCTACAGCTTTTCGAGTTCTTTCATCAAGGGTATTAGTGATAATTCCGGGATTAAACCGAGAGAAGAAACGAACCAATCGAAATACTCTAATTTTGTCTTCGTCGAATCGTTCAAATGGATCGCCAACAGGACGTGCAACGCCATTTTGTGCGTCTTCTATTCCCTGCCCATTGGGATTGAAATCAAGAATCAAATTCTTCTCGAAATCATAATAGAGGTTGTTCATGGTAAGATCACGACGCATAGCATCATCCTGAATAGTGCCACGTTCAACAGCTTCAGGACGACGACCATCAGCAGAGCCTATGTCTTTTCGGAATGGTGCAACTTCAAAATCGTGACCATCAACAAACACAAACACAACACCAAATGTGTCTACACTTTCTTTTTTATGTATGCGTATGCCATCTTTACGAGCTTCTGGAGTTTCTAATCTTTTGATTATATCTTCTTCAGAAAGATTGGTGGTGAGGTCAATGTCTTTTGGTTGAACTCCATTCAGAAAATCCCGTACTGCACCACCAACAGCATACACAACAACCCCATTGTCGCCATTCTTTAAATGTTTGGCGACCACATGGACCTTGTCCGTCATGGGGATGTTGGCTTCAATTGTGGTTGGTTGTGCTTCTTGCATTTCTAAAAACGTTCTAAATGATTCGTTTGTTCCAAATTTGTTTTGTATCGCTTTTTCAATGCTTGCAGAATCCACACCACGCTTCTGAAGCATAGCTCTGAAAGCATCTGGTCCACCTTCAAATGGCTTTGATTGATTGTCTCGTTTCTTTTGTCTTTGTAAGCCAAACTTTGCAGAAAGAGCCAGCTTTTTAGCATTCTTTGCAATCCCTCTGACCACCATTTCTGCTGGCTCTCGACCCATTTTATCAGACCACATTAAAGCAAGCAGAAGTTTGATGCGAACATCGTTGATTATTTTTCCATCTCTGAAAAATTCATCTACAATGGTTCTTGAAAACTTTTCTGCCACAAAGTCCATGTGGTGATCGACAAGGAATCGAATTAAAGGTTCATGTTTTTTGAAAAATGCAATTGTTTCTGGTGGGGCTACGCTTTCCAGATCTTCAATTTCCGGCATGTAGTTTTTGGGATCTTGATGTGCAATTGACTGTATTTTTCCAGTCAATGGAGCACGTGTCAAAAAAGGCAATCCACCAACAGTTGTTGTTGCAGGCTTTCCAATGTCATGCAACCAAGCTGCCATTTTCAAAACATTCATTTCTTCTGGAGGAAGATCAAAATTCAAATTTGAAAGTACATAGCTGAGTTCAGGATCGTTTTGTTGAAGAGATTTCAATTCTTGAATTGCATTAGGAATTGCTTTACGAACTAAGCGTGTATGAAAAAACACCGATCCTTCCGGGTGGTGATCTGGATCTTGAGGCACACCGTGTAGCTTTTGTTTAAATTGTTTGGCAAGTTCTTTTTTGCCTTCTTCAATCAACCATTTTTTGAACATAGTGTTATATATTACTGAACTCTTAATCGACAAAATTATTCTAAGAAATCTCAAAAACTATTTTGGGATTTATACAACAGATTGTGTTTGCAAGATAAAAGGGTTTATTTTGGAGAATTAAATCACGAATATGGATGTGGCACAAATACAAATTTTGATTTTGTAATTGTTGATGACAAAAAGTTATAGAATTTAACGGAAATATTTGGCACGCAAATCCAAAATATTTTAAAGAAGATGAGTTTATTCGAGTGTGGAATATGACAGCGAAAGAAGTATGGGAAAAAGATTTTAATAAATTAGAAAAAGCTAGAAAAAACGGATTTGAAATTTTAGTTGTTTGGGAAAGTGATTTTGATTGTCAAAAAAAAGATGTAATCAATGAATGTGTTAAATTTCTGATGAACTAAAATTTAGTCAACACCCATGTCAGTTTTTGGATTGATATTAGGTCTCTCCCAAAGAAGCGGGTTAGATTTTCCGCCTTCCCATGGTCCTTTAATCTTGATTTCCATGGTTTTGTTTTCTTCAAACCAGTCATAAACGATTTCAATCGGGAAATTACCGCTGTATTTCTTAATTTCAGAAGAGGCTAAAGGTTTTCCATTCAAATCTGTTGTTAGCACCTTTGTGACTCTCATTGTGTATCGATTCACAAAAGTTGTGGTCAATATGGGTTTTCCCATAGAATTTACGCCTTCTTTGACAACCAAGATCTCATCTTTGTCTTTTTCATCAACAATTTCGACATCTTCTGCATCGATTTCGTCAATTCCCAGAGTGTGCATGATCCATACGGGATTGAATGGGGTTTTGAGCCTTGTTTTGTAATAATCTTCGTGTTTTGCGTAGAATAAACCGGGTTCATTGCTTCGACGAGACCAAAACCAAAACTGTTCATCATTAGACCCAAGGTCGAGTTCTTTCCCAAACAGAGAACGAACTGTCATGCGAAATTTTTTCCCTTTCTCATAGCGAAGATTACCTGATAGGCGAAATTTAAAACCGCCTTCCCAGACATAAACATTGATGCCGCTACAAGCCATGCCTTTCAGTTGACTATTGATTCGATTAACTTCCAAAACCTCTTTGGGAATACAGATAGGCTCAGGATCAGGTTCAACTGTGATTGTTTCCAAATTTAACTGATTAAGTGCACTTGGAGGTGCATGAACATAATCGTAAGGATAAGGTAAGGTTTTTTTGGCTTTTTCATAGACGCCAAAACCAATTATCACTGTCAACAAAACGACTACACAAATTAAAACTTTGTTAAGCATAGAAATTCTCCACAACATATCATAGCAAAAAATGCTGAATTTAGCAATACTTTAAGCCAATATTGCCCTAAGAGAACCCGGTTGTTTGATTAGAATCCTTCGGTCTTCCAATTAGCTTTTTCTTTATTTGGCGAGCTGCCTTGAATGTATCTTTGTAAATTAAAACTGCTCATCAATGGTTGGACAGCAACAACATTACCGACAATGAGTTGTGGGTAAATTCTACGAATTAAAGGTATGGTTATCCTCTTGAATTGTGCTGGCTCTGCTGTTCTTCCATCATACATGTCATATTATAAAGACTCTTTTAAAAATTTGCTGAATTGACCTTTATCATATTTTCCATTTTTAGAGTGATTATCTTCATCTGACAAGGGTTGCAGATTTTCTAAGGCACAGATAACCGACATATCTGTTATGTTGTGTTCTATAAAAGCTACAACGGGAAATATGTGATCGATATGCCATGGTCCATCTTTCACCTTTTCCCAATTTGAATGAGACATAATGTGCTCTTGTAACTGAGCAGGGGTGTACCCAAGAGTCTCATGAGTATGATGCAGCTTACTTTGTTTCGTAAGCTTCATGCATCGCCTGAGCATTTGATATGCTCGCTTGGGAATTAACTCACGGCAACGTTTGGAGCAATAAACTTGAGTTATTCTTTTTTGGGGAGAGAATTCTTTTTCGCAAAGTTTGCATTTTTTGGTTACCAATGCTCGTTTCTTGGCTGTAGTAATGCGGTTTTGCTCTTTGTAAACTTTCTACGAAAGTAGGGGCTTCCTGCTCGCAAGCGGTGAACCTTTTTTGAACCTCACTGGTGTATACTCTTTATTGCAATGCATACAAATAGACATAGCGTCCTCCAATTTCGATACCATGATAACATAGTATCGAATTGAAGAACGCTATTCTTTAATTGAAAGTTACAGTAATTCAAATTACTCAGTGTTGAGTGTGAATTTTGGTGTACATCTAATTCCACAATTTCTTATGGGATGGATCATATCATCATCCACTTGGGATGTCGGACGCTCATGCTGGTAATTAAGAGAACTTTATCTCTCCAGTGATCTCTGCACCTTCCAGAAGTGTACTTCTGGCTTGGCT
>Ga0180432_10000589_pt1 | contig 60679 bp, 38 predicted proteins | sample SS_ome_10_FD_132414 | JGI IMG/M metagenome (GOLD analysis project Ga0180432, IMG submission 132414) | Hypersaline lake sediment archaeal communities from the Salton Sea, California, USA - SS_1_MS_2 metaG | ecosystem: Environmental > Aquatic > Non-marine Saline and Alkaline > Hypersaline >... | reverse complement strand
GTTCCGTCAGTCGGACGATATACTTCTTCTCCATGGCTCGGCTCCATCCGGTCACCATTGACCTGATGGAACTATCGGCCAGAAACCCCCGACCACCAAAATCAATTGTGGTCGGGTACTAGAGCCCGTCGGCAAATCGGCCAGCGGCTTGTCGGTTCCATCCGCTGCGTAGATAAGCATGTTCCGCAGCAAGCGTTCCGCCACGGGATGCTGGCCCAGGTTCCTCCGGATGCGAAGCGTGTTGAGGATCACTCTGCCTTTGCCCAATCGATAGACCGCGACCGTCAAGCCCGACGAGTAGTCCTGCGATGACTTGATCGCACCGGCGACGGCTTCGTCGGGCGCGACCTTCGTGAACCACAGGCGGTCGGGAATGATCTCGCGATAGTACGTGTAGTCCATCAGGCAGTTGGCGGGCAGGCCGTCGAAGATCGGGTGGGCCTTGGCCCATTCATCCTTGAGGTACAACCATCCGTTGATCACCCCGATTTGGCACTTGTCCTTGACCGGCAACCGGGCGTTGGCGTCTTTGTCCTTCTGGAAGACGTCGGGCGACAGGAAGACGGCCGTGGCACCTTGCTCGATGCGCTGCCTCAACGCGGCGAAGACTGCATCATCGCCGGGCGGTTGGGGGGCGGACGGGACCAGGAGCACTTCACCGTCGGCGGGCCTGGCGGGATCGAACTTGTCGATAGCGATGCCGCGGTCGCGCAACCACTTGACGAGGGCGTCGTCCTGTCCCCACAAGGCCACCTTCCCTTCGACAGCCGGCATGTCGCTCGGATCGGTCACGTAGAACTCGGTCTCGCCGCCGGCGGCCGATGCGCCGCTCTCGAACGCTGCCAGAAAGCGGTACTTGCCCGACGGGCCGTCGATGACGACGTCCTCGGCAAAGATGGGCATGGCGAATGGCGGCTCGGTCTTGCCGGCCGGTTTGGGGATCTTGACGGTGACGGTCTTCTCGAACACACGCGTCAGGCCTGGCCCCACAACTTGAAGACGAACCGGATACTCGCCCGGCATCAGGGCGTCTTCGTTGGCCAGAACAGCCTCCAGTTTGACCTTCGTCTTGCGGTACACGTGAATCGGCTCGGCGAAGAGGCACAAACGAAGCGGCGCGAAGCCCTCGAACACCGCGTCCAGCGTGCCGGGCTTGAGCTCGCGGAACGTCGTGAACAGCCCCTCGCCGGTCATGCCCTGATCGACCGTGCCCGTCACGCTGTGGCCGACCATGTACGGGTTGGCGCGGATCGCGTTCAGGCCGAGCGTTCGCTGACCGGCCATCTTGGCGATGCACTGGGCGAAGTAGTCCTCGGGTCGGGCGAAGGCCCCGTCCAAGCGCCATTGCTTCCAGTCGACCAAGAAGCGATCCCGCTGCTTACGATAGAACCTCGCGTCCTCGACCTCAGTCTTGCCGAGGCGTTCGTAGTGCCGAACGACGCGCATCAAATCGACCGCGCTGCCGATGCCGTACTCCGATATGAACACCGGCTTGGGATTCGCAACAGGCGCCCGCTCCGGGAAGCCGTGTTCAGGCAGACCCACGGGATTGTCACCCCCAATGTACCTCCGCAGCGTGCGGAGGATCGCTTGGGTATGCGGAACGCGCGGGTAGCAATGCTGGTCGTCCAACACGTCCTCCCACACCGTCGAGCCGGGATTGCTCAGGCTGCCGATCCCACCTGCGTTGTCCGTACCCGCGATGATCGGAAACGCGATGAACTTCGAGACGTCCAGCGACTCGGATGCCGGGCCCGGCGGCAGGTATCCGTAGCTCCACGGCCCGTTGGGATTGGCCTTGATGTCAAACGACGCCGCCGGGTCGTCCACCTTGCCCTGCTCGGACGTGATGGTCAGGTCCAGGCCTGTCGAATCGGCCCCGTAGTTGCCATTGCCGAAGCCGACGGCGAAGTTGAGTGTATCGCCGGCCTTGACCGACAGCTTCGTCGAGCATGACGCCTCGGGTCCACCACCCCCGACGTTGATCTTGCCGTCGAATATCGGTTTGCCGTTGTGCAGGATGTGCACGTCGGTGGTCGCCCTGGCCGCGATGCTCTTGAAGGTGGCAGCCAGATCGAACGTTCCCGTCGACGGCGCCGTCCATCGGAGCACGGCCGGCTCTCCCTTTGGCCCGGGATGCATGCCAAGTTGCCCGGGCTTCCACGTGATACCCAAACCTCGGACGATCTGATCGGTTCCGTTGTGGTTGATGCAGGGCTCCATGCTCGCGGTTGGTCGCCAGATGTCGATACCGACAACAAGCTTGGTATCCCACTTGTCCCAACGCCCGCTGTTGAGCATGACCATTCGCGAATCATCGAGCGAGCGGACCAGCTTCAATGCCCCCACGGCGTGTCGAAACACGGGTCCCTCCTTCGTCTCGTTGAGCAGGCCCCAGATCACGATGCTCGGGTGGTTTCGGTCGCGGAGAATCATCTCGCCCAGAGACCGGTCGAATCGCTCAGCCATCTTGGGCGAGTTCTCCAGGCACCAATTGGCGTAGGCCTCCTCGTAGACCATCAGGCCGATCTCGTCGCAGAGATCGAGCTGATAGCGCGTCGCCACGCCGGCGATAAAGCGAATGGCGTTGAAACCCATGACCTTGACATTGTGCAGATCGCGCCGGAGCAGATCCGGGTCATGCGGCAGTTGCAGGCCGACAGGGCAGTGATTGCCCGTGTGGGAACAGCGCAGGTAGATGCGCCGGCCGTTGAGGCGAAAGTAGCCGTTTTCGAAACCGAAGTCGCGAAAACCGCAGCGGGCCGAGCGTTCGTCCAACGCACCCTTGTCACTGGCCGCGGTCCATACGCGAGCGGTCACCCGATAGAGGAACGGATCGTTCAGGTCCCAGAGACGTGGGTTGCTGACGCGCAACGTCGCCTCGACGAGCGTATCGCCGGTGGGGAGTTCTCGTTGCAGGCGGGCGATCGCAATCGTCTCGCCGCTGGCGGCGGGTGCGATCGCGAACTCGAGCTCGGCCTTCGCCGGCGCGTTACCGGCGTTTCGGACGTTCGCTTGGATTCGGACGTCGCCCGTCTTGGCGTCGGCCCGCACAAACAGGTCCTCGATGCGAACGGCCGGTGCGATCAGCAGCTCGACCGAGTCGACGATGCCACCGTGGTTGTACGATGCACCGGCTCGATAGGGGATCTCTTTGTTCCGATGCGGCGTCTGCTTCAGGACGATGCCGTCAATGGGTTGGTGCGTCGGGTTCAGCACGCGAACGGCCAGCCGATTGGCCGCGCCGGGCTTGACTACGTTGGTGACGTCCAGGACGAACGGCGTCTCGCCGTTCTCGTGTCCTCCGACGTGCACGCCGTTGACCCACACGTCAGCCTTGTAGTCGACGGCCCAGAAGCGCAGGAGGTATCGGCCTTGCGGATGCGGATTCTCAGCGACATCGAACTCGCGCCAGTACCACGCTAGTCCGTGATAGCCCGGGAACGCGTCCTGAATGATCCAAGGCACCTTGGTCAGTTTCGCCTCCGGTCTTGGCCTCAAGAACCACTTGCCGTCACGCCCGACGTTCTTCGGATCCGTCGCCAGCAACCACTCACCGTCGAGACAGACAACGGATGTGCCCGACTCGACCGCGGCATGAACAGGAACCAAGGCAACCATCAGCAGCATCGCTCCTTTGTAAGCACTCGCACGAACCATCCGGATGCCTCCTTCGATCACGTCCACGCATGTGTCCTCGATCACTTCACCACGGGCCTCTACTGGCCCTGCACCGGCCCAAGCCGCTTGTACGTCACGACCGCGAAGCTTGGCTTGCTCGGAAGCACGACCAGCAATCCCCTTTCCATCAGCGCTTTGCCTATCAACTTCTGCGAGCCTTGCTCGTCCCCTGCGATTATGCGTCAACCCCTTCGACCAGCGCCACGTCCAGCCCGTTGATGCCGATCGAGCGGCGCGCGTTGCGGTAGTGTAACGTGAAATCCACGCGCTGTTCGGTGAGGTTCCACATCAACACCGCGCGAGCCGTCGGATACCAGGCACAGACCACCGGGACATCACCTTCGACATACGGCGTTTGCACCAGTTGAGGTAGGACCTGCCGCTTGAAGACGAGTAGCTCCGGCAGCTTGTCGGGCACGAACCGAACGCCCTTCAGTGGAACAGCACTCGGTCGGGCGACGAACACCGTGCCGCCAGAGCGAAGCGTGGCCAGGGCGTTGGCATCGGCATCGGACAGGAAGGTGAAGCCATCGGCGGCCGGCTCGTCGGTCACCTCAAACGGAATCCCCAGGGCCAAGAACAAGCTATAGGGGTTGTCGTCGCCGACGTACCGGCTCGCTTCGCCCCAGAAGTGTTTCAGCGGACCTCGCGCGACGTGCCCGGCAATCTTCGCGTGAATCGCCGCGTGGCGTTTCATCGCCGGGGCGAGCGTTGGCCAGTCCTTCTTGGGGAAGTCGCACATGAACATCGTGTTGCGCACGTCGCTGAGGGTTGGGACGGCCAACTTGGCGAGTTTGTTCTTCAGCGAGAGCTGCTTTGCGGGATACGCCGTCGTCTCGCTATAGGCCAGCTCCGGGCGCACGAATCGGCGGTGGAAGAACGAGCTGAACAGCTCGTCGACCTTCCCTTCAACGGAGGCGAATGCCTTGTCGTTGAACTTGAACTCCCCGACACGCATCGGCACGTCGCGGTAGTCCGTCAGCCGGATGCCGGCCTTCTCCGCGCCGAAGTACATGACCATGATGCCTAGCTGGATGCCCGGCGCGGCCTTCTGCTGGGCGTGGAAAGACTCGGTCAACTGGTCGCAGTTGAACTCGACCCAGGCGCGGAGTACAAGCGTCAACGAGCGGCGGCCGATGGCGTCAAGCAACTCGGTCCACTGCCGCTTGGTGTAGCCGGTCCGCTTCAGGAACGCTTGCTTGTGTTCGGGGCAGAAGCAGCCGCCGATGTCGCCCGGGGCCACGGCCAGTCGGAAATCGTCGTCGAGGAAGACGCGCTTCACGCCCTTGGCCGCGATCTGCTGCAGCGCTTCGGAGTTCTCCTTGGTCGCAGGAGGATGGAGCGACGTACCCGTAAACGGCTTGCCGTCGGCCCTAATCGCTCCCCGCCAGTGCTTCGGCACGCCGCAGCCGGGGTGTCCCAGGGGGATGTTGAGCATGTGAGCGCTCATGCCGCGGGCCTCGATACGTCTGCGCCACGTCTGCATGCGCTCCACACCGCACCACCGGGCGCCGCAGACGTAAGCGGTGATCCAGATGTCGGTCACGCCGGCCTGCTTGACGGCTTCGAGAAAACTCGGATCGGGCTCGGCATCGTGCGGAGTGACCGAGAGATGGTGTTTTCGCACGGCGGTCGGCGTGCCCCGTCCCATTGCCGGGGACAGCCATCCGGCCGCGCCGACCGCGCCACACGACCTCAGAAACTCACGCCGTGACGTTCCCATGATCTGATCTCCCTTGATCGCAATTCGCTCATTCCGTCAGCGTGTTTGGCTGCATGAGCCGCACCCTCTCCCGGCAGACGAGCTGATCTCGGTTGGTTCCTGCGTTCACCGCGTCTCGGTGTCGAGGATGAGCAGCCATCGCTTGCCTGGCGCGACGGGGATGTCTTCTGTGCATTTGAAGACGGTCTCGGCCTGGAAGTCCTCGACGCCCGGCGCGAAGAATCGTGCCTCGTTGGCGGGGAGACCGATCGCGTTCCAGTTGATCTCCAAACGGCATTTCACCGGCGACGGATGCCAATGACCTTCGCCCCGAATCCTGCTCCGCGCGTAGGGCGATTCTGTTCGGGTTCTGGCCGGGAGGCAAGAGGGGATGACCTCGGCCTCGGCTCTGGAGCTGCCAGGTGTCCCTACCAAAGAAGTCATCCGGCGTCGTGAAGGCTATGGCCAACATGCCGCAAGGGTTGGCTGATGACGGCACCCCACGACGATAGCCGATACACCCTCGGGCAGGGAATGACGCAAGTCCTTTGTCATCAATGAGGACGATGTTCTCGGGAGGGACAGCGGGAGAATTTGCACGCTGACTGTAATCCCACGCAGTCCTTCGCTAACATGGGAAGGGAAGTTGTCGTTTCGGGCGTGTCCGAGCGGAGTCCCAATGGATCTATCGGCTGAAGGATTGAGGGGCTGTTCTTTCGAAGAGGAGCGGTTGGATGCCGTCATTTCGATTGCGAGTTAGTGTGATTCTCCCCGGGCTTGGGATCTGCTGCGCGGCCGAGTTGGCGATTGCCGACGAACCAGCGCCCGGACGACTGTACGCGGGGTGGGCAACGGTGGATATTACGCCATCGGACCCGGTCGTTCTGGACGGTAGCGGCTACAAGCGGGTGACCAACGAAGTGGAGGATCCGGTGACCGCGACGGTACTGGCCTTGGAGACACGGGACGGCGACCAGGTACTCGAGCAGGCGATCATGATCACCTTCGATCTGGTCAGGATGACCAAGGAGGTCCAGGGAGGATTGCAGCACGTGGCCGCCGAGAAGCTCACGGGTTTCGACAGCAGCAAACTCATCTGCGGCGCGACCCATACCCATTGCGGTCCGAGCATCTCGTACAAGAACACGGGACCGGGCCAGTTGTACGACATCAGCGATCGAACCGATGTGATGACGCCCCAGCAGTACATTGTGTTCTTGTACGAGAAGGTCGGGCCGGCCATGGTGAAGGCCTGGCAGAGCCGCAAACCGGCGGGGGTGAGTTGGGCCTTGGGCGACGCCGCGGTCGGCTACAACCGGCGGCTCAGCTACATCGACGGATCGGCCATCATGGGGTACGACACGGCCCGGCCGGACTTCTCGCACGTGGAGGGCTACGAGGATCATGGGGTGGAGATGCTGTTCTTCTGGAACGGGGACCGGAAGTTGACCGGGATGCTGCTCAACCTCGCCTGCCCGTCCCAGGTCGGGCGCAAGGCAATCAGCGCCGATTTCTGGCATCCCATTCGCGAGGGCATCCAGGCAAAGTACGGGCCGGCCGTCCACGTCTTCGCGCAGTGCGGAGCGGCGGGCGATCAGTGCCCGGCGGTGATCGTCCGCAGAAAGGCCGAGAAACTGATGCTCGAGCGCCGGAAAACGTCCTGGAAGCAGGAGTTGGCGAGACGTGTGATTCGGGCGGTCGACGACGTCTGGCCCCATGCGCGGACCGACGTTCAAACGCAGCCTGTCTTCGCGCACCGCGTGATCAAGATGGACATTCCCAACAAGACCTCAATCAACGCGGCGCGTTGGAAGTCGTCGAAGGTGGCCATCGAGTTCCACGTATTGCGGCTGGGCGACGTTGCGATTGCCACGAATCCATTCGAGTTGTACTTGGACTATGGAATCCAGATCAAGGGACGCAGCAAGGCGGTGCTCACCTTCCTTTCCCAGTTGACGTGCGGCCACCAAGGGTATCTTCCCACGCGCCGAGCCGTGGCCGGCGGCGACTACAGCGCCGTGTCTCATAACGTCGGCCCGAAGGGCGGACGCGTGCTGGTCGATGAATCGGTTCGGGCGATCAACGCGCTGTGGCCTTGATGAGGCTACTCAGGGGGAAACTGGGGTCAATGGCAGCGAGGACATACAGGACGGATCTGAGCCTTGTGCTGTGAGGTGGCATCCATGACCGGCAAGCAACGTGTTTACGCCGCACTTCGCAGGGAACCCGTGGATCGCGTTCCGATCTTCATGTGGTTTCATCCCGAGACCGCGGAGCATTTGGGTAAGCTCCTGGACATCCCGGCGTCTTGTGTGGGGCAGGCGACGGGCAACGATGTTCGGCAGACATGGGTGAACAACAATTACGCCATGGAGGGCATCCTCCACGAGAATCCGGGGGACTGGCATGTCGATTCCTGGGGCATCAAATGGGTCATGCAAGAAGGATTCAACCAGATCGCCCGATCGCCGCTTGCCGGGGCCTCCCGAGAGCAGCTCTTCTCCTATCGGTTTCCCATTGATCACCAGAACGACCTGCTCGGACAGATGGATTCCGTTGTGGAAGCAGCCGCCGAGGAACAGAGCTTTCTCGGTTGCGATATCTCGCCGTGTGTCTTCGAGATGTACTGGCGTCTGCGCGGGATGGAAGAAACCTTGCTGGACATGGCGTTGACCCCGTCGGACAGTGCTGAACTCTTCGGGCACTGCGCCGATTTTGCCATCCGACTGGGCGAAGCGGCCTGCGATCGCTTTCCTCTCGACTGGCTATGGACGGGCGATGATGTTGCCGGTCAGCAGTCGATGATCATGAGTCCTGATTCCTGGCGCCAGCTCATCAAACCGCACCTCCAACGTTGCTTCGATGTGGGCAGATCGCACGGGCTACACGTTGCGTATCACTGCTGTGGAGCGCTTCATCCGATCATCCCCGATCTGATCGAGATGGGCCTGAGCGTTCTGAATCCTGTTCAACCCCAGTGTCCAGGTATGGATCCGCTGGAACTCAAGAAGGAATTCGGCAAGGAGCTCACGTTCATGGGTGGCGTGGACACCCAGGACCTCCTTCCCAACGGCACGGCCACGGAGGTCGCCAAGGCAACAGAACGTTTGGCTAGCGGCATGACGGCCGACGATGGGGGATTCATTCTGGCCGCCTCACACACTGTGCCGCCCGAAACACCTGACGAGAATATCCTGGCGATGTATGAGGCGGTAGGGATCACGCGTGAACAGATCTACGACAACGCCGCCGGTATCCGTGCGGCTCTGTCCGACGGGTAGACAAAGGGCCCAGAGCGCATTAGGACATTGACACCTGCCTCGACCTTGCCCACCAGGAACCGAATCCGCTCTGACCCCAAGCCCCCCAAGGTCCTGATGGCGCGTCGGCGAGTCGAGTACAATACGGCCAGCTCGCATAGCTCGCCCGGCAGTCGACCCCCGGCTCTGGCGGCGATCGAGGCCTGGTTGCCCGCTTTCGCTACGCTCCGGCGCGCAACCACCACTGAGTTCCTAAGAACGCCAACATAAGCAGTGGCGCCATCCGTGGGGGCAGGTCACGTGATCTCTGCCTGCAAGGACTTGCACCACAGGTTCTGATGATCGACTGGGCCGGAATCGGATATTCCTCCGGCGAATTCCAAGCGTCCGACGGCACCGGGAGCCCGAGTGACGCGATGATGCAACTAGATCTGGGGAGGATGGGTATCTTCTCAGAAAGTGCAGGACAATTCGTAGGGGCTGGTGTGGGCGGCTGGGGCATAGCAGGCAGTCGGTAGCGCCCAATCGTCAGGTCGGCTCAGCGGGGCTGGCGGCGTGTTACGGGTTGGCGTTCTCTTCGTCTGGGCAACTACTGGCCAGGCAACACTCCATAGACAAGGAAAGGTAACAACACATGGGCCGAAATCGTTCCAACAACATCGCGAGGTTATGCCTCTTGACGTTTTGCGGCATGTGGACGGGACTGTTGGCGGCATCGGACGGAGCCGAATGTGTCAAGCCCACACTAGACCTTTCCCCCGGTCCCGAATACGCCGACAGCGTTCGGATGTTCCAGGGAATCCCCGGTATTGAACGATCGCCCGGCGGTCGGCTGTGGGCAACGTGGTATGGCGGCGGTGTGGGAGAAGGCAAGGATAACTTCGTCATGCTGACGACCAGTTCGGACGACGGAAGGACGTGGTCGCCGCTGACAATGGTCATCGACCCGGATCGCGGCGGTCCGTATCGTGCCTATGATCCATGCCTGTGGCATGATCCTCAGGGACGATTGTGGCTGTTTTGGGGCCAGCGGCGCCGCGGGACGAGCACCCAATGCTGGGCCACTGTCACCAAGGATTCTAACAGCGCCACCCCCACATGGTCGCCGCCTCGCCGAATCGCCAAGGGCGTCATGATGAATAAGCCCACTGTGCTGTCCAACGGTTCGTGGCTCCTCCCGATTGCCAATTGGAGACAGGCTGGCAGCAGCGGCGTGGTGGTTTCCAAGGACAACGGCTCTACGTTTCATGTCCTGGGCGGGGCCACGATTCCCAACCCGAAGGACCGCAACTGCGATGAGCATATGATCGTCCAGCGCAAGAACGGCGACCTGTGGATGCTTGTACGGACCCTTTACGGCATTGGGCAAAGCATCTCCGCCGACCAGGGCCGAACCTGGAGCGACATAAGGCGAAGCGCTATTCCCCACACGGTTTCGCGATTCCTCATTCGCCGTCTTGCTTCCGGCAAGCTGTTGCTGGTGATACACAGTGGATTTGCCCAATGGGGTGGACGATCGCATCTGACGGCATTCTTGTCGAATGACGACGGCACGACTTGGCAGGGCGGGCTGTTGCTTGACGAACGCAACTGGGTTTCCTACCCGGACGGCGTGGAAGGTCCCGACGGCACGATCCATCTGATCTACGACTACTCGCGCACGGGCGAGAAGGATATTCTCATGGCCGTCTTCACGGAACAAGACGTCCTGAACAAGAAGCCCGGCGAGAACACGCGGCTCCGCGTCCTGGTGAATCACGCCTCAGGGACAATCCCCCCTAAAGGGAAATGACGCTCGCTGGATGACTTGAACGACTCCCAGAGCGCTCCTGCTGTTCCATCATGCGATCACCATGTGCCGGGTGAATGACGCACTCATGGAGCTACTTGCGACGGGCAGGCCAATTTCGGAATCGACGCCAACGTACAAGAAAGGAGTTGGCACCATGTATGGTTTGCTTCTGCGATCGAGCTTCGTGGCGTCTATTGGTTTAGCGGTTTGCATCGGACGCGCCGATCAACGTTCGTCACCGCCTGTCGGCGGCGAACCCGATGCCGCGACTCTGGCCAAACTGCCCAATTCGCAGGTCGCTTCCAGAATCACCCCGCCCACTCCGCCAAACAAGGGTATTCTGTTCGTAGATCATTCAAAGAGCAATCGAAGCGGCCACCTGGGACATGCACTGGTGGAATATGAACCCGGAAAGATCCTTGCGTTTTATCCGAATTGTTCAGATTACATGGGGGGCCATTCCGCAGTGGGCTGGATGGAGTTCAAGCGATCGAACGACGGAGGCAAGACATGGGGAAGTTCGCAACGACTGCCCTTTTCCAGGTGGCTGTTTGATGCGAAGATGGGACGAACGGCAATGGCCGAAAAAGCTGTAGCCACGGACCGGGGTGAAATCATTCTGTTCTATCTCATCTGCCAGATCTCCAACAACGGCTATTGGGAGCCCTACTGGACGCCGCTATTCTGCAGGAGCGCTGACGGAGGCGAAACGTGGAGCAAGCCCCAACCGGTCTGTCCGACGCGCGGGCGAGTCTTCTCCGCCGTATGGAAGGATGGTGAGATCAGGGCTCTTCACTTTGCCAATGACGGCTCGGCAAGGGCGAAGGAAGGTGGGGCGCTGGAAGGCCGTTTCTATGAACTCTATGTCAGAAGCGATAGCGGAAAGACATTCCGCAAGCGCAGCACTCTGCCATTCAAGTCGAAGAACCGTTGCTACGGAACACTTGGATTTCTGGCAGATGGCGTCATGATTGCATACGTTTACAAGACAACGGATGAGTACACTCTCGGATACGCGACGAGCGACGATGGTGGAAGAACTTGGTCAAAGGTGCAGACCGCTCGCTTCGCCCGTAAGATTCGTAATCCACAGTTCATCGCTTTCGACGGGAAGTACTACATGCACGGCCGAAGCGGTTCCCTTGGTGTTGGAAACGGAAATATGATCCTCTACGCGTCAACGGACGGCGTGAATTGGGACAACGGCGTCTACCTGCGGATGAAGGAGACTGGACTCGGTGCGTATTCCAACAGCATTATTGTCCATGACAAGGCCAGGAACCGCCTTCTCATTCAGGCTTCACATGCCTACAACGAGCACAGAACTAATGTACTACATTGGTGGGTCGATTCATGTCCGGCACAGCAATCCATGCCGTAGAGCACATTGACAGTGGCTCCAGAAGAAGGGCACTGGCAGAGCCGCCACTTCCCTTGAGCAAGCCCTTGAACGGAAGGGTGCCAATGCCGAAACCTACAGGCTACTCGCGACGTGTGTGGCTGGGCTCGGCGAATACGAACGAGCCGAAGACCATGGTAGGGAGGCTACGAGCGTCGCTTCAAATGATCCCCAAGATGAGTTATCGTTCCCGAAAACGCATCCCAAGCGCCTTGGGCCGGTTGAGTGCTACAACCTCGTGGTGCCAGGGAGTTCTTGCCGGGGATGGGCTGAGTAGGATATGAGCTTCGGTGACGTCGGGCGCGAGGGACCTAGCACAAGCGCAATACACCCGCAGGGCTTTCACGCGGGCACACGCTGGGCCAGACGTTCCACGTTGGGGCCGAAAACCGAGACTAGGTCCCAGTGTTCGCTCTCGCTGAGGACCGGCAGATGTCCGTATCCGGAGACCGTTGCACATTCCATCAATCCGATTCGTTTCATGCGTGCTGTACTCCGTAGTCTTGCATCAGTACCACCTTCCCGGACTCACCGCTCCATGGCTGTGAAGTGAATGATCCGTTAGCACTCAAGGGATAGGAGGAGGAGCGCGCGATGCGCTCTCGCGCCGCTCGAACATATCGGAGAAGCGGCCCGAATGGGTTCTGAAAGCGGCGCCCAGTAGGTAGATCGGCGCGCCGGTGAGCTCGATCGTCACTTTGCCGTCGGAGTCGGGCGTCACCCGGCGAACGTGGCCTACGCAGTCCACGATAGTAACCCCGGAGCCCGCAGCCGCCAGTTCGATGCGTATCCGGCTCGTCCAGAACCCCTGCCAAGGCGGCCGATGCGTGGCTCGCGGATGGGCCGGGGGCTGCAGGAGATAGCCGTCTTTCCGACTCCACAGGAGAGCTACCCGGCCCTGGCGGCTTTCGAAGAGCAGCCCGTGCAGCCAAGGCTCGGACAGTTTGATGTCGCCCACAAACGTGGCGCCGTCAAGGTAGTAGGCTGCCGCCTGGTAGGCCCAGAGCCCCGCCTTTGGGCGCCAGTCACGCCGCACGAGGCCGAAGTAAGATTCCCGTTCCGCGGGTGCGCCCACTTGGCTGGACGTCTTGATTTCCTCAGGGCCGTCGTAGTCGTCGAGGCAGTAGAGCATGAACCCGCGTACGTCGGCCGCAACCGCCAGGCCGCACATCAGCGGGATGTTCTCGGCTGCGACGCGCTCATTGTTCGAGACAGTGCTATTGGGCGCGCAAGGCGCGTAGAACTCGGTCATCCAGAGTTCCTTTCGTCCGTACTTGCGCATTGACTCGTGAATCCGCCGGAGTGTGGCCAAGTAGCTCCAATACGTGTTCCCGTCATCGAAATCGGGCGTGCGCGGCTCGCCGGCGGCGTGAAACGACAGGATCTCGAATTGGTCCCACCCGCCGGCTTTGTATACCTTGTCGAGAAACACAAGGTCACCGTTGGCGATCACACAGCCGGCCAGCTTGACGTGTGGGGCCATTTTGTCGCGCAGACGCTTGAGGGGGATGAGCCAGTCTTTGGCGTACTTGGCAGCAAGGAGGCCCTTTCCCTCACCTCCCCATAGATTCCATTCGTTGGTGAACTCGAAGACGAGGTCCTTGTGGTCAAGAACGAATTGCAGGTTTCCGGCCAGAAAGTTCTCCCGGTTGGCTGATTTGTTGACCCAGGAAGGCTTGCCCCGTTTGTACGCCTCGGCCGGCGGGCCCAACACGCTGTTCTGGTACCACGTGAAGAACCCCTTCCGTTGGGCGAGCGCGTGGTCCCCGCTGGCTCGGAGCCATCGCACGCCGATTCGGGACATGAGCGCCAGCAGCTGCTCTTCCGTTCGCAACTCCGTGTGCGCACCGACTCCTCCTCGGTAGGCCGAAATGCCGAAGCGGGAAGCCTGCCCGTCTGCGAATTCCCGTACCGGCAGAACCCCCCCACACACATGGTCCACCACCGTGGCGCGATCAACACGGGCCACCACTTCCAGGTAGACGGGCCCGACCCGATCCGTCCCGAGCACGATCGGAGCCCGCCACACTTCCATGGGGCGGCACCGACGGTTCAGGCTTCCATCGCCGACGACACGGCCGTCGAAGTCCCTGGCAACATAATGCAGATCGATTCGTTGAGACCCGGGAGTGGTTTGGACCACTTGGGCTTCCACCACCAGCGGCTTGTCGCATGAGTCCTGAAGGAAGAAGGGGTCCTGGCTGACGACGCGCATCATGAGTCGGTCTCGACCGGCGATCGCCACGCTCCGCGGCATGATCGCGGGCGACGCCTGGCCTACCGCAAACGCCACGTTCGCCTGAAGTTCGTTGGTCAGCCAAGGACGCGCGACGTCGCGCGTGTGGAGGTGAATCTTCCGCGTTTGCCCGTCATAGAGCGCCGGAAATCCGTGATCGTTGGCCCTCACGAGCGATGTCTTGCCGTAGGTGTAACGATCGGCCATGCCGGCCGTGAGTTGGAACGGGACACCACCGTGAGGATGCTGATGCCACCGTGCCGGCTTGATCCGTTCGGCAAGCTTAGCGCCCTCGGCGAGCGAAAACGCCAGCGTCGCGAGTCCCTCCGAGTGAGACACACCCTCCGCCGGTGCCACACGAAAGCTCATGTGGACCGTCTGGGGCATCAGCGTCCAGAAGACGGCCAGCGCTCCCTTCTCGCAGCGGTAGTCGACGTAGACTTCAGGGAAGCCCGACTCGGTTGATTGCAGGGCCGTGGCCACATTCTCCACGTGCACCTTCTCGCCGGGCGGGATGGACTTGCGGTGGCGGTTCACGGAAAGCAGTGGGCCGCTCCGCACGTCGCAGGCTGGCATTGCGAAAGCGCCGATTGTCCCGAGAAGAAGGTCCTCGCCCTCGCGACGTGCATACAGGTCAACACGTCCGTCGAGATGAAGCGCCAGTGCGTAGGTGTCACCTTCAAACCGGTATGCGGCCTCGTCTGTGGGTGGGCGAACATCCTTGGGCTCTTCAGCGCCTAGGGGTCCGACAGTTGGCAGCAGTGATACAGCGAGTGGGATACAACGCATCAGAGGCCCCTTGTCCCTATCCATGAAAGGCTCGCTCACTTCACCACCGGGTCTCCGTCCAGCTCGACAGCGATCGTGGCGACGGTCTCATCGGGCAATGTCTCGGGAAGAGCGATGGTCTTCGAGGCATTGTCGAAGGTGAGTGCTGCGCCGGTCGCCAGGAGCCAGGCGCGTGTGATCTCGTTCCGAAGGCCCGGCAATCCCAGATGATCCCCGGGGCGGGATTCCAGATGGATGTACAGACGCTTGCCCTTCATCGTGCACTTGCCCGCTGGTAGCGACTCGAACGGTGATCCGTACGTACCGTAGATCGACTCGCCGTTCTTGGCCATCCACTGACCGATCTCCCGCAGCCGTGCCACAAGCGGCGCCGGGATCTCCCCGTCGGCGGTCGGTCCCACGTTCAGTAGCACATTCCCGCCTCGGGAAGCCACGTCGACCAGTGTTCGGATCAGTTCCCGACCGCTCTTGAGGGGCGCGTCGTTCTTCTTGTATCCCCATGACGTCCCGATCGTCAGGCACGCCTCCCAGGGATAGGGACGTTGTTTCTCGAAATCCGTTGCCTTGCGGATCTCAACGGGTTGCTCGCGTGTGTAGAAGTCGCACAGCAGGTTCTTGCCGCGCTCGCCCTTGCCGAGGCGATCGTTGATTACGGCATTGGGCTGGAGCTTGCGGATCATCTTGACCAGTCGATCGGCTTGCCAGGTTGTTGTGGGGTGGTCCCATTCGCCGTCGAACCAGACACAGTCGATCGGGCCGTAGTTCGTACAGAGCTCCCGCACCTGGGGATGCATGTACTCCCGCACGTATTTGGCCAGATCGGTCTTGTAATCCGGCTGGTGCCAATCGAGCTGGGAGTAGTAGAACCCGATCCTCACGCCGGCCGCCCGCGCCGCGGCAATCAGCTCGCCGACGAAATCGCGTTTGGCTGCGCGGTCCACGGCGTCGTAGTCCGTCAGCTTGCTGTCGAACATACAGAAGCCTTCATGGTGCTTCGAGGTGAATATCATGTATCGCATCCCAGCGGACTTCAGGATGCGCATCCATTCCGCAGCGTCGAATTTCGTCGGCTTGAACTGGTCGGCGTACTTCTCGTACTCAGAGACAGGGATCCCTTCATTCTTCATCTTGTACGAGGCGAGGGCCCCTTTGCTGTTGGCGGCCGGGACGGCGTAGAGTCCCCAGTGCACGAACAGTCCGAACTTGGCCTCGTTGAACCACGCCGCGCGCCGAGCGCGTCCCTTGTCCGCAGCAGCCTGATCCCTGACGCCCTTCGTGTCGGGACCTGCGGAGGGCGGCGAGGTCCCGGGCGGCGCGATCGCCTTGAACACGTCCACCGGCCACGTCGTCAGCCGCGTGAAACCCTTCGGCACGTCCTGCTGATACTGCACGTAGGCGCGAACGTCCCCCTTCGTCGTGAACCCGATCTCCCCGGCCGTCTTCTTGTTGACCCGCACGCCCAGCACCTTGTAGCCCATCAGCGCGCAGTCCTCGAAGTCCACATGGAGGTACTTGCCGTGTTGAACGCTCTGGACGATCCCGTCGATGGGTGTCCCCTGCGGCTGGCTGAAATTCAGCGCAATCAGTCGGCAGTCCTTCAGCCCGATGCGCGTGTACGTCTTGAACCCGAAGTTGCTCGCCTTGAGGGCGCACTGCGGGCTGACCATCGCGCAGTGTTCGAAGTAGATGTCGGGCCGATCGGGCATGGCCTTGTTCTCGATGCGAACGTAAGCTCCGGCCGTATCGCCCCACCAGTCCAACGACCACATCTGGCAGCGACGAAACACGATCGGCTCGTCGGTTCGCGACAGGCAACTCGCCACGCCGCCGCCAAACGCCCGGCCGATGCACACGCAGTCCTCGACGATGACAGTAAACGGCTTGATCTGGTTGGTGCAGTCCCAGAATAGCCCGGCATCGGCGCCGGTCGCATAGAGTCGCCGGCAGATCCACCGGTCCCAGATGATGGCCGAGAAAGTCTCTTCGGTGTGCTTGGGCGACCAGCCCTTCGACGTTGCCCGAATCGTCCCCCACCAGTCGTAGCTCTTGAACCCCTTCTTGGGATCGCCCGAGTCGATGACGACATCGCCCATTGTCCCCGAGCCTAGCATGCCGTCGAAGTCGCCGACCAGAAGGTTGTACGACCCGGCCGCACCCTTGTGCGCGGGGTAGAGGTTCGCCTCGACGTACGTGTCTGGTCGGACGATCACGCGATGCCCGCCGTTGTCGTCCGGAACGGCGAGCAGTGCAGCCTGGATCGTGTTGAAGGCCCTAGCCCAACTGCTGCCGTCGGAGTTGTCGCCGAGCTTCGAGACGTAGAGCGTCGCGCCCTTCCGACCCGCGTAGTCGGCCGCGGCCGGGTCCCACGTCGCCGCAGTAACGGTGGTAGTCAAGCATGACATGATGAGGAAGGCCTTTTCAGTAGAGCGCCAACCATGATTGTGTTCGAGCGTCTCTCGCATCATCGTGCGATCTCCTGGCTCTGCTTCCTGATCTCAACCGCCCGCCGAACCGCCGACACGGGACCGAAGCTCTCCGGCTGTTACCGAGACGCGTCGGCAAACTTGAGCCTCACAACTGTTGGCGAAGCAATATCGGCCTTGAGCCAGAGCGTTTTGCCGTCCCATGCGAACTCATCGCTCTCCAGTTGACGCTCGGCCAGACTGATGCCAGTGAGGGCTTCCGGCGCTCCGAGCAGCTCGAAGACCGGATTAACGCACGCTTTGGCCGGTTTGACGGCAATCGTCACCGTGGGTTCTTCGACACGCACGCGAATCGCGCGACGTTCCGGCACGTAGGCATGAAAGCCCAAACGCCCGCCCTCGATCTCCACGCCGGGCGGCGAGGAGAAACTGTGTGCCCATTCAAGCAGACGCTCGTCGTCGGCGTCACTCATCCCGATTAGCCATGCCCAGGTTTGCAGCACCATGGGTTTCGAGCGGCCCAGGGCATCGATGGTTTGCAGCCGCGCGGTCCGCAGTGGTTCCGGGCGGCTGCGGACCCAACTCATCACACTGCAGTGGCAGGGCGTATGGCCGATGCGATCATCGATCGCCCAGCCGGTCGTCTTGCCCTGTCCCAAAGGCCAGTGGCTGCCCCAGTAGGTGGGCGTTACCAGTCGGCCCTTATCGCGGAAAGGCTGGAAGAACGTGGGCGGCAGACTCCGCTGCAGCGGGTTGAAGTAGACGCCCGACAGAGGTTCATGATTGTTCAGACGCACTCGATACACGGCCGGCATGTCGCGCGACTTGGCCTTGGCTCCCTGCTCACCGTGCAGGAAGGGGAAATCTATCTCGCGTTTCTCTCCGTCCAGGAAGATGATGTCGACCAGGCTGCGCGGCAGGATGCTGAAGGGGTAGGTCGACTGCGGCGTTAGAATGATCAGCTCGCTCAGTTCATAGTCGCCCGTGGGCCGGCTTTGCAGGGTCAACACGCGGGTACCGAATCCGTCGGGATAGAAGAAATAGTCCTCGACCGCCGAATCGCCCCAGACCTTGTATTCGAAATCACACGACTGATAGCTCCATCGTACGTGGACTCGCGCCGGGGTCGACTCCATGATTTGGACGCGTCCGTAGCGCAACTCTTTGTCCATAAGCGGTTCGACGCAGTCGGTATATCCGTCTTTGGGTGGATCTGTCTCGGCCCACTCATAGCAGAGGCCCGTGTTATGCCGGCCGGCCCAGAAGGGAATGTAGCTCGAGCCTCGCCAAAAGACGTACCGCGATCCATTAGGCAGAGCAACAACGACGTCGTCCAATTCGGGCTTCCAGAGAGTCTGGTAGCTTGTCGTGGAGTAGACGCCGTCATCAGAGCGGACAGAAACCGGCGCATCGTAACGGAGTCTCGCTTTCACCGCGCCGAACTTCGGCCAGTTGGGCGGATTTCGAACCAGCATGACCGGGATCTTCTTGTCCCAGAGCCGTCCTCCATCCGCATCGGTGATCTGGACATGCAACGCGTCGCGCTCGAGATCCGCCGCCGGTGCCGGCAGGGATAGGCTCTGCTTCACCGGCGAACCGATAGGCATGTCCACGGTGGCCGTTGCCTTGTCCTTTGGTCGCGACTCAAACCACGCCGTCCACCGCGTCTGCGGGATGTCCCGGAAGTGGCTGACGGCGGCCACCTCCAACAGGGGCTTCTGGCCGGGACCCAGCAGCAGCCAATCGTTCGGCGGCAGGATGGTGCCCAGGTCTACGGGATTCACGACCGTGTCCGGACGGGCAACCGCCTCAGCCTCGAACGCAGGCGAAGTTATGGGTTTTTGCGCCACACGCGTGGGCGCCCTCCGGGCATCGGTCGCGGCGAACAGCTCCAATTGGCTGGGCCATCGGTCAAAGAGCAATCGCCGGACGTGGGGCGGCTTCCCGGTGAAGGAGAAGGTATGGCGCGCGACCTCCTTGCCGTCCAAGGAGCCCACCAACGAGAACTCCGTGGAGGGCTTCGTATCAAAAGCGATCTCGACCTCCACGTTCATCGGTCTGCAGATCCGATCCAAACCAAACGGAGGGCACCAGGGATGGTCGGGTATGAGACGGATATGGGCCACGGTCTTCTCCTCCATGTTGCCAGCCAGGGCGGGGACCGCCGACGCGGCTAGCAGCACCATGCCGATTGAGCAGGACGCCCACGCACGTGATGCGTGATGCGTAGCAGCGGCCCTGTTTGAATCGTGTTGTGTCATCCCACTCACCTCACTCTGATGAGGGCCCTGTGTCGGGTTCTGATCCGTGGCGCCCGGCCTTCCTCGCCTTTCTTGGGTCGGGTCTCGGGGGCAGGATCGTCTGGAACACCTCGACCGGCCAGCGACCCAGGCGCTGGAATCCCTTCGGAACGGTTTGGCTGAACCGAACGTACGCGCGGACCCTGCCCTGCGTCGTGTACGAAATCGGACCGCCGTCGGCAGCGCCGGGACGTATGCCGCCGAATCCTCCGAACTGCGGGCCGCCGGCGCCGAAGACCTTGTAGCCGATCAGCGTGCTGTCCTCTAGGTCGACGTGGAGATACTTGCCCTTGATCGTGCTGTAGATGACGCCCGTCGAGGGGCAGCCCTCGGGCATCGAGATGTTCAGCGAGATCAGGTTGCACCTCTTGAGCTTCACGCGGGTGTAGCCGTCAAAGCCGGGGTTGCCAGCCTGCAACGCGTTGTCGGGGCCGACGAGCGTGCAGTCTTCGAAGACGGCGTCGGGGTGCTCGGGCATCGCACGGTTCTCGGCCCGAACGTAGGCCCCCGCCGCGTCGCCCCACCAATCCAACGACCAGAGTTGGCAGCGGCGGAAGACGGTCGGTTCGTCCGCGCGAGGACGGCTGTGCCCGGCCACGCCGCCACCGAACGCTCGGCCGATTCCCACGCAGTCCTCGACGATGATCGTGAGCGGCTGGGTCGGTCGCTTGAGGTCCTGGCGGATGTCCCAGAAGACGCCCGCGTCGGCACCGGTCGCATAGACGCGCCGCACGATCCACCGGTCCCATACCTCGCCGGAGACCTTCTTGGACTGCAAGAAGTTGTTGATGACCCCACTGGTGCTGCCGAGCTTCGGATCGCCCGCGTCGAGTATCGCGTAGCCGGTCGCTCCCGAGCCGAGGCGGCCGTCGAAGTCGGCTTCCAGGACGTTGTAAGCGCCAGGGGCTGCCTTGAACGCCGCACACAGATTCTGCTCCATGTAGACGTCCGGCCGGACGATGATGCGGTGTCCGCCCTTAGCGTCGGGCACGGCGGACAGCGCCGCCTGGACGGTGTGGAGGGCCCTAGCCCAGCTGCTGCCGTCAGAGTTGTCGCCGAGCTTGGAGACAAACAGCGTCGTGCCCTTCCGACCCGCGTAGTCGGCCGCGGCGGGATCCCACGTTGCCGCGGCAACGACGGTAGTTGAGCATGACATGGCAAGTAGGGCCCTTCCGACAAGTTGCTGCACGCAAGGGCGTTCGAACGTCTCGCGCGTCACGTAACAACCTCCTTCTTCTGTTCGCTTCGCCTTCAGCCGGCTCACCGAGGAGCCGATGCCAGCCCTGTACCAGTTCGCGGTTCCGTGGCGGATCTCTTCCTCGCCTACGACGCCACTTGACCACTGACCTTCGCGCGTCTGACACAATGTAGGGCGAGACCCGCGAACACGACAAGCCGAGACTCACGTGCCTTCAGGAAAGTGCCACCCGCCGATGGTCGTCACATCCTATCTCTTGCACTTCAGCAGTCTCGGCTCCATCGGTTCCAGCTTGATGCTCGCCAAGTCGACTTCTTCCTCGCTCAGCAGATCGAAAGCTCCACCCCTTATTGCCAATCGAACGATCAGCGGCTTGTTCAGCAAATTGACCATGGGCACCAACTGCCGCGTTGCTTTTGTCAAGAGTCATGTCGCTCCAATTCCGAGACACACTGCAGGGCCGGATTACTTGGCGGACTTCGCGTGGCGTGTCGTCACCTCTTCCATCTTGGCCCCTTCGGGAAACCAGCTCTCCAGGAATTGCTTCATTGGTTCTGGGGACATCGCGACGCGCACGGCGGACCAGCCTGGTGGACGAGCCGTCTGCGTGCTCGCGGCGTAGAACAAGTACGTGTTGCCTTCAAGCTCCATCAGTTCCACATCCGAGGTACTGATTCCTTCGTAAGGCTCCGGTTCGAGCATGGGATTCATCGGACTCAGTTGCCACGTGAGCAGATCTTTCGATCTCGCCACGAATGACGCGAAACGCTTCATGACAGGACCCGGGTCCGGGCGACCGGCCTTGTCCACGGGCGTGTAGTAGATCACGTAGTAGTACGGTGCGAAGTAGCGAATGACCGGCGTGTTGCTGTACTGCTTGCCCGACTGGCCGGCAAACATAAGCTCGGGCACCTTCTCCCAATGAACCAGATCCTTGGATCGGGCGAACTTGAAATATGGGACAGCGTGGACCGACACGTAGGCCATCAAGAACCCCTGATCGTCGCGGCAAACCGAGCCATTGATGACAGTTCTCTCCTCACCTTCCCGCTTAATGGCCAACTCGCGGTGCCACGTCTTCAGATCGTCTGTCCAGAAGCAGTACATATCCTTGAACCACTCGTAGTTCGTTGTTTTGGTGGCAAACACGTAGAGCCGCCTTCCGTCCACAAATGCCTTGTGAGCCGAGTGGCCCCTCGCGAACTCTGCGATGCGCTTGCCGGTCCGCATGTCCACGATGTACGTGTACATGCTTTCAGCGTACTTGTCATGCCAGCCTTTAGAGTCGTCCCGGTAATCGAATACCATCAGCGGCCGCCCATCGAAGATCACTGGCGTATGCTCCATCGCATCCCAATAGGCGAATGGAAGCTTGATCAGGCGGGGCCGAGCCGGCTCAGCCGCCAACGTCATGTCTGTAGCGGCTCCGCTCGCGATGACAAGCAACCAGCACGATGCTGTCCGAAAGCATCCTCGTGTCATCTATTGGTTCCTTTCCATTCTGTTCAGCGTTTACTTCGTCGGCAGCGGCTGGATGCCGAGTTCGCGGATGCGGACCTGTTTCAGATCCACGGTGGCTCTAGCGGGGAACTGGAATCGCAGCGCGCTGATGGGCTTCCCGCCGGTGGCGATCGTGACGCGATGTGTCGGGGATTCCACCCGGGGGTAACCGGCGATGAATTCCATTCCCTGCCTGGGCTTGAACCCATCGCCCGTCGCCCACCCCACCCGCGCGACGGCAAACCGGCCGCACCTGGCCTCGATCTCGATCATGAGGGGATGATTCCCGGCCGCTACGTTCAGGCCTTTGAGTTCGATCTGCGGGGCGTGCTTGCCCTTGCGCTTGGCCGGAAGACTCCAGACCACTCTCTCGGTCACGGGACGTCCGGCCTCCAACTGGTCTACGACCTTCTTCAGCGGGGCGAAGGCACTCGTGTAGTAACGTTGAAGGGCCTTGGTGAACTTGGCGCGGGTGGCCGCAATCTCGGCCAGCGCCGATTTCTCTCCACCCGCGTTGCCAGACTGCTTCGCCTGCACCGCCGCCAGTACTAGGCCCTGCAGATCGTCCCACATCGACTGGGGCAAGGGCTCATCGAGCGTAGCTTCGACCTCCTGGCGATTAGCGCACCGCAGCAGGCCCTTCGCCTTCGCATCAGCGACGATTCGTCGCAGCGTATCCACCTTGACCGTGGCGAACGCGGTGCCGACGGGCCCTTCCGGCGGCCGACCGACGTCCAGCCGCTCCTCGTAGTAGGTGTAGTAGACGCGCACTTCGTCTTCAAGGAGGATCGCCGTGGCAGCGCCCACCCCAGTGTGTCCTTTCTGCCCGTATTCCGTCCAGGTCACCACGGGGTCGCTGTCTTGAAACGGCTCGGCGGTCTTTGGATCGTCCCACTTGACCCAATGGATGCCGTCCAGCGAGAAGGCATATCCGATGCGCTTCACGCCGCAAATGAGTTCGTTGTTGCTCGGTTGGCCCGTGTAGAAGAGGTGATAGCTGGCGCCGGGCTTGCCCGCATAGACGTGCGTTTCGGACTGCTCGTCGTCAATCTTCACGACGCCCGCCGCGTAGATCCAGCCGCCGTCCCACGTGCCCGGTTTGCCCTGGGTCAGAACCGGGTTCAGGCGGCACTTGCGCCAGTGGAGGCCGTCCTTGCTCTCGGCGTAGCCGAATTCATTCCGGTAGCCCCGCGCCCCGTGATTGATGCCAACATGCCACAGCTTGAAGCGATCGCCGTCTCGAATCATCGCGTGATCGCCCACCACAAACTCATCCCAGTCCCCATAGGGCCCCATGTAGAAGACCGGGTTCGCCGGCTCGGGCGTCCAGTGGATGCCGTCCGTCGAGCGCTTGATGCCCATGCCGTCAAAGGCACCGTTGCGACGGTTGCAGGTCGACCAGAAGGTAATCCAGTACTGGCCGTTGAACTTCAGAACATCCGGATCGCCGCACTGGTTGCCGGTCGGCCAATCGCCCGTGTTGCCCCGGTTGACGACGGATTCCTTGCCCGCCGGCCAGGTCCACGTTATGCCATCCACCGACTCGACGTATCGGCCCAGCAGCGAATCCCACATTCGGAACCTGTCGTCCTTGATCACAGCCGGGGAGTAGATCGTGAGGTTCACAGGATTCCCCGCATACGAAACGACGGGCGACGACGTGACGCCGTAGAGGCCCTTGACGGAAACGTCACGGAACGCGCCCCTCGCGGCATTCGTGAAGAAGCCCACCCGCCCGACCGGCTGGATGGTGAAATCCTGCTCTTGCCCCAGCACCACGAACTCGCCGTCGATGTAGCAGTAGATCGTTCCATGGTCGGCCACCACGGTCATGTCGTACGTTCTTCCGAGTTCTACGGGAAACGGCGCGACCGCCGGGGCACCGAAGTGGTCCCTCTTCATGGGCTCGAAGGCCAGCTTGCGGGACTTCTCGATGCGGACCTCGCGGCTGCCCGCCCACAGGCCCACGGTGATGAACGTGTCCGTTGCCTCATCGCCGCGTACGATCAAGCGAGCCCCCGGCGAGGCCGCCGTGGCGCCAACGGTATCCACCCGCACCTTCGCTTTGATGACGCAATCCAGCCAGCGCGGCCCTTTGATGAAGGTGCGCGCATACGGTGCCGACGCGTCGGCCTGCAACAGCGCGTTCTTCTCCACCCGCCAGTCGCCCGCCTTGGTTTCGACGTTCTCAAACGTTTGTATCGGCGTCAGCGTTTCGTTGGCCCGCTCGACGGCAGCCACATCGACCGGATCCTGACGCACGGTTTGCGCCGCGACAAACAACGGGCACAAGGCCAAGATCCCAATCAGCGCAGCCAGACTGTCTGACTCGTACACGGGGAGACATCGTTGAGTCTTCCCGATCATGGTTGGTTGGAGACGATTTGCCAACATTGGCCTTCCCCTGTGTTCCCGCCTTCCGTCCTCAGTTCGTCGCGGTCGCGTCGTAATCATCAGGAGACACCGCGTGGCCACTCACGGCAGACGATCACCGACGATCGTTCGAGTAGAAGATGAGTCGTGAATCGCGCCGGTTCGGGATAACGACCTCGAACCCCTTTTTCGCGAATCGCCTTGCCGGACACCTGTCCTTCTCGAGAACACAACCAAGGTATCTTGGCAGTTATCCGGAGCAATGGGCCAAGCAGGATACCAACTCCCGCGGCATCGTTCCTCCTGCTGGTATCCGCACTGGTTCGTTGCCCTGATGCCTGGATGAGGTCCAGGCTACCCGTCGTCTGTAGTGGTGGTGAAGTCCGCCAAGATGGGAACGGCGGCAAGGCACTACCTCCGTTGGCCGACCCCGACGAGCTACTTGTTTGCCCCGCCAGACGGACTGTCGGCGCTCGGGCACGCCACAATTACGCCACAATCTGAGACCGACCGGCGCAAAAAACGACGCAGGACCAGGCGGTAACTCCCTGTTCCTGCGTCAGTTAGGCAACGTAGCGGGGGCAGGACTCGAACCTGCGACCTCCGGGTTATGAGCCCGACGAGCTACCAACTGCTCTACCCCGCAATCTCTTCGGGCAAGCCTATCAGCAACGTTCGGTCGTGTCAAGTCGCGGGCTGCGGCTGATGGGAGGATGCGACGATCTGCCCGACTTGCGGGATCGCACGGTCTCGGGCCTGTCGATCTGCCTGCAGCCGTCGCCATACCAGAACGGCTCTTCTGCCTCGCCAGCTGCGAAGCGATCTGGCGAGCTTCATTACGTACGTGCCGTCGTTGGGGTCAGCTCGGCGGACTTGGCTCGAAGCTCTTCGGTCTTGCGCTTCAATGGGCGGTAGACATATTCGGCCATCGTCGCGATCGCCCCGAGGTCGGCTCGGTTCTTCGCCACGTTGGCGAAGGCCTCGATGGCTCGGAAGGCCGTTGTCTGAGCGATTCGTGCCTGTTCCATCGCTTCAGTCAGATGGGTCTTGAGGGCCTGGGCGTCCTTCTTGGCCTTCGCCTTCTGGGCTGCCTGCCACGCGGTGGCCGCCTTCTTGACGGCTTCAATGGCGTCCAGGTATCCGACGGCGAATTCCAGCCGGCCGATCCAGTATCGCACGTATGCCCTTCCCTCTTGCCGCGAAGGCTGAGGCACCCTCCGGACTGCGTCCAGGGCCCGTCGATAGCCGGCACGATCCTCCAGCAGTTCCTTCGACAAGGGACCGGGACTCCACTGCCGCATCATCATGTTGGGGACTGGGAAGGTCAGCCCCATGCCGTGGTCCTCCAGCGCGGTGGTCACGGCCTCCAACTCGCGGAACGCCTCGAGCATCGGCTCCACGGCGGCCTGACCGCACACGGCGCGGATCTGGTCTACATAGACCGCTCTCGGCGTAGTGTTCGGGTCCCAGGCCGCCCTGCTGAGGTAGGTGATGCACGGGTCGTGATCGCTGATCAGCCACTGTCGGGTACAGAAGCCGCCCAGGCCGTGCTTGCGCATGTCGCACACCAATTGATGCAATGCACCCGTGGTCAGCAACGGAAGCACACCGACGCTGTCGTCGTGAAGCGTCAGAACCAGCGTGGTGAAGACCTCTTTGGCGGGAACGTTCGCCAAGACGTGGCGCCGGCGGAGTACGCGGGTCGGATTGTAGTCCACCACGATGACCAGTTCCGAGTTCTTCGGTAGGACACGCGACAGGACGGGATACAGCTCTTCGGCCACCTCGTAGACGACGAGCCGAGCATCGGGCTTCTTGGTCTTCGGCAGAACGTCGGGATCGGTCCACAAGCGGGTCAGGAAGTACAGACCGGTGATGTGTCCCTTGACTTCCATCACCGCCCGCGCGGCCCCGCCCGGATAGTCGGCGCGCTGGCTCGCCCTGCGCAAGACCTCTTCAAGCGGCAGGATACTCTCGATGCCGTAGCGCTTGTCGAGCGCCTTCCACGCCCACTCATACAGATCGATCCAGCTTGGCCACTCCGTGCCGACCGGGAACCCGTAGGAGGCCGCGTCAGGGAACTCGTTGATGACGGCCCGGATCACGGCAGAGGAGATCTCCGCCAGCGCCGGATCGTCGGGCCGGGCCTTGGGGCCTGGCGCCACCGTCAGTCCACCCAACTGATGCACAACCTGCGCGTCGGGGACGATCGAGCGGAAGTCCTTCGGGAAATCCGTCACCGAGGACCCGACAGAAGACGCCTCGATCCCCCGGCTCCGTGCGTACGCAATCAGCGCATGACAGTGCCCTTGGCCCGCCGCCACGAGTTGCTCGTAGGGGGCCCCCGGCGGCGGCAGGTCGGGATTCCAGAACTCCTTCTCGTCCCCGAAAAGCCGTCGCCCCGGCATGTCCGGCGTGATGGGGAAACGGGCACCGTACCACAAGACAGCGGTCTGGCGCTTGACGCCTTTGATCTGAAGATCCAGGAACGGCTGTGAGGGACCGCTGCCCACTCGGATGCGGTTGAATTTCAGCTTGGCCAGCTGGTCAATGAAAGGACGGTAGTCCTTGATGCCCCAGCCTTCCATGCCCATGGCGAAATCGCCCATGGTCTTGAACCAGCGCGCTCGAAGGACGGGTTCGAACACTCGGTCGAGACGGGGCAGGTAGAAGTCCTGCTGCTTGGCGGGAAAGACGTCGCCACTCAGCAGATAGCGCACGCCGTAGCGTTCTGAGAGTTCGTACACGCCCCACATCGTCGCGGCCGGACTGCCGCCGATGATGGCCATCGCCGGCTTGCCCATGCACTGCGTCTTGCGCAAGAGGAATCCCTGGTCGTTGAGTCTCGGCAGGGCCGAAGCTTGCAGGATCTTGGCGGGATGGCGGTCTGACGTGCCCATTAGGAAGTAGGCCTCCGCCGTCTCGCTCGGCGACGACACGATGGTCGCAGACGCGCCAAACAGCCGTTCGAGGTAGCGCTCGAGCTCGGCAGCCGCGAATCGCTCTAACGTGTCCGCCTCTTTGGAGATCACTAGCTCGACGGACGTCGCTTGGCCGGGTCGTGCCAGGCCAAGAATCAGTGGACACGCGGCTGTCGCCCAGGACAGCAAAGCAGGGAGTCGTAACATACGCGCCTCCAGCATCTATGTGACGTCCTGGCCGGACGGCGGGGCCAGTCTCGTCTTCTGGTTAACGCCTTCTGACGGCCAGATCAAGCCAGGTTGCCTGAAGAAGAGACCGCAACAGTCTGGTGGTGCCAGACACACTTGACCCGCTCGCCCCCTCTTTGGCGTCAACGGAATCTGCGTCTAAGCGAACCCACCTCGCCGCGCGGCAGCGACGCGTCCCATAGGGACGAAGTGAGAATAGCCCAGGAGTTCACTCCTGGGACTGCCGGACGCAACGGAAACGCTAGTCCCGTAGGGACGATTCAATCCCTTCCGCGTAACTCATCCGTCCCTACGGGACTCTCGTTCCTTGGGAGACGCCCGTTCCCAGGACCGAGGTCCTGGGCTATTCTCACGGAGTCCCTACGGGACCGAGGAAGTGCGCGCCTATCTGACCAAGAGCGTCCCACGCCTGGTCGCGCAACCCAAGACGGCTCTTCAAGTACTGTCGCAGCCAACTCAGCCCTTCTGGACGAAGATGCCCGTGGCGTCAATCACCAGGACGTTGTCGGCGTCGCGTTTGGACACCCGACCCGAGACCACGACCCTCGCCTGCGGCTTCAGTCCGTTTCGTCCGTTCAGGCCGATCGCGAGAGGGCGACCGTCCGCACCGACGACTTGCACGGTCGCGGTACTCGCCAGGAGCTTGTCCTTGGGCTCGCAGCAGTAGTCCCACGGGGTCGGGCACTCGTCTTCGTGCCTCTCATCGCAGGTAGGCATCTCGAGGTCCGCCAGCATGAACATCGCACGGCCCGCGACGAACGGATCCCGCCGTCCGCCGATCCGGCCGTGAACCACAACATCGCCAGCCGTATCGCTGTCGCCCTTGAGCTCGCCAACGTCTTTGGCGTTTCCAGGTGCCTGCTCCAGGAACAGGCCTGCCGGGAGTTCCGCCTTCGCCGACGCGTCGGCAAAACTCGGCGGACCCCCAGCGTCACGCGCAGACCGTTCACAACCTGCGATCACCACGCCAATGAACACACAAAGGGGCAACCGCCATAGCAGTCGATAGGACATACTCATCGTTCCGTTCTCCTCATCTATGCCGTCCGCAAGGCCTCCACGATCGGAAGCCGCAGACAACGCCACAACGGGGGCAGCACACCCACCACGGCCAGGCACGCCCCTGCCACCAGGCCGCTTACCAACACCGGAGCGTCCATGACCAGCGCGAACGCTCCCATCGAAAACCGAACCGCGATCCCGTTCAGGAACACCAGCGCGACCCCCGCGGCCAACAACCCACCGCACGACGTCGCCAGCAGCGACTCCTGTAAGAAGCTCACGACGATCGACAACCGCGAGAACCCGAGCGTCTGCAGGGCCCCCAGCTCGCGGACACGCGACGCGAAGGCTGCGTACATCGTGTTGAGCCCACCGAACAGACCTCCCAACGCGATCAGGATCGCCGTCGTCCAGACCATGGCCCGGACCGGCGAGTAGAACTTCAGCAAGCTCGCGTAGTAGTCGGACTCCCGGACGGCCACCAACTCCAGGTCGAGTCGCTGCGCACAGAAGACCGCGACGTCCTCAAACTGGGCCTCCCCCAACGTCAGGACGACGCACGACAGCGTGTCTCGCTTCGTGGCGATCTGGAGATCGGTCAGCGGACACCAGATCTCTGCGTCCATGACCGTGTGCGGCGCCTCGAAGCGCCCGGTGATGGTCCAATCGTGGTTGTCGAACCACAGCGTCCGCCCCACCTCGAGGGTCTCGGCACTCGTCCCCAGCCGTACGGCCGCCAGGCTGCCGACCAGGATCTCATCGTGTCCAGGTCTCGGCGCGCGTCCCTCGATGATTCGAACCTGCGGATGCACGAGAAACGCCGTCGGCGTGATCCCGCGGATGACCGCGGGCAGTTCCTGCTTCGAATCTCGACTCGGCTTGAGCACCAACGCCATGTGCACTTCCGGCGACACGTACGGCACGCCCAGCCGCGACTGTATGCCCGGCACGCTCCCAGTCACCAACGTCCCTGTGTTCATGCCGATCTGGCTGCGTTCGACGCTTTCTTCGCTGCCGGCGCCTAGGAGGATCACGTTCTGGGGACTGCCGCTGACCGACATGCTCCGCCCCATGCCACGAACGAATCCCCCGGCCGTCAGCACCAGAGCGATCACCAGGGCGCTGCCTGCCACACTCGCTGCCAGCCGCACCGGCACCCGGCCGAGGTTCCGAACCGCGTATTCAAACGGTAGCAGACGCATCGCCTTCTCCTATGCCGCACGAAAACAGGTCACGATCTCTCGTCGGGATGCCTGCACCGCCGGCACGAGTCCTGCCAGAATCCCCAGCCCACACGCAATCGCCAGCCCCCATGCCAAGACGTCTGGCCCCGCCTTCACCGGGATGCTCAGACCGTCCACCGACAGGGCGAACCGTCCCCACGTCAGAGCCAGAATCGACAAACCACACCCGACCGCCCCACCAAGCAGACTCAGCATCAGCCCTTCGCTGACGATCAGTCGCGCAATGATGTGGCTGCGGTAGCCCAGCGTCTGCAGCACGGCATGCTCACGAATGCGATCCTGCACCGACAAGACGATCGCGTTGCCCACCAACGCCAACACCGCCGCCAGGCACCCCCATCCCAGCCACTTCATGAAGCCCACGATCTCGACCACGTCGGAGGCCGCCCGCGCCACGAACGCCTTCTCCGGGCTCGTGTGCGTGGGTTCCTGGTCGGCCGCGAACATGGCATCGATGGCGGCGGCCACCTCCTCGAGCTTGCTCGGGTCATCCACCTTCACGTTGAACTGCGTCACGACGCCACCCGAACGACTGCCGGACGCAAACTGCAGGAAGTCCAGATGCGTGTAGGCGACGTTCTCGTGCTGCGGCTCGTCCGAACGAATGATGCCGGCCACGTAAACCGTGATCCCCGCCGCCTCGAACCGATCGCCCACCTTCAGGCCCCGACGTCGGGCGAGTGTCTCGCCCAGGAGCGCAGCGTCGCTGCGCCGTTCCCAGTCCGCCACCGACCCGTCAAGCAGATCGAACGCGGGTGCGTACGCTTCGATAAAGCGCTCCTTCGGCACGCCCCGGAACGTGACCACGTCCAGGCTCGTGCGGCAGTTGTTCACGACGATCTTGATCGGGACCACGCTCGCCACGCCCGGTACGCGAGCGATCTTGCCGACGTAGGACTGCGGCATACGGCTGGAGAAGGGGCAGTAGCGATCCTTCCGATAGACCACGAGGGTGGTGTCCGATGCGTTGCGAACCGTGGCGGCCTCGACGCCCGATTGCATGGACTGAACGGCCGAGAACAGGAACATCGCCACCGCCACTCCGCACACCGTCAACAGACTTCGGGTGCGATGCCGGATCACTTGCTTTGCGACGAGCGGCAAGAACCTCGGGGACAACATCTCGGCACCTCCTTCGAATCAGCCCACGGCCAGCGCCAGCGCGTCGACCAGGCTGCCCTTCTCCAGATGAAGTGTCTGGGTAGCGTAGTCGGCGCACTTCGCGTCGTGCGTGACCATGATGAGCGTCTTGCCCAACTCCCGGTTCAGACGAACCAGCAGGTTCATGATCGACTCAGCGGCCCGCGAGTCGAGGTCGCCCGTCGGCTCGTCGGCGACGATGATCTTGGGATCGGTCACGATCGCCCGCGCGATCGCGACGCGCTGCTCCTGACCGCCGCTCAGCTGGCGCGGGTAGTGGTCGTGACGGTCCGTCAGGCCGACCAGTTCGAGCGCGAGGGCCACTTTCTCGTGGCGCTTGCGTCGGGACAACTTGTTCAGCAGCAGCGGCAGTTCGACGTTCTCGTAGGCCGTCAGCACGGGGACGAGGTTGTACAGCTGGAAGATGTAGCCGACGTACTCGGCCCGCCACGCGGCCAGCTGCGACCGGGACAGGTCGGTCAACTCGACCCCGGCAACGGTCAGGCGTCCCGACGTCGGACGGTCGATGCCCGCGATGAGGTTCAATAGCGTCGTCTTACCGCTGCCGGACGGACCCATCAGGGACAGGAAGTGGCCCTCCGGCACGTCAAGGTCCAGATCCGCCAACGGCGTGATCGTGTGACTGCCCTTCTGGTACGACCGTGTCAGGTTTCGACATTCAATGAGTGCCATGGCTGATACCTTTCATCGTCTGCTAGAGCCCCACGGAGCCCTCGCCAAGAATCCGGAGCCGCTGGCCGTCCCGCAGGTCAGGCGGCGGGTCGGCAATCAAGCGGTCCCCCGGCCTGAGCCCGTCTTCGATCTCGATCCAGCTGTCGATTCGACCTCGTCCCAGAACGACCGCCCGGAAAATGGCGACGTTCTTCGCCTGGTCGGCCAGCCAGACGCGGACATCTCCTTCCGCGCTGCGCTTCAGAAGCGACTCGGGGACGAACAGCCGTTCACCGCGCGCTTCGGTTCCCCCGCCAGCCCTCGTCAGGAACCGGGCGCGGGCGAGCATCTCGGGCTTCAGTTCCGGGGACGGATCGTCAATAGCGACCTTGACCTGCAGCGTGTTCTTCTGAACGTCCGCCTCATGGACGACCCGCGTAACCCGGCCCACAAAGACACGATCCGGCAGCACGTCCACCACCACCTCGGCCCGCTGATCGACACCGACCTTGGCCGCATCGACCAGGGGAACATCTACGCGAGCTTGCAGTTTGTTCGGGTCGTAGGCGCGGACGACGTGGGCCGAACGCGGGTTATCCGCGTTGAGCATCAGCTTCGAGCCGGGCTCGGCCAGCCGCGTCATCACGATGCCGCCCACGGGAGAACGCACCTCCATGCGATCCAACCGCAGCCGGGCTTCGTCGCGCGCCGCCCGCGCCTCTTCGATGACGGCCTTCTGGCGAGCCACCTCCGCACGGGCCTGGTCCAGCGCGCGGGTTTCGGGGATCCTCAGCCGCAGGTTCTCTCGCGCGGCGACGACCTCTGCCTGCATACGTCTGATCTGGGCCTCGATGATGGCCCTCCTGGCCCGAATCACGTCGACCTCGGCCTTCTGAGCTTCATGCTGCTTCTTGGCACGGATGGCCTCGATCTCGGCGGCCACGTCGCGCAATTCGAGGCGGGCCATCCGCTTGTCTTCTGCCTCGAGTTCGGCCGCCAGCGCCTCTGCGGCCGCTAGCTCGGACGGCCAGCGCTTCAGCTCTGCCTGCCTCTCGGCGAGCATCGCCTCAGCGCTCGCCACCGCTCGCGTCAGCTCGACGGGGTTGTCCCAGTCGCGCTGGGCCGCCACCTCGGCAGCCTGGGCGACGAGCAACGCCGCCTGACCCTCCGCCAACACGGCTTCGGCACGCGCCAGCGCTAGACGGGCATCATCGTCGATCAGTCGGGCCACAATCTGTCCCGCCTTGACGGGCTGACCCTCGAGCACCAGCACGTCCTTGACCACGCCGTCGGTCAGCGCGGAGATGGCCGTGGGAAACGGGTCCGCCTCCACCCACCCCGGCGCCTGGACGACGACCTTGCCGACCGCCTTCACGTCGCTCTTGACCATCACCGGCACCACGCGGACCCCCGTGACAGGCCATAGGGATTCCCCGGCAGCATAGAGCAGCGCGGTCGCCGTGGCCGTCAGGATGAGGCCTGGCAGCAGCACCCGCGTCTTCCAACGCGACCGCGGCACCGGCATGCTGTCCCTCTGGGGGTCCGCAGAGACCGGAGATCCGGCGACGTCACGAGACAACACTGAAAGATCAACGGCTTTGCTTGGCATGGCTTTCCGCTCCCATCAACTTGGTGGGGAGTCCCATGGATCACGACCTGCCCGGCTGGCGTACACCGGCGGACATCCACAGAACCGCACCCGCCAGACGCGGAACAGGTTCTGTCAGTTACGATGGGATGTCTGTGGGGCTAATCGCGGGGTGGGCGCAAGATACCGTTCGGCGTTGCAGACGGCGGTCGAGCGGACTGCAGATCACAGGCAAGACCGCCCTCGCGCAGTCGGAGATCGAAGTCCATCTCAGGGGATGATTGACAGACCGGCTTGACCGCACAACACAGCGCGATGCAGCCGGCAGCGCAGCCGCGCGGACAGTCCGACTCGCCCTGCGACGAGTCTTTCACCGGCCGGTCCTTCTCAACAGTGCCCGTATCTGTCCCGGTGTGGCCCTTAACTGAGCAGGAGCAACAGCAGCCGGCATCCTGCTTGTCGGCGGACTGCGAATGCCCCGGAGCAGGGCGCGCCTCGCAGGCCGGGCAAGGGAGCGCGTAACTCGGTACCACGAGCGCCGTGAACGCGATCACGGAGACAAACGTCCTCAGGATGTTGGCCCCAGAATGCCACACGATGCTATCACGCTCCCGACAACGACCACGCGCTTTGACCTATGATCTCCAAGGCACATTGTACACCATCCCCCCGGCAACGCTATGGTTCTGTACGGTTGGATGCCTGGCTGGTTCGCTCCCTTCTTCGGCATACCCGCACAACCAAGAGGTCTGGACACCGCGATGGCGATTATCGGATGGGAATGCCTTGCATGACCCCATGGCCCCTTGATGCCCAACTTGGAGGGGTCGGTCGGGGAGGGTGGGGTCTACACGGCCGGTTGCTGCTGGGTCAGGCAGTGGAGCGTGCCGAGACCCCAGCCCAGATCCACGGCGTGGATGCCCACGACGGGACGGGGTGCGAACAGCTCGCCCAGGATGCCCAGGGCGACGCGGTCGCGGGGATCGTTGAACGTCGGAACCAGAACGGCGGCGTTGGCGATGTAGAAGTTGGCGTAGCTGGCCGGCAGGCGCTCGCCGTCGAGGTAGAGCGGGCTCGGCATGGGCACGGACACGACCTCGAACCTGCCGCCGTCCTCCAGTCGCATCCCGGTCAGGCGTTCTCGATTCTCTCGCAGCGGTCCGTAGTTCTCGTCGCGCGGGTCATCCTCCTGGCAGAGAACGACCGTTCGCGCCCCGACGAAGCGACAAACGTCGTCGATGTGACCGTGCGTGTCGTCGCCCGCGATGCCCCTGCCCAGCCACAGAACGTTCGACGCGCCCAGGTATCTTCGCAACACACCTTCGATGTCGCGCCGGGTCAGGCCGGAGTTTCGGGGCTGTACGTCGACGTCCAGCAGGCATTCTTCCGTCGCGAGAAGCGTGCCCCGGCCGTTCACGTCGATCGCGCCCCCCTCAAGCACCACCTGTCGGCCCCGGGACTCGGCACGGACCAGGTCAACGCCCAGCGCCTCGGCCACCTTGGCCGGGATCCGATTGTCCTTCCGCCACTCCGGATACCGCGACCAGGCGTTGAAGCGGAAGTCCACGATGGCGAGCCCGCCGCGACGACCCGCGCGTCGCACGAAGATCGGGCCCGAATCGCGCGTCCAGCTTCGGTCCGTCGGAACGCGGAAGAATGCGACCCGCGACGCGTCCACGCCGACGCGGCTCAGATAACGCCTCGCGCGCCGCTCGTGCTCGGCCGAGTTGACTAAGATGCGAACGATCTCCCCGGGAACGATCTTGCGGACGATCTCGGCGTACACCCAGTGGATGGCCGCCATCTTGCCGGGCCAGTCGGTGCGGTTGTGCGGCCAGGCAATCCACGTAGCCTCGTGGGGCTCCCACTCCGCGGGCATGCGCAGTGCGGTGCGCGACGGTGAGGTCGGCGTGGTCGAATCCGGAACCATGATCGAACGGGCGCTCCGACGGGCACATCGCCTGAATGCAGACTCGCCCTAGCCGAGGAAACGTTCGTTGATTCCGTCGTAGGCGTCAATGCGCCGATCACGTAGGAACGGCCAATTCCGACGGATCTCCTCGAGCCGCGCCAAGTCCACCTCGGCGATGAGCGTCTCCTCGTCGTCCGCGCTGGCCTCGGCCAGGACAACGCCGAACGGATCTGCCAGAAAGCTCGATCCCCAGAACCTGATCCCCTGACTCGCCGTGTCCGGCGTCTCATGCCCGACCCGATTGACGGCTGCAACGTAGACGCCGTTGGCGATGGCATGACTGCGCTGGATCGTCCGCCAGGCGTCGAGCTGTGCCGGCCCGAATTCAACCTGCTCGTGCGGATGCCAACCGATGGCCGTCGGGTAGAAGAGCACGTCCGCGCCACCCAGCGCGATCAGCCGGGACGCCTCCGGATACCACTGGTCCCAGCAGATCAGCACGCCGATCCGCCCCACGGCCGTTTCGAAGACCCGAAACCCCAGGTCGCCCGGCGCAAAGTAGAATTTCTCGTAATAGCCCGGGTCATCCGGGATGTGCATCTTGCGATAGCGGCCTGCGACGCGCCCATCGGCGTCGAGGACGACAGCGGTGTTGTGGTACAGGCCGGCGGCGCGACGCTCGAACAGCGGGGCGATGAGCACGATCCCCGCCCGTTCTGCAATCTCACCGAGCGCATCGGTGCTGGGACCGGGGATCGGCTCGGCCAGGTCGAACCGATCGGCGTCTTCGCGCTGGCAGAAGTACCGCGACCGAAACAGCTCCGGGAGGCAAACGACGTTGGCGCCGACCTCGGCGGCGGCCTCGACCTTCTCGACGGCCCGACGCAGATTCTCCGCCGGGTCGTCCGTCATCGCCATCTGAATCAGGCCGACCTTGAATCGCCTCGGCGCGCTCACGTCAGGCCTCCGTCTCCGGCGCCGCCGGGACATGGAGCGCGGTCACGTCCCCCAGTCGAGCATGCCGACAACGGCGCATCGCACGCCGGCTACTCGAGCGTGATCGTGATGATAGACGAGAACTCAACCGTCGCCGTCTTGTCCTCGTTTTGCTCCTCGGGCGCAACTTCCTTGAGGACCTTTTTTCCGTCCTTGTCCAGGATCGTAAAGGAAGGCACGCTAAGCGGATCGCCGTTCTTGTCGTACACGACGAACTCGACCTCGTAAATGCCCGGCTCGGCCTCGACGGGCACCTCCGCGGCCGTCGTGAACACGCCGTCGCCTTGTTTGGCGTCGGGGGCCTTGCCGTCATCCCTCATCTCCGAGGCGAACTCGGGTGCGATGACCGGCATCGCGGTAACCCATCCGATCTTGTCGACCTCACCCGTCACCGTGCACGTCGCCGTGAACTTCTTGCCGATCTTCACGGGATCCGGGTCGAGCTGCGACTTGATGGTCCACTTGACGGGCTGCTGACACCCCACCATGACCACAAAACCAAACAAAACACCGAACCGAGCCAATCTGAGCCCCATCATCAATGCCTCCTGTTGCGTCCGGACACGCCGGCGTCATGGGCAACCATGATTCCTGCGCCGGCGGTCCCCTTCGGATTACGGAAAGGTGACCGTCACCTTGATGCCGGCGGGGATTGCCTTGTCGGGATTGGGGAGTTCCAGCTTGATCATGTACAGCTGGCTGTCAGCCCCCACGACGCGGTCGACGAGGATCACCTTGGCCGAGGCAGTCCCCCCGGGCAGTTGTTTGGCGTCGAGCCTGGCGAGATCACCGACGCGGATCTTGCCGTAGGTATCGGCATGGGCGTTGACCCGAACGTGCAGCGGATCCAGCTTGACGATCTGGCAAATGACCGTGTCGTCCACCCCGTCCAGCAGCTCCCCAACGCTCTTGAGCTTCTGGGCCACATACCCGTCCAACGTCGAGCGAACCGTTCGCCGATCGATCACTTTCCGGTCGCGCTCGTACTGATGCTTCACGACGCTCTGGTCGTGGACGGCTTTGGCGATCTGGGTCCGGGTGTACTTCTCTTGGATCCGGGCCTCATCGAGCTCCATCCGCGCAGCGGCGCCCCGCTTATCGATCTCCATGACCCGTTGGAGCTGGATTTCGGCCAGCTCGTGTCCGATCTTGGCGGTCTCGACGCCGATTTCGCTGTCGGCCTGGGTCTTGCTGATCTCCAGGGCGGCGTTCTCGACGCTCGACTCGAGCCGGCAGATGACCTGGCCTTGCTTGACCATGACGCCTTCTTCGATCGTTAGCGCCTCGATGATGCCCTTCTCCGAGCACGCCAGGTCAACGATGTCCGAAGGCTCGACGAACCCCAGCAACGGCTCGACCCGGGAAGCCGACCCCGTCGTCTGGGCCGACGCCCGCTCGTCTACCGACCAGGTGATCATGGCCGACGCCGCCAACATCGGAATGCCGAACAGACCAGCAACCACCAACCGCTCGCGAAGCATGTCGCACCTCCGAAGCGCCACGCCGGGACCGTGCTCGTCTCATATCGGCAGCGGTTCTTGGCCGGCATGACCGAAAACGCACTCCCCCACCGGCCGCCCTCGTCACCTCGAGACGGGCGCCATTCTACCACGGCCATCGCCCTGTCCGCCTCCCCTGAAACCTTCGTCGACAGAACCCCAACCGGCCGGCGGATCAGCGTTCGACCTGTCGTTCAACTGTCGAAGAGACGAGCGATGGGGTTGGCTCCGCATTCGTCGTCGGACCCGTCGGTGACTCTCGACGCCCTGTCTTTCCGCCACGTCGGGTCGGACCGGTCGCCGGCTGGGGAGACATGAGCATGCACGGAGCCTATTCGGTCAGTCTCGGGAAGGCACATGCTGAGAGTATCCGGGAGTCTAGTAAGATCAATGTACACAACCCCATGATCGCATGTCCCTGGGGCCTGCTGACCCAGCGACAAGGGCGAATGCCTTAAATGTTTTCTAAAGAACAGATTAGGGTCCCCGCACATTGGCGTGGCCGCACTGCCCGTTGCGTGCTGCCGGCCGGGCGGACCTTGACACCGTGTACTAAGTTAGTGTACCCTTTACTTACAGGGACGTCCGATGCGAGCCGCGCAAAGCACTTCTGGGAGGACATTGCGATGAGACCCCCCCGTGTCCGGAGGGCTTCCCAAATCCTGGGGCTGGCAAGCACGTTGATCTGCCCGGCCGTCGTAATGGCACAGGTTAGCTTCGAACGGTATCGAGCGCTCGGCGATAGCCTGAGCCACGGAACGCAGGGCGGCCTGGTCGTCGACTACCGGACGCAGCCGCGGGCTTGGCCGGTTCTGCTCGCCGCCAAGATGGGCACGACGTTCAACCTGCCCTTGCTGGAGAAGGCCAACCTCTTCAGTCTGCAACGACGCCGGGACTACCCCGACTACGAAACCTGCCACAACCTCGCCTGCAACGGCGCGGACGTGGACGACACGTACGACGACACCTGCCAAGAGATCGGCTGGTGGCTGTTTGGCTGGGACTCGAATTTCGAGAACCTGGTCCTGGCCCCGCGCTACGGCTACAGCCAGGTCTCGGCCGCCGTGGCCGACGATGCCACCTTCGTAACCTTCTTCTTGGGCGGCAACGACTTCCTCAAGTGCATCTTGAGATACGGCACGGTGCTGTCCCCCATCGAGTGGCTGGGCGTCGATCCCGAACCGCTGGGCGAGAAGAGTCCCACCTCGCAGCAGGAATTCTACAACCGCTACAAGTACGCGATCACCCAACTGTATGCGCCGGGTCGGGGCATCTGCGTGGGCACGTTCCCGAGGTTGCAGAACATCGCAGGCGTGCTGGACAAAGAGGAACTCACCGCCATCGTCGGCCCCAATCCGATGCCTGAGGACTGCTACACGAACGAGATCATCATGGCCGCCATCCTTCGGGCGTGGATCCCTTCCTGGAACGTGGACATGGTGGCCGACGACGACAACTACTACACGCCGGCCGAGCTCCAGGAGATCAACGACGCCGTCGTCGGCTTCAACGCCACGATTCGCGCCATCGCCGCCGATCCCAACCATCCCTGTGCGGTGGCCGACGTCGAGCAGCTCATCACCGACCTGGCCGCCGGCGAGATCCACGTCAACGGTTGGCGGATCAACGATCAGTACATGATCAACAACGTGGGCAAGCCGCGGATGAGCATCTACAGCAGCGACGGCGTCCACCCGAGCGACATCGGCCACGCCTTGATGGCCGCCACTTTCATCGACGCCATCAACGACTTCTACGGGACGAGCATCCCGCAATTCACCGAGGGTGAGCTGACCGCCATCCTCAACAACGACCGATTCGCCGACAACGACGGCGACGGCGAAATCGAAGGGCTGGACTACGACGAACTCACCGAGGCCTTCTACTACAACGTCAACTTCTTCCTCGGTGGCACGTACACGGGCGACTCGGGCGAAGTCCCTCGGGCCGCCAAGATGCTGACCGTCGAGAACACCAACCCGGCGTTCGGGTACGTGTTGACCACGCCGGAAGGACCGGAGCAGTTCGAGAACGCCTCGGTCACGCTGACGGCCTATCCCGACGTGAGCAAGGGCAGGCTGTTCAGCCATTGGGAGGGCGATGTCCCCGGCGGCAGCACCACCGAAAACCCGCTCACCATCACCATGGACGCGGACAAGACCGTAGTGGCCGTCTTTAAGTGCGGCGGGACCGGTCTGGCCACCATCGCTCTGACGATGGCGATGCTGCTCGGCATGGCCGTCTACCACCGGACGCGCCGGGCGTAGTCCTCTGCCGGGCCACCGCGTCTCCTGTGCTATGGATCGATCGGGGAGTCACCGGGATGAGGCCGGACGCGTCGGGCTGCTGGCAGGGCGACTCGCGCATTGGCGGAGGCCCTCACGGGCGCTCTTGAGCTTCGGGTCGATCTTCAAAGCCCGGCGGAAACACGCGGCTGCCTCATCGGTCCGGCCCAGTGTCTTTAGGACCTGCCCCAACGCATTCTGCGCAGGGGCGTGATTCGGATCCAGGTGAACGGCTTGCCGAAGGGACGCACCCGCCTCGGCAAAACGGTCCTGCCCGGCCAGCAACACGCCCAAGTTGTAATGGGCAGAAGAGTCCTTCGGGGAAAGTCTGACGGCCTCTCGCAGGTGCTTCTCGGCATCAACCCAGCGCTTCCGCTTGGCGAGCATCACGCCCAGTTCGAGCTGTCCTCTGGGATGAGACGGAAGCAGGCGGACGAACGCCGCCATCTCGGCGAGCGCCTCGTCGCTCCTGTCCGATCGCTGCAGGATCTTCGCCAATCTGTAGTGGGCACGGGGCAGCGTCGGGTCGAGCTCGATACACCGCCGCAGGGCAGCTTCGGCCCGAGGAGACTGTCCAGCCTGGGCGCATAGCCCGCCCAGAGCCATCAGCGCCTTGGCGTCGGCCTGCAAGGCGATCGTTCGCTGGAGCAGATCGATGGCCTCTTTCACACGCCCTTCTCGCCTCATTAGCTCCGCCAATGCTCGCGCTGCCCGGGGGCTACGGGGGTCCGCGGCCATGGACCGCTCGAACGCCTGGCGGGCCTCCTCGATCCTGCCGGCCGCGTAATGCAGCGCGCCGATGTTGAAGTACGCCGACCCGGTCGTGCTTCGCCCGACCTCGATGCACTTCTGGTACAGTTTCAGCGCCTCATCCTTGCGGTTCTGCTCAACGCGCACGCTCGCCAGGCCGAACAACCCTCCCCAGAACTGAGGGTGATCCGCCAGGATCCGGTTGAAGGCCGCTTCCGCCTCCGGCACCTTTCCCTGCGCGAGCAGCACTTCCCCGATTCGTACGGCCACCTCCAGCTTGGGGTAGCCCGCTTGACCCTTACGAAGAACCGGCAGGGCCTGATCCAGTTTCCCCAGGGCCTGGTAGCTCTCCCCGAGAAGCTGCCAGGCCCGCCAGTTCCTCGGTTCCTTGCGCAGGACGGATTCATACACCGGGATCGCCTTGGCGTGTTCCCCCGCGTCGGCAAGCGCCTCGGCGCGCTGGAGCACCCGCCAGTTGTCCATCATGTCCTTCGGGTCCGGCGGGGCCTGCTGCGTAGCGGATGATTCCCCGACGCCGAAGACATAGCCCAAAGCCTCGAGCTTCTCGCGCGAGTCGACATCCAGCGGAAGGTTGCCCGACACCGAGGCCACCAGACTTGGGTCTTGCCCTACCACGTCCCGCAAGCGACGGTGAAGCTCGTCGGCGACGTCGCGCCGAGCCGCCAGCAGGTTGTTCAGCTCATTGGGGTCGTTGCGGAGGTCGTACAGCTCCGGCTTGGGAGCCAGGATGAACTTGACGTCGTCCCTGCGAATACCCATCAGCGGCGCCCAACCGTACTGCATCTTCGGCAGGAGGGTCTCGATGTACAGATCCCGCGGTTCCGATGCGGCGGATCGGACCAGGCTGACGCCGTCGAGCCCCGACGGGACGGCAATGCCCAACAGGTCGAGCACCGTCGGCACGACGTCGATCAGCCCGACCTGTCCGGTGATCACCTTGCCGGTCGGCAAGACGCCCTCGGCGCGGAAGATCATTGGCACGCGCACGGTCGCGTCGTAGATCATGATGCCGTGCGTCCGTTCCTTGTGCTCGCCGAGCGACTCGCCATGATCGCTGACCACGACCACCAGCGTCCGACTGCCCAATCCCTGTGCGTCTAGCGCCGCGACGAGTCGCCCGAGGTGTTCGTCGGTGTAGGCGACCTCGCCGTCGTAGAGGCGGCCGGCGAATCGTCCCAGGTACGGCTCGGGCGGGCTGTAGGGAACGTGCGGATCGAAGTAGTGCACGAACAGGAAGAACGGATCGTCCTTTCGGTCGCGCAGCCACCGCACCGCAGCGTCTGTGGCCGGCTGGGCGCGGCGCTCCCGAAAGCCGAACCGCATCGGCTGCTCGCCCGATCTGAGATCGTCGTCGTAGTCGTCGAACCCTTGGTCCAGACCGTATCGCCGGTCCAGGACGTGGGCCGAGATGATCGCGCCGGTCTGGTAGCCCCGGCCCTTGAGCAGTTCGGCCAGGGTCACCTGGTCGCCCTCGACCCTAAACACCCCGTTGGCGCGGGCACCGTGGCGGTGAGGGTTCAGCCCCGTGAGCAGAGAGGCGTGTGACGGCAGCGTCACCGGGACCGGCGCGATCGCATAGCGGAATCGAACCCCGCCGGCCGCCAACGCGTCGAGCGCCCGGGTTGCGGCCTCGGCGTGTCCATAGCATCCCACCCGGTCGGCGCGGAGTGTGTCGATACTGACCAGCAAGACGTTCCAGCCCGCCAAGGCGCCAGGCGCCACGCCCAGAGGCCCGAGTCCACCAGGCTTTCTGCCCAACCGGGAGACGACCACGACGATGACGAACGCAAGCACCAGGCCGGCGATCCCCAGACCCACCCAAGACTTCCTGGGCGCCCGTTCATGCTCGCTCGTTTGCCCAGAGGCGTCCGTCATCTCGCCTGTCCCATGCCTTCCCGATCGATCCGCGCGCTCCACCCAACAAGTGTACCCGAGCGATGGCCGCACTCGCCACCGATGGGGCGCTATCACCGCACACCTACCCCCGAGGACAGACGGGCTCCACAGCGCCTGGCGGACCGATGGTCGAGGCCCTATCATACGCCCTCCCGGACGCGCCGGTTGGAACGACCAACGCCGCGAACGGATTGGCCCGCATCACCAGACGACGACGGTGACAGAATGGACGCACTCGAGAAGATCGCCGCGCACTCGAACTTCAGCGCGGTGGACTGGGTCATCGTTTGTGTCTACCTCTCCGGATCGGTGCTGATCGGGTTCTACGTTCGCCGCTACATCGCCAACATGGCCGACTACGTCGTCGCCGGCCGGGCCCTGAAGACCTACATCGGCCTGGCCACGCTGATCGGCACGGAGATGGGGCTGGTCACGGTCATGTACGCCGCCCAGAAGGGGTTCACGGGCGGGTTCGCGGCCTTCCACATCGGGCTGATCGCCGGCGTGGTCACGCTCTTCGTCGGGATCACCGGGTTCATCGTCGTGCCGCTCCGCAGGATGGGCGTCATGACGATCCCCGAGTACTACCAGAAGCGGTTCACCCCCGGCGTCCGCGTCGTGGGCGGCGCGATCCTCGCGTTTGCGGGCATCCTGAACATGGGCATGTTCCTCAAGGCCGGCGCCCTGTTCGTCACGGCCGTGATGGGCATGACCGACCCGATGTACCTCAATATCACCATGAGCGTCCTGATCGGACTGGTCCTGACGTACACCATCCTGGGCGGCATGGTCTCCGTCGTCATCACCGACTACATCCAGTTCGCGGTCCTGTCGATCGGCCTGCTGCTGACCTCTGCGATCGCGGTGAACAAGCTGGGCTGGGACAACATGGTCAACGCGGTGATGACGTACCGGGGCGAGGGGGGGTTCAACCCGTTCCACGAGTCCGACGGCTCCGGGTTCGGGACCAGCTACGTGATGTGGATGGTCATCCTGGGTCTGGTGGTCTCGGCGGTCTGGCAGACGTCGGTGATCCGGGCCTGTGCGGCCGAGAGCACGAAGGTCGTTCGGCGGATGTACATGTGGTCGTCGGTGGGCTACCTCATCCGGATCATGATCCCCTATCTCTGGGGCATCGCCGCGCTGACGTACGTCGCCAGCCACCCCGAGTTCAGAGAGATCTTCCTCCCGACCCAGGGCGAGCCCGACCCGCAACACACGCTGATGGCCATGCCCCTCGCCCTCAGCGCCATTCTCCCCGTGGGCCTGTTGGGCATCCTGACGGCCGGCATGCTGGCGGCCTTCATGTCCACGCACGACAGCTACTTGCTCTGTTGGAGTTCCGTGCTGACGCAGGACGTGCTCGCACCGCTGCTGGGCGAGCGGATGACGACCCGCGTCCGGCTGATCTGTGCCCGCCTCTTCATCTTCCTGATCGCCGTGTTCCTGCTGGTCTGGGGACTGTGGTATCCGCTCGGCCAAGACCTGTGGGACTACATGGCCATCACAGGGGCGATCTACTTCACCGGGGCGACCGCCGTGCTCGTCGTCGGGATCTACTGGAAACGCGCCAGCACCGTGGGGGCATACGTCGCGCTGCTCTGCGGGTTCGGCGCGCTGCTGGGGTTGGCGCCGATTCAGGACCGCCTCGGCGTCGATTGGGATACCGAGTGGGTTGGGCTCGGCACGGTGGCGGCGGCTTTCGGGACCATGATCATCGGCTCGCTGCTGTTCCCGAACCGGAAACGACCTGCGGGCGACACCGCGCCAGTCGAGGAGGCGTGACGATGGAATTCTGGCTGCCCATCTGGAAATGGACGCTGATCCTGGGCGCGACCGCCTTCGCCGTCTTGTCCGTCGTCGTCATCATCGGTGGAGCCTACGACATCCGCTCGCTCTTCCGGTCCCTCCGGGCCCAGCACGAGCAGCAGGACCCCCCAGGCGACGGCGCGCTCCCTCGCGTCGAGGATGGGACAACGGGACCCGCCAAGAGAAACGAATCAGTCTGATCTCCCCCCCCCGAGCCGGCCCGTCCTCGGGCCGGTCCTGAACCGCGAAGCGCCATCGACCAAGTAGACCGGCCTGGGGACAGGCCGGCTCGGGTCAGCTGCTACACCTTGTTCCCGCGGGCCAGCGGCTCCTTGCCGTTCATCACCAGAACGAGGTTCATCACGGCCTTGGTGGCCTGACGGACCACGCTCTCGTACGTGCGACTGCCGATGTGCGGCGTCAGGATGGTGTTCTCCAGCCCGATCAGCGGGTTGTCGGACGCCGGCGGCTCGGCACTGTAGACGTCGGCGCAGTAGCCGCCCAGCTTGCCGGCCTTGATCGCATCGGCCACGTCCGACTCGACCACCAACGCCCCCCGAGCCGTGTTCACGATGACGGCCGACGGCTTCATCGTCGCCAGACGTTCGGCGTTGATCAGCCCGCGGTTCTCGTCCGTCAGGTTCATGTGCAGGCTGAGGAAGTCGGCGGCCTGGATGACCTCCTCGGGGCTCTCGGCACGGGTCACGCCGTACTCGGCCGCGAAGTAGTTGGTCTCGTCCGTCCAGAAGACGTCGTACCCGATCACCTTCATACCGAACGCCCGGGCCCGCTTGGACGTCTCCTTGCCGATCCGGCCCATACCGAGCACGCCCATCGTCTTGTTCCACATCTCGTGGCCCGTCATCCGCTTCCACCCGCCCTCGTGGATCAGGCCGCTCTGCTGCGGGATCTGCCGGATCAAGCTGAGGATCAAGCCGAAGACGTGCTCGGCCACCGTGGTGTGGTTCACGCCCGGCGTGCAGCAGACGGGGATCTTCAGATCGGTGGCCGCCGCCAGGTCGATCTTGTCCAGCCCGATGCCGTACTTGCTCAGGACCCGTATCCGCGGCGTGCACTTCTCGAGCACCTTGCGCGTAAACGCGTCATCGCCGCAGATGATCCCGTCGACGTCGCCGACCAGCGCGAAGATCTCATCCTCCGGCAGCGGCCCCCGGGCGCTGATCAGCTCGTACCCCTCCTTGGCCAACAGGTCGTGGTGTTGCCCCGGCGTGTCCTGAAACGAGGTCGTGGTGACGAGCACGCGTTCACTCATAGTCAGTCTCCTTGCGATGCGAATTCCTCAAACCGTCGTCCCCCCCGAGCGTACCCGCCACGCCAAACACGTGGCATCCCATCAGGCCGCTGACGAACCACGGAGTTTAGCACAACCGCCCCACATGACTCCACCCCCTGCCCGGAACCCCAAACACTGGTTAACTCCAGGACTCGATTTGCCGATTGCATCCGTGGCGTGACTGGCCACAATAGAGGCAATGGCCACATCAGAGTCGATTCCCGCGAGGGCGTGATGGCTCCTGACCAATCGGGTCCACGTGTGATCAAGGTCGCCTGCAAATGTGGCAAGCGGCTCGGGTTTCCGCAGACCCGCATCGGCAAGTCCGCCAACTGCCCGTCGTGCAAACGCAAACTGAGGATCATCGCGCACGGGGACGGATCAAACACCCGCGCAGCGCGAGGCGGACTGCTCATCAAGAAGGGCCCGCATCACGCCGGCGAGCTCGTCTTCCTCGCGGGCAGTTCGCCCATCGAGGCGGGCAAGCGCAGCAACAAGCACCTCCACCTCGAGGGAGACCTGGTTTCGCGAGACCACTGCCGCTTTGTCCCGACGGACGCGGGGTACCGAATCGAAGACTGCAGCAGCACGAACGGCCTGTTCGTCAACGGCCAGCGGATCACCGGTCACGATCTCAAGCACGGCGATCGGATTCGCATCGGCGAGTACGAATTGACGTACCTCCGGGTCGGCCCCGCCAAGCGGAAGGCCCCCTCGGCCCCGAAGGAACCCACGCCCGAGCTGGCGCCTTCGCTTCTGTCTGAGCTGCCCCAGGAGCCGTCCCGCGAGGACGAGCCCAGCCCCGACGAGGTCTTCCAAACCGCCGACGACGCCGGCGAGATGATTCCCCTCACTGAGCAGCCGGCCCAGGCTCCGGCAGCGGCCACCACGGCGGTCTCGCTGGGCGCGGGCGGCATGGTCGAGATGGAAGAGACGGGCGAGGCCCCCATCTGTCCGTCCTGCAAGAAGCAGCTCCGCCCCAAGGCCAAGATCTGCGTGGAATGCGGCATCGACATCAAGACAGGCCGTGCCCTGGTGACATCCCAAGAGACCGGCCTGGACGGAATCTACATCGCCGCCGAGAGCATCATCCGCGTCGTCAGTTGGGTGTTCTGGGTCGGGTTCTACCCGATCGCGTCGGAGGCCTTCGGGACCCGCAAGCCGTACACGACGCGCGCGATCGCCATCCTCACGGTCCTGGTCAGCTTCTGGTTCCTGGGCTACGAGTGGTCCTCTTCGCCCCGCATGCGGACGATGAAGAACCTGATGCTATGGGCGGGCGACGCCGAGCCCGACCCCGATATCCTGTTTCTCTTCTACACCTTCACCGAGTACGGCGACAAACACGCCTTCGGCCGGGAATTGACCGCGCAGGAGGTGGCCCATCCCGAACTCAGCGACGAGGCCCAGGTCCTCGCTGCCCACAATGCCCTGTCGCCCGAGCAGCAGTGTCTGGGTCAATACCAATCCTACCAGCTCATCACGCATGCCTTCCTGCACGCGGGGATCGTGCACCTGATCGGCAACCTGATCTTCCTGCTGGTCTTCGGGTCGCGCGTGAACGCCCTGCTCGGCAACGTCCTGACGCTCCTTTTGTACCCGGTGCTGGCGATCGGCGCGGGGTTGGCCCAGATGATGTCCATGTCCGGGCAGCCGCCGATGCCCATGCTCGGAGCGTCGGGCGCCGTCATGGGCCTGGCAGGGATGTACATGGTCCTGTTCCCCATCAACCAGGTGCACATGGCCGCGTGGGTGCGATGGGGACTCATCGGCGGATTCCAGCTGTCGCTCAAGATGTGGGCGGTGAAGGGATACTGGGTGGTGCTGTTCTACATCGGCTTCGACGTGGCCTACACGCTCTTCGGCATCGAGGACGCCGTTGCCCACTGGGCCCACCTCGGTGGGTTCGCGGTCGGGGCCGTCATCGGGTTGCTCTTGCTGCTCACCCGCCTGGTCAACGCCCGCGGAGGCGACCTCATCTCGGCCATGTTCGGCCGGGCCGCTTGGGCACTGATCGGTCGCCCGAGGCAAGAGATCGGCATCCTGCAACACCTGCCATAGGCCAGCGGGCGCGAGACTCGGCCGGTTGCATAACCATCCAGGCGGCCCAGCGAAGCCAAGGCAAACGCACGCCAGTCCGAAGCCCCCCGGACCCTCGGCCCTGGAGGGGCCCAGGAGCGTAGCCGGGGGTGAATGGAACCCGCCAGACCTGTCACGCACCCGACTCGACCGACCACATCAGAAACGCCTGACAGGCCAAGACAGCTCAGAAGAGCTTGTACTCCTTCTCTTCTGCGGTCGGCTTGGCGGGTGCGTTGTAGAACGCCGGGCGGTACTTCGAGAAGATGTGCATGTTCTCCGCGTGGGTCCGCGCCGGCGCGACGGGCTGGCGGACATCCACCGATACCGAATCTACGAGATACCCCGCCCGGTCGACCTGCTTCGCCGTGGAGCGAAGCCGCAGATAGCAGATCCCGTTGCCGGTCTCGTTGAGCAGCTTCAGCGCTACAGCCCGCTTCCCATCGACCGACACGCTGCAGGTCCGCCTCGACAAGTCCCAGTCGAGCTCGACGTTGTGCCAGCGCCCGATCTGAAGCTTCGACCCCGCACCGAGCTGCCCATCAGCCTGGATCGGGAGGCCGAAGATCGCCGCACGCTCGCCGTTGTCGTCGCACGGATTGAAGCAGTGGTCGTTCAGCGCGATGTTACCGCCCGCAAAGCCCTTGCGGAGCATTATGCGTAGGGCGAGCTTGCCCTGAGAACCGATCGGGAAGTTCCACACCGCCCCGTCGGGCAGCTTGTCGTCGGGGCGGCGGATGTGGAGCACCTTGGCGCCGGGCTTCGTCGGATGGTCGATGACCGCCGGGCCTTGGACGCGGTCGCGCCACCAGCCCTTCGCCGGGCCGAAGGCCTTGAAGGCGATCCACGCTTCCACGCCACCGGAGAAGTCCTCCTCGTGATGCGTCAGCGTCAGCCAGCGCGGGTCGAAGCTGATCAGGTTGCGGCGCTTCGGCCCTTGTCCCGTGAGGAACAGGACCTTGCCGCCAACCATGACCGGCGGCGTGGGATAGGCCGTCCCGCGGTCGCAGTGCAGCGGCGGCGGCTCGTTTCTCAGCGGATCGCGATAGACCTCGCGGAACCCCCGCCACGTCTTGCCCTCGTCGTCGGAGATCGCGGCGTGCAGCGCGTCGCGTCCGCCGTAGACGCCCGCCCCGTTGTGACGCGGCGGCATCTCGTAGTTGTTCCAGATCACCAGGATGCGATCGTCCGGCAGGCGCGCCAGCATCGGCGGCGACGTGGAGCAATGGAAACGCGACGGCCGGGCGTCCGTCCAACTCGTCCCCATGTCCTTGGAGTATGACTCGTAGAGGAACCCCGTCTGCGTCCGCATTAGCATCCACAGGCGGCCGTCCTTCAGCTCGAGGACGGCCGGTTCGTCCGCCCCGTAGTTGTTGCCGTTGAAGTTGGGGTAGCAGGGCGCGGTCAGGTCGGCGTCGGACTTTGCCCACGTCTTGCCCAGATCGTCGGAGTAGTAGCTGGTCACGACGTTCGCCCCGACCGGCGGCGCGCACGGCCGGCCGCCCACCCAATAGGCGAAGGGCACGATGAGGCGCCCGTTGCTGAGCTGCTTGAAATCCATCAGCGCCCCGCAGTAGCCCTTATAGATCATCTTGGGCGGTTGCCACCGGGTCCGCTTGTGCGTGGTGCGCGTGTACCAGACGTCGAGGAACCGATCGATCGCGATCCGCCTGCCCGCCTTGTTGCGCCACACCAGGGCGACGGCGTGCAGTTCCCCGTCCGTATCCACCAGCGGGATGTGGACGTCGTGCTTGCCCTCGACCTTCAGTCGCTTCCAGGTGCGTCCCCCGTCCGCGGACGTGTAGGAGACGGTGTTGCCGTCGTCGTGCTTACGAAACCGTATCAGCCGACCGTCCGGCAGGCGCGCGGGAACGGTGTATCCCGCCTCCTGAAAAAAGACCTCCGGCGGCGCGATCTCGCCCCGTCGGGACATCCCCGGTGTCCCTTCCTGCCGGTCAGCGGCGCTGACCCGCGCCGACAAGACGAGCACCACGACCCAAGCAAACCGCCCATGCCCCGTCATGGTTCTACCTCCCTGGTGTTGCCCTTGCTCACACAGCCCGATCTTCGCCGGCTCCGACGGATCGACGTCATCGTGGTCCATAGTGCAACAAGGGTCAACACCCAACGGCTTGCGCAGTGCCGTGGCAGCATGACGACAAACCGATGGGGCTCTCACTCAACACCGTCGTGCGAGGCCCAGCGCGGCCGGTCACGGTGCGCTCCCCAAATCGCTCGGAATCCGTGAGATGTGTTCGTGGATCCTCAGCATGGCCGGTTGTGTCCTCTTCGGTTAGGCAGTTCCGTTCCTCCCGGGCTGTATCGAACGAAATGTCCCCAGGGCGATCCGCGTTGTACCCGTTGACGGCGACAAGGCCATTGCCGGCTTTCAGCCGGCTCCCCCGTTAGGCACGGGCTTCAGTCCGTGTAGGGCGCGTGGCCTGATCCATGACTCCCCCCTCCCCCCAAGCCGGCTTCAGCCGGCTTGGGGGGAGGGGGGAGCCGCGGGCGTCGCAGAGACAGCACAACTGGCTGCAGAACCCCCCGGGCAACTTGAGCAGGAGAACCAGGCGCGAGCAGGCCCTCCATTCGCTATGCTATCAGAAGCATGATCTGGCCGGCATTCTCGAGCGCCTCAGGCACGGCGCGCTCCAACGCGTGGCGAGCGCGGGATTGCTTGAAGTGCTCAAGGAAGTGTGCGGGACGTGGACCATCTACGCCCGCTACTCGCCGAGGCAGGCAACGATGCAAGAGGCCAGTAGCTTCCTCAAGCGGGTTCGGAAGCTCAAGAAATGGCTGAGATGAGAGCACCCTCCAGGTCGTTCGCTAACCGGATCCGGCGGGTCTTGCGTGAAGGCCTGGCGAATTCGGGCGTCAATGCCACGGTCAGGACTGAAGCCGTACGTGGTACTCGGCTGCGCAGGGTCCTGGTGACGGCCAACGAGTTCGAGCACCTCGAGCCATCAGAACGGCAGAACCTGGTCTGGCGAATCATCGGGCAGGACTTCGTCCCGGAAGAGCAGTTGCAGATCAGCATGATTCTCACGCTGACGCCCCAAGAGCTGGAAGGCGAATGAGCTTCGCCTCGCCCTACCGCCTGCGTCTTGTCCAGACGGAGAATCCCAGCACGCCGAGCGTCATCGGCAAGAGCGGCCCCGCGCCGCTGCCGCACTTGAAGGCGGCCGTGACGTCGCGATCGGCGTCCATGACGACGATGATCGGGTTGTTCGAGTCAATGGCAAAATAGTTGGCGTCACCGGGGTGGTTGGGGTCGTAGATCTCCCAGTGGTCAAGCTTCTTGCCGTCGTTGGGCACGCCCAGGAGTGTGAGCACCGTCCCAGCGGCATAGACGGGCTGGTTCGCGTCATTGGGCTCAGGATCGATCTGGACATACCCCATACCGTCGTTCCGCACGTCCAGCGTGAGGGCATAATCGACATCCGGCCAGACCTCATCCGACCCCATATCGACAACGCCATTCGTCCTATCCTGCCCGTCGATATCCGTCTGGCCAGCGTACTCCCCGTTCGGATCGCCCGCGTTGATGCAGGGCGAGTTGGGCGACAGGTGATAGTCGTTGTCTTCCCATGTGTTCGGATCACCGTCCGGCCCGTTGGGATCGACGAAGCACGGATCGTCGCTGGTGTTGCCCACGCCCGGCCACCCGCCGTCGACGCAGGTGTATATGGCAAGCGTCGTGCTATTCGGATCGTCGTAGATCTGCTCCGGGGCATTCGACCACAGGATGGAGTTCGTCACCGTCGCGCTGCTGGCGTTGTTGTACATCCCGCCGCCGTCGTCGCCCGCCGTATTCCCGCTGAACGTACAGTTCCTCACGGTCGGAGTGCTGGTTTCGTAGTTGAGCATCCCGCCACCGTCGTAGTCCGCCGAATTCCCGCTGAACGTGCAATTCACTATCGCCGGGCTGCTGCTGTCCCAGTTGCACATCCCGCCGCCGGCGTTCGCCGTGTTCCCGCTAAACGTGCAGTTCGTTACCGTCGGGCTGCTGCTGTCCCAGTTGCCCATCCCGCCGCCGGCCAGGTCCGCCGAATTCTCGCTGAAGGTGCAGTTCGTCACCGTGGGGCTGCTGAGCCGGTTGCCCAGCCCGCCGTTCCAGTCCGCCGTATTCCCGCTGAAGGTGCAGTCCGTCACGGTGGGACTGCTGTCCCAGTTACACATCCCGCCGCCGCCGGAGTCCGCCGTATTCCCGCTGAACGTACAGTGCGTCACCGTGGGGCTGCTGAGCTGGTTGCCCATCCCGCCGCCGTTCCGGCGCGCCGTATTCCCGCTGAAGGTGCAGTGCGTCACCGTGGGGCTGCTGGCGCCGCAACAGATTCCCCCTCCCCAGCCGTTGAGGTCATCCCAGTCATCGCCCTCAACGTATCCGTTGGTGATGGTCAAACCGGCCACGACGGAGTTGGGGCCCTCGCCGTTATGAAAGTGGAAACCACGGTGATGGTCATTCGGGCCCAGGGGAGGATCGTTTGGGTCACACCCGCAATCGATGACCGTCGCGGCAACGACGTTCGGATCGCTCGGGTCGGTACTCCTAACGGTGATGGCCCGCCCGCCGAAGTCGATGTCGCGGTTGCCGTCGCCGGTGTACGTGGCCGGCGCAAGGACGATCTCGTCGCCCTCGTTGGCGTCATCGATCGCGTCCTGGACCACGGCATAGTAGGTGTCTTGCGTGATGTTGTGGACAGGAGGATCCTGCCAGTACTCGTCCGAGCCTATGTCCACTTTGGGCCCCATGACTCGCGGGTGGCCGTCGATGTCGGTCTGTGCGGTGTAATCACCGTTGGGGTCGCCGGCGTCGATGCAGGGCGAGTTGGGCGAGAGGTGATAGTCGTTATCTTCCCACGTATTCGGGTCACCGTCCGGTCCGTTCGGATCGACGAAGCACGGGTCCTCAGTGATGTTGCCCGTCCCGGCCCACCCGCCCTCGATACACGTGTACGTGACCAGCATTGTACTACCGGATCCATCGTCGATCTGATCGGGTGTGTTCGACCACAGGATGCAGTTCGTCACCGTCGGACTGCTGCTGCTGTTGTTGCCCATCCCCCCGCCACCAAAGTGCTCCGCCGTATTGCCGCTGAACGTGCAGTTCGTCACCGTCGGGCTGCCGTCGTCGTTGAACATCCCGCCGCCGGAAAATTTCGCCGTATTGCCGCTGAACGTGCAGTTCGTCACCGTTGGGCTGCTGTCCTCCAAGTTGCCCATCCCGCCGCCCTCGGAGAACTCCGCCGTATTCCCGCTGAACGTGCAGTTCATCACCGTCGGGCTGCTGGCGTCGTTGCCCATCCCGCCGACGATGATTGCCGTGTTCCCGCTGAACGTGCAGTTCGTCACCGTCGGGCTGCTGGCGTGGTTCCACATTCCCCCGCCGACGAACCCCGTGTTCCCGCTGAACGTGCAATGCGTCACCGTCGGGCTGCTGGCGTCGCAACAGATTCCCCCTCCCCAGCCGTTGGGGTCATTCGGGTCATACGGGTCATCACCCTCGACGTAACCGTCGGTGATGGTCAGCCCAGCCACGACGGCGTTGGCGTCCTCCCCGCTGTGGAAGTAGAGCCCGCGGTGCCCGCTATAGTAGTTGGGGTCATCGGGGTCGTTGGGGTCATTGGGGTTGCACTTGATCACCGTCGCCGCAACGACATTCGGATCGTTGGGATCGGTGCTTCGAATCGTGATGGCGCGCCCGCCGAAGTCCAGGTCGCGGTTGCCGTCGCCAGTGTAGGTCACCGGCGCAAGGACGATTTCGTCGCCCTCGTTGGCGTCATCGATCGCGTCCTGGATCACGGCATAGTAGATGTCCTGCGTGATGTTGTGGACGGGTGGAACCTGCCAGTACTCGTCCGAGCCCATGTCCACGTTGGGCCCCATGACGCGCGGGTCGCCGTCTATGTCGGTCTGTCCGGTGTAATCACCGTTGGGGTCGCCGGCGTCGATGCAGGGTGAGTTGGGCGAGAGGTGAAAGTCGTTGTCCTCCCACGTGTTCGGGTCCCCGTCCGGTCCATTCGGATCGACGAAGCACGGGTCGTCAGTGATGTTGCCCATACCGGTCCACCCGCCTTCGACGCACGTGTACGTGACCAGCGTCGCACTACCGGATACGTCCTCGACCTGATCGGGTGTGTTCGACCACAGGATACAATTCGTCACCGTCGGGCTGCTGTCGTTGTTGTATATCCCGCCGCCGACGCTGGACGCCGTATTCCCGCTGAAGGTGCAATTCCTCACCGTCGGGGTGCTGTCAACGTTGAACATCCCGCCGCCGACGGTCGCCGCATTCCCGCCGAACGTGCAGTTCGTCACCGTCGCGCTGCTGGCGTTCGTGTTGAACATCCCGCCACCGTAGTAGGCTGTATTCCCGCTGAACGTGCAGCGCGTCACTGTCGGGTTGCTGCTGTGGTCGTTGTACAGCCCGCCCCCGACGTCCGCCGCTTTGTTGCCGCTAAACGTGCAGTTCGTCACTGTCGGGCTGCTGTTGTCGTCGTTGAACAAACCGCCGCCGACGTCCGCCGCTTCATTGCCGCTGAACGTGCAGTTGGTCACCGTCGGGCTGCTGTTGTCGTCGTTGAACAGCCCGCCGCCGAGGTCCGCTATGTTCCCGATGAACGTGCAGTGCGCCACCGTCGGGCTGCTCGTGCCGCAGTAGATTCCCCCTCCCCTGCCGTTGGGGTCATCCCAGTCATCGGCCTCGACGTATCCGTTGGTGATGGTCAGACCGGCCACGACGGAGTTGAGGCCCTCGCCGTTGTGGAAGTGGAAACCACGGTGATGGTCATTCGGGTCCAGGGGGGGATCGTTTGGGTCACACCCGCAATCGATGGTCGTGGCGGCAACGACATTCGGGTCGCTCGGGTCGGTACTCCGAACCGTGATGGCCCGCCCGCCGAAGTCCAGATCCCAATTCCCGTCCCCGGTGTATGTGGCCGGCGCGAGGACGATCTCGTCGCCCTCGTTGGCGTCATCGATCGCGTCCTGGATGACGCCATAGTAAGTGTCTTGCGTGATGTTGTGGACAGGAGGATCCTGCCAGTACTCGTCCGAGCCCATGTCCACGTTGGGCCCCATGACTCGCGGGTCCCCGTCGACGTCGGTCTGGCTGGTGTAGTCGCCATTCGGGTCGCCGGCGTCGATGCAGGGCGAGTTGGGCGAGAGGTGATAGTCGTTGTCATCCCACGTGTTCGGGTCGTCGTCAGGCCCGTTGGCGTCAGCGAAGAGCGGATCATCGCTGATGTTGCCCGTCCCGGTCCACCCGCCCTCGATGCACGTGTACGCGACCAGCGTCGCGGCCCCAGACTCGTTGTAGATCTGATCGGGTGCGTTCGACCACAGGATGCAGTTCGTCACCGTCGCGCCGCTGCTGCTACTGTTGTACATCCCGCCGCCGCCCCAGGCCGTATTCCCGCTGAACGTGCAGTTCGTCACTGTCGGGGCGCTGCTGTCGTAATTCAACATTCCCCCGCCGTCGTACTCAGCGGTATTCCCGCTGAACGTGCAGCTCGTCACCGTCGGGCTGCCGTTGCCCCAGTTGCACATCCCGCCGCCGAAACCCGCCGTATTCCCGCTGAACGTGCAGTGCGTCACCGTCGCCCTGCTGTTGGCCTCGCTGCCCATCCCGCCGCCGCGCCAGCCCGTATTCGCGCTGAACGTGCAGTTTGTCACCGTCGGGCTGCTGTTAATCGAGTTGTCCATCCCGCCACCGTAGTACTCCGCCGTATTCCCGCTGAATGTGCAGTCCGTCACCGTCGGGCTGCTGTTGTCGTTGAGTATCGCGCCGCCGAAGTCCGCCGTATTCCCGCTGAAAGTGCAATCCGTCACCGTTGGGCTGCTGTTGTCGTTGAGTATCCCGCCGCCGAGGCCAATGTATCCGCTCGTGATGGTCAGGCCGGCCACGACGGAGTTGGGCCCTTCGCCGTTGTGGAAGTAGAACCCGCGGTGTTGGCCATAGTAGTTGGGGTCATCCGGGTCGTTGGGATCGTCGGGGTTGCACTTGATGATCGTCGCGGCGACGACACTGGGATCGTTGGGATCGGTGCTGCGGACCGTGATGGCCTTGCCGTCGAAGTCCAGGTCCCGGTTCCCGTCTCCTTGATGCGTGCCGGGGGCAATGACCACCTCGTCACCATTGCTACAGGCGTCGATGGCATCTTGGATGGTCGGGTAGTTGGGGCTCGGGACGTAACGCTCCACGCCCAACGCCTGCGGACCCACGACAGCGATGAAGGCTGCCGCGACGACGAAACCGACACGCACCTTCATGGCTCGCCTCCGAAACCACGCACCAGTCGGACTTGTCCAGACGGGATGGTGCTTCTTTCCCGGATGCTGCTTCTTTCCCGGGACATGTTCCCTGCATTATACCCGTCGAGGCCAGCGCTACCAGGGCCGATGGCCAACCCCTTTGGTGTCGATGTGGTCCGAAGCGCTTGGGTCCGAAGCTGCAAGCGACTGGCGCCCTGGTCGTTGCCACGGGCGCTGCTGCTGGGGGCGCTCCCTCGGGCCGCCACCTCCACGGGGAGCGTCCGGGCCCGCAAATCCTGCAGCGAGATCGCTGGATCGACCGATATCAGAAGGGGTGCATTGAGCGAGGGTGATGCGCGCAAGCCTCCTTTGGGAGCGGATTTGCGCCGCATTGGGACACGGCTTACATACCACGAGGACCCCCGTTGGTCACACGCTCCGAACAGCGCCGGCAGGCCCTCCTGTTGTGCTACCGTCTGGTCCTGCTGGCGGGGTGCAGCTTCTACTGGGTGTCGCTGCTGACGTTCGACCCGGCCGACTGGCCCAGTCCGAAGGTCTGGCCCCACCCCTCGCCGCCTATCAACCTCTGCGGGTCGGCCGGGGCTTGCCTGGCGTATCAGTCGTTTCACTGGTTCGGGCCGGGCAGCTACGTCATCGTCCTGTTCGCGACGGTGGCCATCCTTGCAGCGATCCTCCGCGGCCGGGTCAACGATCCCTGGCTCAGAGCGTTGGGCGTCGCTCTGCTGGTGGCGGGGACGGCGACGTCGGTCCGGATGGTCTCACCGGACGGGGCCGACTCGATGCTCCACGGCACCGGCGGCGTCGTCGGGATCGCGATCGTCCACTTCCTAGGACAATACTGCTCGACGGCGGGGACGGCGCTAATCGTGTTGTGCGGGATCGCCATCGGCCTGCTCCTGGCGGCGGAGGGGTTGGCCATCAAGCTGCCTCGGGCCATGGGGCGACTCGGACATCAGGCGATGGCCATGGCGGGAACGGCCGGATACGTCCTGGTCGACCGAACCGGGCAGGCGATCGCCACGGCAGCAGCCAAACGAGAGACGCTCAAGGCGCTGCCCGCTCCGAAGACGAAGCCCGCCCCATCGACGCGTAGAGCAACGGCGCCCGCCGAGCCCGTCGCGGACAAGCCTGACCGGGGCTTGCGTTTGCCCGGCTGGTTGCGAATGCCCCGCATCGACCTGGGCCGGCTCCGACGCGCAAAGCCCCAACCGGACGACGCCGAGCCGCAGGATCGTCCCGCCCAGGCCGATGCCGATGTTCGGCACATCCCTGCCGAGCCGGCCGAACGCCCAGAACCCATCATCAACCGGCTGCGGATGCCCTTGTCCCCGGCGGCGGATGACGTCGCTGTGGCCGTTGAGCAGGCTGCGCCGTTCACCGAGACAGAACGCGACGACGACCAGGCTCCCGACACCGACGAGGACGGTGCGTCGGCAGCAGACGAGCACCCGGACGGCCCGGACGCGGATGACGATCCGCATGTGGTTCCCTTCACGGACGAAGACGCCGACGTCCCGGACGACGAGGACGAGGACGATGACGTAGAGCAAGATCCCGACGAGTTGAAGGGCTCTCTCGCCGAGAGCCCCGGCAAGATCGTCGTCCGCTCGTCTCAGACGCCCACACCGGCAGCCGAGCCTTCGGCCGTACCGTATCCGCGGCATTTGGGCGACTACACGCTCCCGTCGCTCGCGCTGCTCGAGGATCCCGAATACGGCTACATCGCTCAGCAGGAGTCGGTGGTCCGCGAGAAGGCCAAGATCCTGGAGCGAACGCTCAGCGAGTTCCGGCTCGACACCCGCGTCGTCGAGATCGACACGGGCCCTGTCATCACGATGTACGAGCTGGAGCTGAGCCCGGGCATCAAGGTCAGCCAGATCATTGCCCTCAGCAACGACATCGCCCGGGCGCTCAAGGCGCCGTCCGTCCGCGTCGTCGCGCCGATCCCCGGCAAGAACACGATCGGCATTGAGGTGCCCAACATCGACAAAGAGAACGTCCGGCTCAAGGAGCTGCTCACGATCAGCGGCTATCGGCCGGGCAAGATGGAGCTCCCGCTCTTCCTCGGCAAGGACGCCAGCGGTCGGCCCCTGATCAGCGACCTGGCCAAGATGCCCCACCTGCTCATCGCCGGGACTACTGGCTCGGGCAAGAGCGTCTGCCTCAACAGCATCGTGATGAGCATCCTGATGACCCAGCGTCCGGACGCGGTCAAGCTGATCCTCGTCGACCCCAAGATGGTCGAGATGAGCCTGTTCAAGGACGTACCGCACCTGATGTGCCCGATCGTGACCGACATGGCGCGGGCCGAGATGATCCTCGACTGGGCCACCACCAAGATGGACGAGCGCTACGAGCTGCTCGCCGAGGCCGGCGTGCGGAACATCGCCGCCTACAACCGGCTGACCCGCGAGGAGCTGGACGAGCTGTTCCAGCCCACCAGTGACGAGGAACGGGCCAAGATCCCCTACCCCCTACCGCACATCATCATCATCATCGACGAGCTGGCCGACCTGATGATGACGTCGGCCAAGGAGGTGGAGCATCACCTGTCGCGTCTGGCCCAGAAGAGCCGGGCCGTCGGCCTGCACATCATCGTCGCGACGCAAAGGCCCGAGGCCAAGGTCGTCACCGGGCTGATCAAGAGCAACCTGCCCTGCCGGATCGCCTTCCGCGTCGCCAGCCGGATGGACTCGCGGATCGTCCTCGACCAGAACGGCGGCGAGGTCTTGATGGGTCAGGGCGACATGCTCTTCCTGCCGCCCGGCACGAGCAAGCTCATCCGCGCCCAGGGCGCGTTCGTCAGCGACGAGGAGCTGAAGGGCGCGATCAAGTTCCTCGCCGAGCAGACCGACCCCGAGTTCCACCCCGAACTCGTCAAGCTCGGCACCAACGGCGGGACGTCCACGGGCGAGCGCGACAGCCTGTTTGACGAGGCCGCCCGGATCATCATCGAGTCCGGCCGGGGCAGCGTGAGTCTGTTGCAGCGTCGTCTCACCGTCGGCTACGGCCGGGCCAGTCGCCTGGTCGACCAGATGGCCGAAGCCGGCATCGTCGGCCCCTACAAAGGCAGCCAAGCCCGCGAGGTCCTCATCACCTTAGAAGAATGGGACGCCATCGCCGAGCGAGCCGCCTCAAGCCCCAGACAGTCTACCGACTACGACTACGACCCCGTCACCGACGAAATCAGCGACGAGGAGTAGAGGGCTGGGAAGTCCAGCGATGCATCCATCACCTACTACTGTTGGGGTTGGATCGAGGGGGCCCGGTCTCGGGGTCATCGTGCCTCGGTCAGCTCGTAGACTTTTCCGTGCTGCTTGAGCCATGGGACGTCGCCGTCGGCGGCGTGGCGGGCGATGTCGTCGAGCAGGCGCGCCGTCTCGGCATCGATGATGGGCTCATCGGGGGCATCGGGGGAGTAGGTGACTTCGATCGGCACCTCGACAAGGTATCGGCCACGTCGGATCGTCTGCACCTTCTTCTCGCGCCGACAGTTCTTCATGGTCGTTCCCTGCCCAAGAAATGGAGGGTGATCAGAATCGCTTTGTTCATGTGTGCGTCATAGGCCCAGATCGTCTTGGCCAACGTGCCGTCCGGAAGCGTGATCTGGACGTCCACCTTGGGACGGGGCTTGGCGTCGGCGATCTCGCGAAGCAACCGGCCTTCCGGCGTCAAACCAACGATCTGCCAGATCTCGAGCTCCCGCTCCTGGATCGATTCGTTCGCATGCCAGGTCAGCCCCCATCGGTCTTCGTTGATGAGGGCCATGATCCGGGCGTGCAGGTTCACCACATAAAGCATTGTAGCCCGAGGCGCCTGGAGAATCCATCGAGACCCAGGGCGCTGACGGCGGAGGGGTTGTCACAGTGCGGGCCTGCTGCAGCGTCGCCTCACCATCGGCTACGGCCGGGCCAGCCGCCTGGTCGACCAGATGGCCGAAGCCGGCATCGTCGGCCCCTACAAGGGCAGCCAAGCCCGCGAGGCCCTCATCACCCTAGAAGAATGGGACGCCATCGCCGAGCGGTCGTCGGCAACCCCCATCCAACCCACCGACTACGACTACGACCCCATCACCGACGAGATCGGCGACGAGGAGTTGTAGAACAAGACCGCGGATCCAAGGTCCGATAATCTTCTGCTCCTCCCCTCTCACAAGAGTGGCGGGCAGCGCCTCGCGGGGCAGGAACGACCGGCCATCCCCGTCCACGTCCGGGCGGGTCCGGCCGCGGGGCCTCAGCTGCGTCGGAATCGCCAGAAATTATCGGCTCATAACTAACACTACAGCGCAAAGTAGGCTCAAGAAATTGGGCGGTCAAGTTCGATAACTCCTGTCAGGGGGATGGATTGGGTTTCTTGACAGGAGCGAGACATGGATGTCGCGACGATTCGGCGAGT
>Ga0180432_10000586_pt1 | contig 60867 bp, 65 predicted proteins | sample SS_ome_10_FD_132414 | JGI IMG/M metagenome (GOLD analysis project Ga0180432, IMG submission 132414) | Hypersaline lake sediment archaeal communities from the Salton Sea, California, USA - SS_1_MS_2 metaG | ecosystem: Environmental > Aquatic > Non-marine Saline and Alkaline > Hypersaline >... | reverse complement strand
GGGCCGTTGATGGAGTCGAGGAGCCTGTTGTGTCGCAAGGCAAGGTCGTTGCCTACACCCGACGCTATTCCGACCGCCTCCTAGAGCGTCTGCTGGCCGCAAAGCGCCCTGCTGAGTTCTCGGACAAGGTCCAACACCAACACGCACACAAGCACGTAGGCGTGGTCTTTCAGATTGACACCTCGTTGTGCGACCCGCTGCCCGATGCACCCGCACCCGGCCACGCACCGAACCAGCTCGGTCCTCCCGACGCACAGCAGGACGGGGGCAGCTCGTGACTCCACTCGGTTCATTCGCTTGCTTCGCTTTTTCCCCGCAGGTCGCTCTTTTCACTCCAGAGCACGGCCCGCAGGGCGGGGGGGGGCGGGACCATTTTTTGCGCTCGCCGGGGTCAAACTTCATATCGGGGTCCCCCGCGCTCGACACGCCAGTATTTTTCTCCCTTATGCGAAAAATTATGAAATGTGCTGAGAACCCCCTTAGGTCTCAGAAATGCGAAAAAGAAAGCCAAGGAGTTGGTGAATGAGTTTTCGGAGGGTGGTTGATTGCGATGTGTGTGGGGTGACGGCTGAGGCTGGGCTGGATGCGTTGTACAACGCGATGTTACCGGATGACTGGTACGTGGTTTCATCGCCGAAGAGTCCTGGTGATGGGTGGCACGTGTGTAGTGCTGGGTGTTTGAGGGAGCTGGGATTGAGGATGGCGGAATGAGGGAGTGGCACTGCACGAAATGCTCGGATGAGGCTGGGGTGAAGAAGGCGCATGGGTACGGTAGCTGCGTGGTGATGCACGAGAGCGAGCCTGAGGTGTGCCCTGTGCGTGTGGGGGAGGGAGTGAGGCCGGAGTGGGTTGAGGAGAAGCAGGGGGTTGGTTGCTGGATGGCTACGAGGCTGCTGAGGGCAGCGAGGGGGTTGGTGGAATGAAGTGTATTTGCAGTAATTGCGGTGAATTTGGGCCGTGCGTGGTGGAGGTGGGGCAAGATGTGCCGAGTGACAGGTGCGTGATGGGCCCGGAGTTGTATGCGGCGTGGAAGCCGTACGTTGATGACTCGCTGCGGGGGCGGGTGGGTGTGCTTGAGCAGAAGGCGCTCACGAGCGAGAACAACCATTCGAGTAGCAAGTTCATCACCTCTTGCCACAGCAAGCGGCTTGATGGATTGGAGAAGCGTGAGAGAGAAGCGCGGGCGGGTCTGGACGAGCTGAAGAAGCTTGTGAAGGTCCGGTATGACCGTGCTGAAGCGATTGCGCGTGAAGCACGCGAGTCGGTGCGTAAGCTCGAGCGTGCATCTGATCTACAGGATACTGTGGAGGAGATGAAGGAGCGCCAGGAGCTGCACATGGACCTGCTGATGAAGGACGGGAACAACATCAACAGGCTGCAGGACAAGTTGAACTGCCTCGATATTCGGTGCGAGAAGTCGAGCGGGGCAACGGTGGTGGAGTTCGATGCGGTCCTGACACGGATCGAGGAGTTGGAGCGTAGTTTTGAGACGATGGAGAAGGATATCGCTGGTGCGGAGAAGGCTCGGAACAACCTTGGCCACAGTATGTCGTACGTCAACAACCAGATCCTTTCTCGGTTGGGAGTGTTGGAGAAGAAGCACGACGCTCCTGCGAACCACGAGTCGAGTCTTCGTTTTGTGAAGGTTGACGGCAGGTACCTGCTTCAGCAGTGGGACGACGCGACGAGCCGGTGGATGTTCGTACCGAAGGTGGAAATGGAATAGGACCCGTAACCAGGAGAGAGACATGCCCAGGACCCCGCGACCGTATCGCCCGAGCAAGCCTGCCCGCCCCTCGAAAGCAACTGGTGGCCGCAAGGTCGGCCCCAGCAAGATGGGGAAGGGTGTTGGGAAAGCCACGAAGATGGTCGGCAAGCCGGTCAAGGTCAAGAAGCCCAAGCCCGGCAAGAAGGTCGCCATGGTTGGCAAAGCTGTCAAGGTCAAGCCCGGCCGCAAGACCGCGATGAAGCAGGAAATGGTCGGATTCAGTGGCCCGGCACTCAGGAGACCAGGAAGGTAGAGCCGTGACGGACGAGAACCAAAACGTCTGGTACCAGTGCGCAGCCTGCTGGGTGCTCGTTTGTTGTAGTAAAATGCGACAGACGATGCCCGGCAGTTGGAGGAAGAACCACAGCACTGGCGAGACGTTCTGCTCCCGGCTCTGCGAAAGGAGAGGAAGAAATGGGAACCTCACGTAACAAGATCCTCAAGAGGATCATCGGCGGAGCCTCCATGGTAGGGATGGGTATGGCGATGCAGAATAAGGTCAGGGGTGGGCAACATCCCCTCGATCGCCGTATGCCCCCGTCGGGAGCAGCGAAACGCGACCAGAAACGCAAGGAACTCGGCCGAGGACCGCTTGATGAGGGCGATATCGGACACTGGGATACCGAACCCGAGGAGCCGCGTCAGCCCATGCCCGACAGCGGGATCGGGTCGGATAAAGGGAGAAAAGGCCCGCTGACTCAGCCGGGGGAGGGCAATATATTCAGCCGTATCGGGGAAGATGGGTGGGCTCCGACTCCGACTGCCCCAACCGACAACCGGTTCTATAAACCCGGAAAGGGCAAAGGGCCGTCCTACGAGGACCTCCTGCGCACTCGGACGCCCGAAGGTCGAGGCGGTATCATCAAGGCACTCTACGGCCTCTACCGTGGCAGGGAGCAGTTCGAACGTCGCCAGGGCCAAGCAATGGATGAAATCCAGGAGGCCAGGGACAACATCCGTGGCCAACTCTCCAAGTTCGGCGTCTCGGACGACCTCATCGATGCCCGCACCGACGAACTCATGAAGGACAAGTTCGGCGAAGACTACGAGTCCCTCATCATGGGCACCAGAAGCCCCTCCGACCCCGACAGCATCATGTAACCGCCCACCAGGGCAAAGGAGACCAGAGAGATGAAGCAGTACGACCAGAAGAGCAGCCACGGCGGTACGGGGGGGAAATCCTCCCACTCCCAGTGCTACAAGGTTGGCCGCACCAACCACGAAGCTCACCGCTGCAAGTGCCCCATGACTTACGGCTCGTCCAGTGCCACCAAGAAGCGCCCCAACATGGCCTACGGCCCCGGTGGCGCAGGCAACCAGTACGGACCCGGACAGATGGCGAGGTAACACGTGATCTGTATCCCAGACCCACCGCGAGACAAGGGCTTCCGATGCTCCTCTTGCGGCTGGGTCTGGTTGTACGCCGACAAGGCTACCGGCCTTCTCAGCGAGATCGCGAAGAAGAACAAAACAGCTTGGGCAATGGAATCAGTCGAAAAGGGGGAGTGTCCTGCCTGTGGATACTCTAAAGCGAAGCGCGCATCATGAAGCCGATCCTGACAGTCCTAACGATATTGGCACTTGCGGCGATCATTATGGGCGTACGACTGTACCTGCGGCTACGAACTCTCAGGGTCCTATATGGGGATTTCGACTGGTTCCACTGCTCTTTTTGCGGCACCACGACCTGCAAGCCTGCAGGGAAGGTAGGTTTGCCGGATGGATGGTGTGCAGAAGCGAAAGAGACCTTCTGCTGCAACGACCACAAGGTGATGTATGAAAAGCACGGCGCTCGTCTTCTTGATCTCACTCGTAATCGGATGTAGATCAACCACGCTCCCGGATATACCCGAGATCGTGGAATCGGTCGCGCCGGGGGAGAACGCTACCCCAGCAAGCACTCCTCCCGACGGGGTTCCAGCCTGCCCCGTCACTGAGGCTCCCCCGGCACCACCGGTCGAAGAAGAGGAAGAACCGTACGATGGGATTCGTATCCGTTCTGGCCATATTGCCGTCGATGGCCAAGTTCACACCTGGAGTGCGGCGGCACGCAGGTGCCGCTCGCACGCCGGAAATCATGCGCTGATCCACAAGGATGAGGTCAGCGGGACAACGATCTGGAAAGGTAAACCGAAGCGTCCAATCACGTGGCACGGGAAGACCGGCATACTGTTCGAGTATTGACCATGGAAACGATGATTGACGAGAGGCTGCTGACAGGGCGGAAGCTGTGGCCTGAGGTTCTCCACGTCGCCCAGGTGATGGAGAGGCAGGCGTCAGACCACTTCTCTTGCGACGTGCCAGCCTGTGTAGCGTACGAGCTGGGCTACTACGACTCCAGGTACATGCTCATGAAGCACGACGGAGTAGACCCGCATGATGAGGTCTCTCCGGAGCAGGTGCCGAGTCAGTACCGTCCGGTCATCTCGAAGCTCGTACGACGAATTTCGCAAGATGCAGAGAGGCTTCTTGCGGTTACGGAAGAGTGCGGCATGGACTCGTTGTCCGTGGCGTCACCCGCTGGGGTAGCGGTAGACATAAGAAGGGAGTTCAATGAAAGCGACGAACAGGTGGCAGGCTGACGGTCGGGTGTTCCTGGCGGTGGAGATCGAGGACGTGGACTCGAACGACGAGGTCCAGGGGTTCCTCGCGCACCACGGCTTCGATATGGACCGGGAGCACGAGATTGAGGTCGACAACAAGGGTCGCGGCGAAGACAAGTTCAGCCGACTCGTGGTGTTCTCGCAGCCAGTGGTTGAGAAGGATCAGAAGCTCGACGAGCTGAACATGATGCTCCTGGCGACGATGCACCACTATTCGACCGTCCTGGGGCCAGGGAAGCTCGCTCCTGCGGCGATCCTCGCGGTGGGTGACGTCATGATGCGCTCCCTCTCCCGAATTGCGGAGAACCGAAATGCAGAGAAGAAGCGCCCGCGCCGCAAGAAGGCCGCGAAGAAGCCCGCTCCCGCCGCTGAGAAGAGCGATTTTCCCGAGGAGACCAAGGAATGAATCAGTCCTGGAGAGACAGACTGGCGGACTGGTACGGCGTCGAACTGATGTTCCTGGACGTGTTCGGGGCGGAAGGGGAGGCGCGCTACGGGTACGACAAAGCTATCGTAGGAGTCATGCACGATGTCGATCAGCCGGTCGTAGTCTATGACGAGACCAAGATACTAAATAAGCTGATGACGCAAGGGCTAAACCTCCCCGAGGCGATCGAATGGTTCGAGTACAATATAGCGCGTGGCGCTCGATATATGGGGCCGGGCGCTCCGGTCTTTATCGATTCGACACATTGCACAGGAGAGGCACCGAATGAACAGCAAGCGCGCAAAATGGTTGCGGACAATCGCACTGCGAACATGGAACGCGATGCCGCAGCGCCAGAAGGTCCCGGGGCAGACGTTCCAGAACTTCTTCCGCCGGATAAAACGAGCGTATAACTCCGGAACCCTTGAGTTTGTGGAGGGTGAGTGATGGTTGAAGATTACGATCTCTACGACGCAGAAGCAGATATTCCGGACGACGTGTTCGTGCAGGTCCGGAAGGTAGGGGCTCTATGGCGGGTGGTCGATTCAACTACGGGCGAGGTCTCGCTGAATTCCAACAGCAAGCCGCTAGATGGCGGTGGTCACCGGAATGTCAGCAAGGCAAAGCGGCAGATAGGACACGTCAACAAAGCCGTGGCCAAGATCAAGAAGAAGGAGCGTCAGTTCTAGATGCCGGAAACCGAATACATCAAGTACACGCCTGAGGCCACCCCGAAGCTGTTCCATGCTTCCCAGCATTTCGTGCGGGGCATTATGGGGCCTATCGGGAGCGGCAAGTCGAGTGCTTGTTGTGTCGAGATATACATGCGTGCCCTACGGCAAAAGCCGTTTCGGGGAGTCCGCAGGAGTCGTTGGGCGATCATCCGAAACACGTATCCAGAACTCTTGAGCACGACGATCAAGACCTGGACTGAGTGGGTTCCCGAGCAGGACGGATGTGGTCGCAAGATCTGCCCAATTACCCGGGGCTCCCCGATCACGGGGCGCATGAAGATCCCGGACATCGGCGACGGCACGGCGCTGGACATGGAGGTCATCTTCCTGGCCTGCGACCGAGATGAGGACGTCAGGAAGCTCAAATCGCTTGAATTGACCGGCGGATGGATCAACGAAGCGTGCGAAATACCGAAGTCTGTTTTCGACATGCTGACTGGCCGCGTCGACCGCTACCCCTCCAAGAAGCTCGGCGGGACGACCTGGACGGGTGTCATCATGGATACGAACCCTCCAGACACTGACTCCTGGTGGTACGAGATCGCCGAGGAGAAGCGGCCGAGGGAGATGATATTCTTCAAGCAGCCTCCGGGCCTGATCCTCATGAATCCGGAGCATGATGACGAGACGGAGCCGATCTACGTCCCGAATGCCGGACAGGTCCCTGGAATCCCCGCTGCGGAAAATATCGTCAACCACAACAGCGGTTTCGACTACTACATGCGGCAGATCCCCGGCAAGGACCGCGAGTGGATCAAGGTCTTCATCCAGGGCGAATACGGCGTAATCCAGGCCGGAAAGCCAATTTATCCGGAGTACAACGACGGGAAGCACGCACTTGAGAATCCCCCCACCCCTCTCTACGGATTGCCGTTAATTCTCGGGTGGGACTTCGGCCTGAACCCGGCTTGCGTAGTCTGCCAGCTCACCTCTACTGGGCAGTTCGTTGTGCTACATGAGCTGATTTCAGAGGATATGGGCGTGCGCAGGTTCGTCCGCAACATGGTTGTCCCGTTCATGCGCAACCGGTACCCAGGAATGCACCTGATGTCTGTGGGCGATCCTGCTGGCTCTCAGCGCGTAGAAACCGACGAGATGACCGCCATGCGCATTGTCAAGGAGGAGGGGCTCCCGATCATCCCTGCCTCCACGAACAAGTTCAAGAAGCGGCGTGACGCGGTTGCCAGCTTCCTCATGGTGAGCGATCTCGACGGACGGCCCGGATTCGCCCTCTCGCCGGAATGCCGGATGCTGAGGGGCGGATTCATGGGCAAGTACTGCCTGCGCAAAATGAACGTCCCGGGAGCCACCCGCTACGCCATGGTGCCAGACAAGAACATCTTCTCACACGCGCACGACGCGCTCCAGTACGCTGCCCTGGCTGCTCGCGGTGGCCACGAGAGCGAAAACACAATCGGCACCGGATACGGCGGGCAGCACGCCTTCGATGTCGAGCCAGACGCCGACGTCGTTGACGCTTGGTTTTGATGTTCCACGTGGAACATCCATGACGGCGTGACGGCAAGTTTCTGCCTTTGTCAGAAGAGAACACTCTCTCTTTCTATATTCCCTATACCTTTTGTGTTCATAAGGGGGAAAAAGTGGTGTCACGGCGTCATGCTTTAGCGTTATTTTCCACTTTGCTTGACGGTTGCTTGACAGCGTTGACGTTATTTGATACCTTCTATGGTGGATTTCAAGCTCGGGAATCCTGCGCGGCACCCGGTGTGCCTACAAGCGAGGTCCGAGCTTATGAACGGTGGGCAGTTCACGCAGACACGCGGAACCCACGGACTGATCCAATACTCGACTGCTGAACAGCTTTCTCAGCAGGAAGAGGCCGCGATCCAGGAGGAAGTAGCCGAGCAGGGCTCTCCCTGGAAATCCATGCTTTCTGCCTTCGTGCATGAGTCGTACCTACAGGCCAGCGAGGCGAAGCAGACCGTCCAGTACGAGATGCTGCAGTTCCAACGGCAGCGGGACGGCTACTACGACGCCGAGAAAAAGGCCAAAATCGAGAAGAAGGGCATCCAGCCGATCTTCTTGAAGGTCACCGAGACCAAGTGCAGAGCCGCAGAGGCGTGGATCTCCGACATCCTCTCTTCACCCGAGGAGAAAACCTGGGGGTTGGAGGGCACGCCTATACCGGACCTGCCTGAGGACGTGACGCAGCAAATCGTCCAGAAGACGCTCATGGAGTGGCTGGAAGAGCGCCAGAGGATGGGCACGCCTATCGACCCATCCGAGATAGCCATGCGCGCCGGGCAGCTACGGGACGACACCCTGACGGACATGAAGAAGCACGCCGATGACGCGGCGAAGCGGATGCAGGTCAAAATCAAGGACCAGTTCGTCGAGGGGAACTTCACCAAGGCTTTCAACGAATTCATCAGCGACCTCTGCACCTTCCACGTCGGCATTCTCAAGGGGCCGATCGTGCGGCGCAGGAAGACCTACAAGTGGGTCAAGAACGAGAAGACGGGGCGGTGGAAGCGGCAGATTACGCACGACCTGAGCCCTGAATACGAGTGCATCAGCCCGTTTGATGCTTACCCATCGTCTGACTCGACGACCTGCCAGGACGGCAGCTTCTTCATCGAGAAGATCCGGCTCAGCCGTGCAGACTTGGTCAGGTTGAAGAAGGAGCCCGGATACGATTCCGAGGCGATCGACGTAGTCCTGCAGACCTTCGGGATGACCGGATACGAGATCGAGACGGGGTACGAGTACAACGAGGAGCGCAAGAGGCTCCAGCAGCGCAGAGAGAACACCCAGGACCAGCACAAGAGCGACCAGTCGCTCGAAGGTCTCAACTTCTGGGGTAGCGTGCAGGGCGCTCTGCTTATGGATTGGGCCGACGGCCAGGGCCGGGCCCTTGAGAGCCTGGGCTTCTCCGGCATCGAGCCTCTTGGCGAGTACGAGGTCAACCTCATCACGTGCGCTGAGACGCTCATCATGGCACGTCCGAATCCGGACGAGATGGACCGGAGGCCGTACTCCAAGTCCTGCTACGCTATCGTGCCGGGCGGGTTCTGGGGCAAGGGTATCCCGCAGCTCATGGAAGACACGCAGCAGATTATCAACGCTGCTGTGCGGTCCCTGGTGGTGAATATGGGTCTGGCCGCTGGGCCGCAGGCCGCTATCCACGACATCACGAAGCTGCCCCCTAACCAGAAGAAGGTTACCGCCATCCACCCCCTCAAGATTTGGCAGTTCAACAATGCCGGAGCCCCGGGCGGTGGAGCCCCGATGACGTTTTTCAATGTCGAGTCACGCGCACCTGAGCTTCTGAGGATTCTGGATCAGTTCATCCGCCTGTCGGACGACATCACCGGAATCCCCGCGTATGCCTATGGCAACGAGCGTGTTGCTGGTGCTGGCCGTACGATGGGTGGGCTATCCATGCTCATGAACTCTGCGGCCAGAGGCATCCGGAAGGTGATTGCGCGTATCTACGAAGAAGTTGTCAGCGAAGTAGTGATGCGCCAGTTCGAGTACAACATGGATCACTCATCTGACGAGACGATAAAGGGTGATGTGCGCATTCGTCCTCTGGGTGTGCTGCACCTAATCATCAAGGAGCAGGTGGCTGCTCGACGACAGGAACTCCTCGCCGCGACCCAGAACCCGGTCGACATGCAGATCATGGGTATCAAGGGCCGCGCCGAACTGCTGCGCGAAATCTTCAGGGCGCAAGACGTTCGGGAAGGAATAATCCCGTCGGAAGAGGAGCTGGACGCACGAGAAGAAGCGAGAATGAAGCAGCAGGCCGCTGAGGAAGCTCAGGCAGCGGGTGCCGCTCAAGGTGGACCCATGGAGGCTCCTCCACAAGGTCCTCCGATGGGGCCGGAATAACAAACGAACCAGCAGGAGAAGGATATGAAGAAATGGGTAGCGATGGCCCTGGTGGGCCTCATTGCGACGTGCGCGTTCGGTAACGACCGCGAGCAGTTCAGTGTTGGCGAGTTGACTATCGAGTCGAGCATTGTCAACAACGGCACGCTGACGCAGGTTGGCGATGTGACGCAGACCGGTGGCCTGACCATCGGTGGCGACATCACGATGGCGAACGGCATGGTGCAGGACAACGACACGGCCAAGATCCTGAAGTTCATCGAGGACACTGTTGTTACGGGTGCCTCGAATCTTCTGAGCATCGTGTTCGAGTCGGACAACCTTACGAACAACATGGCCGACAACCAGACGTTCATCCTGGACTTCCAGGCAGCGGACGACGCCACGACTACGAACGTCACCTACGGCAAGATCACGGTCACGGCCACGGACGTTACGGACGGGACCGAGGATGCAACGGTCGCTATCGCGGTACCGGTTGCTGGCACGGAGACTACGGTTGGTACGTTCAGTTCGAGCGGCCTGGCTCTGGCGAGTGGCGACACGGTGAGTGTCGACGGGTTCGCGATGCTCCTGTCCGAGTCCAACACGCCCTGGCGTGTCGAGACCGGCACGGCTACGGCCGACGAGGCGGTCACGTTCGGTACCGCTTTTGCGAGCGGCACCCCCATTGTTCTGGTCGATGAACTTGGTGCTACGGGCGGGACGAACGCTTATGCAGCCGGCGCGGGCACGACCGGTTTTGTTTGCACGAACGTGGCGAACGGCCTGACGTGCAATTGGATTGCCATCGGCGTGAAGTAAGGATTTAGAGGAGCCCGGCATGAAGCCCCCGGCTCCTCATCATCGGGCTCAGCAACAGGTAGAACGCTTGAAATCACCAGACAAAAAAGTTCTGGAGTCGATATTGGGTCTGTCGGGTGACCCTCGTTTCGAAAACATCCGGCGATGGGTGAAAGACAGTCTTCAGGAGCAGAGGGTGAAAAACGACCAGCTCGAAGGTACAGCCATATACCGAGGACAGGGCATGGCTTTGACTCACGCTGATCTCGTTGAGTACCTGGAGCGGCCTGAGGATTTTCTCGAAGACTTGTAGCGGAACACCATTACGGGCTCCGCGCCTGTGAAGACCCTGAAGGGCTCACGAAAGGAAAAACGAATGACGAAGCTGCCACAAGCACTGGTAGAAGCCGGAAGAGAAGCTGACCGTATTCTCGATGATATAGAGAGCGGGAATGTCAACACCGAGGCCAATGAGCCCCAGGCTGACCAGCACTACGGCCATGAACCGGAGCAGGACGCGCATCAGCCTCACTCGGAGGATGAGAACTCGGAGACGTACAAGCAGCGCTGGAGTGTTCTCCAGGGCAAGTACAACGCCGAGGTGCCGCGTCTGTCGGCAACTGTGCGACAGCAGACCGAACAGATCACTCGCCTGACATCCAAGATCGAGGGCCTCATGCAGGAGAAAGAGGAACGCGAAGCGGCGAATGCCGTACCGCCGTATCTCCGACACCTGACGGAAGAGGAACGTCAGAGCGTCGATGAGGACTCGGTTGGCCTCCAGGGGCGGATTACCGAGGGAGTGATTGAGGACAAGCTGAAGCCCGTAACCGAACAGCAGGAGACGATCAACGCCAAGCTCAACTCGCTGAAGAGCGAGCTGTTCTTCTCCAAGGTCGAGATTCAGTGCCCGGGTGCGATCAAGCTGAATGGTGATCCATCCCGAGGCATCGAGCCTGATCCCGACTTCATGGAGTGGCTCATGGGCAAGGACGATGGTTCCGCTGTTACACGTGGCGAAATCGCACAGCAAGCCTACCGCGAAGGTGACGTCGATAGGGTTGCAGAATTCTTCAGGACCTACCTGAAGCTGAATGGCGCTGCGCCTAAAGCTCCCGAGACCGTATCTCCACCCTCTCGTCCTACGCCCCGCTCTGCGGAGGCCAGGAACGCGAGCAAGAAGTACTACACCGCCGCTGAGGCCAACAGGCTGACGCAGAAGGCGATCAAGTACAACGTGCAGGGGCGGGTGAAGGAAGCGTCTCGAATTGAACAAGAACTAACAGAAGCCGCGATGGAAGGGCGCATCGAGGGAATCTCGTAACCGCCTGATAGTCGGGGCTGGAGGAGAAGAAAATGGCATATCCGACCGCACCTGGATTCAGGGACATTGGGTCGACCACGATGATTTATCATCCGACCCTGTACGCTCCGAAACTGCTCATCAAGTTCTACGCGAGAACGGTTTTCGGCGCGATCTCCAACACCGACTACGAGGGTCAGATCTCGAAGATGGGTCAGGAAGTCAAGATCCGCACGCTTCCCGACATCACGATTCGTGATTACCGCAAGGGCCAGACGCTCGTCAACGAGCAGCCGACGTCGACCGCGACGAATCTGCTCATCGACAAGGGCAAGTACTGGGCCTTCGTCGACGATGACGTCGACCAGAAGCAGACCGACATCAAGGACTACGTCGAACAGTGGACGGGCGATGCTGCCGAGCAGCTCGCCATCACGATCGACACCGGTATCCTCGGTGACATCTACAGCTCCGCGAATGCTAGCAACCAGGGCGCGACGGCTGGCGCGATCAGCTCGAACATCAACCTGGGCGTGAGCGGTACGCCGCTGGCGCTGACCAAGGCCAACATCCTCGAAAAGATCGTTGACTGTGGTCAGGTTCTCGACGAGCAGAACGTCCCCGAGATGGGACGCTGGATCGTGCTTCCTGCGTGGGCGTGCGCGATGATTAAGAAGTCCGACCTCAAGGATGCTTCGCTGGCCGGTGACGGCACCAGCGTGATCCGGAACGGTCGCGTCGGCATGATCGACCGCTTCACGATCTACATGAGCAACAACCTCACGAACACGACCGATGGCGCGAACGAAGTTGCGAACTGCATCTTCGGCACGAACCACGCGCTCACGTTCGCGAGCCAGCTCACGAAGAACGAGTCGCTCCGCAACCCGAACGGGTTCGGCACGCTGTACCGTGGCCTCCAGGTCTACGGTTACAAGGTCGTCAAGCCGGAGGCGCTCGGTTGGCTGTACGCTTACCAGGGCTAGAAGATGATTGCTGACGGGGGCCGCAAGGCCCCCTGACGCGGAAAGGAAAAGGATACCATGGGATCGACGAATACCTTCAAGAAGGCTGGCGGGCTCCTCGCAGCCCAGGCAAACCGCAAGGTCGCGCAGATCGTCGTCGACTTCTCGAAAGAGACTGTCGTTGCTGACGATACCGTGAACCTGTGGACGATTCCGGCTGGCTGCTACATCGAGGCAGTCACCGCTCAGGTGGTCACCGCAGAGGGTGGCACGCTGACGTTCGACGTTGGTGATGCCGCGAGTGCTGCGGACGACTACATCGACGGCGCGAACGGCAACAGCGCCGCGTGGCTGATGGGTGACGGTGGCGACGGTACGACCGCGACCACAACTGTTCACAGCCTTTATACGGCTGCGTCCATCCTGACGCTGACCCCGAAGAACGACGCGGACACGGCGAAGATCGTCGTCCACGTTCTGTACTACGACCCGACCGGCGCGTCCAACAACGTGTAGTCGGGCTTTGACGACAAAGTGCCCCGGGGTGGTTTACTCCGCCCCGGGGGACACAACACGAAAGAGGAAGCGACATGACCGAATCGTATCTGCGCAGGCGCGGCACCAACGTGGTTCTCCAGTGGACCCCAATCCAGGCTCAGCGCCCGGACATGATCCCGATCTCTCAGGAAGAGCGGGACGCTTGCGTCGAAGCGCAGAAGCGCGACGGCCAGATCCGGGCCGCAAAGGCTGTAGAGACTAAGCTGAACGCGCCCGCCCCGACCGAGATCAAGGACATGCTCCGCGACGAGCTTATCCAGAAGGCCGACGAGCTGAAGATTCACGTCGGTGACAAGTGGAAGACTGAAACCATCCGCAGGCATATCTACGACGCTCTGAAGCAGAGCGAAGAGATTGAGACCGGGATGAGGGAGTCCCAGCCCGTCTACAGCGGGGAATAGGGACTGGAGAGGCCAGCGATGACAGCAGCGGACATCATCAGTCGAGTGAGAGACCTGATCTCCGACACCGTAGAGGAGTATCGCTGGGGCGATACGCGACTCCTCCGGTACATCAGCGATGGCCTCCAGGAGATATGGCGTCTGGCCCCGGACGCCTTCCACCTTACCTCAGTGGTGATCGACGCGCCGGACGAGGCAACGGCCACCAACTCAACGATTTCAATGCGTACGGAGTACCGCGCCGCGTTGTGCAGTTACGTCTGCTGGCGCGCTCTTGGCGAGGATGCCGAGGACGTGGACAACATGGATCTATCCAAGCAGCATCTCCGGGAGTTCAATGACCGTGTAGCGCTGTAGGAGAGTCAGATGGCGAAAACTGAAATCGAATCATGCCTCCTGCCGCATGTCGTCACGATCGTTCCTGGCGCTCCCAAGCCGCTGATGCTCCAGGAAGCGCGTAACATTATCATCGAGTTCTTCCGAAGGACAGAGGGCTGGACGATTGAGGCCGATACGATTGGCCTGATCGAAGACGTGGTCGATTACGACCTGGACTACGACACGACTCACGTGGATATCGCTTGCACGAGGGTGGAGACGATCAAGGACGGCACCTGCAAGTACAAGGATTCCTTGATGACGGCTGGGGAGGACTACTCTCTCTTCGATGGCGATGACGGGCCGATGATTAAGCTTGCCGTCGAGCCCAGCGAGGATGAGGCGGATGGGCTCACGATGGACCTCGTTATCGTCCCATCGCCCTGCGCGGTCTACATCCCGACTCACTTCTTCAACCGCTGGTACGAGTGCTGGGCCGCAGGGACGGCCATGAAGCTCCTCTCGATGCCAAGCAAGGCTTTCTACAACCCGCAGCTCGCAGGCTATTACAAGGGGGAGTACAGGCGACTCCTGGCCGATGCGATCTTCTTCTACAGCAATCAGGGTGTTGGTGCCGAGACCGATGCCCAAGGGGAGAGTTGGCTTCTATGAGTTCACTTATCCGCGTCGTAGCGAACGACACACTCCCTGACGTTATCTTTCAACTGAAGAACGATTCGAACGATGAGCCCGTCGATGTGTCCGGGAGCAACACCACCCTGGCGTTCCGCTTTCGCATGAAAGGCTCTGCAACGACGCTCTTCGAGCAGGCCATGACGAAGGTCGACGAAGGCGAGACCGGCTACGTGCGGCTCTCCTGGCCATCTGACGGCCTGGAGGACCTGACCCCGGGTCGTTACGAGGGGCAGATAATCATCACGTTCTCATCGGGAGCACAGACGGTTCTGGATAAACAGTCTTTTCGGGTCTACGAGCAGTTTGCGGAAGCATCATGAGCAGTACGTGCAACACCGGTAGTTGTTCGACGAGTTCCTCCGGCAGTAGCCATTGCCAGAAGATCAGCCAGGGGACGAAGCTCACTGCGTCAGTGTCGGCCGACCAGTTTAGAATCAACCGCGCTTTCATCGTGTTTCAGGATGACTCGAAGACGACTGACGTCGCGGCATTCAGTCCAGTTATCGGTGACTACCCGCTACACGGCGGGGCATACACCCCTGGTGGTGCCTACGACAGCGGATACGACTCCGGCTTTGACATCGGATAGGAGACTCGATCATGTACGCACCGTTGCCTGCAAACTACATCCGGACGACGCTGGATGGAGACATCACGGACACTGACCTCACGATGACGGTCTCAAGCGTGTCCGGATGGCCAACGATCACGAACGACGACTACTTCTACCTCGTGTTGGTCCGAGCAACGGACGCCACGAAGGAGATCGTGAAGGTGACAGCGTTCGACGCAACGACCAAGGTCGCGACGATCGAGCGAGCAGCCGATGGCACTATTGCCAACACCTTCTGCGACGGCGACCGCGTAGAGATGTGGGTCACCAGGGCTCTGCTGCTTGAGCTGGCCGCGCTGCCGAACCTAACCCTTGGCACACCTAGCGTGGTGAGTAACACGGCCACGATATCCATCCAGGTAAACGATCACCCGGACAACCTCACGTACACCTCTTTGCGGATGTGGCTCATCGACGACAACACGAACCCGAACGATGTCACATTGTCGGTCCCAACAGGCGGAGACACGAGCGTTGAATGGACGGTCATCACGGATTCGTCTGGGGCATACTCGCACTCAATAACTCACACGGGCTCTTCGACCACGTGGTATCTGGCCATCGAGGTCGACGGGCGCGTTTACATCACCGACGCCATCACGCTCGGCTCTTAGGAGGAGACATGTTCAAGAAAGCCATAATCGTATACACGATCTTCCTGATGTGTTCAGCGGTGCTCGTGTACTCGCAGTCGGTGAAGCGTAGTTTTTACCGTGTGTTCGCAGCGCAATATGGCAGCAGTCTCAACGGGACAACGCTGACCAATTTTGTGGACAGGATGGGAGACAGGTTCTCGTACGTCGTCATCGATGGCGGTCGCTGGGATGTCGATAAGAGCGTTACCTTCCCCACCAACCTTCACCTCGTGTTCGCTGCGGACACATACTTTGACATCTCGAACGGCGTCACCGTGACAGTGAACGGTGGAGTCGATGCAGGATACTTCACGGTATTCCAGGGCTCTGGAATCGTTACTGGCGCGCCCAAGGCGGATTACTGGAACCCGCTGTGGGACCAGTCGAAAGGCGGTACTGGTGTAATCCAGAGCGCCGACTCATCCGAGATCCTGCGGGTCGTTACGAACACACAGACGATCGTCTACAAGACGGGTACCACGCAGAGCTTCTACTATGCCGAGTGTCAGGATAGCCTCGTCGTCGCTTCGAACCTCACCGTAAGCAACAGCATCACGCTTGGTGGTGTAGCGCGGGATTCCTGGCCAGGGTTCGACACGAATGTCGTGCCTGCGGGCACGATCCTTCCATGGGGCTCGATGAGTAACGCGCCGAGCGGATTCCTTTTCTGTGACGGAACCGGGTACGAAACGAACGGTGTATATTCAAACCTCTACTTCACGATCGGCACGAACTTCGGCTTCAACATTGCGGCAGGCAAGTTCCGAGTGCCTGATCTTCGCGGCTACTTCTTGCGCGGATGGGACAACGGCCAGGGCCGCGACCCTGACGCTGCTGACCGCCTCAAGAACACAGGCGATGGCAACTCGGGCGATAACGTAGGTAGCCGTCAGGTAGACAGCGTTCAGGCACACAATCACACGTTCCCAACCGCTCAGTCGTCCGATGGAACAGACACCTACCTTGAGCATAGAGGGCAGAGCGCAGACGATACGCAGACGACGACGCAGATGAGTTTCCCGCCGGGTGCAGCCTCCTCTACAACCACGAACGAGACTCGCCCGAAGAATGTCTACGTGAACTTCATCATCAAACACTAAGGAGAGAACATGAAGAAGCTCGTTATCATCGCCGCAATCGCCTGCGCGGCTAGCTTGTGCCTTGCCGGGCCGCTGGATTCCGTATGGAAGACGCCGATGAATGGCACTGTAGCCTGGACGAACAGTGGCGGGTACAAGGTTTCGATCGAGAGCATCATGGTCACGTTCCCTGCAGGCACAGCGAACACGACGACCGTGTACACCGTCGAGAACATCTACACCAACGGCGCGGTCCAGCACACGTACACGAACACCGTGTCTACAGACAATGACGCGGCAATGGTGACGTTCTTGTTCGAGTCAAACGGCGGGAAGATCCCCGTCTGCGAGAACGGTGTGTTGATTATCGAGAACACGGATACGAACACGGCTTTCGTGACGTTTGCGAAGTCGCTTCAGTAAGGGAAAAGCTATGCGTTTTCTTACAGTTGGACTGCTTCTTGCCGCGTCCACCGCCTTCGCTGGCGTGTACGTGAATGGCGAGCGCACGGATGTTGGGACGACGATCCCTACGAACAACTTCGTGACGCTCGATACTGCCCAGGTGATCTCCGGCCAGAAGACGATCGGCTCGCTCCTGACAGGAACGACGAATGTAGCCGACGAGATCGGGAATCTCGCGGCCGCGACGAACGGTCTTGTGTCGGATGTCTCGTCGCTCTCTACCGCCACGAATAACCTGACGACTGATGTGACGACTCTCAACACGAGCACGTCTGCACTTCAGTCCCAGGTGAGCGGGATCACGCCGTACGACCCGACGCTTACGGTTCGTTCGATCCCAGCCGCAGGCATCACCGCCACGACGAACGATACCTTCGGCACGGTGTTCAATGTCACCTACGACGGTGCCACGGAGATCGAGTTGCCGGACGCTGTAGCGGGCCGTTCGATTTCAGTCCGTAACACGGCCTACCAGCAGGTGTTGCAGATCACTCCTGCATCTACCGACGCGCTCATCATTCCTGGTGCGGGCCTGTTGGCTGACGGTGCCCCGGCATCGAGTGACGCAACGAACGCGGCAGGTGCCGACATTGTAGCTCTCAACGGCAGCAACTGGTCTGTCACGGCAACCGGAGGTGCGTGGACGAACGCTACGTCACTCAGCGCCTCGTACCCCTGGTGGACGAAGGTGCTGCGCCGGTACACGTTCGACGCAACGAACAACCCGACCGCAGGTACGACTGCTGACACAAGCCCGTATGAGGATCACGCTTCGATCAACCAGGGCACGAGTGCGGAGCCGTTGTTCGTGTCCAGCAACGACGCCGGGATCGCCTGGAACGCCTTCGAGTTCGATGGCAACAACGATCATCTGCTGGCCACGACGAACGATTACGGCGCGATCAAGGCTTCGTCTGAGGGTACGTTTGCCTGCTGGGCATACAGCACTGACGACGGGGTTGGGGAGCACGATGTTTTCGGCATGGCCCCTCCGACGAGCGACGGCGACCGCCACCTCGGTTTCGGCATCAATGCGGCACGCCCGTACCTCACTTGCCGGACCATCTCCAGCTACTGCGCCATCCAGGCACCTGCCGGAGATGCGCTCACGACGAACACCTGGTACCACCTGGCGTTCACAGCGGACGGCTCGTCTTACGTGACCTACATCAACGGTACGCAGAGCACCTGGACCGTCACGAGCGGCAGCAACCACGGTAGCTGGATCAACGCAGACACCAACGGTGCGTCTGCGTGGACGAAGATGACGTTCAGCAGTTACTTTAATAGCGGCGATGGGTATCTGGCATGGAACGGGTGGCTTGCTCGACCGCAGTTGTGGAACCGAGCGCTTACTACTGGTGAGGTCGCCGCAGTCTTCGCCCAGGAAAATACCGACGGCGGGTTCGGTCTTTAAGGAGATGACGATGAAGAAGATGGCATTCCTGATTTGGATTCTGGCAGTGGTCTCGGTCCTGGCATTCCCGAAGTACGTGGTAGTCGGCATCCAGAAGGACGACCTTGACGCCGCGACGCGAACGAAGCTGAAGACCGGCCTGCGTTCGCTCCTCAAAACGAGCGAGACGTTGGACAACGACCCGTGGAAGTACTACCAGGAGGGGAGCCTCGCTGCTGACACGAACACGGTTGTCTACTACGCCGTGTTCTACACGAAGCACTTCTGCGCGAAGTGGCTCGGGCGTACCGGTGCCCGACGGTTGAGCAACGCGCATTTTCAGATGTGGTGGGACGCAAACAAGGCGAAGTTACAGGCACGCCGCAACGCGATCACCGGCCGCGTGGACAAGGCATCATTCATCCTCCAGACCGGCGATGACTGGAAAGAGGTCCTGACCGACAACGGAGTCTTGCCTGCGGAGCAGTAAGGAGAACCAAATGGCCAGCCGTATTTTTATGACCGCTCTCGCCCTGTGGCTGGTTGTTGGCTCAGCCTACGGGCAGACAAATGCCACGATCCGTGATCGCGACACTACGCTGACGCTGCTACAGGATAACGTAACGCAGGACATCTCGCCGAAGGACCACCGCGACAGCCTCGTATCGACCTGGGACGGGGGTATTGTACACGGCAAGCTGTACGTGGATGGAGAAGTCGGGTTTACGAATGGCCCGTTCGTGGTCACGAACTCGATCATCCGGTTTGTGGACGGGTCAGAGCGCAATTACCAGTGGGTCTGCACCAACGACGTTACTGGTGCAGGCACGTGGGTCCGAGCCACCGGGAATCGCTACACCCTGGAGACGATGGGCGATGCCTACCTCACGAACGACCTCGAAGACATCGTCAACGCCTCAGATTACGCGGCTGACCCGGAGATCGATAACGTTGGTGCCGTGACCTGGGACCAGAACAGGAGAATGTTCTGGTGGATGGAGAACAACTTCAACCAGACGAAGTACGTCTACGCGCACCGATTCGAGCCGGACAACACCTTGCAGCAGCGCGTAACGCTGACTGGGTTCAAGGACCTGGAAGGCATCGAGTGGTACGGTGGCACGAACTTCGCGATCTGCGAAGAGGGCGGATACGACGACAGCGGAGTTCCGCAGGGCATCTACTTCATCGGGATCGATACGAACACGACGACCATCGACGATGCTGACTTCACCCAGTGGACCTTTGACCAGAACGCACCCAGCAACGCGACCGACGGCCTTGAAGGTATTGCCTACGACGAGAACGCCGACAAGTGGTACGGCGTGCAAGAGGGCGAGGACCCTGGCGATAACGCGATGCGGTTCTTCGAGATCGGACTCGTAGCAGCCAGCAACAAGCTCACGATGACCGAGCCGTTCGACGCAGAGGCGGTGTGGTCGAATGTCGTAGATGACCTATCCGACATCGAGATCGTTGACGGGCGGTTCTTCTGCATCAGCGATGCTACGCCTCTCGTGTTCGAGTTCGACCCGGTGACTGGCAACATCCTCCAGCGACAGACGAATGCTTTCACGCAGGGAGAGGGTATCGCATGGTCTGACGACTTCCGATACGAGTGCGTAGTGGGAGAGCCCGACGAGATGCAGGTGTGGCGCGACCGCTGGGCAGGCCCCTCTGTCAACTCGGGCGACCTGATGGACTACGAGGTGTGGGTTGCGTCCACGAACGCGCTACAGACCCAGATCACGGCGATCCCCGGCGCGAGTGGTACTGCCTTCCTGGCGAGCAACCAGACGTTCACTGCTACGAACACGTTCAACACTACGACCCTGTACAACGGCAACGTGGGTATCGGCACAAACGATCCGCAGGACAACCTGCACGTCGTTGGTGGGGTCATCGTTGATGTCGGGAATATCGACGCAACGGACGCCACGATATGGGCCAACCTTGTTGATACGGAGACGGTCGGCGTTGGTGTAGAGGTGGACGGTGAGTCGAGCGCGAATGTCACGAACTTCATCGACGGCCACTTCACCGGAGAGCTGAACGTTGGCGGTTCGATTTATGCAGGGACCACGAACCTGCTGACGCTCGCTGGCGGGACAGAGGTCTACACGAACCAGCCCAACGTGTTCACTGCCGCGAGCACGAACACGTTCTTCGGTGATACGATATTCTCCAACGACGTGACCTTCAAGGGTGGTGCTGCAACAGCCAACCTGAACATGAACGTTGGCAACATCGCCGGTGCCGGGACGATCACGATCTTCGGTGACATCGACGGCCAGACGGTTGGTGATGTGACGAACATGGTTGGTGGTGAGTTCAGCGGCATGGTGAACGCTGGCGAACTGTTGATGCAGGGGCTCATTAACCTGAACGGTAACTGGATCAACGGTGACGAGAACGTGAACGAGGGCTTGTATGTAGACGGATCTGGTGATGTCGGTATCGGCACGAACAATCCTACCGAGGATCTGTCGATAGTGGACGCTTTCCCGCAGTTGTATATGTACGACAGCAGCGACACCAACGGTGCTGCGGACTTCGCCATCGCCTTCCTTGACCAGACCGGGAACGATGTGTTCGCGTTCACCTACGGCAACAGCGACGTAAACTTCGGTATCTCGGATTCGGATAACGAGACTGGCAACATTTACTTCAAGACGGCGAACGACACGATCATGGTGTTGCAGGCAGACGGCAATGTCGTTGTCACGAATGAGCTTATTGTTGGCACCACGAACGTGACCACGCGCCTGGATGAACTGGTGACCGGCACGAACGCCTTGCAGGTGCAGATCGACGCACTTAGCCCGACCGGCAGCGTGAACCTAGCGGCGTACAACCACTTCACCGGCCCGTCGAACGAGTTCGATAACACAGTGTACTTCAACACGGACATCCTCGTAGGCGGGACGAACGTCATGGAGGAGATCGCCGGGATCTCCGGTGTGAGCACGAACGACTTGAACAAATGGGCAACCACCAACTATTTCGAGGACGGCATCGAGGTGAGTGGCGGGCGCATATTCGTGACGAACACGACGCAGATCGACGTGATGATTCCTGCCGACGAGACTGCCATGCGCGTCCTAAACGACGAGACTGCTGATGCGGTAGTGTTCATCGGTTCCGATAGCGGAGCGCAGGGTGGCAAGATCACTGTCAACGATACGAACGGGACACAGGGCGTAGAGATAAACGGTGACGGCAGGATCATATTCAACTTGATCGGATCTGATCCGACACACGAAGAAGGCACCATGTTCTACGATCCTGACCACCATGCGTTTGCCTACTACAACGACGATGCCGACGTGACTGTGCAGATTGGGCAGGAGCTTGTCAGGCGTGTGAAGAACACGAATGGCGACACGCTCACTAACGGTATGGCGGTACGGATCTCTGGCGGTGCTGCCCATGCGCCAGAAGTACAGTTGGCGGTTGGTGATGCAGTAACGAACGCGACAGTATACGGGCTGGTGACCAGCAGTAACATCGCGAATAACCAGTTCGGTTACGTCACGGTGGCCGGTGCGGTTCATGACATTGATACGAGCAACTGGGCTGTAGGCGATAAGCTGTACCTCCATCCGACCGAGGCGGGTGTCATCACGAACGTGGCACCTGACGGTGCGAGCGGCGAGTATGCCGAGCACATTGGTATTGTAGAGTACGTGCATGCGACCGAGGGTCAGGTCAAGATCCATCTTGAGCATGCGCCTGCCGCAGCCGACCTGTACGGCCAGCGCAGTCTCGATTGGGATCAGGCAACTAATGACGCGGTGCAACTGATTAGCCAGACGAACGACTACGCAAACATCAACGGCGATACTTTTGCAGGCGATGTCAATATGGGCGCGAACATCATCACGAACGTTGCGACGCTCTACGCCGACGAGGTGCATCTGGAAGAGGGTGCTCCGTATGATCTCGACGATGCAATGCGGTACGGTGATGTCATCGACTTGTTCGGCCAGTTCTCGTCCTTGCGCCTATTCGGCACGACGAACGCGCATCCTGTCATCACTGGCGCATCGGCACTGGAAGGTAGTCTGCCAGCGGCAGGGTTGTGGGCTGTGACGAACGCGCTCTCCACAGGCACGAACCTCATCGGCTACTGGTACTGGACGAACGCAGTAGGAGCGAACGTCACTATCCCGGCGGGGCTCTACAACATGGACTACTGGATTGGCTACGACAGTATTGGCGGGCCGACGATCAGCGGGCAGGTTGCGCTCGTATACGGTACGACAGGATCGAGCAACGAGATCAAGCGCAGCACCATCAGGCTACTGAGTTCTGCGCTCACAGAATACGACGACTCGATCTATCTGGAGACGAACATCACCGTCACGGCGACGAGCTACCTCGGTGTAGCCTACTACGCGCTCCGCAGCGGCGGTGTATCGGCTGACCTGTACGTGCAGGGCGGTACCGAGGCTTACAGTACCCACCTCGACACGCCGAATCTGGAGCAGGCTGGCATCTATGCGTCGAAGGCGTATGTGGACGGTGCGACCAACGACTTGAAGGGCGACTGGATCGACCCGCTCAACACCAGCACGGCAGCGTTGCAGACACAGGTGGATGCGAAAGTTGCGAAGGCTGGCGATACGATGACCGGCGACCTTGTCATGAGCGGCGATACTGCTGACCTCGTAATCACGAACCAGTCCGATCTACGCATCGAGATGTACGATGACACATCTGCGGTAGAAGGTTTCAGCGTAGACACAACGACAAACCACTGGACAGTCGGTCTCAATGCTAATCGGGCTGGTGAGATGTACCTGTACGACGTAGCAGGCGAGGATGCCCCGAGCAGGTACATCGAACTGGACGCCGAGACAGGTATCGACGTTCATGGCACCAACATTGCTTCTGCAATCGGTACACTCAATACCAGCACGGCAGCGTTGCAGACCACGGTGAGCGGGCTGGAAGGGCAGACAAATGACTACGCCTACGTTGGACTGGGCAACACATGGACAACCACGAATACCGTGAGTGCCGAGTGGCACTTCGACGCTGACCCCAACATTTACGGCACCAATGTGATGCAGGCTATCGGTATCCTGAACGGCGCGACTGGCGACTATGTAAATGTGAACGGTGGCTCGATGTCTGGGGCGCTGGACATGACCGGAAACAACATCACGAACGTTGACCATTTCGAGGCTGCGCAGATCAGTGGTAACGTGGACTTCCCGCAGACGCCGAGCTTCAGTGGCGGGTTCACGGGTGACGGGCTCAACGCGAGCGAGTCGCAGGTGACCGTGAAGACGAACCTCATCGTAAACGGGTTGGCCCATGAGTTCCAGAGCGGCACGATCAGTTTCACTGGTGACATAACATACAACACGGCCAATGGTGATAGGGTTGCTGCCACGACAGGCGATTTCGCAAGGGTAGAGAGTGACACGCTCCTGGCAGGGAGCACGAACGTAGCCGACGAGTTGAGCAACCTGTTCACGGCAACCAACGGCATCACGACGCTGAACACCTCGACGAGTGCGCTCCAGACGCAGGTGACGGCGCTGGACAATATGTACGATCAGGCAGGTCACGCACCGTATGAAATCGCGGCAGCGGCGAGCATCACGCTAGACCCGACGAACGGGCTGTGGCAGGCGCATTTCGCCACTGGCGTAGTGACCATTGCCATCGAGCCTGGGAACACTGGCGAGCAGCAGGAGATCTGGTTCGGATTGCGTGCGAGCAACACGGTGACGTGGACTGGCCTCGGCACGACGTTCCAGACGAACGATGCCTACCGTGGCATCAGCCTGTCGAACGCTTACTACAGCACGATTGCTATCTGGAGCGAGTTCGGTGAGACGAACTGGTACATCAATCAGGTGAGCCCATGAGGAAACTGACGCTGGTACTGCTGTTGATTGCTGGTATTGCCTACGGGCAGGCGCGAAGCGGGTTGCGTAAGATTATCGCCGGTCAGGCGATTGCGGAGGAGGCTACACCCGGTGGTAGCGGGAGCCTGACGCTGACGCTGGACAGCGACCTCATATCGTTAGACCAGACTGGCGTGATTCCTATACGGGTGTGTTTGGGTACGAGCGTAGGCATCAGCGGTACCGATGTCACCGTGGTATTCGACGATCTTGGCGAGAACAGCAATAAGCTCTCGGTCACGCAGGATGGTACGAGTCTCCCTATTGAGATGGAGTACTACAACGCGACGGAGGAGTGTGCTGGCATGTGGGTTGGTGTGCAGTCGATCAGCAACGCTACAGATACAGTGTTGTCTCTGTCATGGAACGCGAGCGGTGATGATAACAGCAATCTCGGCGGGCTGCACTCTGACGTAGCCACCAACGTGTGGACCGAGTGGATCAGCGTTTACCACATGGGCTTCAATACCGTGACGCAGTTCGACAGTACAGTGAACCGACAGACGTGCGTAGGTGGCAGTGCGAACGTGACGCTGACCAATGGCATCGAGGGTTGCGAGAATACTGCGAGTCATTTCACGGATACGGAGAGCCAGTACGTGTCTGTGGCTGACCCTGCGATTCATTCGGGTGCTGACGGAGTGCTGGCTATAGGGTGTGTATATTTCGATAGCGACCCTAACGGCTCCATCCGCATGATCGATAAGTGGGAAGGCAGCAACGACAACAGCGAATGGCTATTGACGCAGCGTGATGTAAGCGGGACAGACAGGCTGCGTACTGCGGTATTGGCAAACGCAAACGATTACCTCGTACAAGACTCAGACACCGTTGGCAATGAGGTGTGGCTATACGGAGCTTGTTCCTATAGGTCTAACGGCACTGCGTATGCTGCGGAAGTGTGGCTCAACGGGACGTCAGATGACACCAACACCGATTCTCAATCGATGGAGACGAACAACCTTCCTGTCTACATAGCCAACAACAACGGAGAAGCCACCACTCCGTACAGCATCGACGAGTGCTGGTATACAGGGAATATCTACAGCAACTCGTTCATCACGATGATGGATGACAACCTCCGTGACACGCTCATCACCTACACAGTGGACTAAGGAGAACCGATGAAGTACCTGCTCGCACTACTGGCAATGACGCTTTCCGTAGCTGCAGCCGACTGGGTGTACTGGCCTGACGGTGAGCCAGAACCTGTCCTCCTCCCCATTGCCGAGGACTACCCACGCATCCCGCCACGTAGTCAGGGAGAGACGACAGGCTACACGGTGGATAACCCGGCTCCCGGCTGGTATACGGTGGTACGGCATCAGCCTGCCGATGGGTATCGTGTGGTGTCCACAGCATGGGTACTCAGCAATGGTACGGCTGCTATCGCCATCACGGACACCGTCAGCATCGCTGACGAGGATGCCGCTGCTGCCGCTGCCGCTGCCGAGGCGGAGGCTGCTGCTATTGCAGCGAGGGAAGCGCAGATTGCTGCGTATGCCGCTGACCCATCCATCGCTATCTGCGTCAAGCTCCTGCGCCGTCACCTGATCGCGCTCGGGTTCACCCCGCCGTGGACATTCAACGGGGTCAAAGCAAGCCTGCTGGAGCAGGTGGACAACGACACCCTGGACGCGGCAGGTAAGTTCAACCTGCTGATAAGCCTGTCCCTGTTCAACATGCTCGACGATATGGCGCTGGACGAGGATGACATCAGGGCCATCCGCGAATACCTGGAAGCAAATGGTGGTACGTGATGTGGGAGTCACTGAAAACCTGGTTCCGACGGTTCTTTAACGGCTGGTCGATTGCCGACGTAGTCAAGGAAGCCGAAACGGGTGCACACGCTGCCGCGCTCCTGCGTGAGAAGGCGTGGCCTGTGTGGTCTAGCCAGGGCCGTACCGCAGACCGGTGCTGGGCCTATCGTGACGCCTTGTGCGAAGTGTTCGGCCGGCTCGGTATCCCGGCGAAAGTGGTTCACGTCGTACCGCTGGAGCCGACAGTGGTGGTAGAGACTTCTCAAGGTGTGGTGAAGACGTATACGGGTCACACTGGGGTGATGTGGGAAGAGGATGGTTGGTGGTGGGCGGACCAGTTCGGCCAGCAGCGCCACGCCATCCAGAGCGAAGCTGAACGTACGTTCTTGCTGGAGTGCAAATTCGATGGGCGGATCGATGAGGTATATGACGCATGAGTGCAACTGACGGCCTTGATGATTCCACGAAGCTGCTGTTCAACACGATCTTGACGGAGGTCCGAGAGACCAGGAAAGAAGGTCAAGCGAACCATGAGGCGCAGCAGAAGGCCGATGCGGAATTTGACAAGAAGCTGGCGGTAATTGCGGCAGAGACAAAGAGTCATCGTGCTCACTGTGACGAGCGTTTCGAGCGTGTCGAAAAGCAGACTGGAGCGAATTCAGAGGAAATCGGAGTTATCCGTGCCGCTGTAGCTACGAATCCTGCGAACTCCAATCGCCCGAGGAGGGATGTCGACTGGATGGCTGAGGCGAATAATTTCGTCAAGCGGGCTTCGGCCGTGATGATTATCGTAGGGACGGTCGCTGTGATCGTCGGGGGAATCGTTAAACTCATCCACGAGATTGCGAAAGGCCCGATACTGCCATGACTCCCAAGGACACGCATGTCGAGATGAGGCTCTTCTGGACGTCTCAGCCTGGATTGACGTCAGGTTCTATCTCGATTGCGCAGGAGATATTGAAGCGCAAATCTACGGCGCTGAAGAAGAAGGGCAAAGAGCAACTGCTGCCAGAGGCCCCGTGGGTTTCCGGTGACGGGATCTCTCATCGCTTCAGCCATGTCGGGGTGATCTTCGACATCTACCAGGACGTGGTCGTAAACGGCGTGGAGATCGAGGCTGGCAGCTACTACTTCGAGAGCTGGATGAAGAAGGACCCGATCACCGGGCATCGCGGCGTGCGCGGGCCAATCCCGATTGGCGAGCTGATTGACTGGGCCCGGGCGAAGAATGCCGACGGCGAGCAAGTCCACTACTGCCATGAAACTGGCCGGAGGTTGGCAATCCGGAGGGTACCGCCGTGGCCAGGGCAAGCGCAGCATGCGCTTGATGTCGCGATGAGCGAGACCGGCACAACGGAGTATGCGTCCGTGCAGCTCGTCCACAACCTTTTCTTCCTGCTGTGGGGACGCGGGATGCCCCTCAAGAGCAAGAGCCCGCTGAAGAAGACGTGCTGCGAGTTCGTTGCCCATCTCGTCGCAGATCCGATATGGAAACACTCGATGCTACTGGGGCTGAAGCTCTGCGCAGACGAAACATGCCCGATGTGGATTTGGCATGGGTTGAACCGGGCGTGGCACCTTCACCAGCACCACGTTGACGTTGTAACGATGGAGTGTCCACGTGTCTAAGATCAAGATCAGCATATTCGAAGGACTGCTTCCACGGGCCGCACCGAACTTGCTCGGTGCCAGTCAGGCGCAGACGGCAGAGAACGCATATATCTGGGGCGGTACCGTCCTTCCTTTCGATGAGCCGAACGAGATCCAGGACTTGCAGTCCGACACGGTGTCAGTCTTCCCGTACAACGGCAACTGGCTGGAGTGGGCAACGGATGTCGATGTGGTGAAAAGCCCCGTCGCTGAGGACCTCTACGACCGAATCTACTACACCGGGGACGGAGTCCCGAAGGTCCGTGGCATCCTGGACGGCAACGAGGTCGAGTACACGCTTGGCATCCCGGCCCCCGCTTCTCCCCCTACGGTGGAAGCCGTGGACGCACTGGAGACGACCTGGACCCGCACGTGGTATTATTTTTATGAAGAAGAGGACGGGACGGTGTCCCAGGAGGGAGACCTGACAGAGGGCGAGTACGGCGGAGAGACTGTCTTCCAGCAGTCGCAGCTATCGGTATTCAAGATCGAGACGCTCCCGGCGAAGACGACCGCCACCGACGACGCCAACTTCATGATGTGGTTCCAGGCATACAGCGAGACGGGCGTGTACCTCGGTGCGTGCTACCCGAGCAACTCCGTATACGCAGCGAACACCGATTTCTACCTGAACGGAGCCAGGGTGACCGGCAAGATCGGCTATCCGGCGTCTGGTGACCCCTCAGCGCGCCTCAGGCTGTCTTTCGACACCTCCCGGGCCTCTGACTACACCGCAGACCGCACGTACGTCCTGACGTATGTCTCGGCCTTCGGAGAGGAAGGGCCTCCTTCCGACCCGTCCACCGTGGTTGCCATCCAGCCTACGGAGGATTGCCAGCTCACGAATATCCCTGGCGCGCCAACTGGCGACTACAACATCACGAACATCAGGGTGTACAGGACGGTGACTGGTACCAGCGGGACGTCCTACTTCTTCATTACCGAGCTGGATATCGGGACGACGTCGTATCTAGACACAACCCTGGACGCTGACGTCAACGAGATCCTGCCGTCCGTGGATTGGGAAGGGCCTCCAGACGACCTGACCGGCCTGATTGAATGCACGAACGGAGTGATGGCCGGGTTCGTCGGCAAGACGGTGTACTTCTCGGAGCCGAACCGCCCGCACGCATGGCCGGATGACTACGCCAAGACGATTGACGAGGACATCGTGGCGATTGCGTACACGCTGAATCAGGTCATCGTGCTTACGACTGGACATCCGCATTTCATCACCGGGAATGACCCGCTGTACATGAGCGTCGACCGAAGCAACTCCAGGCAGGCGTGTTCGGCCAAGAGGTCTGTAGTTACGTTCGGTGATATCGCTGCGGCCTTGGTAATATACGCAAGTCCGGACGGTTTAATTGCCGTGAATGGGGCGAACAGCCAAGTGCTCACGACGTCGTTCTACTCGAAGAAACAGTGGAAGGCGCTTGATCCTGCGACGATGATAGCCAAGGCGCATGACAACCGATACCACTGCTGGTTCACGGACGGCACAGCGCTGATATTCGATCCGTCGGCTGGCGGGCGAGCGCTAGTCACAACCGATCAACTCGCTACAGGCGGGCACGCGAACCTGGAAGACGACACGCTTTACCTGATCCAAGATGGGAAGCTCACTGCCTGGAACCAGGGTAGCAACCCTCTGACGGCCACATGGAGGAGCAAGCAGTTCCTCTATGCCAGGACTGGTTCCTTCTCCGTTGCCCAGGTGAAGGCCGAGGGCTATCCCGTCATCTTTCGTATCTACGCCGAGGAGGACCTCGTGTGGACGCATACGTTCACCAGCGAGCGGGCCAAGCGTATCCCAGTGAAGCGTGACGAGCGCCGCTGGTCGGTTGAGGTCGAGTCGCAATACGAGATCATCGAGATTACCATGAGCACGAGCATGAGGGACCTGTGAGAAGGATACCGTCACCGCAGCGAATCGAGGACAAGAACCTCAGGGACATCCTGGAGGCAATGCGTGAGCGCCTTGAGGTCCTGTTCGGCGAGCGCGGGCCTACGGAAGACCGAGCCCTGCTGGTGTCGGACCTGACAGAGATGGGGCTGATCGGCGTGGCCGAGGATAATGTCACGCTGTACGACAAGACCGTCACCACCACTCCAATCGACGAGATCGCGCCGATCACCGACCCGGAGTTCGAGTACACGCAATTCATCCTCACGACCACGACTGGCATCCCTATCGTCGATTCTTCAGGAGCGCAACTAGTAAGTCAGCCTATCAGGACCGACTTCGTAGACCCAGAGGACGCATAACATGGCAACAGGACTACATTCCGACGTAGGCACTGGCGAGATCCATATCGTCTATCAGTGGTCCTACGCTGACGCAGCAGCCAGGACCGGCGCGACCGGCCTGGGCACTTCGGACGAGGGCAAGATTGCCCGTCAGGCAGACAATGACTCTTTCTGGGTTCTCACCGACTCGGCAGGCCCTACATGGGTCCAGATCGATCAGTCCAACCTCGGCACCATTGCGACCCAGGACGCAAACGCGGTAGCGATCACTGGCGGTACAATCGCTGGCACAGGGTTCGCTACAGGTGACATCGATATGACAGGGCAGATCCTGACGCTTGACGACGACGCGATCAGCGGGGACAAGGTAAGCGGCGGTACTATTGGCGGGAGCTGCACCATCGACGGTGGCACGCTTACCGGATGCGAGGTGTCCGATAACACTCTGCACTCGAATGACAGCACCAGTGGAGCTACGGCGCTCCAGGTCGGAGGGACGGCCACTGAAGGGTTGGAGTTGAAGGTGTTCGAGGAGACCGTGACGGGCGCAACCGTTGCAGCCGAGGATCTCAACATCGACTTCACCGGGTACATCCTTTCGGTCCAGGCGAACCTGGAGACTCTCATCACTGGTGCGGGGGGATGCACGGCTATCGGAGTCGGTGTCGCAGCAGACCCTGACCAGTTCGGTGAGACGTCGGGCCTGACCAAGAATTTGAAGATAGACTCAATCGCCAACACTACCGCCACCGCAATGGACATCCAGGTCTACGCAACCGACGGAGCTGGCAACGCGACAGGTACATTCGCAGGAGATGTGCGCGTCAGAATCGTGTACTGGGCCACCAATAGCCTAGACGACGCTGTATAGAGAGGAGCTTGCCATGGGATGGGATTGGTGGGATGACAATGTAAGAGACCCGTTCAACGACTTCTGGGACAAGACGTGGTCAGGCAAGCTGCAGTGGGACGATATCCTGGACGTAGTTGGTGACTGGTATCCGATCCAGGCTGCGCAGTTTACCGGGGACTGGATGGACTGGTTCGGCGAATTCGGAGAATGGATGGGCGGTGGCCAGCAAGGACCTCCTCCAGAATATCCCGACATCGAAATTGCTGGTGCATCCGTTCCGCAGGAACTCAAGGATTACTACACGCGAGCCTCCGAGTTGATGGAGCAGCAGGCCGAGTACGCGAAGCAGGCTAATACGCGAAGCGATGTCCTCTGGAAGGAATACAAGAAGTACTATCGCCCCGGGGAGAGGAGATGGACGAAGGCAGCATTTGCCGGATTCCCTGTCCAGCAAGCACTCGGTGAGTCTGTGGCGGACATCACGCAGAGCTTCACGAAGGCGAAGCAGTCACGAGACCGTGAACTGCGCGGCCTTGGCCTTGACCCTTCCAGCCCTCAGTATGCGTCGACCCAGTCGGAGATGGCTGTGGCCCGAGCTGCGGCAGAGGCCGGTGCGAGGAATCAGGCCCGCAAGTATGTCCGTGACCTCAACGATAAGCGCAGGCTGCAAGCGATTGAGCTTGGCCGCGCACTTATCCCGGAACAGCGGGCGCAGAAGGCGCAGGCCATAGAGGGACTGAGCCAAGCCGGTGCTACCGGCGGGCGCGGCGCGCAGATTTATGGTAACGCCTGGGCAACCGCAGCACAGCTCAACACGAGGGCATCCATTGCGAATGCCGAGCTTGCCATGAAGAAGTACGAAACCGACATGGCGATGCGTGCGCAGGCTCAGCAGAGCGAAGACGCCATGTGGGGCAACATCTTCGGCCTCGCTGGTACCGCTGCTGGCTGGTACTTCGGCGGGCCTGCTGGTGGTGCCGTAGGCGGGCAAGCCGGGCGGATGGTGGGTCAAAAGTTCTCTTCCGGTAGCCAGAGCGGCCTCGGTGCTTCAGGCACTATCGGATACGGAGGAGATTACCTAGATTCGTGGGATGGGGATTACGGTGGATATCAAATTTCCACGAACCCGACAACAACTCCAGCCGGGAGTTCGAGCTGGGGCGGAGATAGCGGAATGGCTTGGGGCTAGGAGGCAGACCAATGGCAATCAGACCAACTACAGTATCAAGCGCCATCGGGGGCTTCATGGGTGGTATGGAGCGCGGGCGTAAGTGGAAGCGTGAGGATCGTGCTGAAGCGCGTATCGACAAGCAGGAAGAGCGCAAGGGCGAAGAGTGGGATATGCGCCAAGAGAAGCACGGCTGGGATCGTGAGAAGCACGACTGGTCGATGGAAAAGGAGCGCGAACGGCATGAGTTGTGGAAAGCGGATGTCGAAGCGACCATCGAGTGGCGCAAGGCGCGTGCTGAATCCGAGCGCTATGGCCGCAAGGCGAAGAGTCTTGGCTCGAAAGCCCGCAAAGGAATGCTCCAGTCATCCTACCACATGGCCTTGTTCGACCTTCCCGAGATCGCTCTCCGCGACCTGAATATGTCACTTCCTCCTGGCTCGAAGCAGGCGATTGACGTCAATATCGATTCGGAAGGCAACATGGTCATCACGAACGAAGACCAGAGCACCAGGGTATGGAATCGCCAGGAGCTGGCAGAGATGGGAATCCTTGGCTCCCAGGTAGCGGAGCGCTACAAGCGTATTGGTCAGGACCTCAAGGCGCAGAGACGCGCTGTGCGCCTGACTCAGCTCAAGGATCTGTACGAAGGTGTCGACGAGCGGGTCGCAGGCGAAGAAGGCGCAGAGAACCCGTTCGGCAAAACGATGGCCGAAGGGATCGAAGCTATGCTGGACGATCCCCGCACCTCGTTTGCGGATATCGCTACAGCCCTCCAGTTAACCCCGAAGAACCCGGGCAAGCTCACGGCGCTGGAGGAGCAATTGAAGGCGAAGAGTCTCCAATTGAAAGAGATGACTCCTCCCATGTTCAAGACCAAGGGTGCGACCGCAGAATACACAAAGAAGCGGAACGATCTGCGAGCAGAAGTCGAAAAGCTGACGCAGACACTGGCCGGGAAGAAGAAGGCTGTAGATTTCAGGCGCACCACTCCATGGCACGCGCTGAACGGCATCATCCGTCGCGAGCAGGCACAGCGCAGGCAGGTAAGTGCCGGAATGGCGCGCCGGTACGCAGAAGGTGTAGAGCAGGGCGTTGGTGGTCCTGCTGTTGGCCCTGGCGGGCAGGCTGCAGGTGGGCCACCTCGTGGCATGTCTATCCCTCGTGAGAAGATCGACCTTCCTGACGATGTTTTCAAACGGCTGGACACGCACGGTGACGGCGTTATCACGCAAGACGAGTTCGACCATTGGAAATCATGGGCGAAAAAGGTGCTTGCCGAGACGGACCCGTCGAGCGGACTTCCGCAGGCGCAGGTGCCTTGGACGGAGGCTGCTGTCAAGGACGCGCTTGAGGTGTATAAAGCGTTGTCCGCGTTCGATAACGAGTAGCACCTTGACTGGAGGTTGCCATGGGTTTTTTCGACGAGGTTGAAGCCAGGATCGCAGATGGTGGCGAGGCTTCGGACATTGAATGGACTCCCGACCTCAGCCCGATGCGTGGACCGGACCATGAGTGGAATACAACGCTCACGCTGGATGAAGAGCGCGACTTCCGTTCCTGGCTCGATGACGTCAACCAGGAGCTGGACGAGCCGGTAAATCCTGACCGTGGCAACTACGATTATCGTGGCGCGTGGAAGGGTGGTGTAGATCCAAGAACCGACAAGGATCATCATTGGGCGTCTCGCTGGAAGCATCCTGACCACCCCCACCGCATTGTGCGTGTCGTCAACAAGTATATCGACAGCACCACTGGCGACCCCGTTGAGATTGCCTGGATCGACGGGCGAAACAGGTTTGTGACGAAAGACGGTCAAACCTTCGACATGCCCCCAGGCAAGATTATCGACGGCAAGATCGCAGACCTGGACATCCGGAAGGCCATGAACTGGGAAGAGATCCAGAAGATGGCCACTGAGACGTATGAGTACGAGACGGAGGTAACTCCTTCTACGAGTATCGGCCTTGGACCGATAGGTAATTTTGGCGGGAAAGCCACTATGTGGGGCCAGCGCCTCATTACTCCACACGCCATCGGGCCTACGGGTAGCTCGGAAGCGTTCAAGAATGCGACCAACTTGCGGGACGCTGTTGCCGCGTATCAGGCAGAAGAGCGAGAGGCGTGGAAGAACGTGGCCATGGCGCTCGCAGAGAAGCAGGCACGTGAAGGTGTGCCGCGCACACGGACGAAGCTGCATCCGGACGACGAGAGGGCTTTCCGAAAGGACTTCGAGGAAAAAGCTGCTCTCCTCGGCATCAATCCGAATCCAGATGACGAGAACTACAAGTACGACTGGCGCGGTGCATGGCGTGCTGGCGCGCTGCCTGAGCCTGGAGCAGAGCGGCGCGAGCAGGACCGTATTAAAGAGGTCCTCGGGAAGCATAGCGACAAACCGTTCGTACAGAGAATCCTGGACCCGAAGAAGCACAAGCCGATCAAGAACGCTGACGGCAGTGTGTCGACCCACAAGATGGCATACGCCGAGACGGACGAGGGTGCCATCGTCTTCCCGACAGTCGTAGCCGGGGAGGACGGGAAGCTGGTAGAGCTTCCGCACGACAAGGCTGTCGAGCACGCGAAGAAGACCGGCAACGCAATCCAGTTCCCCACCGTAGACGAGGCCGAGTGGTTCAGCATGAACTACAAGAAGGCGTGGGAACCACAGAAGTCCGCTGGTGATGTAGACCTGCATCCTGCCTTCCTCGATGACGACCACCACGAGCGCTTTCGCGGCAAGACCGACAGGAAGCTCAACGGCCAGTGGGCTGTGCGCAACGCCGAGCGCGAGGCGAGAGGGCGAGAGATGGCCAGGGCAGAAGCCGAGGGCGCTGTCTTCTGCGAGTTGCAGTGGATGTTCGACAACTTCATACCCCCTGAGCGGCTCATCAAGAACCCGGAGTTCCTGAAGAAGCATTTCGGCACTGACGATCTGGTGGAGATTGCGCAGAACCTGAACGACGCGAAGATCCAGCAGTCTTTGTCAATGTACCACGCGGCTGGCGGTGTCGGTAAGGATGGCCACTGGCTGTTTGCGGCTCCGAAGCTGAAGAAGGACTACACGCCGAAAGAGTACCAGCAGATGGAGCCGGTCGGCGCATGGGATCTGGTCAAGAAGAGCTGGGAGAACGGCGACTTCGCCAACAATATCCCATGGAGTCCTACCGGGCTTTTCAAGGCCCTGTTCAAGAAGGGCGTGTTCGACCGGTTCATCAACAACGCATACCTTGATACCGAGCAAGGCAAGTCGATGCAGCAGCGGGATGCTGCGTTGATCTTCAACTGGTTGGAAGAGGCCGAGGAGTTGTCGAATCGCGAGTGGACACGGTCGGCCAAGGTGGGTTCCGGGGTGATGCGTTCCCTGCCGCACATGGTTGAGTTCGGCACCAGTATGGGGATGTTCAGCGGACTGAAGAGTGCCCTGAAGGCTGGGGCCTACCGATACGGACGCAAGGCGTTGCGCGACTACCTTGAGACGGCTGGTGCCAAGGGCCTCATGAAGAGGATCGGCGGGGAGTTCGCCAAGTGGGGCGGGCGCGCCGGACTTCGTACACTGCCGCAGGTCCACCGGTACGGCGCTGAAGCCCTGCACATGATGTCCGATCACGAACTGACCGATGACGGCAGGCTGCTCATTTCGGAGTTCCATGACCGGCCGATGGCCGCTATTGCGACTGCGGCATTCAGGCAGTACGTGGAGAACTTCGGCGAGGAAGGCTCGGAGATGCTGTTCAAGCCTCTCTGGATGCTACGGCAGAGCGGCAAGTACGCCACCAAGTTCGACACGGTCCCAGGTCTTGCCAAGAGCCACAACATCCTCAACCGCATTGCGAATGGTTGGCGCGCAGCCAATAAGGCGAAGGCTGCTCGGTGGGCGAAGGGGACGCTGAAGGCTGGCGGGTTCGATGGCATCTTCTTCGAGATCGGTGAGGAGCGCTTGGCCGACTCCATCCTGATCGGATTCAACATGGACCCGCGTGCGTCCGGAGACAAGCGTGGGAAGCTGGAGCGTCTTGTCGGCGCGCATACGGACCTCGACCAGTACTTCACAGAGCTTGGCATCTTCGCTCTCATCGGTGGGACCCCAGGCGTTGCTGGCGCTGGCCAGCAGATGCGCCGTGGTCGCCGGATGGGCAAGGTCGAGGAGCGTCGGAGGTCCGTGCCGCTAGCGCAGCGCATGGAAGAGCGAGGGAAGGTGTTCGGCTACCTCGCCAGCGACAAAGACGGAGACATCGTTGGCCCGCACGGCACGTCGCGGCGGGATCGCGCTGTCGATATCGCGAGGCTTCTCCAGGACAAGCTGAAGCAGCCCGAACGGCGCATCGGCGTACTTGCCGCTGTTCTGCGCGGCCGTGAAGCAAACAAGGAGACAACCCCGAAGCGACTGCGTGACGTCGTAGACCATATCGACGGGCGTGCGGCCGACCTTATCAAGAAGGCTGCAGACAACAACGGGCTGGATGAGGTCGAGCAGTTCGAGCTGGAAGCCCTATTCTCTATTGAAGACCCGATGATTGTCGCGAAGCTGTACGGCTGGGAGATCGATGAGGCCGAGGCAGAGCGCAATCCAGAGCTTGCGAGCAGTTGGAAGAAGGAAGCCCGTCGCACCACCGACGTGAAGAAGCCTCCGAAAGTCGACAGGGTAGAGGTTACCTTCACTGATGGCGCTGACCCGAAGCTGTCCGAATACCTGAAAGGGTACCTGGGAGATGATGTCGTCGACAACATGAGCGACGAGGAGAAGCTGCGCCTCGGTAACGACTTCGAGGCGATGGCAGAGTTCATGGAGCCAGGGGAAGACGCGGACACTCTCACTGAAGAGCAGCGCCAGGACTCGGTGCTGGAGGAGTACGAGGCCGAGCAGGCAGAACTCGCGGAGAAGTTGGCCCAGGAGAAGAAAGAGGCCGACCGCTTATTCCAGGCGCGTATCAGCTCGCAGCTCGGGCCTGAGAATGTATCCACGGCCCAGGAAGCGCTCGATATGGCCATGGAGTGGATGCCTTACCGAGAGGTGGCCGAGGAATACGCAGAAGCGTTTGCGGCTGGCGACTCGAAGAAGGCTGACGGGATCTGGAATAAGGCCGTGAAGGACGCCAGGGTCCAACTCGCCCGCAGGATGAAACGTGGCCAGCAGGTCAAAAAGTCCACCGCGAGGATGGCAGGCATCAAGCGCGCAGACCTCAAGCGAATGGGGTACGAGTCGCAAGGCCAGTTCTGGGGCGTGAAGCAGCCGCAGACGGCTGAAGAGAAGCAGCGAGCCAAGGATATTGCCGCAGCGACTGCCCGGCGCAAGGCCGCGAAGCAGGAAGGCAAACAGGAAGCCTACGAGGAGCGCAAGGCCGCAGAGGAGAAAGCTGCTGCCGAACAGGCGGAGCGTGAAGCCGAGGAGGCACGTCGAGCCACTGTACAGGGCGAGCTAGAGGACATCGCAGCTAAGCGCAAGACGGTCGCTGACGCCATTGCCGAGCTTCCTGGTCCGGAGCGGGTCGAGATCGAGCAGATGCAGGCCGAGCTTGACGAGAGGCTGGAGGCCGTCGAGGAGGGGGCTGAGCCTTCGCCAGAGCGGCGCAAAGCCGAAGCAGAGGGTCTACAGGGGATTGTGGACAAGATCGCCTCCATGGAGGAGATAAGGGCCGCAGCGGCGAAGGACAAGGCCGAGAAGATCCAGGCTGTAGCAGAGACAATCGAGAAAGAGGTCCAGCGCCCCGACTTCGACTACCTGTCGCAGGGGAAGATCCAGCGCATCGCGCCCGGCACGTCGTTCCAGGATGCTGGGGAATTGCTCAAGACTCTCGTGGAGCGGAAGGTCCTTGCCCCGCCTGACGAGGCAGGGCGTTACCTGCCCGCAGTGACAGACACCGTGACGGACGCTGCACCAGACGGGACCGTGCTGTATGGCGGGAACGGGCCCGCGACAGCAGTGGCGGAGCTGAAACCAACCGAACTCGGAGATGTTCGCATCACCACCGGGCCTCGACTTGGCAGGCTGGGCGGTATGGTGATCGGTGAAGTGCCGACGATGACCGCTGCGGAGAGCATTGCCCGCAAGATCCTTGGCCCTGCGGCCCAGGAGAAGGGGCTTGCAGAGCGGGTCGCGGACTTGACTGAAAGCGAGATTAACCCTATACTAGGTGAACTAGGGCAGCGGAAGGTGGAAGGGGACACGAACTACAACCCCTTCGAGCGGGCGATGGCCGACTCGGTCAACCTCGACCTTCCTGGTGCTATTGACAAGGAGGCGACTGATGAGCTGGTGGTATCACCCAGACCTGATGCCGACGGAGGAACTGTATCTCCTGCTGACCGTGCCGGGGAACCCGAAGGAACAGCCGTACCGCCTGCTGTACCAGACCAAGCTGGCACGGATATTGCGCCGGGTGAGGGACCAGGACAACCAGGATCTGCGGGATTACCTGGAGACGGGCGATCCGGTGGACGTGGACCAAGGGGCGATGGAACCGGCGCAGCAGAAGGGGGCAAGCCTGCTGAACCTGTCGGACGCGGTCCTGAAGTCATTCCGGAACCTGCAGGCGATGGAGGCCCTGGTGGAGAAGGCGCTGCGGGGACAGGACGTGAAGCCGGACCTGGAGAAGGTCGAGGGGACGCTGAAGGAGACGCCGCTGGACCCGAAAGCCCGGCCGAACCCGGAGGAGAAGCTGGAGGTACACCAGCTACAGGAGTGGACGAATCTACTCCGGGAGTGGCTGAAGGGGACGTAGACCCCGGTGACATCTTCGACGACCTGAAGGATGTCTTCAGCATGGCGGTCCCGCGTGGACCCGGCGGGCGCTTGGCGATGGCTTCCGCCGTCGACCCCGAAATCCTCATGAAGGTCGCGCAGGCCGGTAAGCGTCTCGTGAACGAGAAGGGCGTTACCGACTTCTACCGCTTCGCCAAGGTCTTCCGCGACAACCTCGGGGAAGGGACGACCCCGTACCTGCCGTCGGCGTACGTCTCGATCTACAAGCGCGCCGATGCTGCGATCCGTGAGAAGATGACCGATCCGCGTGTGGTTGGCCAGATGACTCCGCAGGACGTCGTCGACATGCTGGAGCAAGGGGCCGCAGAAGCGGACGCCAAGCAGGCCGAGGCCAAGGAGGCTGAGGCGCAAAAGAAGGCGGAGGAAGAGGCCGCTGCCAAGAAGAAGGCAGAAGAGGACCGCCTTGGCGATGAGGGTATCAGCTTCACGGTAGAGTACGAGCCACGCAGCGCGAACAAGGCAGGCGGTGTGCTTGTCCCGCGCAACATGCGTGACGCCATCCACGCCGCAATCGATGCCCTGGAGAAGGATGTCGGTATGACGGTCGACGCATACGTCGCCGACCAGCTCGGCCTGGGGACAGACGAGGCCGCGATCAAGAGGTTACACAGCGCGTTCTACGGGCATCAGGTCGACGCGCTCGGCATGTCGATGTACCAGACCGAAAACGACGGCGCGCTCATCATCGGTGACGACACGGGTACGGGCAAGGGCCGCATCGGCGCGGGTATGCTCCTGTGGTCGATCAAGAACGGCAAGAAGCCGATATTCCTGACAGCGAAGAAGGACTTGCTCACCGATATCTATCGTGACCTACAGGCTGTATCGAAGGCGCTCGGCAAGAAGCTGCCCGTGCCGTTCGTCCTCAACGAGGTCGACGTTATGGACCCGGAGAGCGGCGGTACCGAGGTGCTGTTCAAGAAGAAGAGCGGGAAAGAGAAGGCAGACTTCGGCAAGCAGTACACGCAGGGGGTGAAGGCTCCATTCATGGAGGGCAAGGACCTCGTCATGGGGACTTACTCCCAGATCGCACAAGGTGGGGTCAACAAGAAGCTGTTTCTTGCCGTTGCCTCGCAGGACAACATGATGATCCTGGACGAGAGCCACATGGCTGCTGGCGCTGACAGCAACACCGGGGTCATGGTGCGGGCCATGCTCGAAGGTGCGGGCGAGAACCCGAGGGCGGAAGGGGTCACCTACCTGTCTGCCACGTACGCCAAGCGCCCGGACACACTGGGCCTGTACATCAGGACCCAGTTGGGCAAGGTCGGAATGAACCACTCCGACCTCGTCGCTGCGCTGGAGGCTGGCGGTGTCCCAATGCAGGAGTGGATCGCCGAGGCCCTGGCCCTCAAGGGGCAAATGGTGAGGCGCGAGAAGGACTTCAGTGGCATCGAGTTCGGACCCCTCACGCCGTACGAGAGCAGCGGATACATGGAGGCCGAAGAGAAGCGGAAGATGCTGGAGGAAGCAGCGGACAAGCTCGGCGTGAGTATGAAGGCCATCTGGGCCTGGGACTCCAGGTTGCAGAAGTTGGTCTCGAAGATCGTGCTACCACGGCTGGTCGCAGAGGGGAAGATCAAGGTCGACAAGAAGACCGGACAGCCGGTGTACAACTGGGCTGAGTACAAGGAGTTGTACCACACTACGGTCAACTACTTCCTCCTGTCTGCGAAGGCGGACGCAGCGGTAGCGGAGACCCTTCGCTACCTGAATCAACCGGGTGAGTCTGGCGACCGAAGCCTCGTCATCACGACCCAGAACACGATGGAGACAGTCATCGACGACATGACCGACTCTCGTATCTGGGACGGGGAGACGCTCCCGACCGACTTCAGCGGCGTGCTTGTCTGGATGATGAACAAGACCCTGCGCCAGTTCTCGTACACCGATGCGGCAGGCAAGAAGGACAATATCTACTGGATCACGGATGCAGACCTGAAGGCTGCGGGGCTGCTGGATGAGTTCAAGGCGGAAGTGGCCAAGGTCAAGGCTTCTCAGTTGGGGATTCCATTCTCGTCGTACGACTACATTCGAGACCAGCTCGAAGCAAACGGGATCAAGGTCGCTGAAGCGTCCGGCAGGAAGAACAAGATCAAGGACGGCAAGCTGGTCCCGAGGTCGACAGAGGAGCGCAACACGCGCACCGTAATCGACGGGTTCAACCGTGGTGACTTCCGTGTCGTCATAGGCAACTCGACTATCTCGACTGGTGTCTCTATGCACACCGCACCGGAGTTCCAGAATGACGACCAGCGCGTCATGCTCACGATTCAGCCGCACGAAGAAGTGAACACCCAGGTGCAGATGTTCGGGCGCGTCAACCGTTCCGGACAGATCAAGCTGCCCGAGATCAGGTTGCTCCAGACGCACCTTCCGATCGAGCTGCGGCCGCACGGCGTGCTCATGAAGAAGATGGCTAGCCTGAACGCCAACGTCAGTGCCGAGGCCGAGACGAGCTTGAAGTACGGGTCCGTCGACCTGTTCGACAAGTTCGGTGACCGGATTGTGTGGGACCTGTTCAACAACGACCGTGAGCTTGGCGAGCAAATGCTCGTCGCCTACCAGGACGACGGCACGATGGCCAAGACTTCCTGGAATAAGCAGGAGGGTTTCGCGAAGCGAGCACTCCTGCGGGCCAACCTCTTACCGGTCAAGGAGCAGCGCAAGCTGTGGGACCGCGTGTTGCAGTCCTACCTCGACCAGATGGATCAGCTCGACGAGGATCTCGCCAACCCGAACAAGACGTATCACCTGGAGTGGGATGCGGTTGAGCTGCCCGATAAGGGCAAGATTCCGATCTCCTTCGGTAGCGACCAGTCCAACCCTCTTACGAGCAGCGCAACGGCGAAGTGGTATCGAGTGAAGAACCTGAAGCGCCCGCCGTCCTGGAAGGACGTACAGGAGCGCGTCGAGAAGAACAAGGGGCAGGTGTCGGCCGCGCTGCGTATCATCCAAGAACAGTCCATGCCGTGGGCGCGTGAGCTGATGAAGGAAGGCACGGGCGCTCGGGGCAGCAGGGCAATGCGCCAGATCCGTGAGGCCGTCAGATTCCTGAACGGTGACACACAGGAAGAGCTGCGCATAGGTGCGGTCTACGACGTAAGCGAGAAGGGTCATGAGACGGACATCCGCGAGCGCGGCAAGTGGCACATGGGCATGGTGCTGACTGGCGTGAAGGTAGACCAGAACGCCACCAACCCCGCCGCAAGATCGAATGTGTACCTGTTCTTCGCTGACCCGAAATCGTCTCGAACCATGAAGCTGCCGTGGTCGAAGGTAAGCTGGATGTACAACCGGGCGCGAGAGATTGCAGAGCGCCGCGCCAAAGACGAAGGCGCAGCGAACTCTAACACCGCCCGGGCAACGGACCTTGACTACGCCCGAGTGCGCAGAGACATCGGCAAGAGTTGGGACGCCCGGCGCGGGCAGGAGTACAGCGACATACAGCTCGTCACTGGCAATCTACTCCAGGCGATGTCGTCGGTGATCGCTCTCGGTGGTGGGGGGACGGTGGTCAACTTCACCATGGCAGACGGCAGCACGATGCGCGGCGTGAAGCCGAAGAACGAGATCGAGGCAGCACCGCACGTGACGGTCGACAAAGATAACTTGATGAAGATCATTAACGGAGCCAATGACAGCGGTGTGCTGAACATCGCTGTGTCGGCTGGCCCGTGGCGGTTGGAGTTGATGCTCGGCGATGGGCGCGTGAATGTGGAGCTGCTGAAGGGGAAGGTAGGGAACGCGCTGAAGGATTCGGAGGGTCTGCTGGACCTTCTTGATGAAGAGGCCATGACGGAGACGAAAAGGTCCTGGGTCGGGACCATGCCCGCATTCGACATGGAATCGCTGGTCGAGTTGATCGCGCTGACCCACCCGGCATTTGAGGTGGATTCGGGTGCGGTTCCTGCCGACCTGACTGAGTCCCTCACGCACGCCAGCCCGGACATGAGCACGAAGCCGCTGCGCATGGGTAAGCTCAACGACGGATTCGACCATGCTGACCTGATCGGTGGAGGACGCCCGGAGGCCCCCCTCACGCCAGAACAGGCGAAGGCTATCATGGACGCCCGCGAGGTCGGCTCCTGGTCGATGCAGGAGGACCTGGAGTACCGGGTCGAGATGCCGGAGCTGGTCATGCTGTGCAAGGCCCTGCTCAACAAGTACCCGCGTCTAGCCGATAGTCTGGGCAAGGGAGTGCTCGGGCACTTCGTGCCGAAGAAGGGCAAAACCGAGATTGCGCTGAAGTTCGCACTCATCAATAACCCTGAGCTGGCCGCGAAGGTGCTGGCACACGAGCTGGGCCACATGAACGACTACTTCGACAAGGAGAACATCGTTCGAGAGGACAACATCCTGAACATCCTCGGCCGCATTGCCGACTTCGCTGCGTTCCAGAAGGACCTGATCGCTGCGACCCCCGAGGCATACGAGAAGAACCCCGAGGTCAACAAGGAGGCCAGGGAGAAGCTGCGCGAGGAAGCCAAGGCTGAGGCCAAGGCCGAGATGGAGAAGCTGGGCCTCAAGCCGGAAGGCACCCAGTACCGCGAGATGTGGAAAGAGCTGTTCCGGGACAAGATGAAGCAGGCGTCTCACGATCTTGGCGTCTACACCAAGGAGGAGATCCGATACGAGCTGGAGCGCCTGACGGCGTGGTGGAACCCTTGGAACATCGGTGAAGACAAGAAGTACGACACCTATCGCCTGAGCAGCGTGGAGCTGTATGCCGAGGCGTGGAGCGTGCTGCTGATGGCCCCCGAGTCGATGCGCATAAAGGCCCCGAAATCCTACCGTATGATTATGTCCTGGATGAGCAGGAAGCCCAAGGTGAAGGCCCTGTACGACCAGATCCAGAAGGACATCCGTAGCGGGGAGGCACGTGGTGCCCGCCTGGATAACAACATCGGCCAGATGTTCGCCGACCACGAGGAGGTTCTACGCACGCGGCACGCTATGCGTGGAGCTGTGTTCACTGGCGCGTTGAGCTGGATCAAGCGCAACTTCTACCGCCGGGCAGAGCCTCTGCACAAGAGGACCGCCAAGTGGCGCAAGGAGCAGGGAGTAAAAGGCGTAAGCGAGGACCCGATGGTCGAGTTGCGCAAGCTGGCGTACACGGACGCAGCGGCCAATATGTATCTGCGCGACTTCAAGCGGGACATCATTGACCGGCTGGAAGAGATTGGGGCTGACCCGGTCGACTTCGCGAAGTACCTCTTCCTGCGCCGAGCGAGGACCGAACGTGAAGAGTTGTGGAACCCGGGCGGATTCATCGGCGAGACGGCCAAGGATACAGATGAAGCCCTGGAGGAGCGGGTAGGCAGCGAGATATACGCGCTGTTCGGGGAATTGCGGAAGAAGTTATTCCAGCTTCGCGAGCACCACATCTTCCCGGTCCTGGTTCAGGAGGGGATGTACACCAAGAAGCTCTACGACAAGATCCTCACCAACGAGGACTACGTGACCTTCGACGTGACGAAGTTCCTGGAGGATCGCCTCGGGTCAGAGGGTCTTGGCATGATCCACAAGCAGGTGGGCACGCTGGAGGGTATCGGGAACGTGCTCGACGCCACGGTGATGAAGGACCTGTCCCTCCTGATGAACGGCTACGCTAACCGAGCCAAGCGCAAGACGATTCAATGGATGCTGAACAACACCGACATGAAGGAGATCCAGCCAGCCAAGACCCACAGGGTGTCGATCGGACGCCGTAAGGTGTGGGATGAGAAGGCAAATGACTGGGTGGAGAAAGAGGTGTTCGTACGCCAGCCGAAGGAGCCGAGGAATAAGAACTGGGGCCTGGTTACGATCCTGCAGAACGGGCAGATCAAGGGGTACTACGTGCCCAAGGAACTCGCGGACCTGTTCACGAAGGACGTGTTCCTGGGAGACGTCGTATTCAAGACGCTCTCGGCGCTCGCGCAACCGTTCAAGGAGATGTACGTGGGGATGAACCCGTTCTTCTCGATATGGAACGCGCAGCGTGACTTCCGGGCCACCGTGAAACAGCTTCCGCAGCTTGGTGCGGTAAAGGGTCCCTGGACCCTGCTGAAGTACTACGGGAAGGCGTGGACGGACACATGGGCAGACGTGGTGCGAGGCGAGCAGAGCGAAACCGTGCGCTGGATGTACGAGAACCGGGCGCTGATCGCCGGGCGCGGCCACGGTATGGCGAGGCCCTACCTTGCGCTGAAGCGCGGCAAGCTGCCGAGCTGGTATAGCTCCGACGAGGCTGGCAGCGTAGAGCGCCTGTTCGACGAGTACCAGATACGGGAGCTGAAGGGCAAAAAGCGCTCCCCGCTGAACCCGTTGCGCTGGCTCGGTGGCCTGAAGAACTTCCTCCAGAACTACAACAGGTTTTGGGAGTTGCTCCCGAAGGTCGCAGGCGCGAAGTTCCTCCGCGAGCGTACGGACCTGCCAGAGGACAAGATCGTGGACCTGCTCCTCACGCGCGTAGGGTCTCCGGACTTCAGGGATGGCGGGGCTCTGCGCCTGATCTACAATAACATCTGGATCTTCTCCAACGCGCAGACGGTCGGCATCCAGTCGGCTGTCGAGACCGTCAAGGAGACGCCTATCACGTACGCCGTGAAGACCGTGCTCTACGACATCATCCCGATGGCGCTGAAGTACGCTGCCCTTTATGGCCTCCTCCCCTGGCCGGATGAGTGGAAGGAGACGATGCAGGAGATCATGAAGCGTGTGCGGAAGCATGACATGCACCGGAAGCACATCATCCCGCTGTGGCTCACGGAGGAGGGTGAGGCTGCGTACGCCATCCTCCCGATGGACTTCCAGGGAGAGATGGCTGTAGGTGCGCTGTCGGCTCTGTTCGAAAGCATCAATGACAAGGACATCACCAACTTCAACAAGTTCCTCCAGGGTGAGATGCCGTTCTCAAGGCTGAACCCGGTCATCAAGATCGCGCAGGTGGCGTGGCAATACAACCAGGGATCGAACCCAATCGACTCGTGGACCGGTCGCCCGATCATCGACCCGAACCGTATGGAGGCTGGCGGTAAGTACGCAGCCGAGGACATCTTCCGGTGGTTCTGGAACCAGACGCTCGGCGGAATGACCGCCCGGGCCAACCGCAGCGGGCTCCGCACGGTGCGCGGTGACTTCGAGGAGCGAATCAAGGGCACGTGGTTTGTCGAGCCAGCCGTTTCTCGCCTGATCCGCTTCAGCAACCGGAAAGAATTCCCGATGGACGACCCGGAGGTCCGTAAAGCGGGCAGGATGGACGCCAGGAACAGCGAAGGGGCCAGGAAGACCATCCGTAAGCACATCGAGGCGTTCGGCCGTGAGAAGCCATCCTCGAAGGCCCTGGCGAAGGCTCGGCTCGCTGCCTACAAGGAAGCGAAGGCGAAGGGGTACATCCCGAAGAGCTACAAGTTCGGCTACTGGAAGCGCCGCTGGGACAACGCTCTCGTCACCCGCTGGGGGAGTCAGGTAGACCGCGTGAAGCGTTACGCCTCCAAGAGCCAGCGCCGGGTGCTCGACGGGATCGACGGAGGGGACCTCCTGGGGGACCCGAACAAGATCACTCCGATCAACCGTACCGCCCCGATGTTCGACAGTGACGCGCTCGACGACGCCATCCTGGAGCACCTCGAAGGAAAATAGCGTCAAAAGTTCTTGCAATTACCGTCAAGATTGCTGTAAATTACCAGCATGAGAGCGGTGAAACTGCAGGAATTCCGCAATATGTTGCGGGTGAGCCGACCAACCTTCCGGCAAATAGCGTCTGACGTTATTTTCGACTGCCGGGAGCGCGACGGGGTTCACGTAGGTCTCAGGGTCTCGGGTGAGTTCCTTGAGAAAAATCACCGCCAGGGACTCGCGCACGCGGGTGACATCATCCTGAACGCCATGACCGGATTGCCAATGCAGGCCCTCATGAAAGCTGGGGAGGCAGCATGGGGAATGGACATGAGTGAGTCGTGGGTGAGGTTGAAGGTGCGTGAGGGCGCGATACCGCACTTCCGTTTCGGGAAACGGACGCTGCGGTTCTGGTGGTGGGAGTTGGTGAAATGGTGTGGCTACGACGCAAGTCGAGCTGATATCGAAATGAGGGAGAAGGTGTATGACTACGGAAAAGCCCAGGCAGGAACTCGTCAGCATGGAGGATGTGTCGCTCATCCGCACCCGGGAGGGCAACGAGGTCCGCATGATGAAGTCGAGGGCGCGCCTGTCGGTGGACGATGGCACGCTGGTGAAGCTGCCGATGTCGGAAAACCTGGGTACGAGGAATTCACCGGACTGGCGGAACGTCTTCATCCCGTCCGCGAAAGGCTTTGGTAAGCTCGCAGCCGACTGTGGGATCATCTGTCAGCCCGCTGACACGGTGGTTGCCAACGGCACGGAGCAGCCGAACGGGTACCAGGACCCAGAGACCGGTGTGATTTACTACCGGGTCAAGGCCGGTGGGTTCACGAAGATGGGCATCCCGTGCATCTCCGACCGCACGGTCTCGTTCGACGTGAAGCTCTACAACCTCCAGGACCTCATCGCGAAGGCCGACAAGTTCCCGGCCATCGTGAAGATCCTGCCGAAGCAGTTGGAGGGGCCGGGCGAGATGTGGGCACGGTACGACCTCGACGAGGCGACCAACCTGTGGGTCGACTGCTCCGCAAAGGAGTTCGTGAAGTGGCAGAAGGAAATGGTGAACCGCCGAAAGAACGCTGCGCGTATCTGCCAGACGTTCGCCGAGCGTAATGCCATCGCCCATCACCCGGCGCTGCCCCCTCGCCGTAAGTTCTACGAGCCGCAGACGGTCGAGACGACTTACTGCTGGTACTCCAGGGACGGAGGGATGCGCTGGGACGGGAGCACGCTCGACATCGAGCGCCAGCTCGCCGAGGGCGGTGGTTCCGGAGAGGTTATCGTGGAGCAGGGTGCAGACGAGCTGCACGCAGAGGACGAGCACGCAGTCATCGCGGCCGACATCTCGGCCAACCCGGTGGAAGAGGCTGACGCCTCCGAGCCAGAGGATGATCTGCCTTTCGGAGGTGGCAAGCCGGAAGAAACGAAGGAGACGAACGAGCTGGAGGAGCTGATTAAGGAGCTGGGCAAGCTCAAGCGCAAGAAGACGGCGTACGCCAAGGCGTGCAAGGCCGTCGGCGTGGGTGTGGATGAGCCTATCGAGCTTCTCCCCATGCCCAAGCTGGTCGAGATGATCGACCTGATGAAGAAGGCGTAGCGACAAAGAAGGGACAAAGGACGTGATTACAAAGGTTAGCTTGGAGAACGTGCGAGGACAGACGAAGGAGCAGGAGTTCGGGGAGAAAAACCTATTCATCGGGCCGAACGGGTCCGGCAAGAGCACGCTGGTTCACGCTGTGGATCTGGCGCTGCTGGGTTACCTCCCCGGCTACCAGAAGAAGGCCGTCATGGCAAACGCCTCGGCCGACACAATGATGGCTGGCGTTGTCGTCGACGGGGTTGACGTCGAGCGGCGGTGGACGGCCGGGAAGACGCTGAGTGAGAGGGTTATCGTGAACGGGGTTCCGGGGAATAGGAATGCGGCGGAGTCGATGTTGAGGATGTGCCTTGGCGCAGAGCCTCGCCTCATCGATATCCCCGCGTTCTGGGCGATGACCGGCACCGATAAGCGGAGGATGATCCTCGGCATGGTGTCCGACCAGGAGACAATCAAGAAGCTGACCTCAGACGAGAAGGCTGCGCGGGACGCCCTCAGTCGGGCACGCAAGGCGCGCCAGTCTGCCGAGAAAGCTGTCGAGACGATCGTGAAGTCGCTCTCCGAAATGGAGCGGCCTGTCGGCGATCTTGGCGAGCTGAAGAAGGAGCTGAGCGAGGCGCAGGTCGAGTTCTCCGATGCGCAGAAGCGCGTGGCAGAGGGGATGGCCAACGACAAGGCCCGGGCGCACCTGAAAGAGCGCGTGGACTCGCTGGAGGACAAGAACAACCAGCGGATCGCCTACACTGCTGAGCAGAAGGACGCAGAGGAAAAGCTGATGGCTCTGCTCACCGAGCTGGATGACGCAACGCAGCTCGCTGAGGAGTCGCGGGTCCACGAGGCATCGAAGGAGATCATCGACGCCATTGCCGAGGTGATGGCCTTGCTGGCCAACCACCCCGACCTTGCGAAGCAGGTTGCGTATGTTCTCCAGCGTATCGCTCCAACAGAGGAGCAGGTGGAGCAGGCGCGGATCGCATGGTCGACGGTGAGCACCCTCCAGAGCAAGGTCAACAAGCTCCAGAAGGTGAAGTCCAAGGCGGAGCGTCAGGTCGAGATGCTGGACGCAGAGATCAGCGCAATCGAGCGAGATCGAAAGGCCGGAGACAAGATCGGCGAGGGGTTGGACAAGAACGACGAGGCGGTCATGGCTGGGACGGCCAAGAAGATCGAGGGCATCCAGAAGGCCATCGAGCCTATCGTGAAGTACGATACGGTGAGGAACGAGGCCGAGAAGGCGCGTATTGCGGCCCAGGAGAAGGTATCGGATGAGGATGCGGCCAAGGCCGACCTGAGCAAAGCAATCGACGCACAGGCGAGCGTGGTGCGCGCAGCGGCCTCGCTGCTGGCAGAGCGTTCCCGGTCTGTCCTCCCAGAGGGAGAGCTGGAGTTGGATGACGACGGGACCGATATTACGATCAGGTGGAAGGGTGTGCAGCGAGAGACGCTCAGCGGCGGAGAGCAGGTTATCTTCGACGCAGCGGTCGGGCACGCGCTTGCCACCACGGCTCTCGTCGTGCTGGAAGCAGCCGAGGTTGACACGTGGCCCGGCCGAGACAACCTGTTCAAGGTGCTTGCCCACATCGGCAACATCAAGGACCTTCAGTGCGTGGTGATGACCTGTCATCAGCCGCGCAGTATTCCCGAGGAGTGGAACGTGGTCGACCTCAGCGGGGAAACGCAGGATGCAGCTTGACCAGCACCAGCAAGCAGCAGTAGACACAACGTCGGCCCGGGCTCTGGTATCCGCAGTACCAGGGTCCGGGAAGACCCTCACCCTCACCCACCGGTTCTTGAAGTTGGTGGAGGAGGTCCCTCCTTCCAAGATCGTCCTGCTCACATTCACGCGACATGCGGCACGGGAGATCAAGGCAAGGATCGGAGAGAAGGCCGGACTGGCTTTCATCGGTACGTTCCATTCGTTCGCCCTGTCCATCGTCCGCCAGTGGGGCAAGGTGCAGGGCTGGGAGCCGTCCTGGCTCGGCGTGCTGGACGACTGGACCGCCATGAAGGAGGAGTGGGATGTCCTCGTAGACGTCGGCCTCAAGAGCAAGCGGGGCGGATGGAGCGGGGTGTCGTGGGCGGACAAGGCAGGGTGGGAGCACTACAAGGCGAGGATGCTGGTAGATCCAGCCGGTGAGAGCGCCAGCGCCAGCGAGCGTGAAACCTACGGGCCTGCATGGGGGGCACTGTGCGGAAGCCTGAAGTCGCAGAACGTGCTCACCTACCAGACGCTCATCTACGAAGCACGGAAGATCATGGGGATGGAATATCTCGCCCCCGAGATCCGCAAGAACTACCGGCACTTCCTGGTAGACGAGTGCCAGGATACGGATCTTGGACAGTGGTCCCTCATGGAGGACTTCGAGCCTGACACGATCTTCGCTGTCGGTGACATCGACCAGTCGATCTACGAGTGGCGTGGCGCTTGCCCGCAGAACATCATCGAGTTCTCCAAGACGGCGGAGAGGTACACCCTCCCGACCACCTACCGGTTCGGGGCCAACGTGGCCGAGCCTGCCAACACGCTCATCCAGCGGAACATGAGCAGGATACCGGTCACCATTAAGCCTGCCGATCACCTTAGCGGTGGGCTCACGTATTTCGCAGGGGAGCAGGCGGGCATCACGGGGGTGGTGGACTTCATAAGCTCGCTGGTAGAGGACGGAGCCAGAGAGACTGACATCGCGGTCATCGGGCGGACCCATAGGCAACTGGACGTGGCCGCTTCACAGCTCATTGCGGCTGGCCATACCGTGGACCGGATCACGCCCAACGACGAGATGACGAAGATGCCTATGATGCGGGCCGCGATGGGGTACGTGAGGCTCGCCTGCAACCCGAAAGACAACCGGGCCTTTATGGCAGTGGCCCAGCACGAGGGCCTCACACCAGAGGCGATCCTAGAGATTCGCAAGGAGGCACTGGCCCGTGGCTGCTCGCTCTCGCAGTGTACCCGCTCAATCCAGCCGGACACGCTTGAAAGCATCCAGGACCACATGCTCCAGGCGAGGGTTCTCTCCAGGCTGGAGATACACGAGGTGAAGGACGCCATCCAGTGGCTTGGTGACCTGATGTGGACCGAGGGGATCACGGAGATCCGAGAGCTGATCGAGGTGTTCGCCATGCGTGGCGTGCAAGACAAGATGCCCTCTGCTCCGGAAGGGATCACCGTATGCACCGTCCATGCAGCGAAGGGTCTGGAGTGGCCTGCCGTCTGCGTCATCGGCCTTACCGAGGGAAGATGGCCCTCGTCTGGATCTATCCGAGAGGGTAGGCTGGAGGAGGAACGACGGCTTGCGTACGTGGCCATCACGAGGGCCGAGAAGCACCTGATGATCGCAAACACTTCGACGACTAAACCCGAGAGCATGTTCATGCCGGAGATGAAGTCATGAGAGTGAGACTGGAAGACCTACCTCCCGCGATGCGCCGACAGGTGGAGGAGCAGCTCGCCTTGTCGGATCACCGAGTGCCACCCTTGATCGAGTGCCCGCAGGCGAAGATCCAGGCAGATGCGAAGAACCGCATGAACGGGACGGAGCACCTGTACTCCCAGCTACTGGATTGCAGCAGCGAGGTTGCGATCTGGAAGTTCGAAACGATCAAGCTCCGGTTGGCCGACCGTACGTGGTACACGCCGGACTTCTTCGTAATCAAGACGGACGCCTCTTGCGAGTTCCATGAGGTCAAGGGGTTCTGGCGAGACGATGCGCGAGTGAAGATCAAGGTAGCGGCAGAGCTATTTCCGATGTTTCGATTCATCGCTATCCAGAAGGTGGATGGCGAATGGAAGACCGAGGAGTTCTAACCAAAGGAGGACGAGATGTTCGCGAAGGATGGGAAGACGTGCAAGGACTGCAAGTATTTCGAGAACACCGACCCGCAGCCGGACCAGTTCCACTGCTTCCGCTTCCCCCCGGCGCGTGACGGCGGACGTCCCGAGATCCGGCCGACCACGAGGGCGTGCGGCGAGTTCAAGTAGACAATTTGCCCTGGCATCCCTCCGCCATGACCAGCGCGAAGGGCCGATACAGTGGGTGAGAAGTAACAGTAACCGTTTCTTCCACGAAGAACCGACTGGTCCGAGAGAGACATGTCGGCCTGCTGTGAGCGATGGGGTGCCAGGGCATTTATTACCGCAGGGGATGCCAGAGTGGGAATGGGCTGGGTAGCGCCCAGGTCGAGGGTTCGAGCCCCTCTCCCCTGCACAACAACAAGGAGGCATACGATGAAGACGTGCAGATTCTGCGGAGGCAGAGGATACCTGGGTACACCCAAGGCCCCGTACGGCCCAACGCCGTGTGACTGCGTGATGGACAGTGACGAGGACACGCCTGACTCCGCCCGTGACGATGTGGAGCCTGCCGACTGGGAGATCGAACGGGCCGAGTGCCATCGGCGCGGGGAGGCGTACTGATGATAGTACCAGTAGTACTAACGAGCCTGATGCTCGTGATGTGGTTCGCAGCCGTGCACCACCACCGGCCCACCTCGCACCCGGACTGCCCGAAGGAGGTGAGCGATGAGTGAACGCAGGATCGTGACGGAGGAGGAGTGGAATGCAGTGGCCGACTTCTGGTGGCGAGCAGGCATTGCTGCCCAAAACAGGGCACCTGTTCCGACGGTAGACGAAGGTCCGCAGTTCACCGACCTCCCCCTCGCCCCCTCGCCGGAGGATATCCGGTTGGTGGCGGAGGCGGTTATGGACATGTACGTTTCCGACAAACACGAAGCCGCAGCCCGCAGGCTGCTGGAGGTAAGCGGTGAGTGACGACGATGCTGGCACAGTGACCTACACACTGACAGGCGTTGCGAGGTTTCTATTTGTGATGTTTGTGTGGCCAGTATTGATGTGGCTTGTGATGATATTTCTATTCGTTGCGATGGCGCTCGGCGGGCTTCTAGCGCTTTTCGGGAAAGGGCAGAGAGATGTCGATGCCGCAGGTATGTGACCGGATACCGGAAGCGACGGCCGAATACGTCAAGGCGCTAGGTAAGGCGCGCTTCTGGAGCAAGCGAAGCCAGGGATTCAGCGCCACGCGCAAGGACGGATCGGTGTGCCGGGAGGATAATGACATCGAGGCAACCCTGGCCGAGTTCGCCACGTGCAGGCACCTTGGCCTGCCTTTTGACGAGGGGATCTACCGAGGTGGAGACGGCGGGCAGGATGCGGTCCTGTCGCTCACGATCGAGATCCTGTGGCTCGGAAGGCATCCGGATGGGAGCGTGCGGTACAACGGAAACGCCATCATGAACCCGGAAGAACCGCAGCGATGGGCAGATATTTACGTGGTTGTCGGCGGTGGAGACACTGAAGGCTGGACAATCATGGGGTGGACAACGCATAACGTAATGGTGCAGCAGGAGTTGAGGGATTTCGGCAACGGCCCAAGATGGGGAGTCCCGTGCGACAGGCTATACGACATCTCCTCGCTCACTGCTCTGAAAAGGCAAGGGTAGGGAAACACAACAAGGAAGGAGAGATGCGCAATGAAACTCAATTCATGCACGTTTGCAGGGAGGCTCGGGCACGACCCGCAGATCAAGAGCTTCGACGACGGCGGGAGTATCTGCGAGCTGTCCGTCGCTGTCAGCGCCGGGTTCGGAGACCGGGCAACAACCTCATGGGTGAGAGCCATCTGCTTTGGTAAGCAGGCCGACTTCGCCCGCGACAACCTCGCCAAGGGTGACCTCGTCATCATCGCCAACGCCGAGTACAAGCAGCGCAAGTACAACGCGAAGGACGGAGGTGAGCGCACTAGCCACGACTTCATCGTCGGCTACGGCGGGAGCGTCCAGAAGGTGTGGCCCAAGAAGGGCGAGGAAGGCCAGGGGACACGAGCGCCTGCCGAGAAGAAGCCTGACCCGCGCTTCGGGTGCAACGCTTCTAGCGCCGCTGCCGAGACCGATGAAGATGAGCTTGGTCCCTGGTAGAGGAGGTTGCCATGATGGACTTCAGGACGAAGACACAACAGGTGTCTCTCCACCACCTGATGACGTCTACGAGAACGTGGATTGTATCGGCAGGCAGATGGAGATCGCACACGACAAGCTCACGCGAGACCCGTGCGAGGCCAACGTGAATGATGCGAGCGACTGCATCCGCAGAGCGTCAGACCTCACCGTGGACCTGTGCTCGGCAATCCACCGACTCATTTCCGGCGAGGACGTCGAGGAATGGGATTGACCACCGGAGGTGTGAAGATGGCAAAACGCTTCACCTGCACGGAGAAGTGGTCGGACCCGTGGTTCCGGAAGCTGCGGCCGGTGGACAAGCTCATGTGGGTCTACATCACGGACAACTGCGATGCCGCAGGCGTCTGGAAGGTGGACATGGAGATGGCGCAGTTCTGCATCTGCGCCTCTCCCGACATGGGTGAGTTCGTCTCGGACTTCCTCGAAGCCTGCGAGGGCCGAGTGATCCCGTTCAACGACGGGAAGCTGTGGGCAATACCGTCCTTCATCGAGTTCCAGTACGGGGAGTTGAAGCTCTCTTGTGCTCCTCATCGAAGGGTTTTTGCATTGCTCAAAGCACATTCACTCAAAGGGTACCCTAAGGGTACTTTAAGGGTAGTACCTACCCTGCAAGAAGAAGAAGAGGAAGAAGAAGAAGAAAAAGAAGAAGATAAGAGGGGGAGTGTGAGGGGGAGAAAAGAGGCCCCCGCCTACAGCGAGGAGTTCACCTCCTGGTGGGCTGGATACCCGAAGAAGATCGGGAAGGTTCGGGCGTTCGCCGAGTGGAAGGCAGCGAAGAAGCGAGGGATGACGGCCGACGTTGCAACTGTCGCACTCGGCGGGTACATACGGCTGTGTGAACGGGAGGAGAGGAAGATCCTCGACCCCGAGCGCTGGCTGAAGTACAACCGTTGGGCTGACGACTACGCCGAGGCCACGAAAGACCCGTCGGATGAATGGGGGAGGTTCTGATGCACTACCTGCTGGTTGCGTTGATCGAGCCGGACCAGAAGGACCGGGTCAGGGATAGGCTCTCCGAGCTGATGGCCCCGTTTGACGAGGATCTGGAGGTTGAGCCGTACCTCGACGAGGACGGCGAGGAGACTACCTGGAATCCTGACGGGTACTGGGATTGGTATCGGCCGGGGGGGAGATGGGACGGCTGGGCCATCGATGACGAGCGCCGGGGATTCAACTTCACGGGCGAGTTTGAGACCCTTGAGCGCAACATGACGACCACTGACTCCCTCCTGGAGCGCGAGAAGGTGCCGTACTCGCTCCTGACGCCAGATGGGTGGGATGACAGGTCGGACGACCCTGCTCAAGGGGATGCGTGGAAGGGGACGTGCCTGAAGGCGTACCGCGACCGCCCGGGATGGATAGCCGTGGGGGTGGACTACCATGGCTGAGAGGAGGCCACGATGATGGAAGCACACGGGATGGATCGCTGGTGGAAACTCCTCGCAGCCTACTTCGGCGTGAAGCTGACCAAGGACGAGATCGACGGCTGGGAGGGTGAGCTGGAGCGCGAGATACGCCACCTCATGCCAGGGGAGATTGCGTCGGCGATACGATGGAAGTCGAGGCAGTCGGACACGGAGCCAGGGCGGTTCCGCAGCAAGCCCACGCTGAAGGACATCCGCATCTGGGTGTTCCAATGGCGCAGGGAGGCGAGGGACGCATCGGGCGGAGCCGAGGCGGAAGCCTGCGACCGGTGTTACGAGGGTTGGCTGTCGTTCAGGGCAACATACGACGACTACCCGAACGGGCCGCTCTCCGAGGTCGATGTCTTCCCTGACCGCCCGGGCCAGCACAACACCTCGCTGCCGTGCCTGTGCAAAGCAGGCGAGGAGCACATGAATCGCATCCGGACGCGGTGTAAGGACGAGGGACTAGACGGACTCTTGAGTCTGCGGCGTACCGTAGGGAAGCGCTGGAAGCGGGCAGAAGCGGCTCTCGCTGCCGCTAACGCCCAATGGGATACCAGTGTGGCCACCCCTGCGGAAGCGCCGTTCTAGACGCAACGAGGGGCTTGGATGGCGAGTCCAAGCCCCTCTGAGTCAGTTTTTCCGCCCGTAGCCACAGGGCCACGGGAGTTATTCGATTGTAGGCTGCTTCGCCTGCGCCTCCTTGGCCGTTCTCGCGGCTCTCATCGCCTTCGCTTGCTCACTGGTCAGGGTGCGCCTGCTCTTGCGACCGCCCTCCCTGCCGAAAGTCGCCGTAGGGTCTGTGTGACACATCGGGCAACGCGGCTTGAATTCCACATGGCAGACTGGACACTCCATAGCCTAGAGCCTCACCGTCTGCTCGCCAGCACCGACCGTCCCGTCGGCAACGCCAGGGGGCGGGGGGCCAGGGTCTTTTACCACGGGCTTCGCCTTGCTGGCCTTGCGGGCCCTGCGGATCTTCCCGTTCGCCGGTCGGCGCGGCTTCGTCTCGCGCTTGCGGATGCGCCACACGCCGAACATCCCACCCGGGAGTTTGCAGATTTTCAGGCTCATCTTGGCCTTGCGGGCAGCGTTATCCAGCGCCTTCGCCTGCTTCTCGCTGCACTCGGCCATGTGGCCAACCTTCAGGGCCCTCACGATCGCATCGAAATCGATCCCGGCAGTCTCTCCACCCGGGCACGGGACTCCACTGTAGATCTTGATCCCGTCGATGTCTGCGATCTGCTTCTTCGTCTGCTTCTTGGTTACCATTGTCCTGTTCCTTCCTTGTGTCAAATCAGGGGCTTGTCGCCCCCCTCGGTTACTTCACGATACGACGCCATCTCGGCATCTTCCCACGCCTCTACTCGGCACAGCTTCCTCCCGGCCAGCCGATTGATCTGCCTTCTCCCTCTCATCGTTCGACACCAGCAGAGGAGGCAGAGGCTCGCCCCCTCGCTGGTGACCTTCAGCTCCCTCAGCTCACCGCACGTGTCACACGTCGAGTAGCTCACGAACGCGCCCCCTTTGACGGGTCGAAGTCTTCGACTTTCATATCGGGCACGGGTGCCCAACGGATCTCCATGTCAGCGTAGAAGATCCCGTCGTACTCGATCAGGTCGTCGTAGTGCAGCAGCTCGACACGAACGCCAACAGTCGGCTCCCCGACCGCAATGCTCCCGTACGTCCATTTGACCCACGATACGCGCAGGCACGGGCCTTCACGCCCCCAGCCTTCCAGCTTCTCGTCTGGGCGCGTGCGCCCGTGGAATAGGTGTAGGTACATCATGGCGTCAACTCCCTGTAGAGTTGCCAGAAGTTACCCTCCAGCCGATCCCCGAAGACCCGCACGAAGTCGGAAAGATCCTCCTCGCCAGTGATATCCAGCTCATCCACGAAGGGCTTGGTCAGCCGCATCGTGAGCGTCGGCGTGCAAGCCACGTCGCCGTTCGAATACTCACCGTACAGGTCGATCCGGTACGGCAGGTAACCGCCGCACCCCTCGGTGTTCAAGAGAACCGTAGTGTCCTCATTCCTCGCGCTCGGTGCGATCGCCCAGCGGGACGCCCGCGTCTTGAAATCGACAAGCGTCACCTTGTCGTTGCTCATCGTGACCGAAAACAGCCCTACGGCCCTCTCCAAGAGCGGCGTGAGGTCGATAACCTGTACCGTTACCCCCGTCGGTCTCGATTTCTTCTCTGTCAGCCCGTTCGTCATCGCCTTCCCCTCCTTGTTGCTTCCGTCCGTGATAGAACACACCGGACATCCATCCAGACCGCAAAACCCAGCACTGTCACGTCCAGCAACGCCAGCGGCCCGGGCTCCCTCTTGAGAACCGTCCACAGCATCCGCACGAACATGGCCCACAACACTGTCCTCATCGGTTCCTCCTTGCCCGCAAGCGGGCTTTCTGGTATGCTTTTCCTCGGGTTGATTGACGTCCATCGTCATCGCCTTCCTTGTTGGCCCCGGGATTCCTTGCCGGTCCCGGGGCCGTGCTTTTCTATGCCCTTTTGATATCCCGGCGATAAAGGGACAGCGCTTCGACCGGATCGCCCGCCGTCACTATCAAACGCCCCTCGGTATCCACAATTTCGGTAGTGGACTCATCAATCACGTTGAAACGCAGGTTGCCCGGGAGAGCCGTCCCCAGCTCTACTGCCTCATCCTCGGGCGTCTGATCTTCCCACTGATCGTATGATAGGCCCAACTTGCGCCCGCGATCCCACAGGGCTTCCCGCTCGGGATAGTCCAGCCCGTGAATCCCGTGCCACGTGACAGCAGCCGCGTCACGGTACTGCGACAGGAGCCGCTTGTTGATGTCGTCTCGTCTGGACATGACTTCTATCTGCCGATCCCTGTCCTTTATCAGCGCATCGGCCTCGCGTAGGTCTTGCTCCCGCTCGGCTACGGCCGCAGTGGCCTCGACAAGCTGCGCCCTGACCTCATCCAGGAGCGGGCAGGTGTGTTCCGTTGTCATTGTCTTGCTTCCTTCCTTGCGAGGGCGGAAGCCCCGGGGTTTCCCCCGGGGCCGTCGTTCCGCCCGGGTTACGCGATACGGGCGGGCATCATGATCGAATAGCAACCGTCGGTCTTGTTCTCCCGCAGGACGTCCACCAGCCCCTGACTCGCTGCACGCGCCTCGATAACCGCGCCACCCAGCTCGAAAAGCGCCCGCGCCGTTTCCTCGCTCATCACTTTGTCGTTTACTGCTACCATGCCTCGCTCCTTGTGTCGGGGACGGGCCGAAGCCCGCCCCCCGGTTAATCAACCCACTACCACGTCCACCAGCACGCCAACCTCGCGATCGTACCGCTCGACAACCCGCCGCACGCACCCAGCAAGGAACGTGACTTCCCCGCTGTCCAGCGCGACCGTGATACGCGCCACGCTGTCCCGCTCGGTCGAGAACTCGACTGTCCCGAACCCGTGCAGCTCCATCCCGATGCACCGAACGAACAGTTCGACAACCGCGCCCGTCCGCTCGCACGCCCGCAGGCAGGCAAGCGCTTGCGGGTCTGCGCCGTCCACCGCAACCGGCAGCTCCTCGGGGTGTCGGTCCTCCTCGGTCAGGCAGTCGCATACCGACCTCGGCAACCAGCAAGCAGGGCAGGTTGCCGTGTGTACGTCGTTCTTGGTCTTAGGTGTGTCTTTCATAGGGTCAGCTCCTCGGGGGCATTAGGGGGCCTTACAGCCCCGCTTCGGCTTCGACCCGCTCACGCTCGGCCTTCGCTTTCGCCTCGGCCCGCTCCTTGTGCTCCTGCCGCAGGCGCGCAACCACTGCGGCCCACTCCTCGGAGTGCGCCTCGACCAGCTCCCGGTCACTCATACCGATGTACTCGCCCTCATGCTCCTCGACCGCGTCCCGCAGCGCCTGTTTAATCTCTTCAAGCTTGTCCTCGAAATCCCCGACAAGCGACCCGATACAGTCGTAGATCGCGTCCCCGCCGCAGCTCGGGCAGTCGATGTATTCCCAGTCATCAAGCGCGCTTTGCAGCTCGTCACGCTCCTCGCTTTCGCAATGGTTCGTGGCGTATGACATCGCCGTGTAGGCCAGCCCAAGACCCTGCTTTGCAGCGTACAAGCTAAGCCCCGCTGTGCAGAGTAGAAAGGAGTTGCTTTCGTTCGCCCCGTGCACCACCTTGCGGCAGACTTCCGCGTAGTGGTCTTCCAACGTCCCCTGCGCCGTCTCGATTTCGTCCCGCAGTGTGTCTATCTCGTCTCTTGTCATTGCTCGTCTCCCTTGTGTGTGCGGGGGGGCTTGCGCCCCCCTCTTGGTGTGTTTAGATCCCCCACCGCGTTGCCAGCACGCTAAGGTGGTGCCGCAGCTCGTCCTTGCTCATCTCGTACGCGTCGAGTCCCCTCGGGGGCAGTCCCGTTGCGACCCGATTCTCCTCGACGAACACCGCCAGCTTGCGCCGCAGTGCGACCGCCTCGGGGCGGAAGTGCTTCTCCACCTCGTAGTCAACGTCCATCTCCTTGGCTCCTTGTGTGCGTCGGCCAGACCACCCGACCAACATCACTACGCTACCTTACCCCCTTACGTATGTCAACACCCGTTTTCACTCCCGAACTACGGCCTTGACTCAATACCCCAAAATCGCTATAGTTGGGGGGTACCTACGGGGGGGGGTTGATATGCCTACTGTAAGATACCAAGAGCGTCTGCTTAACGCCGCTGCAACCCTCGTTGCACCCCTCGGTTATTCCCGTCCAACAGAAGCAGCCGCTGCCGTCATAGAGCACGCACAAGCGCTTCACGATGCCCTTTCACAATCGCGCCTACGAGCTACACGCAAGCGCCGTAAACCATGAGCACCTCCTACAAACACGCCCCCGAACCCCCGCCCGGCCTGCCCAATGACACCCTCGACGACCGCGCCATTGAAGCAACCATTTCACGCTTTGACCTCCTGCATGGACAAGCGCCCTCCCACCGCACCGGCGGTATTGCGCCTCGGTCGAAAGTCGGGCCGGATGACCGGATATTGCCCATGGGTGGAATCCCGCGTGTGCGCCGTATGCGGGCTTATCTCACCGCCCTGGCGAAGACCGGTATCCACCGCGATGCCTGCCTCGCTGCGGGGGTCTCGGCCAATACGCCGCAGCACTGGAAGGAGCGTGTCCCCGACTTCGCCGCTGCCCGTGCCGCGTGCTTAGAACTGGCCGCAGACCGACTTGAATCCGAAGCTCGACGCCGGGCCGTTGATGGAGTCGAGGAGCCTGTTGTGTCGCAAGGCAAGGTCGTTGCCTACACCCGACGCTATTCCGACCGCCTCCTAGAGCGTCTGCTGGCCGCAAAGCGCCCTGCTGAGTTCTCGG